>Ga0187880_1001923_pt1 | contig 16325 bp, 19 predicted proteins | sample June2016WEW_19_4_FD_132998 | JGI IMG/M metagenome (GOLD analysis project Ga0187880, IMG submission 132998) | Peatland microbial communities from SPRUCE experiment site at the Marcell Experimental Forest, Minnesota, USA - June2016WEW_19_40 | ecosystem: Environmental > Terrestrial > Soil >...
CAGGCTGCCGGTCTCGGCGCTGCAGCCGCGCTAGCACTGCTGGTCCCAGCCGCGGGGTTGTTGAAGGACGTCCCCTTGGCGATCCTGGCGGGGGTGCTGATCTTCGTGGCAACGCGGATCTTCCATACCCGCGAGCTCGTCGCGATCGCACGCTTTGACCTGTTCGAATTCGGGCTAACGGTGATCACGTTGCTCACGGTCGCTCTAGTCGGTGTCGAGCAGGGAATCGGCGTGGCGGTTGGCCTCGCCGTCCTCGACCGCACTCGACTCAGTGCTCGCCCTCAGCTGCACGTCCTTGGCCGCATCTCCGGCACGACGAGTTGGGCACCATTGAGTAGCGCCGCTAACACCGCCCAGGTGCCCGGAGTCTTGGTCGTGCTCTTCGCCACGCCGCTGTGGTACGCGAACGCGGTCCACTTCCGAGCCAACGTGGATCACGCGCTCGCGCGGGCCGAAGGGATTCCTAAGCTTCTCGTTCTCGACGCCATGGGCATGAGCGACATCGACTTCACCGGGTCGCGTGCGCTTCGCGAAGTGCTCGACGAACTCGATCGAGACCACATCGAAATCGCCGTGGCCCGGGCAGGGACGCACCTGTACCAAGGCCTAGCTCGAAGCGGCCTGCTCGAACGGATCGGCTCCGAGCGCTGCTTTCCTTCGGTCGGTGAGGCCGTCACGGCTTTCGGCTCGAAGAGCGCAGATGGCTGAGCGTCTACCGCGCGGGTCGACACTAGCTACTGCCAAACCGAACGCGGAGGATGAAGGCTGGCCGCACCATGCGCCTCGACCGGATAATGATCCTCTGCGCTCCGTCCGACGACGGTCGGTCAACCGACCCGTGAGCCTGCGCACAGTGCGGATCAGGTGACGGGGATTCGAGCTGCACCATCCCTCCGTTGCACAGCCTGCCAGCCCAAACTTGAGAAAAATGCACGGCCCCCTGCTCCCTCGCAACGCGGGTGTGGCAGAAACGTTCAGCCATTGTGCGGGACCGGCTACCTGTCCATCACTTGGAGTACGTCGAGGTTGTAGAACTTGGGCAGCCCATCGAGCAACACACCCAGCTGCTCGGCGAACTCGCCGGTGGCGGGGTCGTTCGAGTTGTTCATCGCCTCTTCGTAAGAGTCGAACTCAATGATGGCGAAGTAGTATCCCGCGCGATCCCTGTCCTCGGCGATGATCGACCGGCCGACGGGCATTTGGTCACCGCGCTCTCTCCGCGTTCGCTCCACCAGTGCTTCGACCTCGTCTTTTCGCGAGGTCTTGATTTCCATGATCTGCACGAATCCCGACATACCTGTTCCCCCCATCTCACTCCTTCGGTCGGGCACCAAAGCGACCCCGGCGCGCTCGTACCTGCCCCGGGGGCGATCTCTGTCCAGGACAGCTAGCCCAGAATGCGTGCGTGGGACAACCCAAGTCGCGGGTCACCAAGGACGTTTCCGAGCGGAACGTGCCCACAGAACATCGGTCCGTTCCTATTGGTCTGCAGCATCGACCGACGAATGATTCGGCCAGGCCGCTAGCACCGCTTGCGCTCTCCCATCGCAACTCCTCTTCGTCGAGGAGTTGCGATGACCAGTCGAGTTCGCCCATATTTCATCGACAAGCGTCTCCCGGAGGGTCTCCAACGGGATGACGGGGCGCACGGCCCTTAGGCTTCCCTCGCAAGGCGACCCGGGGGTCGTGTCGCCTTTTGTCGATCAGACGGCGGTGAGCTTCTTGTGGTCACGCCGGTCACATGATGTGGTGCGCTCCGGCCGCCCAGATCGATTATGTGCTCGCCGGCGTGAGCTGCTTCCCCTATTCCCAAGTCATTCTGTGCGCCGGCTCAGAAGCGATCGGGGGTCGTAGGGCGCACACCGACACCCCCGGCCAACTCGATGGTCGAGATGGGCGTCTACTCGACCTGCGAGCAACCTCCCCCGAGGTTGTCGCCACCGAACGCCTAGTGCCAGCAGTGAGCATCAGGAATGAAAGAGGGCGCCCGAAGGCGCCCTCTTCCCGATAACGAACAGGTCTATCGCGTAGTCACTAGCAGACCTGTGCGACGACCGTGCCTGTTCCGGCGTGGCCCGGGTCGGGTGCATAGCCAGAGTTGGTCTTGACCACGACGATGTCTGGGGTGTTACCAGAGATCGTCGAGCCCGACTGCGTGATGGAGCTCGAGACGATCACTCCCATGTAGCTCGGCCCTTGAACACAGCCGAGGTGCACGGAGCACTTCTGGCCGCAGGGATGGACCCTAACGGCCGCGTGGAGAACTTGCTCGTCGTCACAGCGCCTGTGATTCGCCTGGTCTATCTTCCTGCGTTCGTCCTGCGTGCCTCTGGCAAGCTCCAATGCCGCACCAGGAAAACGATCGTGCCCAAGATGGCCAGTGTGATCACGAGCGCCACCGTGTCTGTGAGCACGATGAGCACAGCTAATGCCAGCAGACCAAGGCCACTGGCCCCAACCAATAGACAGAGCTTCAACCTGTGAAATGCAACCACTCACCTTACAAGATCGTTACTCCACAGTGTACGGAGCCAGGTCGGGCGCTCGTCGTCACATCCTGATCCGGCCCAGTGCCCGCCGAACTGAGACTGGCAATGCCGTCGGGTGACATCTGCTCCGATTGGTTCCGCCCGGGGACGGCCGTCAGCTCAGCTGCGAGCCTGCGCATGCCTCGGTGTGGACCAGGCAACCAGATCCGGGCGACGCCATCCCTCTGTTTCACCGACTCGAGCCGTCGTCAGATGCGAAACGCGGACACGTAGTTCTCGGCGCGCCCTTGCGCAAGCGCCGAGCGCACGACCTTCCTCAAGCTCGAGACAAGTGCCTGAGCCTGGCGGGGACCGGAGAAGATCGCCCCCTGCACGTGGACTGCCGGGTTCGCCACCGTGAGTCCTTGCACCAGCGTGCCGGTGAAGTCCACCCGCACGGTCGATGTCATCCCAGTGACAGCAGGCACAGCCGCACCGTCGGCGCTCGCCTGAGCAACCAACAGGTCCTCGTCAAGCGGAGGTGTGGACGTCCATGACCAGTTCCCCATGGCCGGGACCGCCGGAGTCGGCGTGGATCTCACGATGCGGTCCACGACCTCGTGAAGACCGTCTGCAAAAGCTGCTGCATCGTCGAGCTTGAGCACCGCGACCTCTTGTCGCCTTGGCGCGTGATCATCCACCTTCACCTGCTGGACGCCGACACCGCTCATGACGATCCGTGCGAAAGCCGTCTTCTCGCCGCCAATATCCGCTTCGCCACCTTGGACCACGACAGCCTTGACGATGATGTCGTCGCGCGAGCGCGCCAGTTCCTGGGCTTCGGAATGATCAAGTTCGCGCTTCAACGCCCACCTCGTTTCCCTCGCAAGGCAACCGGGGATCGTGCACCTTCTATCAATATCGGCTCGGGTCGCTCGTCTCTTGAATGCTCGACTGAGATGGTGAGCAGCCGGCGTTGACACGCCCGGTCGATGGCGGCAAGCGCTGAATAGTATCGGTGAGCGCCGTGAAACCCGCCGCTCGTCATGTAGATGCTTTCTCCTTGCACGGTCTTCGGCGTCGCGGCGGAGGACGACTGAGAGCTAGATTCAAACTTACGCGGAAGCGAATTGAGGGAATCCGAACACGCTGGCGCAACAACGTCCTCATCATCGACTACATGGAGGCTATGGAGTTAGCCGCGGGACAAGCGTGGAAAGAAGCCGGAGCGGTGGGCGGCTCTCTAGAGAGCGACAGTTTCCATGACGGGGTCCGGCTTGCCCTCGTGGAGTTCCTCAGAAACCGGCATCCACCTCGGTCTCTCGACGGCTCGTCTCCATTCGGGAGGGGCCGAAAACAAGCCTGGGCAATCCTGTCCGCCATGACGCTGGGCGTGGGAATCGGTCTCGACGTCCCACCAGTCGTTCTACCGGAGCTTTCCGAACAGGACCGTCACTTCGCACCGGGATGGATCGCGCCGTACGGCGCAACAGCGAGTCGAGAAGGCATCTTTGATGCGTGTGACACCTTCAGATTCCGGTGGCGCGAGACCAGCGAGAGTCCGTGGAATGACTCGGGGCCTCCCACGGGTTCACAACCGATCCCGTGGTCCGACGTGAACTGGGTTCGACTCATGCCACTATCTGGCCTCTTGCCCGGGTTTGCGGAGGAGTTCCCCCAGATGCTCGCCGGTTCCACCGACCTCAATGTGGTTTATGGAACTCTCACGGGTCCGAGTCGGTCGGGTGCACAAGTGTTCGGCCTCGTCGGCAACGCGGCGAACTCCGAGGACCAGTGGCTTGAGATATTCCGGGCAGCCGGCGTCAAGATCAAGGCGCGAACGCTGACTTGAATCCGACCCACGGGATGATATGAGCGAGCCAAACACCTGTTCGACACGGTCGGGTGAGTCCCGCCTCACCTGCACTCCATCGAAGGCGTCTCCTGGAGCATCTCAGTCAGGATGACGAGGTGCACGGCCCACGGCTTCCCTCGCAAGGCGACCGGGGTCGTGCACTCGATAACAGAAGGGCTGTAGAGCCTGGGGCCGCCTGGGGGTGGATCAGCCAGAGGGGTTCCGGCGGCACTATCCCTCTGTTGCGCAGCCTGCCAGCCCAAACTTGAGAAAGGTGCACGGCCCCCCTCTTCCCTCGCAAGCCGACGGGGGGTCGTGCACCATTCATCATGATCGGCGCGAGACATTCGGCCCTTGAATACAGCCGAGGTGCCCGGAGCACTTCTGGCCGCAGGGATGGACCCTGACGGCCGCGTGGAGAACTTCCTCGTCGTCACAGCGCCTGTGATTGGCCTGGTCTATCTTCCTGCGTTCGTCTTGCGTGCCTCTGCCAAGCTCCAACGTCGCACCAGGAAGACGACCGTGCCCTGTTCACCAGGCCCTTCCAAAACAACGGCCTCTAGGTGTCGTGGGCCGCGAAGCTCGCCGACATGATCGTTGAACCGGGGCTGCTCGGCACTGAGAGAAGCGTACGGAAGTGACAGAATCCAGTCATGATCATCGAGTTCGGTGACGACGAGGAGAACGAGGACGACCGCTACCTTCGGTGGCTCGCCGACCACCCAGGCGGATTCGTCTTGAACTGCAACAGGAATCCCAAACCTTCCTACCTTGTGCTCCATCGAGCCACTTGCTGGTCGATCAGCGGCACGCCCTCCCGGGGTCAATCTTGGACCCGTGAGTACCGGAAGATTTGCGCCGACACCGTGCCCGAGTTGGAAAAGTGGGCTAGCCCGTTCGGGGTGCCGTGGTGGTGCGGAGCGCCGGGACCCTGCTCCCACGAGGATTCCCGTCCTTAGCGTTACACCCGAGCATTAGAACGTCTCCACGGTTCCTGACGCCGCCTGCGTTTGGTTCCGAAGGAGGCTCAGATGGCCCACGCAGACGAGTACCACGACGTTGAGGCTGCAAAGCAGCACCTTCGTGAGGTCCACCAGGTCGGCGAGAACCGGATAAACGACGAGCACGACGCCAAGCCGTTGTTCACGCGAGACATCGACCTCCTGAGCTTCCATCTACAACTTCACGACCGTGGCACGCTCGTCCAGCACGTACTGGACGAGCACCGAGACGAAGTCAACCCGGACGAGGTCACGGCGGCTCAACGGAAACAGGATTGGGACCGTTTTGCTCTCGAGTGGCATGTTCGAACCCTGCACCCGAGGCGGTCATGACGAAGGCCCGGGAAGCCTAGGGCAGCCGCGCACCGCGGCGTTCCGTGGCCACTAGTGCCACAATCGCGGACGTGATCATCGAGTTCATGGACAACGACAACGGCTACATCGCCTGGCTAGCTGATCATCCCGATGGGTACGTCTTGAACTGCGACAGACAACCGAGACCCTCGAACCTGACCTTGCACCGTGCGACGTGCTGGACCATCAGCAGGACATCGGGTCGCAACTGGACCACCAACTATCAGAAGGTCTGTGCCGACACGTTCGAGGAAATCGCCGTTTGGGCCGGGCAGATCGGACCGCCGTGGAGTTGCGGCTTCTGCGCGCCTGGTTGACCGGTCGTTCCGGGGAGGCGCGGGCAATGGAAAATGTGCTCACCACCGTGAGGCCCAGCACAGACGGTGCGTTTTCGTCAGGCTCGTTGTGGCCAGAACCATGATCACGATTCCGGTGACCGCGAGCACGGTGATGGGCCATTATGGAACCGTGAGCGACTTCCTCGTCGTCTACCTGGACTCGATTGACGAGCGGCTCTTCGAGTACCTCGACGAAGACGACGAGCTGAAGCTCGATGCCGCCAAACGCCTCAGGTTCTACACAAGCGCCCTGCTCGACGGGTCGATCACCCCGGACCACGTCATGGAGGACTGGCCGGACTGGTATCAGCTCGTCCCCGCCTTCGTGGCCACCTACGGCTCCGATGAGCTGCAGGAGCTGGAAGCCGCAGCGGAGCTTCTTGAAGCGATCGAGGTATAGGACGACGTGAGCCTCACGGAGGGTGACCGGGCTTACCTCAAGGTCCTGGAGACGTGGCTCGTGAAACCCCTCCAGCACCCTGACAGCGTCGTCCCGTGTGCTAGGTGGTCATCGGTGCGCCGGGCGCTGCGTCCTTCCGTACCTCGGGAGCACCCAGGAAAACGTCAGCAGTCTCTCGTGTGAAGACTCCATATTCGACTTGCTGGGAGCCAATGTCGAGCGTGATCTGACAATCCAGTCGCCAGCCCTGCAAGCCATTGTCGTTCAGGTTCTTCGCAAGTGCATCGGCGGGATGCGATGCGCCAACCTGAACCAACCACTTCCACTGAATGAGCTTGTACTCCCACCTCGGCATGGCATCCGTCCTTTCGATTCGCTCCGTCAGCGACCCCGGCCAGCTCATCACCGGTGTAGGTGTCTCTGAGAGGACCAGGCATGTCTCCATCGTGCACCACGGCCAGCAGGTACTGGTGAAAGGGACCAAGCCCTACCATCGCCGGCGTGGGCATCACGTCTGCGTTCTCACGTACGTCCACAGTGCATGCGGTCACAAGCTGAGGAAGCATCTCTCGCACTCGCACGACCGTCGCATCAGGCTCAGCCCGGTGTTACTTACAACAGCCCCTCGACCTCAGATGCCGCCTTCGAACCGTTGCCATACCCGGCTATGACCTCAGCCATTCGTTGTGCCTCGCGGCGGAAGTTGAAATCTCCGAGCACGTCCTCGACTGCCGCTCTGATTACATTGACGGACGATTCGCCTGAGATCTGGCGACCAACTCCTAACGCAACTACCCGATCTGCGTTCAACGGCTGGTCGCGTCCCATCGGCATGCACACGAGCGGGACCCCGTTGGCCAGAGCGCTCATGACCGTGCTAAGTCCGGCGTGCGTGATCACCGCTGACGTGTGAGAAAGCACTGCCATGTGGGGCACCCAGTCCCGGATTCTCGCGTTATCGGGAGGACGTAGTTCCTCTATCGAAACCCCTCCGAGGGTACAGAGCACCTCCAAGTCGAGAGATGCAAGGGCGTCGAGCACTCGCTGTAGTACCGGCCCTTGGTGCATGTTCGTGGTACCAAAGCTCACGAGTGCGAGCGAGTGACCGGACTGGGTCGACTCGTCAGGAGCGTCTTCAAAGATTGGCCCTACATAACGAAGATTGGTCGTTACGTTCGACAACGGGAAATCAAACGGCTCCGGCACGCACGCTAGGACCACAGAGGCTCGGCTCCATAGCGCCGACGCAAGTGGCGACGCCGAATCAAGCGGAGACAGCCCAAGGCGCTCACGCGTGGCGTCCACAAACGGGCGAGTGGGGTCCCCCTGCGTCGCCATGAGACCCTCGACGTAAGGTTGGTAAAGGACATGTACGAGCGCTACCGCGGGAACGCCTGCTTTCTCGACAGCGGATAGGGCGGCGAAAAGAAAGGCATCGACTATCACAGCGTCGGCGGTCTCTCGGTCTAGTTCGGCCGATACATCGTCGGCCAGACGTGAGCCCGCTATGAAGCGCGTCCAAGCAAGAAGGTGCTCGTCGAAGACTTCCTCCTCTACGAGGTTGGGTTGGTGAGCTCGCTGAAACGGACGGAAAGTGCAGCCTGTCTGCTCGAACCTCTTCCGGAGAACGGAGGGTCCGAGGACGCGCACGTCGTGCCCGCGACTCGACAGGACACGGGCCAAACCTGCGACCGGCACAACGTTTCCACCCGCGGCCCAAACCACGATCAGAATACGGCCGGCTCTAGGCAACCCAACATTATGTGCAGGGATACAGCCCGAACGCAATGGGTTCCTGCCGCACCATCCCTCTGTTGCGTGCCTTCTTCACCGAAACCCGACGAAGGTGCACGGCCACCCTTGCTTCCCTCGCAAGGCGCCCCGGAAGTCGTGCACCTTCGATCAATGTCGACTCAGGTCATTCGACCCCTGAACGCTTTAAGCGGCGGACAACTCATGCGAGATACCAGTCTGGCTGTCCGCTCAAACGGCCTTGAGCAACCGAACTGTCTTTCGCCCTTCGCAACCCCGTGAACGCTTGGCGTCCTCCGTCCCGAAGGTGTAGTCCAGTATCCGGAGACCATGCTCGGCGGCGAAGTCCATCACCCCGTAGAACAAGACGCCGAAGTACATCGGGAGCGTGCCCTGCGCCTCGTAGTCAAAGCCAGCTTGACTCCCCCATGCATTGCCGCGGTACACGATCAATTCCATGAACCCGACGACACGATCACCGCTACGCGCGAGGACACCGTACATTGACTGTTTGAGGGCTCTGCGGAGAAGACCTAGTCTCGCAGTAATTGTGGCCAGGCCGGCGTCAACGTCGTGCTTGTTCCGGAGGTTTACGATAAGAGGTGCAACGGTTGTGATCAGGTCCGCGGTCAGTGGCTCAACGGTGAGGGCAATCCCGCCGTCGCGCAGCTTGCGGAGTTCCCGGCGAACTAAGTTGCGGTACCTGCTCGGGAGCGAGTCAATGTAGCCGTCCAAACCCCCTGGGGGTGGCACCAGAACGAAGTGATCCGGGCCGGGGATCTCGCGATAACCGCGATCACGCAGAACATCCCGAAGCAATACGTCGCCACCGTCTACGCAGCGGCACACCACCGACCGCTCGCCATTCCGCCGAGCGATGTCCTCGGCTTCAGCGAACAACCGGCTGACTACCCTGATGCGGGCCTCGTCGCCAAGACTTGGCTGAGTGAGAGCGCCCGTGCGACCGTCGTAGGGTCCACCTACGAGCCGCGCTGGCAACACGTCCATCCCCGGGAATACACCGTCGAGCCGCATCATCCTGTCCGTCACATGTTCATCAACTCGGTGAGTGGCAAGCCCACCGAGCAGCGTCCCGTTCGCCCGAGCGAGCAAGTGCTGAGGGTCTTTGTTACCGAATACTTCAGACACGTGCAACACCTTCGCCGATAGCCATAAGTCGTGGGAAGGGAGTTCTATCCCATCGCCAATTACGAGTTCGTCCCAACCGGGCAGGTCGGCGACAGACGACTCCACCGTCACAGTGAGTTGCATGCGGTCCCATCTGGAGGTGCCACTAGCACCCGGCGACTTCATTTCCCTATCTAATCTCATCTTGGAGTCCCGAAGCGCCCGTTGATCGGCGTTACCGGGCCGACGACCGGGTGATCCCACTAGCCCCGAACTGGGCAAGGCACGGCCCCGACGGCAGGCACCTTGATGGGGCCTGTGACAGGTGGCTTCCCCAGCGCCGGAGGCTTGGGCGGTGCATAGAGCCGATCTGCTCCGGCGAGTTCTCCTCCCTGTAACCGGCCTGGATGGAACCAGAAGGACGGCTTGCTCGTCGTCCACCTGGACTCCATCGACAAAGCGTCTCCCGGAGGGTCTCTAACGGGATGACGGGGTGCACGGCCCTTAGGCTTCCCTCGCAAGGCGACCGGGGATCGTGCACCTTTTGTCGGTCAGACGGCGGTGAGCTTCTTGTAGTCACGCCGGTCACATGATGTGGCGCGCCCCGGCCGCCCTGCCGAAGCGGAGCGCCGCTCACTGGTCCGATCCGCCGACATTCGGGCGCGACACGGAGCCGGCAGCGACCCTGGGACACCGTGTTCGATGAACATATGGAGGTCACGTCCATCGAAGCGGTTCAAGTCCACGCTCCGGGGTGTCAGTCGGCGGCGCGGCGCGGCACGAGTCGCTAACACCTGATTCAGCGTCTGGCGGGTCCCCTGAATCCGCCTCTCCCAGGTTCGCCTAAAGCGTCTGGTCGGAGTTGACGTGCAAGCCCTGAGGGTCGAGAGGTGGTGCTAGCACGAGGTCGGCTCCACAGTCTGACCACCCCCAATTCGGGTCCCTCCGGGTCAATAATCCATGCAGGAGGGCTCAAATGGCGCGGGAAGAGACTGAAACCTTCGGAGTTCGGCGACCAACAGACGCCTCGCGGTGAGCGCTCGGGCGATTCGAGTCTCCTGGTATCACTTCAGGGCCGCCTTTCACCAGCGCTGGAGCGGCTACCTCACCGTGGTCCTCCTGATCGGGTTGGTGGGTGGTGTGGCGATGGGCGCGGTAGCCGCCGCTCGGCGCACGCAGTCGGCCTTCCGGCCTATCTGGCCGCCTCCCATGCGTCGGACCTCCAGTTCCAGTCCTATAGCTCCCAGTCCGTCGCCTCATTGGAGTACCTGACTAAGGAGCTTGAGCATCTGCCCCAGGTGACCCGAGTGGCGATCGCCCCAACCTTGTTCGTCATCCCGCTCGGAGCGAACGGAAAGTCGCTCCCGAACAACGTCAACAGCGACGAAATCACGACCATCGGCAGCGTGGGTGGTGAGTTCTTCACCCAGGACCGGGTGGCTGTGGTGGCGGGTCGGATGGCTAATCCCCGGAGCACACACGAGATGGCGGCAACGGCGGAGACGGCGAAGCTGACGGACTGGCATCTCGGTGAAACCGTGTCCATGGGGGCCTTCACGGTGGCTGAGAACAACTCGGGGGTTAATCCCGCCACGGCCGAGCCCGCACTGAAGTTCTCGGCCAAACTCGTGGGTCTAGTCGTCTTCTCGGACCAGGTTGCCAGCGACGACATAGACCGTTACTCGACCTATCAGCTGTTGACCCCGGCGCTCACCTGGCGCTTACAGACGGCCGCGACGTACCCGCTCTACGGGCTGCGCCTTCGGGGCGGCAGCCGCGACGTGGCCGCGGTGGAACGCGAGATCATCCGGCTCGTCCCGAAAGGCACGCCGTACGCCTTCCACGTGACCTCGGTGACAGAAGGTCAGGTCGAACGGTCGAGCAAGCCTGAGGCGATCGCCCTCGGCGTGTTCGGAGCCATCGCCGCCCTGGCCGCGCTCTTGATCGCCGGTCAAGCCATCAGTCGAGCGCTGTGGGCGGACGGCGAGGACCTCAACGTCCTGCGCGCTCTCGGGGTCGACCCGTTGACCGTGACGTGCGACGCCGTCTTTGGCCTGTTAGGCGCGGTGGTCCTCGGTGCCACTCTCGCCGTGGTTCTCGCCGTGGCCCTCTCGCCATTGGCGCCGCTCGGTCCGGCGCGCCAGGTCGACCGGACACCGGGGTTCGCCTTGGATTGGACTGTGCTCGGGGTGGGATTCGCCGTCTTGGCTGTCGGTCTCAGTGCCCTGACCGTGGCCCTCGCTCACCTCGGGGCGGCGCGCCGGCGCATCGGACAGGGGTTCGAGCCCGTGCAGCGGGGATCGGCCGTGGTCAACGCTGCAGCGCGTTACGGTCTTCCGGTCCCGGCTGTCGCGGGGCTCCGATTCTCCCTCGAGGCGGGTCACGGCCGGTCCGCCGTGCCGGTCCGCTCGGTGCTGGTTGGGTCGGTGCTGGCGGTGACTGTCGTGGTGGCCACCGTCACCTTCGCCAGCGGGCTCAACACCCTCGTATCTCACCCCGCGCTGTACGGGTGGAACTGGAACTTCGCCATTGAACCGGAGGGGGGTGACAACGTCCCACCCGTAGTCGGCCACCTTCTCGACCACGATCCTGACGTCGCCGCATGGACCGGATTCAACTACGCAGACGTTCAGATAGACGGCCAAACCGTCCCGACGCTCGCCGACGGCACACAGGCCGCTCTCAGCCCGCCCATTCTCTCGGGACATGCGATCCAAGCGAAGAACCAGATCATCCTCGGCGCTGCGACGCTCGCCGCCCTGCACAAGAAGATCGGGCAATCCGTCGTGGTCAGCTACGGGTCGCCGAAGGATGCGCCGATCTACCAGCCGCCGACCCACCTCGTCGTCGTGGGCACGGCCACGATGCCAGCCATCGGGACCGCAGGGACTCTCCACCCCTCTATGGGCACCGGGGCGCTGTTCTCCGACGCCGTCTTTGTCCCCGCCCTCGCCCGGGCGCTCGTCAATGCCGACCCCAACCTCAATGGCCCGGCGATCGATGTGGTACGGATCCGAAGCGGGGTCACGACAACGGCCGCACTCTCCTCGTTGCATCGGATCGCCGATGCCGTCAACAAGGCGGTGGCGAACGATCCCAGGCATACGGCGACAGCTTCGTTGTGCTTGGGGTCCAGCGTCCTGCCGAGATCGCGAACTACCAGTCAACCGGCGCCAGCCCTGGCATCCTGGCTGCGGGACTCGCTGTGGGTGCGGTCGTCGCCCTCGGCCTCACTCTCGGCGCTTCGGTCCGTCGGCGACGACGCGACATTGCGTTGCTCAAGACCCTCGGTTTCACCAGTCGTCAACTGGCGGTGGCCGTCGCCTGGCAAGCGTCGGTAGCCGCCATCGTCGGGATCATCCTGGGCGTGCCGGTCGGGATCGCCCTCGGGCGATGGCTCTGGGACTTATTCGCCCGCTCCATCTAAGCCGTTCCTCTGCCCACCGTGCCGGCACTGGAGGTCGTCCTCGTGGCGCTCGGGGCACTCGTCTTGGCCAACTTGGTGGCCGCCGTCCCGGGACAGATGGCGGCCCGGACGCCCACGGCTCTCATCCTCCGAGCGGAGTGAGCGAGGGCGCATCCTGGCTTTGGATCGCAAGATCTCAGGGCGCATCTCCTCGGATAGCCGCGGCTGGCGCGCGACTTCTCCGGGCAGCCTGATTAGGTATCCCCTAACTGCTCTGCAATTCCCACTGATTCGGCCAGGCCGCCAGCACCGCTTGCGCTCTCCCATCGCAACTCCTCTTCGTCGAGGAGTCGCGATGGCCAGTCGAGTTCGCCCATATTTCAGCGACAGGCATCTCCCGGAGGGTCTCCAACTGGATGACGGAGTGCACGGACCCTCCGCTTCCCTCGCAAGGCGACCCGGGGGTCGTGCACCTGCTGTCGATCTCGGTGTGGCGCATCTAGACCCTGAACGCTTGAGAACGCTTCATCGAGCAGATCGAGTAGGTCGACGAGCGGACTTACCAAGAGGACAACGAGCGCACCCGGTCCGACACCACGATGGTGCAGTTCCTTGCACGATGGCGGTCCTTGCTCACTGAGCCTCCGGTTGTGGAGGTCTATCGCGAGGCCCCTCTGGCACCTTGACGGCGTCGTCCCGCGTCCTAGGTGGTCATCGGTGCGCCGGGCGCTTCGTCCATCGGTACCTCGGGAGCACCCAGGAAAACGTCAGCAATCTCTCGTGTGAACACTCCATATTCGACTTGCTGGGAACCAACATCGAGTGTGATCTGACAATTCAGTCGCCAGCCCTGCACGCCATTGTCGTTCAGGTTCTTCGCAAGCGCATCGGCGGGATGCGGTCCGCCATACTGAAGCAACCACTTCCACTGAACGAGCTTGTACTCCCACTTCGGCATGGCATCCGTCCTTTCGATCTGCCTCGTCTGTATAGCCCACCGCTCGCACGCAAAGAATCGTACGAGCTATGGTTTACTGCTTTGTGACGACAAGGCTGTCCGTCAGACCGACAGACGCCGACGGCCAAGCCGAAACGGCCCCCGCAATCCCTTCACTCCGTCCCGCCCCGACCGCCGACACCTGAAGGAACCCCACCCGACCCAAAGCGTCCGCTAGGTCTGTCGGTGAACGAAGCGAGCCGAACCCAACGACCGTGTGCAACACCAGCAGATGCCTTGTGGCCAGTGAAATCCGTTCGAAACCGCCAACTTTGCTCTGTCATCGTGTTGCCACCGCGTTCGTCAAGTCGGTACGCGGTGCACGACTCCCCGCCGTTCGGGGGGCGCAAGGCAAAGAGGGCCATGCACGTTCCCCAATTCTCGGCGAGAGCGCTGGCCCTACACAACGGACGGCTGTACAGCTCGAATCCTGGTGCACGATCCCCACCAAGGCACGGCCACGGGCCGCGCGGCCCATCACACAGGGTGCACGGCTCTTCGGCTTCCCTCGCAAGGCGACCTAGGGTCATGCACCAAAGATGTCAGCCGACCGCTACCTTCTTGTGGGGCGGGTCACTCAATGTAGGCGAGGGCTCACCCCGAATTAACAGTCTGCTCGCGGTCGCGGCTCAGTGATGATCTGCAGCGTCGGCGCGACGGCCGGTTCATACTGTCAGTCTGGAGGCACTCGAGCCCCTGGAGCTCCTCAGGTCTGGGTCACCACCATACGTGGCCGATACCGGGTACGAGCCAACCGGCAGGGCTCTGTTGGCGATCGTACAAGTGCCACTGCCGCCCTTCAGCACCACTGTGCAGCTGACATCACCGACGTGCACAGTCGCCTTCTCGCCCTTGGGCACCGCCTCGCCGTGGTGCATCGTCACCTTGACTGAGAAGACCGACGCCGATTCGTGGCCGTAGGTGACATTGGTCGGTGACTCTGAGACCGTGGTGCGCGTGGTGTCCTTCCTCACGGTCAGTTCGGAAACGCGCGAGCCGCTCAGGTTAGGGTCACCTCCATAGCTGGCCAACACTGGGTACGAGCCCGGCTGTAAAGCGTTGTTGGTCATGGTGCAAGTCCCGTTGCCGTTCTTCAGCACCACCGTACGGGTGACAGAACCTATGGCCACCCGCACCTTCTCGCCGTCGGGCACGGCCTCGCCGTAGCGAGTCGTGACAGTGACCGAGAAGACCGACGCCGATTCCTGGCCGTAGGTGACATTGGTCGGTGACTCTGAGACCGTGATGCGCGTGGTGTCCTTCCGCACGCTCAGTCTGGAAGCACCCGCGCCGCTGGAGCCACTCAGGGTGGCGTCACCGCCATAGATGGCCGACACCGGGTACGAGCCCGCCTGCAGGGCGGTCCTGGCGATCGTGCAAGTCCCCTCGCCGTCCTTCAACAGTGCTACACAATCGACGGGACCAACGTTCACAGTCACCTTCTGGTCGTTCGGTACCGCTTGGCCGTAGTGGGTTGTGACGGTGACCGAGAACAGCGACGCCGATTCGTGGCCATAGGCGACGCCGGTCGGTGACTCTGAGACTGTGGTGTGCGTGCTACTCACCGAGCTCACCGAGAAGGCCTGGGCCGGCGTGGAGCTCGAGGTGCCGTATATGTAGCTGGCGTTGGACGACGAGGGGGTGCCGGGGCTGTAAGTGGCGAACACGTCGCTATAGTCGCCGCCGGCGAGCTCGTCGGCCGAGAGCGAGCACGTGGCCGAGGTGCTGTCACCGCTGACGGGAGTCAACGTGGCTGTGCTCAGCTTGGTCGTGGAGTTGTAGACCGCGACCGTCCCCTCGGGATAGCCGTCGCCTGACTGGCCGGTGACCGTGATCGTGAAGATCTCGGAGATCTCGGCTCCGTAGACAACCGAGGGCGAAGACAGCGCGAGACCGGTCGTGGTCGGCGCCGAGAACACCGAGAAGGCCTGGGGCGGCGTGGAGCTCGAGGTGCCGTAGGTGAAGCTGGCATCGGAAGACGAGGGGGTGCCGGGGCTGTAGGTGGCGAACACGTCGCTGTAGCTCCCGCCTGCGAGCTCATTGGCCGAGAGCGAGCACGTGGCCGAGGCACCGTCTCCGCTGACGGATGTCACCGTTGCGCTGCAGAGCTTGGTCGCGGAGTTGTAGACCGCGATCGTCCCCTCGGGATAGCCGTCGCCTGGCTGGCCGGTGACCGTGATCGTGAAGATCTCTGAGGTCTCAGCTCCGTATACCACCGAGGCCGAAGACAGCACGAGACCGGTCGTGGTATTCACAGAACCCACCGAGAAGGCTTGCCCGCTAGCGGGGTTGGCAGCGGCGTCGGCGATAGTGGACAAGCTGAACGAGGTGTTCGGGTAGGAGGAGGCTGCCGGGTTGGTCACCCCGGTGATCACGACCTGGACAGCTGTGGAGTTACCCAGCGCCACCGGGGTGGCGATCGTGATCGTGCCCGCGCCAGTCGTCGGGATCGCGGTCACCGTGGTGCCGTTCACCTTGGAGGCGGAGGCCGCCGAGGGAAAGGTCGTCGAGGCGGGAGCGCCGACCGTGACGGTATCGCCTATCGCGAGCGAGCCGTTCGCGCTGGTGGTGAAGTCGACCGTCCAAGTCGCGCTCCCAGCGCCGACCGACGAGGACGGGCTAAAGG
>Ga0187880_1001931_pt1 | contig 16285 bp, 18 predicted proteins | sample June2016WEW_19_4_FD_132998 | JGI IMG/M metagenome (GOLD analysis project Ga0187880, IMG submission 132998) | Peatland microbial communities from SPRUCE experiment site at the Marcell Experimental Forest, Minnesota, USA - June2016WEW_19_40 | ecosystem: Environmental > Terrestrial > Soil >...
TCGCCTCACCACCTTCGGCCTCAAGACGGCCTTGTTCTACAGCCGTGCTTACCAGCGGCTCCTGCGCCGCGGCCTCTCCGAACTGCACGACCTACGCACCTCTGCATCCTCCACGCTGGCGCTTAACTTCGCCAAATTCCAAGCATCCCTGGACGCTTACGTCGCTGAAAAAATGGCCACTTGAAACTTGTTCTGCTTACAAACAGTTTTGAGATTCAAGGACTCTAGTGTACCGCACATGAGCGCGTAAGCGGAAACGTCGCCCAACGACTCGTAGATTTCCTTGAGCGCCATCGCCGGCAGCCGCACGTCGTTTTCGTAATCGAAAATTGCGTTGGCAGGTGTACTGGTCGCTCGCGGCATTGCTCTTTCTACCAGCCCATGAAGATGGCTGATGAACAAACGCTTCCCTTCCTGGTCCAGCACCTTCACCACTTCTTGCTCTATGCGGTGGCAAAACCCGTAATTGTCGTTCTTCATCCAGTTAAGGATCTGGCTAACCGTTTCTTCCGCCGACCGGCCTGCCGCCTGGCGGCCTTGGATCCAACCGCACGCCAAGCGATGAAAGAACATCGCCAATTCACATTCGTCGTCGGCCTCCTCGCTTTTGGCATAGGTTCCGGAGAGGAGGATCTCATAGAGCCGGACCGCCCTCGCCGCTTCGCCGGATTTTACCAGGGCCTCAACCTGATCATGCACGCGGTCCAGGCCATTGATGAGCTCGGACACATCGTCATGCCGGACAAAATGCCCCGGCATGAGTTCATGTTGGATTTTGGTAACCAGCGGGTCCTCTCTTGCGCGTTTTTTCATTCTCGACAAATCCGAAAAGCCATGCCGGAATCATGCACTGTCCACAGGCCGGCGACAACATTGACGTGGCCAAATTCTACGCGGTTTGCTAAGAAATCTCTCATGGCTGCCGACTCTCCAGAATTCATCGACCCCGCCGAGGATTGTCCTTGGCGTTCACGACGTGAAATCTTTGCCCGCTCCGGCTATGCGCCCCTGCCGCCGTCCGAACTGGACGACCGGCAATTGCCCGGCCGGCTCTGGGAATGGCTCTACGCCGCCGCCGCCAGGCGCTTCTTTTTGTGCAGCACAAACCACCTGAGCGACCGCGAGCTGTACACCTTGTTGTGGGAACAATGGCTTGACGAACCAACCGCCGACATCCCGCTCGACGCCGAGACTAACACCAACACGATCATCACGGAGTTCAACGCCGGGGGGATGACGCACGAGGAAATCTTCCTGCGCTACTATGCCGATGAAGGCGACCAGGAGCTTTGGCATTCCACCGATCCCGAGTTCGTTTTCCCGCCGCACCAGGATCCGCCCTACGACCGTGACCGCTTTCTCCCGGTGCCGCCGATTCCGCTTGAAACCCACGCCGGCTGGCTGCCGGGCGACGACGACCCGTCGGAAAACGATGAACCCGATCCGCTCGGCCTCGCCCGGGCTGATGACGAAATCGCCGCCGCCAAACCCGAGTCAATCCCCGGCACTCCTCTTTCCGACCAGCCCAATTCCGCGCTCGAGGCCCAGCTCCGCGCCAGTGAACCGGAGAACTGGATGCCGCCTGCGCAACAATTCGCCGAACAAAACATCCCACTGTTGCCGCCGGCTGAAATCACCGATGAAACGCTAACGCCGATTCTTTGGGAACTGTTGCACAATCTCGCCTTGCGCGGTTTCTATGTGCTGCACACCGAGCACCTGAGTGATCGCGAACTTTACGCCGAACTCTGGGGCCGCGGACTACGCGATCCCGCGCACCTGCCGGGCCGCAACCCGCGCGGCGGCTGGTTTCACGATTTTCTCGGCAGTTGGGGCGAAGACGACATGCAACTCTGGTTGCGCTACTACGCTACCGGCCAGGAGCGCGCCAAACACGCGGCAGATTGGCCGAAGGATGCCATTCCAGCGAAAGAAAAGCCGCCCTTCAACCGCGACTGGCGGTTGCCTAAGGGGCCGTTCTGATTGACTGCTTTTTTCGCTTCGACAATCTATTCTGCGGCTTAAAAACTACCAACCCGGTGAAACGGCAGCGCTTGTCGAACTGCAGCATGACCGGGAAATGCTTCAACAGCTTGCGCGGCAGTTCCCAGACAAAATGGCTGTAAGGCGGCATCTCGCCGCGCTTGTGCTTGCGCAACTCCACCGTGACCAAGTGCGTGTCGAAGCGAACTTCAACCCCGCTTTCCTTCAACCGCAGCAGCCGATCCGCCGCTATCGTCCAATCGTGCTTCCTGAACCAGCGCGACTGGCTCCAATGCGGGTTCAACACTTCGACGTTGAGCTTCGCGCCATGGAAGTCAATCGTGTCGTTGACCACGGTCGCCGCTTTTCGTGTGGGGAAGGTGCGCTTGGAATTCGGCATGGCCCGGCGGCCAATCGCTTTCTTTCCGTCGCGCGGGAGCAACAGCCAGAGCTGCTTCGCCCCGCGAATGAGGCCGCAGACCTTGCAGAGAAACTTCCCCTCATGATTCTTGCGCCAGCCGCTGCGATGACGGCATTGCATCGCCAAAAACTCCCACGCGAGCCCAAGCTGCTGGTAAAGCTCCGCGAACCGCTCCGCCTCCCGGCCCTCCCGCTTCAGCGCCGGATGCTGCGACACAAAATCCATGCTGCGGAACAGCCGACGGAGATCCTGTTTCAGACTGGCTTCTGTGGAGCTGCTATTCATGCCACAATTATTATCCCCTGTTGGGCAGAGCTTCCAGCCTGTTCCGACAGAATTGAAGTCCAAGCTAGGCCAGGGCACGAGTTTCGGAGACAATTTCGCGTCAGACACTTTTCACATCAGGCATTTTAGACCTTTTTAGACCACGACATAGCTTTCGCACACCGGGTGACTCGGGCCGCGAGTCTTGATTGTTAGGGAAGAAGCACTAGAATGCCTGTAAATACAGTGCTTGCGTACCGTTTGGTTTGCGTTCTAAGCAGATGGTCCCGCGTTCGAGTCGCGGCGGGCGCGCCAGGTTCGGGGGAGATATCACCGGCGGAGGCGATGCCATAAGGCATGTGGAATACGGAACCCGCGCAACCCGAGACGAATAATAGCTTTGCTGAATCCGAACTTGCGATACCTTGCCTGCCATGTTGGGACTGGAACAACTGGCTGAATTGCTCGAAAAGAATCGCGCTGCGGCCAAGGCTCGCGTCAAAGAATTCTCCATCGGCGGCAGGCACTTCGCTTTCAATTCGCAGCCCGCAATCATGGGCGTGATCAATCTTTCGGCGGACTCCTGGTATCGGGAGAGCGTCTGTCTCACGGCTGAGAGCGCCGTGCGCCGGGGCAGGGTGATGCGGGAGCAGGGGGCGGACATCATTGACGTGGGCGCCGAATCCACTTTGGCCCATGCGGCGCGCGTGGATGAGGCGGGGCAAAACAGCAAGCTACTGCCGGTCATCCGCGCGTTGCGGGAGTCGGACCTTTTGATTTCGGCGGAGACCTACCAGCCGGCGGTGACGCGCGCCTGCCTGGAGGCCGGGGCGAACATCCTGAATCTGACCGGCACCGACCGGACGGATGATCTCTTCCGTATGGTCGCAGCGCACGATGCGGCGGTGATCATCTGTTACGTCCAGGGCCGGAATGTGCGGGAGGTGAGTGACTTCAATTTCAGCGCCGATCCGGTGGCGCTGATGCAGGATTACTTTGCGCGCCAGATTGAGATCGCGGTCCGCAATGGCGTGGAAAAGATTCTGATCGACCCCGGCCTGGGCTTCTACTACCGCAACCTGCAAGACAGCAGCATACGCGTGCGCCACCAAATGACGGTTTTCCTGAACACCTTCCGGCTGCGCGCGCTGGGCTTCCCGATCTGCCACGCCTTACCGCACGCCTTCGAGTATTTCGGCGAGGAGGTGCGCTGTGCCGAACCGTTCTTCGCCATGCTGGCTGCCTTGGGCAAAACCGATTTATTTCGCACGCATGAGGTCCCCCGCATCAAGGCGGTGCTCGATACGCTGCGGGCCTTTTAAAGTAGGGCAGGCGTCTCGCCTGCCCCGAACCGGGCGGTTCTTGTGCCGGGGGGCAGGCGAAACGCCCGCCCTACTCTGCGCGGGACACCAGAAACACGCCTTCCTCCTCCGACCTCGTGATCCATTGGTCGAGCACTCTCATGCCATGCTCGCCAAGCAACCTCTGCACGAGCGCAGGTGTGTGCCGCCAGGAGAAGAACAGGCGAATTGACTCGCCAGCGGGAAACCGGAAGCGTTGCGCGTCCACCTGGATCTCGCGTGGACGCACGAACCGGAAGCAGGCCGCCACGCGTTTGAGGCCGCTTCCGCCCGGATCGTCCTCAACTGCAAAGCGGAGTTCGCCGTCGTTTGCCTCCACGCCGAGGTCCAGCAGGAACGTCATCAGCCAGTCGCGAGTCAGGACATTATCGTAAAGCGGCAGGATTCGTTGCACGTCGGCTGCGTAGTCGGTGCCGGGAGCCAGATTGGCACTGAGGAGCAGGTGATCCATGGGCCGTAGCATCCCGGCCAGCCTCGGCAAAATGACTTGCGGCTCGAAGTTCGGAATCATGCCGAAGAACGTGGGAAGCCGCGCCGCATCGGACTCGGGGAGCGCCTCGATCACCGCGGGCAGGTCGTCAGCAGAGCCCAGATCGCAAACCAGCGGAAAGCAGTCTTCCGGGGCAATTACCGCCATTGCCGTCTGCCGCGCCACGAGGACCATCGCCGTGCTGACATCCGAAGGCGTGTAGAACGCTTTCCTGCCTGAATCCTGAAGCAGCTTCAGCAGCCGCGTGTCCTTCTGCCCCCCGCCGCAACCAAGGCCGATCAGATGCACGCGCCGGGAGTCAATGCGCGCCGCGACCGCAGCGAAGCTCCGATCGTAAGTGGCGGCGCAGTTCGCATCCGTGCGCGAGGGGGAGAAGGCCTGGTGCAACGCCAGCCATTGCTGGCTTTGCTTGACGCTGTCGTAGTGGAATTTGTGGTTCACCCGGCGCGTGCGCAACGACTCCAGCAAATCGCGCCGCACCTTCTCCGGAAACTGGCTGGCGTGAATGGCCACCTGGACAAGCGATGACATGCGCCAGTGTTTTGGCCTAAACCCGCAAGCATTACAAGTTCCTGATTTCCCTGCCGGAGTCGTTGACTTGCCGGAAATCAACCGCCATATTCCGTCAGTGGATTTCGATATATCGCATCTCCTGGACCAGTGGGATTACCAGCCGGGGCAGGTGGTTGTGCGCCGATTCAAAGCCAAGGACGGGCGCGAGAAAATCCAGCTCCGCGTGGATTTGGGCTTGCTGCAAATGTGCGTCGAGGGCCGGCCGGATGGCAAGCGGCCCTTTGGCTATCCTTCCCTGCTTGAGTACTACCGTGCGCGGCTGCACAAGTACGTTGGGACCCACGCCGGCAGCGACGAAGGTTTCAAACTAAAGCCGGAAGATTGCGCCCGGCTCCAGCTCGAAGCCCTGCAGTATCATCATCGCTACATCTGCCTGCTGCAGTTGGAGGATTACGCCAGCGTAATCCGCGATGCCGAACGCAACCTGGCAGTTTTCGACTTTGTGAGCCGGCACGCCGCGAACGAGGAGTTGGCCTGGTCGTTGCAGCAGTTTCGACCACAGCTTCTGATGGTGCTCACCCGCGCCCGGGCGGCGCAGGCGATGCAGGTCAATGACTACACGCTGGCGATGCAGCAGATCGAAGAGGGCCTGGAGAAGATTCGCGCTTTCTGCCACGAGCACGGGCGGGGTGAAGCAGCCGAAATGGGCGGCGAGGTGCATTCATTGGAGGCTTGGCTCGAGGAAATCCGCGCCAAACGCCCGCTCTCGCGCCGGGAAAAGTTGGAGCGGGCCTTGCACGAAGCAATCAATAGCGAAGACTACGAACGGGCGGCGCGAGTGCGCGATGAACTGCGCAACCTCAAGCCGGCCGAATAGCCGGACCCCAATTCCCGTCTATTTCTGGGGGAAGATCTGATAGAGCAGCAGGTAGATCAACACGCCCGTGATGGAGACATACATCCAGCACGGCCAGGTCCATCGGGCGATCTTCTTGTGGAGTTCGAACCGTTGCCGCAGGGCGCGATGAAGCGTGACTAACGCCAGCGGCACAATCACCACGGCCAGCATCGTGTGGGTTAGAAGAATCCCCAAATAGAACGGGCGAAACCAGCCCGGCTCTCTGAAGACCGTCGGGCCCCGGTGCAAATGCCACGCCAGGTACCCGTGATAGGTGAGATAACAGGCCAGGAAGAGCGTGGAGGCGGCGAACGCCGCAATCATGCAGTTGCGGTGCGCAACCTGGTTCTGGCGGCGGATGAAGTAATAGCCCGCGCCCAGGAAAATCGCGCTGATGCCGTTGAGGCAGGCGTTGACGGCGGGCAGGTCGGCCGGACTCATTTCTCGTGCTCCAAGCGCCCGACGGCGGCGAGAATCCTCTCTTTCACGCTCTGCGGGTCGATGCCTTCCCCAGTGGTCTCGAACACCCCGCGCAACTGGCCCCGCTTGTCGGCGATTACAAAAATGGTGCTGTGGACGAAAAGGTCCTGCGGCGACTCGCGCTCCTCGGGTTTCTTTTCGATGGCGGTCAACTTGAGGGAGTCGATGGCCAGGTTCGCAATTTCCCTTTTCGTGCCGGTCAGGAACATCCAGCGTTGCGGGTCGGCCCCGAACCGTTCGGCATAAGTTTTCAAGACCGGCGGGGTATCAAAATCGGCGTCCGTGGTAAGCGTCACGAGTTTGGTCTGGCTATCCGGTAGCAGCGCGTCCTGGAGGACCTTCATCTGCTTCGTCATTTTCAGGCAAGGTCCGGGACAGCGCGTGAAGATAATGTCAGCGACCCAGACCTGCCCGCGCAGGTCAGCCAACGAAACCGCGCGGCCATTCTGGTTGGTGAGCCCAAAGTCGGCAATCTGCCCATACACCGGCAGGGGTTGTCCCGGAGCACTGTGGGTGCTGAGTCGCGCGAGCAGAAATGCCCCCAAGAGGGTCAAGGTGATTAACGCCAGTCCACCCCAGACCAGCCATTCAGTTCTCCGCGCCGGTTGATTCATCACATAGCCCGATCTAAAAAAGGGACGCTTTGGTCATTGCCGCACCACGTTGCCTAATGTAAGAGGGGCATACCCGCTTTTCAATCCAAACAGCGTGCGCGGGACAGCTAAGGGCGCAGACCTGCCGAGGAGGCATACGCCACCAATCCCCGAGGCCGAGCCGCCGGGGCGACACGCCCATGCCACCGGAGTGTCGCGCTAGTGGTTGGCTAGCTGCAAGGTAGATGAGAGGTAGCTGAAAGGTAGCTGAAAGGTCTGTACACCATCACTTTTTCGATTTCCCGCCCCCTCCTCGCCCTGACCCCACGCCGCCGAGCCGCTCCATCCCCACTCGCCCCGGCTCCGCTCCCCGAGGTGGCCTCGCCGCATATATAGACCCAAAAACCTTTGCGGAGGTTACACATAATTCGCGAGGTGCAAACACTCACAGCCAGGCAAAACCGCAACCGGGCCATCACCAAAGTCTTCGCGTCTTCCCGCCTTCGCTGTTAATTGATCCGCTCCCGGTCAGCGGCCCTACTCGAAGCTGGTCGCGGCACCGGTTTTGGAGGCCAGCCACTTATCGAAAGCCGCCTGGCTTTCCACCACGAGCATGCCTGCCGCCATGGCCGAATGGGAGTTGCCGCAGAGCTGGGCGCAGTTGATCTGGTAGCGGCCCTCTTTGACCGGCGTGAACCACAGCGGGATGCGCATGCCCGGGATGGCGTCCTGCGTCACGCGCATGGCGATCACCTTGAAGGAGTGGATAACATCCTTGGAACTGATGTAACAGATCACAGGCTTGTTCACCGGCACATGCATTTCACCAAGGCCGGTTACCTGGACGTCGTCTTTGCCGCGCGGGTCGCTCGGGTCCAAGCCGAATAGATTCGTCGCATTCACGAAGCGCATCTCCTGCCGGCCAAACTCGCCCTCCTTATCCGCATACAGGACGTTCCAGTTGAACTGCTGGCCGACGACACTGATCACCGTCGCTTGCCGCTTGTCGGGAAACTTGTCCACTGCCTTGGCCCACAGCGGCACGGCGAGAAAGATGAGCAACGCTCCCTCGACCGCCGCCACCGCGACCTCAAGGTAGCTCGAAGCGTGACTCCTCACGCCGACGTAATCCGCCTTGGGATTGCGCCCGCGGCGGAATCGGACCAGGGCGTAGGCAAAATAAAGCAGCCAGCCGGCGAACAGCGCGATCATCAGCCAGTGCATATAGATGATCAAATCATCGACATGCCGGCCATGTTCCGACGCCACCGGCGGCAACCCCAGGAGTGTATTCCAATTCATGTTCAGGCCCTGTCAGTAGATTCCACCATCGCTGCGGCGACGGAGCCCGCCGACGCCGCGGCGGACTTCTTCGCCAGAAAAACAAAGAACGAGGTCACGCCTCCCAGCACCACCGCAACCACCGCCAGCAGACTAAAAATGCCCCAGTTCATGCCTTTAGCCATCGCCGAATCCGATTGACCGGCACAGGCGGCACAAGCCCAAAGCGGACCCGGGTGCAAAGCCAGCCCGACTATCGGGGCGGACAGCAACGTCCTCAACCGCTTTCCGACAACCGAAGCTGAAAAACTCTTGCAGCAGTGGATCATAGGTAACTTACTCGTTTGAGCTTCTTCAGGAAATAGCGCTCGTAGAGGATCAGGCCGATGCCAACAGCGAGCGAGCCCAAGCCAAACACGAGGTCCCAAGCCCGGCCATCTGGCGAGAAATAATCCCTCAGCCCCCACACGCCGCAACCAAAGGCCAGCGCGCTGGAAGCCGTGATAAAGAGGACATGGAAAGCCTTGAGCGACATGATCAGTGGGTGACGGTCATCCGTGGGAAGTCCGCATAAGCCGAGAGGATCAAGAACATCAACCCCAGGAAAAAGCACGCCGTGAAGATCAGCAGGCCGTAGATCATCTTCCGCTCGGAGATGAGGTGCATGAAGAAGCCGGCCACGAGGAAGGCCTTGCCGCAGGCGATGACCAGCGCCACGGCGATGTTTATGGCGTGGTTGCCAAAGGGGATGTAGGAGGCGCCCACCGTGATGAGCGTGCCAACCAGCAGCGCGTAAAAGATGTACAGGTACCGCCGAACGTGATGAGTGAAATCTTCCTGAGCGTGCGCAGTCATAAATGCTTATATCAAGTATAACACGGGGAACAGAAAAATCCAGACCAGATCAACGAAGTGCCAGAAGAGGCCGGAGATCTCGATGCGGTTGGTGAAGCGCTCGGGGTCGGTCTTCCACAGCTTGCTGCCCGGCCCCCAAAGGAAGCCGATAACGATGGCGCCGCCGATGACGTGCAACGCGTGCAGCCCGGTGAGGGTGAAATAGATGGCGAGGTAGGTGTTGTGCCAGGGGCCATAGCGTTCCATTTTCTCGATCTGGCTCCGGGGGATGCTAAGTTCCTCGTGGTGGCGGGGCGCCTTGCGGGCTTCCAGGTCGTAAAGGTCTTTGCGGTCCTGCACATAGCGGCCCGAGATGACCACATGGTCCGCCTTAGGGTCGTTCGACACCACATGGCCGTCGGCAAACCGTCCGTCCTTGAGGGCGATTTCGTAATGGGTGAATTTGTCGTGGTATTCGTACGACTTGATGCAGACGAACGTCATGGCCAGCAGGAGGGTGCAGGCGTGGAACACTTTGAACCGGCCGAACTGGTTCATCTTGAGGGACGCCCAAGCCATGACGGTGGTAATGCTGGACGTGATCAGCACTAGCGTATTGACCGTGCCGACCGGGACGTTTAGCCAGCCGCGCGGCCAATAGCCGTCCGGGCTGCCCACCCGCAGCAGTATGTAAGAAGAAAACAACGCGCCGAACAGCATGACTTCCGAGGCGAGGAAGAGCCAGATGCCGACCTTGGCGTTGTAGAGCCCGGTGTCGGGGCGGGTTTCAACTGTGTAGGGAATGTCCATGCTCAATCGGGTTCGTTCTGTGGTGTGAAATCCCTGACGTGGCCCGGCACGCTATATTCATAGGGGCCGCGATGCACTTCGATAGGCTTGAGGAAGTTGCCATGCGGCGGCGGCGTGGGAGTCTGCCATTCCAGGGTCGTGGCCTCCCAGGGATTGTCTGAGCCTGCGGGCGTCCCATTGTTGATGCTCCAGAACAGATTAATGATGAAGGGAATCTGTGCGAGTGCCAAGCCAACGGCCGCCCAGAGGATGAATGTGTGCAAATGCATGATGCCTGCGGGGAGGCCGCCAATTGCGCCCTCGGTTCTCGCTTGGGAATAGTTCGCCCCGCCGTCCGCCATCCGCCGCAACATGCCCGACATGCCCTGCGCAAACATAGGCTGGAAGATCAGGTTCATGAAGATCAGCGACAGCCAGAAATGCACCCGGCCCCAGAATTCGTTCATCATTCGCCCGGTCATCTTGGGGAACCAATAGTAGATGCCCGCAAACAGCGCGAAGATGGTCCCGGGCGCCACGATGTAATGGAAATGCGCGATGACGTAATACGTGTCATGCAGGTGGATGTCGCTATAGCTCAGCCCCAGCGGCAACCCGGTTAAGCCGCCGATGCCGAACATGGGCAGAAAGGCCATCACGAAGAGCATCGGCGTGTTGAACCGAATCGACCCGCCCCATAGCGAGATGAACATGCAGGTCAGCACGATGACGGACGGAATCGAGATGATCATCGTTGTGGTCTGGAAGAACGTGGCAATGTGGGTGCCCATGCCCGTCAAATACATGTGATGCGCCCAGACGATGAACGAGAGGAAGCCAATCGTCAGAACGGAATAGACGAGAGACTTGTAACCCCAGAGAGGCTTGCGCGTGTTGTTGGCGATAATCTCGGCGACGATCCCCATTGCCGGCAAAATCAGCACATAGACCTCCGGATGCGCCAGGAACCAGAACAAGTGCTGCCACAAGAGCGGGCTGCCGCCGCCGCTGACATGCGCCAGCGTGCCCCCGATGGCCAAGCCCGTCGGCAGGAAGAAGCTCGTGTGCGCCACCTTGTCCATCAACTGCATGACGGCCGCGGCTTCCAGCGGCGGAAAGGCCAGCAGGAGCAGGAAGGCCGTCACGAACTGCGCCCAGACGAAAAACGGCAGCCGCATCCACGTCATGCCGGGCGCGCGCAACTGTATGATCGTGGCAATGAAGTTCACCGCGCCCAACAGCGACGACGTGATGAGGAACACCATGCCAATGATCCAAAACGTCTGCCCATCCGTCGGAATTGATGTCGCCAGCGGCGAATACGAGGTCCAGCCCGCCTGCGCGGGTCCGCCGGGGATGAAAAAGCTGGTGAACATAATCAGCCCGCCGACCACATAGCACTGGTAGCTGGCCATGTTGATGCGCGGGAACGCCATGTCCGGCGCTCCGATTTGCAGCGGCACGACGTAATTGCCGAACGCGGCAAAGGCCAGCGGCACGATGGCCATGAAGACCATGATCGTCCCGTGCATCGCGCCAAAGGCATTATAGAGGTCCGGCGACACGATCCCTTTGGCCGCGACGTCTCCGAAGAGCGACGCCAGCAGCGGGCCCAGCACGGGCACCGCCTCGCCCGGGTGGGCGATTTGCCAGCGCATCATCATCATCAGGAAGAACCCGAACAGCAGGAAGCACAACGCGGTAACACCATATTGGATGCCGATGACCTTGTGGTCCGTGGAAAACACATACGCGCGCCAGAAACCCGCCTCCTCGTGGCGCGCTTCATGAACTTCTGAATGCGGAATTGCCTCGGCGGTTGCCTGCATATTCATTTGACCTTGTCCAGCACCATCACCACCAGCAACAACGGGAGATACAACAGCGAGGCGTAAAAAAGCTGCCGGGCGCGCGCGATTGTCCGGTCGCGGGAAAACTGGATGGCGAACCATACAAAAGCCAGCCCGAGGATTAACGCGCCAGCCAGGTAAATGGCACCGGTCAAATTAAACAGGAACGGACACAAGCTCACCACTAACAAGGCGAGCGTGTAACTCACGGCTTGGTGGCCCGTGCGGCGGCCCTGCGGATCGACGCCCGGCAGCATCTTGAAACCGGCGCGGGCGTACTCCTCCCGATAAATCCAGGCGATGGCCATGAAGTGCGGCAGTTGCCAGAAGGCCTGAATGGCAAAAAGGGCCAGCCCTTCGCTGCTCAATTCCCCCCGGGCCGCCGTCCACCCCATCAATGGCGGCAGCGCACCCGGGACTGCGCCGGCCAGCGTATTGAGCCAGGTAACCCGCTTGAGCGGGGTATAGACGAACAAATAGCAAACCAGCGAAAGCCCGCCGACCAGGCTGGTCGTGAGGTTCACTGCCTGCGCGAGATAAATCAACCCCATGAGTGCCGACGCGCTGCCCACCATCAACACGGTCTGCGGTTGCAAGCGTCCTGAAGGCAGCGGACGATCCTGCGTGCGGCGCATCTTGGCGTCGTAGTCGCGCTCCAACAACTGGTTCAGGGCGGCCGCGCCGCTCGCCAGCAGGGCAGTGCCCAAGAGTAGGCGGAACATGAGGGCAAAATCTACGGGCCCGCGGAAGCCGACGTAAAACCCGACCAGCGTCGTCAGCAACACCAGGCAGGTGAGTCGCGCCTTGAACAGGTCGGCATAGACTGCCAGCCACGGCTTCTCCGCTGGAACGGCCTGGCTGAGAGGTTGGACTGTGGTTGCTTTCATGATTGTGGAAAGCCAGTGACGCCGGACGCCAGCGGCTTCAAAGTGGCAAGAGGCCGCGCCCCTTTAGCGGTCGATACATCAGTTACCCTGTAGTCCAACATCAGTTCTTTGCCTGAGACTATACACAGGATCGCGCCAAACGCCAACGAGAGCGCGCCAACGAGCACGTGCGCGGTGGCAATGTCGGCGGCTTTGTTCGACCATATAGTTGCCGCTCCCAGAGCCACTTGCGTCAGAATCACGCCCAGCCAGGCCAGCGCCATCCGGCTCAAATAATTCTTTCCGCCGAGCGCGCGCCCGGTGAACCACGTGGCATAGGCGACCGCGCTGAGAATCGCAATCGCGAACAGCCGATGGATCATTTGCAGCCCAATCTGGAAGGCGGTGATGGGGTTGGCGGCCATGACCTCAATACGCTGCTGGTTGTAGCGAGCGACCGAGTCGGCATCCATCGCCGGCCAGAGCTTACCGTAGGCAAGCGGGAAGTCGGGGATCGCCAGGCCGGCGTGCTGATGCCGCATCGCCGCTCCCAGGATCAGTTGGCCCAGGATCAGCAGGGTCGTTAGCACGTAAAGCGTGAAGCGTGAAGCGTGGAGCGGGGACGCGGCGATCCCTGCGATGGGAGGGCGAGCGTCCTCGCGAGCCCTGACTCCCTCAGTGTCCCCGAGCTGTTTGGGCTCGCGAGGACGCTCGCCCTCCCTACCTAGCCGGTTGGGCGACACGCCCCACCAGCGGCTGGTGAAGAGGGCGATTGCGCACAGCAGTACGAAGAAAAGCTGTGCGAGCATAGCGTGAAAGACCCCAAGGACGTCCTTGAACAGCACTACGCGCAATCCGCCGAGCACCCCCTGCAAAACCACGGCAACAAACGCGGCGAGCCCCAATCGTCTCAGCCATTTCGGGCTAGGCTCGCAGCGTGGCCAAACCAAGCTCGCCCCCAGGAATGCCAGGCCGGTGAGCCCCAGGACCAACTCATCGGCCCATCGGCGGGGCACTCCCGCCGCCGTCACGATCCCGAGCAGCAGCAAGACAAAGCCAGCCCACCGCATGAACGGCCGGGCCTGCTGCCCGTAAAGCCACAAAGGTCTCAGCCATTTCGGGCTCGGCTCGCAGCGTGGCCAGACCAGGCTCGCCCCCAGGAACGCCAGGCCGGTGAGCCCCAGGACCAACTCATCGGCCCATCGGCGGGGCACTGCCGCCGCCATCACGACCCCGAGCAGCAGCAATACGAGGCCAGCCCACCGCATGAACGGCCGGGCCTGCTGCCCATAAAGCCACAAAGTGAGCACGACCGTCAGCAAGCCGACGCCGCACGCGGCCAGGCGATGAGAGTGCTCGTAGAAGATTCCGCCCACCCACTGTGAGATCGGGAAAAAGAACATGTTATAGCCATAGGTATTGGGCCAGTCGGGCACAGCCATTCCTGCGCCGTGACTCGTCACCAGGCCCCCAATGCCCACCAGCCCCAGCGTGGCGATGGCGGTAAAGACGGCAAAGCGATGCAGTCCGGAGCGCCGGCATGTTGCCGGCTTAATGGTCTCGATTGCTCTAAGCCGGCAACATGCCGGCGCTCCAGTCCCGCAGGCGTCCGCTGGTGGAAAGGGCTTATTGCGAATGGGTCTCATCTATTATGCATCAGACAACGGAGGACAGAGCCAGACCGCCGCGGCGTAGAACCACCGCGGCGGCTCTTGATCCTGCTATCCTGGGGTGACCAAAAGCATTGGGGCCGCGCTATTTGACTTCCAGCGTGAAATCAACCTTGGCGGGTTCGCCTTCCTTGACTTCGACGTCTTGGGTCACCACGCCCGCTTTGCGATGGGCGGCTTGAAGCTTGTATTTGCCGGGCGGGACATTGGCGATCTTGAACGAGCCATCCTTGGCCGAGACGGCGAAGTAGGGGTGATCGAAGACGCTGACCCAGGCGAACATCCACTGGTGGACGTCGCACTTGAATTTGAGGAAGTTCTCCGGCTTGGAGAACGAGAAGGTCAGGTCAGGCCCATTGGGCAGTTGGGCTTCGTTCTTGACCTGGTTGCCCGAATCCTCCGCCGGCATGGTATGAACGTTGTGCAGCACGGGATCGGAATTCTTAACGATAATCTTCTGCCCGGTCTGCACGGCCAAGATGGAGGGCACATACTCGCAGCCCTTTTGATCCAGAACCATCGGTGGCGCTGAGGCGCCGGCGGATTTGCCGCTGATGCCCTGCAAGGAAACGATGACGTCGCCCAACTCCCCTTTTGGCCCGACAAGGTAGAAATGGGTGGTAGGGACCGTCGTGTGCAACTTGCTGCATGTGGCGTCGTCCATGATAGGGGTGATTTCCTTCTCCTTTGGCGGCGTGCCCTTAAGGGTAATGGTTCCGGTGATGTCCGCGGCGGAGGCGGCTTGCAGAGCCGCAGCCAGCGCGCTGACCATGATTAGCGTAGATGATTTCGTCATATTTCCATTGTCCTGATTCAGAAAAACAGAAGGAACGTAGCACAGAGTTTCAGGCGTGCAAGTGACCGGGTTAGCTGAGCCGGACCTCAGGCCCACCCAGGGTGGAAAATAAAAGACATACTGACAATCACAACCGTGGCCCTCGGCACCGCAACCTTGACCGTGGCGGCCTTCTGGGCCTCCCCCATCGAGGCTGGCGCTGACGCCGACACGCCGCCCGCCAAGCTCGCTAAACCCCGGTTCGTCTCCCACGGCATCGAGCCGCTAAATGCCGCCGCCCGGAAGGTCTGGGAAAGCCTCGGCTACGAGATCCGCCCAGTGGATTGCACCTCCGCCTACCGGCACTTCGGCTGCCTGCACTGCCTGGTAAACGTCCTCTACCGCTCCTGACGCCGGCGGCATAGGAAGCAAAGGCGTTGAACCTACGAAGGGCAGTTAACGCAAAGACGGCAGGTGGCAAGGACGCGAGGGCCAGGAAGCTGGGTGAGGGGAAGGCACGCTTAAATCACTCACCCAGCAGCCGAAATCGTTGCGTCCTTTGCACCTTTGCGTCTTTGCGTTAGTCCGAGCGCGTTTTTCACGTTAATGCACTCCCCCGAGCTTCTGCTTGAGTTCGTCAATTTGCGGCTGCAATACCTCCGGATGGGGGGAGCCCTTCTGGGAGAGTTCAAGGAGTTGGATCGCGCGCGCGAGATTTCCCTCCTTTTCCTCCAGGCGTGCGAGGTTGACCGCAATTTGACCGAGCTTGAGGAGGTCAGGCTTCTTGTCCGCGGTCTCCTGTTCGCTCCACCGGCGCAGGGCCAAGTCCCAGATCTTCCGGGTGCGGGCCGGGTCGTGGTTGTTCTCGTAGTAAAGGTGGCCCAACTCGAAGAGGATGTCGTAGCTCTCCGGGTTGTTGAGCAATCCTTCGCGGAGAAAACGCTCGGCTTCCTTGACCTTGCCGAGGTCGCGCAGCCAGTAGGCGGCGACGGTGTAGGTTTCGATCTTCTGCGGGTCTAGCTCGGCGGCGAGTTTCAGCCAGGGGAGGATCTCGCTCCTGTTGTTGCCCTCCAGGTGGGTGTGCTCGGTCACAATGAAATGCCGGCCAAAGCGCTCGATCCAGTCTCGAGGCGGACCCAGGAAGTTCATTTGCTTTTCATGCTCCTCCGCCGCGGGCTCCCCCTCCTTGGCCGTCAAGTGGCTGGTGTCTTTGGGCA
>Ga0187880_1001934_pt1 | contig 16268 bp, 12 predicted proteins | sample June2016WEW_19_4_FD_132998 | JGI IMG/M metagenome (GOLD analysis project Ga0187880, IMG submission 132998) | Peatland microbial communities from SPRUCE experiment site at the Marcell Experimental Forest, Minnesota, USA - June2016WEW_19_40 | ecosystem: Environmental > Terrestrial > Soil >...
CTCATGGCGCCGCCGCCTGGGGCATAGTCCCAGACGACTCACGAAGCCTTTGCGTGCTCGCAGAATCTGAGCGGAGCTGTGGCAGTCGCGTGATAGCGACCGATCGCCCACGCGCTGGGGCCCCCTTTATTGTGCAGCGGCAAAACGAAGATGGGCTCGTGACGCCGGGGGGACGGTCGCATCCTTACCACGACTGGCATAGCGGGGCTCGCGGCCTCACACGGCTTCGATGATCCGGCTGTCATGGGTGACAGCAATTCGCTGGCCTGGCTGCAGTACCAGGAAATCGTCGTCCCATTCGCCTGCCAGCAGTTTGCGGACCAGCTCCGGATCACCTCTGAGCTGCTCGAAGCGCCAGCCGTATTGCTCGGCGTCGTCGGTTGCCTGCTTGCTGAACTGGCCGGACTTCCCCAACCCCGTCTCGATGTACGCCGCACGCGTGTAGTGGCTGTGCCACTGCCCAAAAACCTCCATGAGGTATTGCGCGTTGTCCTCACCGTACTTGGCAACCAGATAGTCGTAGTCCTGTTCCATCGCTGTCAGCACGCCCATGGTCACCCGACGACCGTTCGCGCCGACTTCGGCCTGCCGCTCCATGTAGTCGTCCGAGTAGTAGTAAGTGCCCGGTGTCGCAGTGAATTCAGCGTCGTAGCGCTGCCGAGATCCCAAATACAGCGTGATGCAGTCATGAGCACGCGCTACAGCGACCGGCAGGTCCCTGGCCAGCAAACCCTCGAGCGCGAGATTGCAAAGACCGTAAACCAGTGCAACCGCCTGGTATTTCGTGGCAGACGTGGCGTCGATCTGGCTTTGCAGGCGGCTGAGCCTGGACGCTGGCCGATCGTCGTGTAATGCCTGTTCGAGCAGTTCCACGTCGACCACGTGCGGCGCCAGCGCGGCCTGCAGATAGACGGTCCGCGCCAGGACCTCACAGGTTATTGCCCGAATCCGCATCGACCCACCCTTCCTGCTTTGGCCGTTTGTTGTTGATCCGCCACCACGATGTTATGTCCCACCATACCGGCTGAACGCGCAGCAATTCATATCGACAGAACCTCTCCTATGAAACGAGCCTCATATCAGCCATTACGGCGTCAATGCTCTGGCACAGGGTTTGCAACTGCTCGTCGCGTGGCACCGGGACGTGATTAGCGGCAGCCGTGCCCCTGCGACCGCTCCAGGAATGAGACCTAGTACCAGGTCACCATGGCACACTTGCCGCCTACAGGGAAGCGGGCGGCGAGGGAGGCCTTCGTTGTCACCGCTCGACTAGGCGCCGCGCCCGGGCGACATCCTCTGCGCTCTTTTCGATTAGCTGAGCCACCTGTTCCCACCGGGTGTCGTCGCCGAGGCCCTCTAGGTTGATCAGCACGAGAGCGGCAGCCGCCCTCGTGCCGGCCTCCGCCAACAAGGCCGCTGTGACCGCGTCACCGAGCAGATGCGGGTTCCCGTGTTCGGCTATCCGAGCAGCCAGAGCGACTACAGCGGCACCCGTCTCCACGACCTCCAGCGGCACGTCGGTTGCCCTGGAGAGCGCCGCGGCAACGCGACGCCCGCGTTCTGAGGGGTCAGGTCCAGAAGGTTCGCGGGACACCGACACGATCAGTTCGTAGGCGTCGGCGTCGGCCTGGCAGAGTGCGGCCGCACGATCGCGGAGACGTCCGGCGGCGATGGCGAGATCCGGCGCGTCGGGCAGCTGCCGCGTGGACAGACGCGCCGACATGACGCAAAGCCCCGCGGCCAGGCCGACGGCTATGGCTGCGGCCGACCCACCGCCCGGCGCGGGCTCGGCCGCGGAGACGAGCTCGAGGAAACTCCCGAGCGCGACGTCGAGATAAGCCGGGTGCTCAGCTGAGTCCGACAATCTCGCCGTTCTCGTCGATGTCGATGATCTCGGCGGCCGGGTGCGTCGACAGCCCCGGCATCGTGCTCATGTCGCCGCAGATGAGGTAGACGAAACCCGCCCCGATTGAGGCGCGCGCCTCGCGCACCGGCATGCGCCACCCCACCGGGGCACCCTTGAGCGAGGGGTCCGACGAGAGCGACAGGTGAGTCTTGGCGATGATCACGGGGAGGTTTCCGAAGCCGTTCTTCTCGTAGGTGTCGATCTGGCGGTTGGCGGCGGGCAGGTAATCGACGCCGGCGGCGCCGTAGATCTTCGCGGCCACTGTCTCGATCTTCTCGCGCAACGTCGCCTCGTTCGGATAGAGCAAGCGGAAGTCGCTCGGCTCGTCGGCCGCCTCGACCACTGCCTGCGCCAGCTCCGTGGCACCCTTGCCGCCCTCGGCGAAGTTGGTGCACACCGCAGCACGAACTCCCATGGAAGCCGCGATCTCGCGGACTGCCTCGTGCTCAGATGGGAAGTCACCAGGGAAGGCGTTGATCGCCACGACAGGCGAGACGCCGAACACCTGAATGTTCTCAATCTGCTTGCGGAGGTTCGCCCCACCGAGATGTACCTCTTCAGGGTTCTCCTCGAGGATGGCAGGGGGCAGCGGACGCCCGGCCGCGACCTTGTGCCGGCCGGAATGCACCTTCAGCGCGCGCACCGTGGCGACGACCACGGCGGCATCGGGCTTGAGGCCTGAAGTGCGGCACTTGATGTCGAAAAAGCGCTCGGCTCCCATGTCGGCGCCGAAACCCGCCTCTGTGAGCAGGAAGTCTCCGGTGTGGATCCCGATGAGGTCACCGACAATCGACGAGTTGCCGTGGGCGATGTTGCCGAACGGTCCGGCGTGCACGATCACAGGCGTGTTCTCGATCGTCTGGAGCAGGTTCGGCTTGATCGCCTCGCGCATGATCACTGTCATCGCCCCGGCACCCTTCAGGTCCTCCGAGGTCACCGGCTCGCCGTCATCGGTGTAACCCACGACGATGCGTCCAAGGCGGGCGCGCATGTCCTGGAGCGACCTCGACAGCGCCAGGATGGCCATCGCCTCGGATGCGGCGGTGATGTCGAAGCCGGTCTGGCGCGGAATGCCGTCCTGCTTTGTCCCGAGGCCTATCACGATGTTGCGAAGAGCGCGGTCGTTCACGTCCAGCACGCGCCTCCAGGTGATGTTGTGCAGGTCGAACTTGAGCTCGTTGCCCTTTTGCAGGTGGTTGTCGACCATCGCCGACAGCATGTTGTGCGCAGCCGTCACAGCGTGCATGTCGCCGGTCAGATGAAGGTTGAAGGACTCCATCGGGACGGCTTGGCTGTAGCCGCCTCCGGCCGCTCCGCCCTTGATGCCGAACGTGGGGCCCATCGAAGGCTGGCGGATCGAGATCGTCGCGCTCTTGCCGATGTGCTGCATGGCTTGACCGAGACCGACGATCGTGGTCGTCTTCCCCTCGCCGAGCGGCGTCGGCGTGATCGCGGAAACGACCACGTATTTGGCCTTCGGGCGGTCGGCCAGCTCGGCGATGGCGTCAAGCTTGATCTTGGCGACATTCTCGCCGTAGTGCTCGAGCAGCCGCGGCTCGATTCCCATGGCCTTTGCGATTTCGGCAATCGGCTTGAGGTGAGCCTGGCGCGCGATCTCGAGGTCGCTCGGCATTGCCATCTCAGATCTCCTTTTTTTGGTAACGATCGACTTCGATGTTTGAACCAGCCGCCCGCTTCTACAGGGCGTCGAATCGATGTCGCCCGGACCTTCGATCGCTCTTGAACAGGTGCGCAGGCTCCTTAGAGGTCGTCTCGGGCGAAGTCCGTTTCACTCTAGCGTCAAGGGTCTGAACGGCGATAACCGGCTCACGTCCCCGCGAGACGGTCCTGGGCGCCCTCGAGGCGGCAGTGACCGGGACCATGACGGACGCGTCTTGCCCGGCGGGGCAGAATGATGCTGTGCTTCACTGACGCGGCGTGATTCGGAGAGTCTCCTCGCCGCCGTTTTCGGTCCGAGGTCCTCTTAGGAAGTAGATGAATGCCCTCAAGAGCCCCCTTCCTTGCGAGGTGGTCGCCCCGGATCGGGCACAGGGCCGCACGCCTTCACCTCATGACGGGGCCGACCACGACCATCGGCATCTGGTCCGCTCCGGTCTGGCTGACCCTCTACCTGATCGGTCAGGGTTGGTCCAGGGTGGCCGCTTACGTGGTGGCCGGGTTCAGCTGCGCTTGCCTCGCCTTCGCGGCGGTCAGCATGCACCTCATGTACAGAGCGCTCAGCGAGCGCTTCGGCTTCAAGGTCTCCTGGCGCAATGCGCCGCCCTACCGCTACAAGGCATTCGGGACATGGTGCCGGCGCAATGGCATCGACCCCGCCACCGGTCAGCCGCTCGCGGAAGATGGCTCCGGAGCCCAACCCGCGCACCGCAGTGCTGCTCATCGCAGCGCCGCCCATCACCCCGTCGCTCACCGCGCTCCTGCGCACAGTGCCCGATCGCAGGTCAGCCGCTCGCGGACCAGCTGAGTTGGTCCTCACGGCCGAGTGGGCGACATAATGGCAAAACGGAAGTGCAGGCACGGTGAGGTTCGCACAGTCGTCTCAAGGAGGCCCGGGTGATCAACGACGGTGACACCGGATTTGTCCTAATCAGCGCCGCGCTAGTCATGGTAATGACACCGGGCCTGGCATTTTTCTATGGCGGCTTGGTGAGAAGAAAGAACTTTCTCACAATCATGCTGCAGAGCTTCATCTCGATGGGAGTAGTCACGGTGCTCTGGGTGCTCATCGGCTACTCGCTCGCCTTCTCCGGGAACCTGGGCGGCGTCATAGGCAACCTCTCGTGGGCCGGCCTAAGAGGAGTAGGCGCAGCGCCTGGTCCATATGCACCCCATATCCCGGCACTCGCGCACTTCATCTTCCAGGAGATGTTCGCCATCATCACCCCGGCGCTCATCACCGGTGCCTTCGCGGACCGAATCGCCTTCAAGAGCTACCTCAAATTCCTTGTCATCTGGAGCCTGCTCGTCTACGTGCCGATAGTGCACTGGATCTGGGGCGGCGGGTTCCTAATGAAGTGGGGCGTCGAGGACTTTGCCGGTGGAATGGTCGTCCACACGAGCGCTGGGTTTGCGGCCCTGGCGTCGGTGTTCGTCGTCGGGTCCAGAAAGTTCGCCCCAGGCGAGAAGAAGGTCCCGCACAACGTCGCCTTCGTCGGACTCGGCACTGGACTGTTGTGGTTCGGTTGGTTCGGCTTCAACGGCGGCTCGGCGCTCGCGGCCGACGCCGTGGCAGCGCAGGCCTTCGTGAACACCGACATCGCCGCATCGGTCGCGATGTGCACTTGGTTGGCCATCTCGTGGTGGAGGTCAGGAAAACCCAGCATCGTGGGAGCCTTCACGGGAGCCGTCGCGGGCCTCGCCTGTGTAACCCCGTGCGCCGGCTTCGTACCCACATGGGCGTCGTTCGCGATCGGCTTGCTCGCCGGGTCCATCTGCTACTCGGCGGTCGCCCTAGTGCGCCACATGAGGTGGGACGACGCACTCGATGTGTGGGCTGCGCACGGCATCGGCGGGCTCCTCGGATCGATGCTGGTGGGCGTCTTCGCCTACGAGTCGGTCAACATCGCCGGCCACAACGGCCTCGTCCAGGGCAACCCCGCCCTCTTCGGCAAGCAGGTGGCGGCCGCCTTGCTGGTGGCTGCCTACGCCTTCGTCCTCACCTGGGTCATCCTCAAGATCCTGGACCGGTTCGAAACTGTCCGGGTACCGGACGCGATCGAGCTCGCGGGATTGGACACCGAGCTGGAAGAGCCGGACGCCTACGTCTTCACCTGAGCGACCGGGCTCAACCGGTCGAGTGGGCTCGGACCGCTGAGATAAGCGCGGACACGGCGCCGGTGATCTCCCGGTGCCGCGGGTAGCACAAGACGATTTGGCGGGTCGTGAGGCGCTCGCGCGGAGCGAGCCACGTGAGTGACGGGTCGACGGCCCGCCGGGCCGCCAGCCGACCGATGCAGGCGTGCCCGAGGCCGGCGGCAACAAGACGCTGGAGAGCAAGGTTGTCGTCGGTCCTGTAGACGATGCGCGGTGCGATCCCGCGCCGGCGCCATGCCTCCTCCAGCTCGATTTGGCTGTTCCAGCGCCGCGTCCAGGCGACCAGGTCCATACCGTCGATGACGTCGAAGCTCAGGTGCTCGACGTCGCCGATTTCGCTGTCGCGACGGGTGAGGATCACCCCGGGGATCCTCCAGGAGAGGAATGGCCTCGACCCGTTCGTCAGGTTCAGGGTTCAGGGCGAACGCCAGATCGAACCGTCCGCGCCCCAGGCCGCTCATGATGGCCTGGATCTCCTCGACCTCGCTCAGGACGACCTCGATATCGGGATGGGTCTCTCGGAACGACCTGAGCGCGGCCGGCATCAGCTCGGCGGCAGCCGTCTGGGACACCCCGACGCGGATGCGTGCCCGCTCACCGCTGCGGGCGGAGTCGACGTCGGCGCCCATGGCCTCCACCTCGCCGAGGGCACGACGAGCCCTCCTGTAGGCGGCCGCGCCGGCGGCGGTGAGCTTCACGGCACCGCGGCCGCCGGGCCGGGTGAACAGCTCCGCGCCGAGCACAGCCTCCAGCGAGGCGATCTGGTGCGAGATCGAAGACTGGGTGTACCCGAGCTCCGCGGCGGCACGGCGGAACGAGCCGAGGTCGGCAATCGCGATGAGCGCCCTCAGCTCGCGGAGGCCGACCCCTTTATCAATCGACCAGATCGATCGTTGTACCACCAATTATTCAGATTATCTGCGAAAAATGTTGTCGTAAAATAGAGTAAGGACGAAGTGTCCAGCTTCCGATAGGTAAGTGGTGGCGGCTCTGAACATTACGGGACAACGACAGAAAGCCGGGAGACGCCACGACTGTACGGAACCGGCGGCGTCCGGCGGGATGGCGGGGACCGACCCAAGGCTCAGACGTCTCCGTTACCTCGTCTACGCCCTGGCGCTTTTCAGCTCGCTGCTCCAGTCGGCGATCGCTCCCCTCCTTCCTTCGTACACTCACCGCTTCCAGCTGGGCGGCGTGCAAACGGCCGGGCTGCTCGCCGCGACCGGCGTCGCCGCCCTTGTCATCTCGCTACCGGCCGGTGCCCTCTCCGATCGTTTCGGGGCGCGAGTACTGACCTTGTGGTCCGGTTGGCTCATCGTGCTCGCGACCCTCGGCCAGGCCTTCGCCCCCTCGTACGCACTGCTGCTCGCTTCCCGCCTCGTCTTCGGCCTCGGCTACGGCATCGTGTGGACAGCCGCGCTCACATGGCTGGCGAGAGCTTCGGGCGACGAGTCGTCCCTCACCGGGACCATCACGGCATCCGGTTTCGGTTCCATTGCGGGGCCGGCTTTTTCCGGTTTCATCGCCCAGTACTTCGGTCTTGCGGCACCATTCGTCGTGGCGGCCGTCCTGGTGGTCATCGTGACGGTGATGTTGACCTCGATCGACCTGGAAGGCGGGTGCTCGTTGGAGCACATCGGGGTCATCTCCTCCATCCGCACGGCCGCATCCGACCTGAGGATCCTGGGCGCGGCTATGGCTGTGGTCATCGCCGGCGCCTCCTCGGCTCTCGTGACGCTTCTCGGGCCGCTCGAGCTGCACCAGTCCGGCGCTTCAGAGAGCTCGATCGGGATCGTGTTCTCGGCTGCCGCCGCAGTCTTCATCTGCGGAAGCGCCGTCACGAAACGGGCCGGGCTAAGGGTTGTTCGCCTGAAGACGGTTCTCGGTGCAGGCGTCGTGCTCGCCCTCGTCATGTCTCCCGCGACCGCGAGCACAGCACCGCTCTTCGTCGTCGTGATGCTCTGTGCGACGGCCGCGGTCCGGTCCGTCCTGTGGTCCGTCGGGTACCCTCTCGGCGCTTCAGGGGCCAACCGGGCCGGGGTGGGGCTCGGCGTCGTGATGGGCATGCTCAATCTCGTATGGGCTCTGTCCACGGTCGTCAGCCCGCTCGTCGCCGGTGCTTTCGTCGGCCCGCTTGGCGCGCGCGCCACCACCGCCATTGCCCAGGTCGTGCTGGGAACGGGCCTGGCTGTCGGCTGGCTCGCCTTTCACGTCCGGGCGCCCGCGCGCGCCGTTCGGATCGGGCATCTCTGAGCTGCGATCCGGCCGAGGATCCGGGCGCGCGATCGCCGAAGACCTCCGGGCCGGTTGGTCGATTTCGCTGCCTAGGGCTGCTGTGGGTCCGCCGTTTGCACCATCAAAACCCGCGGCTCTTGCTTGCGCCCGCCGATCGCGGCCGCTATACGGGCATTGAGCTCGCCGCCGGAGACGGCTTGAACGAGGCCCTCGATGTCGGGGTCCCAACCACGCATCACGCGCAGCATCGGCACGTGATCACGTACGGCCCGGTAGGCAGCCGCAGTCCCGCGCCCGATCGGCCACCGCTCGCGCATGTCGATCGCCTGGGCGGCGGTGATCAGCTCGTAGACGACCGTGCGATGCACGAGCGAGACCAGCTCGTGTGTCCGGCGCACTGAGAGCGGGGCCATGCTGGCGTCGTCCTCGACCCCTTCTGCCACCTGCCCGGCGTAGTCGAGGGTGACCGGTCTCGCGAGCGAGCGGGCTTCGGCGGCGAGCGCGGCGCACCAGCGGCCCATCGGCTTGAGCCCGTTCGTGGGTCCCTGCTCGAATGCCAGCGCGCTCGGGAGGCCGCTGAAGTGGTTCCAGAGCAGCTTCTGGACGCGCTCGTTGGTGCCCTTGACGGCATTCGCGATGGCGAGGCGCAACAGGTCGAAGGCCATGGCGAGTCCCGCCACGTCGAAGTTGCCACCCGAGACGATCACTCCCTCGCCGACCAACACGAGCGGATTGTCGTTGGCCGCGTTCAGCTCGGTCTCGAGGTTGAAGCGGGCGTAGTGGAGAGCGTCGTAGAGCGCGCCGTGACTGCGGGGCACGCAACGGAACGAGAGGGGATCCTGCAGGTTGCGCGCCGCGCCCGGTTCCCAGAGGTAGGAGCCCTCGAGCATGTGGCGCAGCCGGTCGGCAGCTGTGGTGAGCCCGAGCTGCGGCTGGAGACGGTCCGTGCCGGGATGGATGATCGAGAGATTGCCGGCGAAGCCCTCGAGCGCCAACGCCGCCGCTGCCTGCAACAAGTCGACCAGTTCCGCCACGTCGTTCAGCACGAGGGCGCCCCGGCCGAGGGTCACACCGTTGGCACTGATCAGCGCAAGCGCCTCTTTCGGCGCGAGCTCGATCGGCTCGAGCCCAACGCGTGTCAGTGCCGCCCGCCCGCTCATCACCTCGCCCCCGACCGCGGCATGCCCGATGCCGATCAGCACCTTGCCGATGTCGGACATCTCCGACAGGTCCCCCTGGCCGACCGAGCCGATCTCCCTGACCACAGGGTCGACGTCCCGGTTCAGCAGCTCGATGAGCAGCTGTGCCAGCTCGCAGCGGACGCCGACGCCGGCTTTGGCCATGCCGTTCGCCCGGGCCACGATCATCGCCCTCACGACGTCAGGCGGAAGCGGCCGGCCGTAGGACGAGCTCAGGTCAGCAACGGTGTCGAAGGAAAAGCGCCTGAGCTGCTCGATCGGGATCCGGTAACGGGCGAATGAGCCGAGGCCTGTATTGAGGCCGTACACAGCCTCACCTCTCGCAAGGACCGCGTCGACGACGTCGCGGGCCTCGCGCATCCGCCGGAGCGCTTCGGCCGACAGAGACACCCGCGCCCGGCCGCGTGCAACCGCGACCACGTCCTGCACGCTCAGGTTGTCCCCGGTCAGTTCGACGCGTCGCTCAGTCATGCAGCCCACTGCGCCGCCTCCCCCGGCGCTCCTCCTCTCGCTGATCGCAAACTACCAACGACTCCGCCAGGACCGCGATGCCCCGACAGATGTCCTCCAGATCCGTCCATTCCTCCGGACAGTGGCTCCGGCCTGCCCGGGACGGCACGAAGACCATGCCCATCGGGCCGAGGCGCGCCATGTGGGAAGCGTCGTGACCGGCGCCGCTCGGGATCTTGAGCGGCTCGATCCCGAGAGACCTCGCCGCCGCGTCGATGGCGGCCGCCACCCAGGCCGTGACGGTGACCGGAGGTTCGCGCGAGATCCAGCTGAGGGTGGTGCCCAGGTGACGCCGGGCACCTATGGCCTCGATCTCGTCAGCGACGTTACGCCCGAAGTTCTCGAGCCATTCCTCGTGCGCGCTTCGCGCCTCGGCCCAGAGGTCGGCCTCTCCCGGTACGACGTTATGGGCACCGGGCCGGATCTCGAGGCGACCGGTCGTCGCCACGCCGCCGGAGGCGAGCCGCTCGATGGCGAGGGCAACCTCGGCCGCCCCCGAGAGCGCGTCACGGCGGAGGCTCATCGGGGTCGTCCCGGCATGATCCGGCTGCCCCTCGATGCGTGCAAGGAGCCGGTGGATGCCGACGATGCCCGTCACCACGCCTATAGGGACCCGTGCCTGCTCGAGCACCGGGCCCTGCTCGATGTGCAGCTCGACATAGCAGTGCAGGTCGTCCGGCCAGCGTGCCCCAGCCAGCGCGGACGGCTGGCCGCCTGCTGAGGCAAGCGCCTCGCCAAGGCTGCGCCCTTCCGGGCCCAAAAGGGCGAGGTGACCCTCGTCGAGCGCGCCCGATATGGCGCGGCTACCGACGCAGCTCAGGCCGAAGTCATTCGGCTCCTCACCGAGGAAGTCGACCACGACGAGGTCGTGCCGGAGCTCGAGTTGTGCGGCACGCAGGCAGCGGACCGCCTCGATGGCGCCGAGCACACCGACGATGCCGTCGTAGCGGCCGCCGCCGTACACGGTGTCGGTGTGCGAACCGGTCACGATCGCGCCGGGCAACCCACCCGCACCGGGCAAGCGTCCGATGAGGTTCGCGGCTGCGTCCGTGTGGATCGTCAGGCCCGCCTCCTCCATCCTCTGTGCCACCCACTCTCGCCCGGCACGGTCGAAACGGGAGAAGACACGCCGCGTCCAGCCGGGGGCCTCAAGGTCCCGGTGCGAGGCGAGGGTCTCGAGGTCGTCCGAGACGCGGGCGAGGTCGGGGGACGGCAGCCGGCTCACGACGACGGCGTCCCCGACGCCCCTTGTCCGATCAGCGAGATGCCCATGATCTTTTCGACCTCCTCGAGCGCGAACCGGTCCCGGGTGCTCGAGGAGAGGGGCAGCAGCGACTGGTCGACGACGAGGATCGCCACTTCACGTCCTGCGGTCATCTCCGCGATGGAGACCGGCCTGCCGTCCTCGAGCGACAACGTGGCGATGACGTCGGGGTAGGTGGCAACGCGCAGACCGTTGAGGTCCACGCTCATGTACTCGTTCAAGTAGCGCACGACGTACCCGCCGACCGACAAAGAGCCGTGGTCGAAGCCGCCCGCGGTCCGGAGGGGGTCGACTTCGCGGACGGGACCGCTTGCGACGACCCTGCCGCCGGTCGCGCCGACCGCCGCCTCGATCACGGCTGGCGCGTCTGTGGCGGCGCGCATCGCCGCCCCGAGCGACAAGGCGTAGCTGATGGCGCCGATGGCGGCGTGTTCCTTGACATATGCCGCCTCCACGGGATGACGGGCTGCGGCGATGAAACCACCTGCGCGCACGCAGACGTCGCGCAAGACGTCGGAGGTCGCGATCACCTGGCCACGAACGACAACCTCGAGGCCGCCGCAGAGCTCACGGTTCCCGCCGGCGACCGCTTGTAGCGTCTCGTATCCGGGTCTCGTGGTGAGGCCCATCGCGCCGAGCTTGCCAGTCGGGTGGGCCCTCACGTCTCCCGCCGCGTCGAGCACGCGCACTCCGAGGACGGCGGACTGGATCCATCCGTTCAGCGTCGTCGACGAGCCGTTCTGGGCCGTCATCACGGCCACGACCGGTCTGTCCACCTCGGCTGCCACAAGCTGCAGTGCTCTCACGTAGTCAAGCGGGCGGATCTCCCTGTTCGGTGAAGCGGGAGCTCCAATAGCGGTGACCGTGACGACGAGATCACTGTCGTCGACCTCGTCGAGCGAGCAGAGGACCGGGCGGCCGACGCGTGTGGCGAGCTCGCCCATCATCATGCCGTGGTCGACCCATCCCCCTCCGCCGCAAGCGAGCACCGACCCGCCCCACACGGCGTTGAGGGCGTCGTCTCCGGTCAGATCTCGTGTCATCTCTTCTCCTCCCGCTCGTGGCGGAGCCCGAGGCCGGCGCTGCTGGCCGCGGACTGCGCTTCGGTGTAGCCGGCGTCCGCATAGCGCAACACGCCGAGCCCGCTGTCTGCGTCAAGCCCGCGGCGGAGGCGCTCGCCCGCCCCCTTGCTGCCGTCGGCGACGATCGTGATGCCAGCCGACTGCATATAGCCTGCGTAACCTGCACCTCCGGCGTGCACGGCGACAAGATCGGCCCCCGAAGCCGCCAGCAAGAGAGCGTCGAGTATCGGCCAGTCGGAGACGGCACCAGACCCGTCGGCCATGCCTTCGGTCCCGATGTGCGGGTGGGTCATCCCGCCGGAGTCGAAATGGTCCCGCGTGAATGCCACCGGCCCGGCGAGGCGCCCGTCCCTGACGAGCTCGTTGACCGCGACGGCGAACCGGGAGCGCTCCCCGTGGCCGAGCCAGCAGCTACGCGCGGGCAGCCCCTGGGTCTTCACATGCTCTCTGGCGAGTGAGATCCAGGACTCCACCTCGGGGCGGAAGGACATCTCCACGACGAGCCGGTCGAGCTCGGCGAGGTCCGTGTGCTCACCGCTGAGGGCCACCCAGCGGAAGGGCCCGATTCCCCGGCAGAACAGGGGCCTCAGGTACCTCTGCGCGAACCCGTCGATCTCGAAGGCCCCCTGCACTCCGGCGCCCTTCGCCTGCACGCGCAGGTTGTTACCTTCCTCGAAGACGACCGAACCGCCCGCCTTCAGTTCCAGCATGGCCTCGACCTGGCGGGCCATCGACCGACGCGCCCGGTCCGCGACGTCCCCGGGGTCGAGCTCACGACGGGCTTTCCACTCCTCGAGCGAGTAGTCGACCGGGCAGTAGCCGAAGACGGCGTCGTGCGCTGCCGTCAGATCGGTCACGATGTCGGGCACAATGCCCTTGTCGGCAAGCTCGCTGTAGACCGCCGCCGCGTTGCCGACGAGCCCGATGACACTGCCCGCCTCCCCGCTGGCAACCAACGCGAGCGCCTTGTCGACGTCGTCGGTCACCGAGGCGAGGTGGCCCCGATCCTGTGCCCGGGCGCACTTGTCCGGGTCGACTTCGACGACGATGCCGCTGCCACCTGCCATCGCGATGGCGAGTGGTTGCGCCGACCCCATGCCGCCGAGGCCGGACGTGAGGACGAACCTGCCGGCGAGCGAACCGCCGAAATGCTCCTTCGCGACTGCCTGCAGAAGCTCGAAGACGCCCTGGAGGACACCCTGGAAGCCGATGTACTGCCAGGCTCCGGCTGTCAGGCCGCCCCACATGATGAGGCCACGGTCACACAGTTCGTCGAAGTACTCCGGGGTCGCGTAATGACCGACCACGTTGCCGCAGGCCATCACGACCAAAGGGGCCTCGGGCGAGCTTCCGAAGACGGCCACCGGCTTGCCGGACTGCACGACGAGCGTCTCGTCTTCACCGAGGTGCTGGAGGGACGCCACGATCCTGGAGTACGACTCCCAGTCTCGGGCGGCCTTGCCGCGCGCCGCATAGACGACCAGGTCCTCGGGACGTTCGCCGATCTCGAGCACGTTCTCGAGCATCCGGAGCAGCCCCTCCTGCCGCCAGCCCAGGCAACGCAGGCGATCGCCGCGCTGGGCCGTGACCTTTTCGGGCCTGCCCGGATCAGCCATCGTCGGGTGCCCCCCGCGGACGCTGCAGCACACGGCCTCGGCCAGGCGATCCAAGGAGCCTGGAGCCGTCCCAGACCACCTCTCCACGCGAGACCGTGAGCACGACCCGGCCGGGGAAAGCCATGCCGTGATACGGGCTCCAGCCCGCGTTCGAGTGCAGTGCCCGCTCGTCGAGGGTGAAAGGGCTCGCCGGGTCGAAGGCCATGACATCGGCGTCCATGCCGGGCGCCAGAGAGCCTTTCGCGTGCGAGATCCCGAAGATCCGCGCGGGTGCCGCCGCCACGAGCTGCGAGAGCGTGCTGAGGTCCCCGCCCCGGGCGAGAAGTCCCGCGGCCAGCACGGTTACGAGGGTCTCGGTGCCCGGCGCGCCGGAGTGATTATCGAAGATCGCCGGTCGCGTCTTGTCCGACAGTGGCCAGGGTGCATGGTCCGAGGCGACCACGTCGATCCGCCCTGCGGACAGGCGCTCCCAGAGCTTGGCCACCTCGGCTGGCGGACGCAGCGGCGGGTTAATCTTCAGGCGAGCGCCTTGGCGCTCCATGTCGTCCTCGGAGAAGCACAGGTAGTGCGGGCACGTCTCGATCGTCACTTGCAGGCCCTCTGCGGCATACGAACGGGTCAGGTCCACCGAGCGGCCAAGGCTCAGGTGGCACAGGTGAAGAGGTGCCTGCGTCTCGTTTGCGTACTCGAGCGCCGTGAGCACGGCCTGGGTCTCGCTCACAGGCGGTCGCGAGCGGCAGTGGTCGAGTGGAGAGGAATCCCCCGCCTCCCGGGCACGTGCCAGGAGTGGCTTGATTATCTCCTCGTTCTCGGCGTGCACGCACGCGACGCTTCCGTGCTCCCGGATCGCCGCGAGAACCTCGAGGAACTGGTCGTCGGGAATGCGCGGGAAGCGGTGGGGGTCGGTGCCGAACAGCGAGAGCTTGAACCCGACGGCACCGGCCTCGACGAGCGGGCCGACGTCGGTGCCACCGGTTCCGGGGCGTACGGTGCCCAACAGGGCGACGTCGACAATCGCCTCAGCCATGACCCTGTCACGCTTGGCTGCCAGTATCTCCGGGCTCACGACCGGTGCCGCGACGTCGTAGGGCATGTCGATCACGGTCGTCACACCGCCGGCGGCGGCGGCCGCGGTGAGGGCCCGGATCCCTTCGGCCGTCGTGCTGCCCGAATGGACGTGGCAGTCGATCGCACCGGGGAACAGACAGGCGGCTCCGACGTCGATCAGCCTCGCGGCCGAGCCGGAGGCCGGTTCGCCTTCGCGCACCTCGACGATGCGCCCCCCGGCCACGCGGATCTCACCGCGGACCGGCTCGCCGGGGCCTTTGACCACCCGCCCGGCGATCGAGAGCTCTACCGCGGGCATCTCGGGGCCAGCCGACGACATCGACGCTCCCGGCGAAGCCGAGCTGCGCTGACGCCCGGTCCAACATGAGCCCGAGCATCGTGTCGATGTCGAACCGCGCGCATGGCGTTGCCATGTTAACCGTCGTGACCTTCGTGGCCCAAGCTCTCGGGACACGCTGGCTTTCCGTTCGATCCAAGACGCTTGCAAACAGCGCCCCTCGCACGGGCGGCGGATGGACCCGTTGTCCTGCTAGCTTCTGGCTCTGATTAGCCTCCAGTCTCGGCTTGGCCATATGACCTCTACCGGGATGTGACACGGCAGGAGGGCAAAGTTGCTGCTGTACGTGTTGAAACGTATTGGTTTGGCTTTGATCACGCTCGTGCTCTTGAGCATGATCATCTTCTTCGCCGGTCAGGTGCTGCCCGGTAACGCTGGAAGGGCGATTCTCGGCCCCTTCGCTTCGCAACAGGCCGTAATAACGCTCGACCACAAGCTTGGTGTCGATCGGTCGCTCATCGTCCAGTACTGGAGCTGGGCCACCAGGATATTGCACGGCAACCTCGGGACGTCTTACCAGCAACAGGCACCAGTGAGTTCCTTCATCTTCCCCTACATCGGGCGCTCCCTCAAGCTTGCGGCCTTCGCCTTTGTGATAGTCGTGCCTCTCAGCATCCTCGGCGGCATCATTGCGGCACTCAACCGGGGGAACGTCGTGGACCGCGTCTTGAGCACGACGAGCCTCTCGCTCTCGACGGTGCCCGAGTTCGTCTCCGGCGTGGTCCTGATCGTCTTGTTCGCACTTGGCCTCAAGGTGCTGCCGGTCTCGGCCAACGCCCCGCCAGGCTCGTCGTTCCTCATCCAGCTGAAATACCTGATCCTTCCCGCCATCCCTCTCGTGTTCATCCTCTTCGGCTACATCGCCCGAATGGCCCGGGCGGGCACGGTCGAGGCGCTCGACTCGGATTACGTGCGCACAGCCACCCTGAAAGGGCTGCCCCGCTGGGTCGTCATCCGACGGCACGTACTTCGCAACTCGTTGCTGCCGACCATCACGGTCATCGCCACCCAGACCGGGTACCTCATCGGCGGTCTCGTCGTGGTCGAAAAACTCTTCGTCTACCCGGGCATCGGTACGTTGATCATCACAGCCGCGACCGACAAGGACTTTCCCACGCTCGAGGCTGGAGTCCTTTTCATCGGCATCGTCTATCTCGCCGCGACCCTCATCGCCGACATCCTCTACACGGTGCTGAACCCGCGGATCAGACTCGGGA
>Ga0187880_1001960_pt1 | contig 16136 bp, 10 predicted proteins | sample June2016WEW_19_4_FD_132998 | JGI IMG/M metagenome (GOLD analysis project Ga0187880, IMG submission 132998) | Peatland microbial communities from SPRUCE experiment site at the Marcell Experimental Forest, Minnesota, USA - June2016WEW_19_40 | ecosystem: Environmental > Terrestrial > Soil >...
ATCGTCGGCTGCCCGGGCTGAGGGCGTCCGGCTACGCCAGCGACGACGGGAGGCGGAGGCGGCCTGCCCGGGTCTCGTGTTCGCCCCCGACGACATCGCCAGGGACGTCCGGGCATTCGAGACCGTCGTCAGCGCCATCGCCACGTTCACCCCGCGTGTAGAGGTGAGCCGGCCGGGGGTGTGCTCGTTGCCGGTGAGAGGGCCCGCCCGGTACTTCGGCGGCGAGGAGTCCTTGGCCACCCAGCTCACTCGAGCGGTGAATCAGATCCTCCACGATCGGCACGGGCCGCCGTGCCGGATCGGGATCGCCGACACCCCGTTCGTGGCGAGGCTCGCCGCCCAGGCGGCGGGCCGGGCTGGCGGGGCCGCCAGCGTCCGCCCAGGCACCGGTATGAGCAACGCCAGTGGTGCTGGCGGGGCCGCGGGCGTCCATATCGTCCCGCCAGGGGAGGCTGCGAGATGGATCGCCGATCTCCCGGTCTCGGCTCTCGGCCGTCCCGAGCTTGCCGATCTCCTCAACCGCCTCGGCATCCGGCAGATCGGCGAGTTGGCGGCGTTGGACGAGGGGGTAGTGGGGTCGCGTTTTGGGGCGGAGGGAGTGGAGGCCCATCGCCTGGCAAGAGGGTTCGACGACCATGCCCTCGCACTGTCCGACCCGCCACCCGATCTCACCGTCGAGCGTGAGCTCGAGTCACCGGTCGAACAAGTCGACACCGTCGCGTTCGTCGCAGCCGGCATCGCCGAGGAGCTGATGGATCGCCTAGCCCCCCACGGGCTGGCGTGTACCCGTATTCTGGTCGAAGCCTCGACCGAGCACGCCGAGGAGCTCAGCCGATGGTGGAGGGCCGACCGGCCGTTCACAGCCCGGGCAATGGTGGACCGGGTGCGGTGGCAGCTGGACGGATGGCTGGCTTCTCCGGCTGATGCTCCGAGTGCTGGCATCACCCTGGTCCGTCTCACTGCAGGCGAGGTCGTGCCGGATTCAGGGCGCCAGCTCGGTCTGTTCGGGGGCCCGGTCGAGGCCAGTCACCGAGTCGAGCGGGGAGTCGCTCGTATCCAGGGTCTCGTTGGGCATGAGGCGGTTGGCACCGCAGTACTGGCGGGAGGGAGAGGGCCGTCGGAGCAGGTGCGAGTCGTTCCCTGGGGAGATCCGAGGGAGGAGCTGCCCGATGCCCGCCATCCGTGGCCCGGCCGTGTCCCGTCCCCTGCCCCGGCGATCGTCCATGCGGACCCGGTGCCAGTCGAGCTGCGAGATGCAGCGGGTGGGGTGGTGGGAGTGACCGGTCGTGGGCAGTGCAGCTCGGCACCGGCGGAGATCCGCACCGCGGGTCGCCCGGCGGGGGTCGTGGGCTGGGTAGGACCATGGCCTGCGGACGAACGGTGGTGGGACCCAAGTGGGCACCGCCGTCGGGCCCGCCTGCAGGTGCTACTCGAAGATGGGAGCGCCCATCTGCTGGTCCTCGAAGCCGGGAGATGGGGGATCGAGGCCACCTACGACTGACGCGATGGACGCGACTGACGGGACTAGCCCGGGACTAGCCCGGCAGGCTCACTCGGGATATGGCAGACCATCTACGCTCTGACGGGAAAACTCTCAGTCAATCATCAGCAGCGCCGCAGCACAGGCACAGCCCATCCGGGCATTATCTCTGCAGAGCCCGACCAGTACGGCCCCCCTTCCTGGTCGGGACATCAGGTGGAACGGGTTGGTCCCGGTCACCCGATGGTCCGGATGTGCGATTCAGAGATGAGCACAAATGGGCGAAGAACACGAAGGCGACGGCGACAAGGAGTTCGAGTGGCGGGAATCTGTCTCCCCTGTCCCCTCGGAGACACCGAGCCAGCCTTCGTCAGCGAGGTCAGAGGAGTCAGCCGACGCCCCCCCGGCAGACTCCGATAGGCCGAGTCCTTCGTTCAGCTCAGCCCTGACGCCATCCGGTGTCGGGTGGACCGGGGCCGAGCCGTTCGCCGACTCGGCTCCGCCCGGCGCCGACCCACCGGCCGGCGAGGACGGCTCTGTCGCCTCGGGAGGGGCAGCTGGCGGAGACCTGCCTGCTGGCCAGCTACCGCCGTTGCCGGGCGGCCAGCCGGACGACTCACGTCCGCTGCGCCCGAGACACCGAACTGGCATCGCCGTCGCCGCAACGTTGGTCGTCGTGGTGCTGGTCGCCATCGCCGCCATGGCGATCGCGCACACATCAGGCCGGCATCGGACGTCGTCGTCGACCTCGGTGGCATCGACGACGCCACCATCGCCGACCACGACGCTGCCGCTCGACACGACGAGCCAGATCGTCGGGCTGCTCGATCCGGCCGTTGTCGACATCAACACCATCAACCAGACATTGACCGGCTACGCCATAGCCGCCGGCACTGGGATGATCGTCTCCCCGGACGGCTACATCGTGACGAACAACCACGTGGTCGAGGAGGCCACCAGCATCAAGGTGTCCATCGAAGGCCACGCGACCCCGTACCGGGCGACCTTCGTGGGCGCCGATCCGACGGCGGATATCGCCGTGATCAAGGTCGCCAGTCTCATCGGGTTGTCAACGGTGCAGTTCGGCGACTCGTCGTCGGTCACGGTCGGCAACCCGGTTGTCGCTATCGGCAACGCCCACGGTCGCGGCGGCAAACCTGCGGTCACGGCGGGCGTCATCTCGGCGCTCAACCGCTCGATTGTCGCCAGCGACGAGATCGTGAACCAACCGGAGCAGCTCACTGGCATGATCGAGACCTCGACCCGGATCGCGCCGGGCAACTCAGGCGGACCCCTCGTCAATGACCACGCCCAAGTCGTCGGGATGGTCACGGCAGCTCAGTCTGCCGGCGGGGTGGGATTCGCGTTGCCGATCAACCAGGTGGTCGCCGTCTCGACCGCCATCGAACAGGGGCATGCGGGTGACGGTGTCGTGTTGGGGCTGCAGGCGTTTCTCGGGGTGGTCGGTCAGCTGCCCAGTTCCACGGGCACGCACTCCGGTGTGCTGGTTACGAGGGTTGTTCTCGGTGACCCAGCTGCGAACGCCGGCATCGTGCCGGACGACACGATCGTCGCCTTCGACGGCACACTGACGCCAACGGTGCAGGTGCTGCAGCGCCTCGTGACGGCTCGCCGGCCAGGCGACCGAGCAACCGTGACCTTCGAATCGGGCACGGGCGAGCAGACGGTGCCGGTCCGATTGGTGGAGGGCCCGGCTCGATAGCCGCCGGCGGCCCCGGCAGTCGCAGTCCTTGCAATCCCGGGCCCCTCTACAGCATTTCACAGGAATCTCCCAGCTTCACCTGGCACATTGAAGGCATGGTCCTTGCCGAACGCCAGGCTGGTAATGGCCAGCGAGTGCTCGTCGTCGATGACGAGGAGTCGATCACCGAGCTCGTTGCCATGGCGCTTCGCTATGAGGGCTTCACCGTCGAGACCGCCGCCGCCGGCTACCCGGCCCTCCAGCGTCTGGAGGAGTTCCGCCCTGACCTCCTCGTGCTGGACGTGATGTTGCCCGACCTCGATGGCTTTGCCATCGCCGAGCGTGTTCGCCGGGAACGGCGGGACGTGCCGGTTCTCTTCCTCACTGCCAAGGACGCGACCGAGGACAAGGTGCGCGGGCTCACGATCGGCGGCGACGACTACGTCACGAAGCCGTTCAGCGTCGCCGAGCTGGTAGCCCGGGTCCATGCCGTCCTGCGCCGGACCGGGCATGGCGAGACCTCCCATAAGATCGTGCTCGGCGACCTGGAGATGGATGACGAGGCCCACGAGGTCCGCCGGGCGGGGCAACTCGTCGATCTGACGGCGACCGAGTACCGCCTCCTCCACTACCTGCTCGTCAACGCTCGCCGGGTGCTCACCCGTGCGCAGATCCTCGACCACGTGTGGAGCTACGATTTCGGCGGCGACGCTGGGGTGCTCGAGACCTACGTCAGCTACCTGCGCAAGAAGATCGACTTCGTCGAGCCGCATCTGATCCACACCGTGCGCGGCGTCGGCTACGTGCTGCGCCCACCACGGGACTGAGGCTCGCGGAGGCCCAGGTGCCGCTCCGCACACGTCTCGTCATCATCCTCGTCCTGCTCGTCGCAGCGGCGCTGGCGGTGATCGAGCCCATCACGTACACGACCACGCGCTCGTCGTTGATCTCGAAGGTCGACGCGCAGATGGCGAGCTCAGTCAGCACGTGGGAGCAGTACTTCCTGTTCGCACTGGGTCGCGCCCCACAACCGCCGTCCTTCGAGCTGATCCAGCCCGACACGGTAGCGGCGCTCTACCTCGCAAACGGTGCGCTCGTTCCCACCTCGGTTGGGGACCCAATTTGGCCGTGCCGCAGCTGCCGGGCGTTCCCGGTGCTCCCGCACAGATACGTGCAGCATCTCGCAGCATCGACACCCTCATTCGGTAGGAACCCGACCAACTTCTTCTCGACCTTCGCCGGCACGCACGGCGCCCAGAGCTTCCGGGTCGTCGCCACCGTGTTCCCCGGTGGTGACGAGGGCAACCTCGTGCTCATCGTCGCCTTCCCGCTGACTGGCGTGGACTCGACGATGGGGCACCTGCTCGCGCTGGAGTTGCTGATCGGTCTCAGCGTCCTCGTGGCCGTCGCCGTGGTTGCGTGGTTCCTCGTGCGCCTGGGCCTTCGCCCGCTCGAGCGCATGGCGACCACCGCGAGCGAGATCGCCGCCGGCGACCTCACGCGACGCGTGGAGGACACCGACGAACACACCGAAGTCGGGCAGCTTGGCAATGCGCTCAACGTGATGCTGTCCCAGATCGAACGCGCCTTCAAGGAGCGGGAGGCCTCGGAGCAGCAGCTGCGACGGTTCGTGGGCGACGCCTCCCACGAGCTGCGCACTCCGCTCACCTCCATTCGTGGTTATGCGGAGCTGTTCAAGAGCGGTGCCGCTGAGCACCCGGAGGATCTGGCAGCGGCTCTGGGTCGGATCGAGAGCGAGTCCGCCCGGATGGGCGGTCTCGTGGACGACCTGTTGTTGCTGGCGCGCCTCGATCAGGGTCGCCCGCTCCGGCACGACCGTGTCGACCTGACAGAGCTTGCTTCTGACGCCGTGCAGGACGCGAGCGTCGTGGATCCGTCCCGGTCGATTCGCCTCATCGGCACCGGCCCGTCCTTCGTCATTGGGGACGAGCAGCGACTCAGGCAGGTGCTCGGCAATCTCGTCACGAATGCCATGGCGTATTCGCCTCCGGGCTCCCCGATCGAAGTGGCGGTGCACAAGGATCGGGCGGCAGCAGAGGCGACTGCCGCGCCAGCTGCCGCTTTCGCGGACCGTGCCCGGAGCGCTGTAGTCGCCGCCGGCCTCGTTGCCCAGCCTGGGCGCCCACTCGGTCCTACGGATCTGTCGGCTCCGGCAACTGCGACGCCGTTCGGTGCAGTCGACTCTGCGCCGCTGGTCACCGAGCCGGGTGGCCCAGCCAACGTCCCTGACGGGCTGATCGGCGGTCCGCACAAGCCGGGGAGGTTCGAACCACCGCGCGCCCCGGTCGACCCGGCGAGCCCGCCACCTTGGGTCGGGCCGCGGGCGGCGATCGCGGTGATCGACCACGGGCCTGGGATCCCGGTAGAGGACGTAGCGCACGTGTTCGAGCGGTTCTGGCGGGCCGACCGGTCCCGGAAGCGGACCAGCGGGGGGAGCGGCCTTGGTCTCTCGATCGTCGCCGCCGTCGTCAGCGCCCACGGTGGGCGCGTGACGATCCGCCAGACACCCGGTGGAGGGGCGACGTTCGTCGTGGAATTGCCTGCCGCTGTGAGCAACGGCTCTAGCCCGGAGGCGCCTGGCGAGTAGGCGGGTGTCCAGCCGAAAACGCACTGCGAACATACGTTCGCTCACGGCGCTATCCTCGCCATGTGATCCATGGGAGTGGGAAACCCTCCACGCCGTACGCCGAGTTGCATTGCCACTCGAGCTTCAGCTTCCTCGACGGTGCTTCACACCCTGACGAGCTTGTCGCCGAGGCGGCCCGGCTCGAGCTCGAAGCACTTGCCCTGACCGATCATGACGGGTTGTACGGGGTGGTGCGTTTCTTCGAGGCTGCCCGGGAGCTCGGGGTGCGCACCGTCTTCGGCTCGGAGATCACGCTGGCCGGCCCGGCGCCGGCGCCATCCAGGACCCGCATCCCCGACCCGCCAGGGTCCCATCTCGTCGTGCTCGCCAGGGATCCGGAGGGCTACACGCGCCTTGCCCGCGGGCTCAGCGAAGCGCACCTCGCAGGAGGGGAGAAGGGGCGTCCCCGCCATGACCTGGCCCGGCTTGCGGAGCTGTCAGGGGGGCACTTTCTTGTGCTCACCGGTTGCAGGAAGGGGACGGTGCCTGCCGCCCTGATCGACTCTGGGCCGGCCGCGGCGGTACGGGAGCTGGACAAGCTGGTGGAGGCGGTAGGGCGGGACAATGTCGCAGTCGAGTTGTGGGACCACGGCGACCCCATCGACGGTGCCCGCAATGATGCCCTCGCCGAGATCGCTGCCCGCCGGGGTGTCGGGATCGTCGCCACGAACGTCGTCCACTACGCCGCCCCCGCCGACCGCCGGCTGGCGACGGTGCTCGCCGCAGTGCGATCGGGCAAGCCGCTCGACGAGCTCGACGGCTGGCTGCCGGCTGCAGGGATGGCGCACTTGCGGTCGGGGGCGGAGCAGGCGAGGCGTTTTGCCCGGTATCCCGGGGCGGTCGAACTGGCCGCCGAGCTCGGGCGTGCGTGCGCCTTCGACCTGAAGCTCGTCGCACCACGGCTTCCCGACTTCCCGGCCCCGCCGGGCCACACCGAGATGACCTACCTCCGCTCGCTGGTGGAAGAGCGTGGAGCCGTCCGCTACGGGCCTCGCCACGCTGAGCGGGTGCCCGGCGCGTGGTACCAGCTGGATCACGAGATGCAGTTGATCGAGGAGCTGGGTTTCCCTGGGTACTTCCTTGTGGTCTTCGACATTGTCGAGTTCTGCCGGCGCAACAACATCTTCTGCCAGGGGCGGGGATCGGCCGCCAGCTCGGCCGTCTGTTACGTACTCGGCATCACGAACGCTGACGCTGTGACGCTCGGCTTGCTGTTCGAGCGCTTCCTCTCGCCTGAGCGCGACGGGCCGCCGGACATCGACGTCGACATCGAGAGCGGCCGGCGTGAAGAGGTGATCCAGTACGTCTACGAGCGGTACGGGCGTGAGCGGGCGGCGCTCGTGGCCGTCGTCGTGACGTACCGGGCCCGCTCGGCGGTGCGGGATACGGGCAAGGCGTTCGGGCACCCGCAAGGCCAGGTGGACAGATGGTCCAAGCAGATCGACCGGTGGGGAGCGCTCGGCGGCAGCCGCCCGGTCAACTCCGGGGAGCGAAGCGGGCACTGGTCATGGTGGAGCGGTGCCGTCGCCCGGGAGCTCGCCGAGCGGGAGCAGGCACGACAGCAGCGTGGCGGGGCCGACGAGGTTCAGTCGAAGGGCTCTTGCGCTCCGGGGCCGAAGGGTGCTGCCGGGCCGAAGGGCTCTCGCGCTGCGGGGCCGAAGAGCGCTGCCGGGCCGAAGGGCGGCACGGGCCAACTGGAGCGCCCAGGGCGTGACGACGTCGCTCCCGAGCCGGTGCCCTGGACGACTGGTGCGTCGGCAGGTCGGGCCGGCGACGAGCTCGGCATCCCTCACACCGTGCTCGCCACCGCCACCGAGCTCGAGGGCTTCCCCCGGCATCTCGGAATCCATCCCGGTGGCATGGTGATCTGTGACCGTCCCGTCTCCGAAGTGTGCCCCGTCGAGTGGGCACGGATGAAGGGGCGCACCGTGCTCCAGTGGGACAAGGACGACTGTGCGGCCGTCGGCCTGGTGAAGTTCGACCTCCTCGGTCTCGGGATGCTCGAGGCGATCCACCGGGCGGTCGACATCGTGAAGGCGTACTACGGGGTCGATCTCGACCTCGCTACCATCCCGCAGGAGGATGCCGTCTACGAGATGCTCTGCCGGGGCGACTCGGTGGGCGTCTTCCAGGTCGAGAGCCGTGCGCAGATGGCGACGTTGCCGAGGCTACAGCCGAGGTGCTTCTACGACCTCGTCGTCGAAGTTGCTCTTATCCGGCCGGGGCCGATCCAAGGTGGGTCGGTGCACCCGTACATCAGGCGGCGGAACGGTTTCGAGCCGGTGACGTACCTCCACCCGATCTTCGAGCGCTGCCTGGCCAAGACCCTCGGGGTTCCGTTGTTCCAGGAGCAATTGATGGAGATGGCGATCGATGCGGCGGGTTTCTCAGCGGCGGAGGCGGACCAGTTGCGCCAAGCGATGGGATCAAAACGCTCCGCCGACCGCATGGAACGCCTCCGCGCCCGCCTGTTCACCGGCATGGCCGAACGCGGCATCACCGGCACTGTCGCCGAAGAGATCTGGGACAAGTTGCGGGCGTTTGCCAATTTCGGCTTTCCGGAGAGTCATTCGGTCTCCTTCGCCTACCTCGTCTACGTGAGCGCCTGGTTGAAGTTGCGGTACCCGGCTGCGTTCTTGGCGGCGTTGCTGAATTCGCAGCCGATGGGTTTCTGGGCGCCGCACACGTTGGTGGCCGACGCTCGGCGCCATGGGGTGACTGTGCTCGGGCCGGATGTGAACCGGAGCGGGGCACTCGTGTCATTGGAGCCGGCGCCGGCCGGCCCTGACTCGGGGGAGGCCGCTGTGCCCGCTGTGCCCGCTGTGCCCGCTGTGCTTGCGGAGCCCGTCGTCCGCCTCGGCGTCACATCGGTGAAGGGGATCGGCACGGAGCTCGCCGAGCAGATCGCCGCCGGCCGGCCGTATACAGATCTGGAGGATCTCGCCCGGCGGACGGGCGCCAACCGGACCGTGCTCGAGACCCTCGCCACCGCCGGTGCGGTGAGCGGGCTGGCGGACTACGGCGCTGGTCTTGGAGGCGCCGGCGCCCCCGGGCTTGGTGGCCCCGGCCATGGGCGGCGTGAGGCGCTCTGGGCCGCCGGCGCCGCAGCCGAGTCCCGTCCCGATCGTCTTCCCGGAGCGATCATCGGGACCGACGCCCCGCCGCTCTCGCCGATGAGCGAGGCGGAGGAGATGGCTGCCGACCTGCAGACACTCGGGCTGTCACCACACTCGTCGCCGATGACTCTCGCCCGGCCGGAGCTCGAGCGCCTGGGTGCTGTACCGATCTCGTCACTCCTGGGCGCCGGCGATGGCGAACGGGTCACGATCGCCGGCATAGTGACGCACCGGCAGCGGCCGGCGACGGCGGGTGGGGTGACGTTCCTCAACGTGGAGGACGAGACGGGCCTCGTCAACGTCATCTGCTCGGCCGGGCTGTGGGTTCGCTACCGACGAGCCGCCCGGTCAGCGGTCGTGATGCTCGTCCGTGGCCGGCTCGAGCGGGCAGCCGGGGCTCACCCCGAGGCGCCCTCAGGCGCCAACCTCGTCGCCGAGTACCTGGAGGAAGTCGACTTCACCCTCGCCGTCACGCCGTCGAGGGATTTCCGCTGACCGGCGACGGCGGCGACCGGCGACGGCGGCGACCGACGCCGCCCCGCGCCGCGCCGCCGACCGGCGCGGCGGGCGCGACCGACCTGGCCTCTCCGGGCGCGATCATCTAAACGTGCGACCGGGTGCGGGGCGGAGGCGGCTACTCGTGGCAGGTTGCGGGGCCGTTGCACTCGCGCTATGCGCTACCGGCTGCACCTCTGGCTCCTCGACTGCGACGACCAGCGGACCCACCACCACGTTGACTCACGTCTCCACGCAACCTCTCGTTGTTCCGATGAAAGTCTTGACCTCTGGCACTCCAACAGGCTGGGTCCCGGTCGACTGGGGCCGCGTGCAGATCTCGGTCCCGGCATCGTGGTCGGTCGAGTTCGGTGTGATGTTCTGCCGGGGGGAGGGGTCCGCCGTCGAGCTCGGCGCCACCAAGGGGACAACTGCGAACTGCAACATGTACCAGAAGTCGTCCTCTCCCTCTACGGTCCACATGTTTGGAACCGCCGCCAGCGGTGCCGGCCGCCGGACCCAGGTGAACGGCCTGCCTGTCGTGGTCTTTCCGGCGCCGACGGGTGAGCTTGACTACGGCATCCCCGGGTTGCGCGAGGAGGTGGACGCCGCGGGACCGTTAGCGCGTCGGATCATCGACACCCTGACCGTCTCTCCGCGCGCAGTGCTGTGGACCTCGCCGCCCCCCGTCGTGCCGAGTTCGTGGAAGACGATCGCGTTCGACGGGATCGCCGCCCGCGTCCCGGCGTCGTGGCCGGTCGAGACGACCCGCATCGCATGGGCGTTCTTCGAGCCGTGCGGCGGGAACGGCGTTTGGTCCGGCGAGCCCGGCGTCGTGCTCGACACGGACCGAATCGAGGGAGTCACGTATTGCTATGCGGAATGGCCCGGGATGCTCTGGCCGGTCTCCGTGCCGGTTGACCACCTCGGCATCGACTCGACCACCAGCGAACCCGGCTTGGCAGCGACCGCTCATTGCGCCCACAACTACGGGCTTGACGTCTGCGCGCTTGGCGGGTGGGGCTCCGTCCTCAACCTGCGGGTCACCGAGTCGGACGGCCGGGATCTCGTGGTCACGATCAGCCTTGCGGGCAGCGGGCTTGTTGCGAGGACGATCATGTTCTCGCTCCGCCCGGCGCCGGTGCCGGCGCCGGCTCCCAAGCTCGCGCCCAAGCCCGCGCCCGCGCCGGCGCCGGCCTGAGCCAGCCGAGGTAGCCGGTGGCGACCGTGGCGATCCGGACGGCTACGTCCGCGGCCGAGTTCGAGCACGTCGGCGCGCTCGTCCGTGAGTACGTCGAGTCGTTGCCATTCGTTCTCGACTTTCAGGATATCGACCGCGAGCTCGCCCACCTGAGTGAGGAGTACGGCCCTCCGGGCGGCTGCGCCCTGCTGGCCGAGATCGATGGCGTGCCAGTCGGATGTGTCGCCCTGCGGCCACTCGAGCCGCCGCTGATTGCCGAGCTGAAACGCATGTACGTCAAGCCCGAAGCCCGACACCAGGGTGCCGGCATGGCGCTCGCCAGCGCGGCACTCGACGCGGCGACCGAGCTCGGCTACGAACGGGTGCGCCTCGACACCGTGGCCGAGATGGTGGCGGCGGCGAGGGTGTACGAGGCGCTGGGTTTCTTCGAGATCGAGCCGTATCGTCACAATCCGTTGCCGACCGCTCGTTTTTACGAGGTGAGGCTCAGCGCGGCAGGCTCTGGGTAATGCACGCCTTCTTCGCCGGTCTCGGGCGCTTCACCGTCAAGTTCCGTTGGGTGCTCGTGGCTGTCTGGATCCTGGGCACGGGCCTGGCCGTCCACTCGCTGCCTTCGCTCGGCAGCGTCGTGAACAACAACAACACGGCGTTCCTGCCGGCCAACGCTCCCGACGTCAAGGCGGCGGACCTGGCAGCACCGTTGATCGGCAAGGAGAGCCTCGAGCCGGTCACGATCCTGGCGTACGTGCCGTCGGGTCGGCCGACGCCCGCCGACGTCAAGGCCGTCGAAAGGGAGGTGAACCTCGCTCGCGCCGTTCCCAACGTGAAGCAGGTGGAGTTCGTCGGCCTCTCGCCGGACAACAAGGCTTTCCAGCTGACAGCGCTGTCCGACATCGCCGGCTTCAGCCCGATCAAAGCCGAGGACGCGATCAACGGGGTGCTGGCGACATTCCCCAAGGTGCACGCGTCGGCTGGCCTGTCGTTCTACGTCGGGGGTCAGGTGGCCGACGCCGTCTACCAGAACAAGCAGTCGGCCTCGACGGGCAACGAGACTGAGGACCTGTCCGTGCTGTTCATCATCCTGCTCTTGCTGCTGATCTTCCGGTCCCTCCTGGCGCCGTTCGTCACGCTGCTTCCCGCGTTCATCGTCCTGCAACTCTCGGGCTCGATCATCGGCGAGCTCGGGGCGCACGCCGGGCTCAAGGTCTCGCAGATCTCTCAACTGCTGCTGATCGTGATCGTGCTCGGGGCCGGGACCGACTACGGGCTCTTCCTGGTGTTCCGTGTGAGGGAGGGTATCCGGGACGGTTTCGAGCCCCGTGACGCCGTCGCCCACGCCGTCGCCCGGGTGGGCGAATCGATCTCGGCCTCGGCGGGCACGGTCATCCTCGCCCTGCTCAGCTTGCTGTTTGCCACGTTCGGGATCTACCACGACCTCGGCATCCCGCTCGCCATCGGGATCGCCACGATGCTGCTGGCGGGCCTGACGCTGCTGCCGGCGCTGCTCGCGATCTTGGGCGGTGCCGTCTTCTGGCCGTCGCGGCCTCGTGCCGGCCAAGCCCAAGGTGGCTTGTGGGGCCGCATCGCCGGGCGCATCGTGCAGCACCCGTTGCCGACGCTCGCTGTCGGCCTGGTGGCTTTCGGCGCCCTGGCATCCGGAGTGGCCTGGTACGCGCCCGCCGGGTTCGGCGGGGCGACGAGCGCTCCCGCCGGTACCGAGGCGGCGGTCGCGGACCACCTGCTGGCGGTTCACTTCCCTCACTCGTCGGCGAACCCGACGAACCTCGTGCTCGAGTACCGGCAGTCGGTTTGGCAGGACCCCGAGTTGCTCGTGAAGGCTCAGGAGTCGCTCGAGGCGTCCGGCCAGTTCCTCACGCTCAGTGGGCCGTTGTCACCTGGTGGGGCATCGATCACGCCGTCCGAGCTCGAGCAACTGCACGCCCGGTTCGGTGCGCCGAAGGCCTTGTCGCCGATCCCGCCGAAGGGCGTCTCCCTGAGTCTGTACGAGGAGTACCGAGGCGAGGCGTTCTTCGTCAGTGCTGCCGGCACCGTTGTCCAGTTCGAGGCGTCGATGAAGGCGGGACACGGGAACCCGGGAAGCACGGCAGCGCTGAATGCGGTGCCGGAGATCCGGACGGTGCTTGCCCGCGCGGCCGCCGCTTCGGGTGCGATCGCCAACGGCGTCGCCGGCGAAGCACCCGCGCTCTACGACATCAGCGCCACGTCGGATAGCGACCTCGTCCACATCATCCCGCTGGCTGCGCTCGCTATCGCCCTGCTGCTCGCCCTCGTGCTCCGCAGCCTGGTGGCACCCCTGTACCTCATCGCCAGTGTCGTGCTGAGCTACCTCGCAGCGCTCGGACTCGCATCGCTCGTGTTCATCGTGCTCGGCCACAGCGGAGGGCTCACCTTCCTCTTACCCTTCTTGATGTTCATCTTCCTCTTAGCCTTGGGCGAGGATTACAACATCCTCGTCATGACGCGGATACGGGAAGAGGCGCACGACCACAACTTGCGTGAAGCGGTGGTGCGGGCGGTTGGCCTGACCGGACCGACGATCACGTCGGCCGGGCTCGTGCTCGCGGGCACGTTCGGAGTGCTCACGTTCACCAGCAGCAGCGGTTCGGGTGGCAGCCAGATCCGGGACATCGGCGTGGGGCTCGGCGTCGGGATCCTGATGGACACGTTCCTCGTCCGCACACTGCTCGTGCCCTCGACCGTGTCCCTGCTCGGCCGGTGGAACTGGTGGCCGGGGCGGGTTGGAGAAGGGATGGGTTTCCCTGGGGGCTCGGGTGACACTGACATGGAGGTGCCGGCAGGCCCGGCCGGTGACTCCGTGGCTCGAGCTGCGGCAGGCGGAGTAGCGGAGTAGCGGAGTAGCGGAGTAGCGGAGTAGCGGAGTAGCGGAGTAGCGGAGTAGCGGAGTAGCGGAGAGCCAGCTATCCGCACCCGACTGCGTGTTCGGGCGGGTCGTGTACGCGTTTTGTTCCGACAGGTGGAACAAAACGCGTACAGCGTCGCCGGCTGAGCTGACAGGCGCCGCGAAGCTACACAGGCCGTACCTCAGCGAGAAACTCGAGCAAGAGGCGGTTCACATCGTCCGGCTTCTCCTGCTGGATCCAGTGGCCGCAGCCTTCGAGGATGTGGGAGCCCCGTAGCGCCGGCAGCGTCTCGGGAAAGCGAGCAATCGCCTGAGCACCCCAAACGGTCGGGCCGTCGTGGTCGCCGCCGATGAACAGCGTCGGCACGGTGATCGGCCGGCCCCGGAACGCCGCCAGATCAGCCCAGTCGCGGTCCAGGTTGCGGTAGCGGTTCAGGCCGCCGGTCAAGCCCGTGCGCTCGAACTCGGCGACGTAGACGTCCAGGTCCTCGGCGGGGAGCCAGGGCATCTCACCTTCAGGCTGGACCAGCAGGTCCTTCATCCGCGCGCCTTTCGGAACCACGGCGAACCGGGTCGCTTCGGGAGGGGCCCCCGCCGCGCCTCCATAATAGAAACCCGTAATCCACCCCCTCACATCCTCCTCCGCCTCCGCATCGGCGCGGCCGGGCTCCTGAAAGTAGTTCATGTAGAACTCGGCATCGTCGCCGAACAGCTCGGCGAAGACCTTCGTCGGGGGCTGCACGCTCGGCGGTGCATAAGGAACGCTCAGCAGGGCCAGGGCGGAGAACAGATCGGGGCGCAGCAGGGCGGAGCACCATGAGATCGGGGCGCCCCAGTCGTGGCCCACGATCACGACGTCCTCGACCCCGAGCGCTTCAGCGAGCCGGACATTGTCGGCAACGTGGCGCACCATGCGGTAGTCCTCGATCGCTTCCGGCCTCGACGAGCGCCCGTAGCCGCGGACGTCGATGGCGACGGCCTTGTAGCCGGCCTCGGCGAGGACGAGCAGCTGGTGTCGCCACGAATAGGAGGTCTCCGGGTAGCCGTGGACGAGGAGGACGACGGGCCCCTCGCCTTGCTCGACGGCGTGGATCGTGACGTCGTCGAGCTTGTAGTGATGGTGCCGATGGCCGTTGTCGCTCATAGCTTGACGACCACCTTGCCCGTGTTGGCCGCGGTGAACAAGAGGTTCAGGGCATCGGGTGCGTGCTCTAACCCTTCGACGACGTGCTCGACATGGCGCAGCTTGCCCTCGAGCAGCCAGCCGAGGATCTCCGCCTGCGCCTCGGGGAAGCGGTTCACGTAGTCGAGGATGATGAACCCCTCCATCCGACCTCGGCGAGGGATGAGGTTGATGTAGTTGCACGGTCCGGGCGGGAGCTCGGTCTCGTTGCATGCGGCGATGGCGCCGCAGAGCACGACGTGACCCCGCATGGCCAGTTGGCCGAGCGCCACGTTCAGGATGTCCCTCCCGACGTTGTCGAAGTAGACGTCGACCCCCCTCGGGCAGTGCTCGTGCAGCCGCGCTGCCAGACCGTCCCGCCGGTAGCCGACCGCCGCATCGAAGCCCAACTCGTCGACCACGAACGCGCACTTCTCAGGACCGCCGGCGATGCCCACGACCTTCGAGGGTCCTTTCAGCTTGGCGATCTGGCCGACCGTCGCGCCCGTAGCACCTGCCACGCCGGAGACGACCACGGTGTCGCCTTCCTGCAGCCTGCCGACGTCGAGCAGACCGAAATAGGCCGTCATGCCCGCGATGCCGAACACGTGAGGGCCGTGGGCGCGTCGAGCCCCGGTGGGATCGCCTGCATCGCGCCCGCGCCCTCGCTCGCGCTTGCGCCGGCAACGGCGTGGTCCTGCCACCCCGCTGTTCCCAACACGAGATGGCCCACACGGTAGCGGTCGCTGTTCGACTCGACGACCTCGCCGATGCCGCTGCTGCGGATGACGTCGCCGATGCCGATCGGCGGCAGGTAGCCGGGAGCATCGTTCATCCAGGTCCGGATCGTGGGATCGATCGACAGGTAGCGCACCTTGACCAGCGCCTCGCCCGGCCCTGTCTTCGGTGCCGGGGCCTGGTCGAGGCGCACCGTGCCGGCATCGACCATGCCAGTGGGGCGGCTGGCGAAGAGCATGCGCCGGTTGGCTTCGAGCATCAGGGGCTCCTTGTCGTTGGCGCCCCGAGCCTTTCACACCGCACCAGCAGCGATGGCCAGCTGACCTTCAGGCCGCCCGGCGCGGCGGGTGTACCGTCAGCATGGCCAAGTCAGCACCGGCCTGTCGGCGGGCCCGTAGCTCAGTGGTTAGAGCAGAGGACTCATAATCCTTCGGTCGCAGGTTCGAACCCTGCCGGGCCCACTAAAAGTCCTGCTCAGAGTGGGTGTCGGGAACTGATCGGTTAGCACCGTTCCGTCGCGTCCCAACAATTTGTTCGGCGTGATCGGAAGGGTCGGCTCCGCTGACGCCAAGGCCGCCATGGAGGCGGCTCTTCTTGCTGAAGACCATCCTGGACCGGGCAGGCACGGCTCGGTCCGTTGTTGGCGCGATCCGAGAGGCGGGTGAGATTGCAGCATGTTGCGTCCTGGAAACTGGACAAGGCCAGCGGGTGCGA
>Ga0187880_1001962_pt1 | contig 16130 bp, 15 predicted proteins | sample June2016WEW_19_4_FD_132998 | JGI IMG/M metagenome (GOLD analysis project Ga0187880, IMG submission 132998) | Peatland microbial communities from SPRUCE experiment site at the Marcell Experimental Forest, Minnesota, USA - June2016WEW_19_40 | ecosystem: Environmental > Terrestrial > Soil >...
AAGGCAAGCACGCCGACGTCGAAGGCCGGGTGAAGGAAATTCGCGGCCAAATCGATAAGACCACCAGCGACTACGACCGCGAGAAGCTGCAGGAGCGGCTGGCGAAACTGGTCGGTGGCGTGGCCATAATCAAAGTGGGGGCCGCAACCGAAACCGAAATGAAAGAGAAGAAGGCTCGTGTCGAGGACGCCATGCACGCAACCCGTGCGGCTGTCGAAGAAGGGATCGTCCCGGGCGGCGGTGTAGTCCTGGCCCGCTGCGTCTCCGCACTCGACAAGCTGAAGGTCGAGGGCGATGAGCAGATCGGCGTCAACATTGTGAAGCGTGCTCTCGTAGAGCCGCTGCGCCAGATCGCCGAGAACTCCGGCGAAGAAGGCGCCATCGTGCTGGGAAAGGTCAACGACTCAAAGGACAACAACTTCGGCTACAACGCCCTGACCGGCGACTACGAAGACCTGGTCAAGGCGGGCGTGCTCGATCCGACCAAGGTCGTGCGCACTGCTCTCACCAACGCCGGCTCCATCGCGGCTTTGATGCTGACCACCGAAGCCCTCGTCGCTGACATTACTGAAGAGAGCAAGGGCGTCCGGACCGGCGGCCATGGCGGCATGGGAGATGCGTACTGAGAAATAGACATACGCTCAACTCTCATTGAAGAGTCGGCCTGCTGTGGCCGAAGGAGTGCTCAACAGAACGAGACACCAAATTGCAAGCTAATCGAGCAGTAGACGCCGATTGGTGTGGAGCTTGTGATCTCGGGTCCATGAACCGAGTTTATCCCCATCAGAGCGATCACGAGAGTGGGCCCAAGGTACACTAGCATCTAATGCGTAAGAGGCTTATCACTCCGACTCCGGAGAGGGTTCGGCCTCACGGCGAAGGCTGGCTGGACCTTGAGCGTGCAGCTGCGGTCGAGGTTAGCTCGGAAGAGGAAGACTATCCGATCGAGTCTGCGCTGCTCTCAAGAGAAACGCAGGGTTGGCGTGCGTCCAGACCGGGAGCTCAAACGGTCCGGCTAGTCTTTGATGAGCCACAAAGTCTTAAGCGGATCGCGCTTGTTTTCGAGGAAAACGATACACGACGGACCCAAGAATTCGTCTTGCGATGGTCTGCAGATGGCGGACAGTCATTCCGAGAAATTGTCCGTCAGCAGTGGAATTTCAGCCCACCTGAAACCGTGCGGGAGCTCCAGGAATACCAGGTTGAACTCTCGGACGTCACCGTACTTGAGTTGATCATTACTCCTGACATCAGTGGCGGAATGGCTCGTGCCTCGGTCAAGAGTCTACGCGTGTCTTGACTCGGTACAAGGCGAACGTCAGCCTCGATCTATAAAGTGGTCCTGGTCGCAATGCGGTGGCCCATCGGCGGGTGCAGGATCGGAAATACTCTCAACGGGGCATAAGCTGAGTACCTTCTAGTTCCGCATGCTTAGGCAAATCTTGTTGTCTCTGGTATTGCTGCAGTTTGAACCCTAGCCCCCTCGCTTTGGCGTCAGGTCTGTGTCAAGCTGTCAAGCTATTAACATGGCAAAGAAATGCACCAAAGCCGACAGATTACAAGGGCAGACTGAACAACTGGAAAAAAGGGAAGATCGCCGTCCAGACGAGATTGAGAAAAAGAAAACTGCCCGCGAGGACGTGAACCAAGCCGCTGCCCAGACCGTGAGAGAAGTGACAGAAGACCGCTAATTCGGCTGTTGTTCTTTTCGAGGGTTTCATTCTCTGGAAATGAATCCCTGCCAAACTACACCACTACTTGTCTAGTCGCCGGGTTGGAGAAGAGATCTAGGCCGCCGCAAGATTGAGTGTGGTGCGGCCCTAACTGCCCAAAGCTTGCGAGCTACCTGCGCCCACTGTGCGAAGGTGTGACGTGACCGGCCTTGAACCGCGTGGGACGACGGCAGCTCCTGGTGGGTATCACCGCTTCGACGGACTTTCCCTAAATCACGGACCACCTGAGTGACGCCAATTTTGCTCGTACTCAAGCAATTCAGCTCTTGATGCGCTGCCTCTGCATCTCCAGTTCAGGGTTGCCCTAATGGATGACGAATGGTACAGGCCATTAAGGTCTGGTTCTATCGGCGGCATGCGCTGCTTTGACAGAGACGACCGTGCGTTTTACTGGTCAATGGAGGGGGGGCGCTGGTTTGGGACGCCACCGTCTCAGCTTCTAGCGAAGCGTCTGGAAAGCTATTTTTGCCTGGAGGGCGCCGGGGCATTGGCCTCAGACTTCTCCAAGGATCTGGTGATGCGCGAAAAAATGTCCACCGGTACGGGGAAAACGACTGTCGTGTTCTTTTCCACTCCGATTTCAGTTAATGTCTGCAGATAGCGGAGCTGGATACTGACCGGCTCCTCGGCCAGCAAACGGGCCGCATCCACCAACCGCTGGGCCGCCGAGAACTCGCCCTCAGCATGGATGATCTTCGACCGCTTCTCGCGCTCCGCTTCTGCTTGCTTGGCTATGGCTCGCAGCATGGACTCCGGCAAGTCCACCTGCTTAACCTCCACATTCGCCACTTTCACACCCCACGGGGCCGTGTGCGTATCGAGAATGGATTGCAGGCGCATGTTGATCTTTTCCCGGCGGGCCAGCAATTCGTCCAACTCCACCTCGCCCAAGACTGAGCGCAGCGTAGTCTGCGCGTACTGCGAAGTCTGGTGGATGTAGTTGGAAACCTCGACCACGGCGTGGTTCGGATCAATGACGCGCAAAAAGATCACTGCGTTTACCTTCAGGGTGACGTTGTCGCGGGTGATGATGTCCTGCGGTGGTACCTCGAGTGCTTCCTGGCGCAGAGAAATACGCACCATGCGGTCCACGGGCGCAAACACCAGGATGATTCCCGGCCCTTTGGCGTGCGGCAGTAGCCGCCCTAGGCGGAAGATCACGCCACGCTCGTATTCCCGCAAAATCTTGATTGCGCTAAGGATGTACAGAACGACAATAATCGTGGCAATGATGGGGATTGGAATCATCGGCAGTCTCCTTCGAACTGAATTGAAGTGCGCTCGATCCGTGGTGCTACTAGGTTCCCCTGTTTGTAGGTTGCGCCCAAAGCCCGCTGGGACTCCCTGGAGGAAGTCAATGCCATTCTCATTATCCGCTTTCCCAAGACTTTGCGCTGTGATCGCGATTCCGAACTCGAAGATGTACCTGCCGTCACAGAAATTCATTGATCCGGGGGATTAGGATTGAGAGTGTCCGATTAGCACGGAAGAGAGGTGCGCGATGACCCAACTAGCGATTCGTGAGAACTGGTTTGAGGATTTGGTCGACCTCCGTCGTCGTTTCGACCAACTGTTCAACCGGCTGCTGACTGGTTGGCCCGCGGTTACGGAGCCGGAGCGCTCTCCGTTCGCTTTGGTGCCGCCGGCCGAGGTCTGGGTGGATAAGGAGGCGAAGAAGTATCACCTGCGCCTGGCCCTTCCGGGCGTGGATCCGAGCACGGTGGAGTTGAAGGTGCTGGGCAACTTGCTGACCATCAGTGCCGAGCGCAAAGCCAGCCGCGAGGCCAAGGACGTGGATTACCTCTATCGGGAGCTCAGCTATGGCACCCTCAGTCGCACGCTGACCTTGCCTGAGGGGCTGGACACGGAGAAGATCAACGCGGAGTACAACAACGGCTTACTCGAAATCACCGCCCCAGTCGCGGCCGCTGCGTTGCCGCACCAGGTGGAGATCAAGGGCCTGCCGAAGGTTAAGGCTGCCTGAACTGTTGGCTGTCGCATCCCGCCCGGAGCGCCAGGGTTCCGGGCTATTCTCTCTGCCGGAAACTCATCACCATTTCAGCATTCGTGCTCGTGAGCGGGTTGCTAATGGCCCTCAGCCGCTTAAGCTTTAAAACTGAATAATCGGATTGACGCCTTTTTGTTTCGTGGGAGTCGGGGGCGCAGCCGACAAGCTAGAAAGCTATTGGAACTGAGCCTGCGCCACTAACCAGTCGTTGACCCCGACGCCCCTTCAGCGCTGTTAGATGAAACCGAGGCATGGGCTTATCTAGTAGACAAAGGAGAAATCGATGAGCACAAAGGTGGGTTTGTGGATTAACCATAGGAAAGCTGTGATCCTGGCTGTTACGGACCAAGGGGAAGCAACAAGGCTGATAATATCAAAGGTTGACAAACAGCTCGGACGTTCTGGTGGTGCACGCTCTACGACTCCCTATGAATCACAGCAAGTACCGGCAGATGATAGCCGCGAAAGAAAGTTCACGGGACATCTCAACATTTACTACGATGCGGTGATTGCGAGTATTCGTGAGGCAGAATATATTCTGATATTTGGGCCTGGTGAGGCCAAGGGCGAGCTGAAGAAACGGCTCGAGGGAGACAAACTTGGCGGGCGCATCGTCAGCATTGAAACAGTTGACAAGATGACGGATCGTCAAATTGCGGCGAAAGTCCGGCAGCACTTTGCAAAATAGAGTTCGCCAATAGGATCGAGATGGAGCCAAGCAAAGAGGTGTTTATAGCAAATGCCGCGAGTTTCAGACCGGTTCCTTCGTCATCTCGTACTTGAAACCTAGGTAGACCGGGGAGGAAAGAGATGCGACTCTATCTTGGTAATCCCGACAATCCGGTCGTCAGCCTGAACAAGGTTTATTGGAACCGTCTGAACAAGTATCGAGTCTGGAATTTTCTCCCATGAGGGCTCCTTGCAGCGCAAACTCTCTTTGCGCCGCATCTGGCTCATCTTTCCTGCTCGGCGACAGGCTGCCCCGTCCCGTATATGCTCTAGATACTGCCATCAACCGCGTACTTGTCCCATTCGACATTACAAATTTCGCGCTCGATCAGTTCCGGCAGACTCGTTTCAATGTCGTCGCCCAGCCAGCAGACGACGAGGCTTGAGATGTCGTTGTTGGGGTCGGAGACAGGCTGGCAGCAGACTAGGGCGACCATGCATACGAAGGCGGGCAGTTCTCCCTCTGGGACGGGTTTGATAAGGAGACCGCCGCATCCCGGAAACTGCCCACGTGCTCTTTCCGGGAGCCGCTTGATGACCTCGGCGCGGATAGCATCCTTGCTTCCAGCTAGATAGCCGAGCGTCGAGGGGCTGATGTAGCACTCCTCGACGAATACGTCTCGACCGCAGTCCAAGCGATATTCGAGACGTCGATTTGGGGTGCGTGCGGTCCGAACCGGAAGTCGCATCGCCGGATTCTCTCTCGCCTTCATAGTTTGTAAATCCTCCGCAAGGGCTGGTATGCCCCGGCTGGGTTCCTGGAAAAATCGAGGCACGGCTCATTGAAAGAACGTGGCTCCCGTACCGCCCCGATTTTGCCTCCCTACCCTTGGCTTTGAAAGTCCGCCAACATGCGACGAATGTCGATGCGCGGGAGGGTCAGAGCGGCGAGCTAAAATCCCCACGTGAATTCACTGCCGGCAAGGCTGGAAATACCAGCCTCCAAGCGAAGAGACTTGAGCGGGCGAAAATCACAAGATTTACGCTCTTCGGGGATGAGCAAGCGAGCCCACGTTCGCAGGGCGCGTTCTGGCATCAAGAAACTCCGAGCACGGGAATGAGAGGCAGCGCTTCAGAAATCATATTTTGCGTAGGTCGAAGTTGGCGGGGGCCTGAGCGACCGGTGCAACGCCACACATTGTTGAGTGACGAGGACTTGCACACAGAGGGGCAAATTGAGAGTAGCGCGTAAGTGTAAGGACTCGTCTGAGGAGGGATAAACGGTTGGGGGGATAGGAGGTAGCGCGAAAAAAGCCCGTCCTCCATAGTGACAAACCAGTAAACACGGGGCGCGGGAGCGGGGCGGCTGCCAGGGGAAGAAGACCGTGATGGATGCGAGGTAGCGAGTGGTCACTCGGCGTCGGTAATGTTCGCGTCGACCGGGATGCCCCAGGCATCGAGCAGCCATTCGGGTATGTAGCGCCGGTTTCTATTGAGCTGGCACCACCTGCGTAGCTCAAGCGAGCAGGTGTATGCGTGCCGCGTGAGTCGCAGCTGCTTGACCTGCAGTTCGAATTCGGTCGCGAGCACCGGACCGGGCCGAAAGGGTTTCCCCCAGTTGGGATTGCCGCGTTTACGAGGTATGACGGGTAGTGCGGCTGGTCTCGCCATGTCCCCAGATGATACTCCTGCTGGCTTCGCTCAGCATGCGAGCGAGAACGGCGGTTCCAAAGATTGCAGGAAATAATGGACGAATTGATGGCCCTGACTTACTGGAAAAAGCTAACCTGTCCCCGGGATGAACAGCGCCTCGTCGTAGTAGCCGATGCCGGAAGCATGCAGAGTTGCGTCCCATTCAGTGCGGCGGTAGCCGCGTTGCCGTCCTCTTACGCTCGCAGCCGCGGCTGCAGCGGTGAATTACCAGCGCCTTCCGCCACCGCGGGCACGGGCATGTTGGTCTCGGGAGCTTCCCGGCTGCTTCCTGGGCCGTGCATCATTCACATCCAATGCACGTTCGTCCAGCAGAGTGCCGTTGAGGGCAGCGATCGCTTTTTCTCCATCTTCCGCATTGGCCATTTCCACAAACCCGAACCCGCGTGACTTGTCGGTGTTGCTGTCCATCATGATCTTGACTTGGTCGACCGGCCCGAATGCCACGAAAAGCTGACGAAGTGCGCCTTCCGAGGTGTTGGAATTGAGATTCCCAACAAAAATGTTCTTCATGGAGCGCCTCTTGGGGATGAGCTACTTAAGTGTGGGCGGACTTCGGCGCGGAGGAGCAAGTAAACGGGCGTTCCTGGGAAGCCGGAGCAGGCAAACAGTTAAACCCGGTTAAAGTATAGCAGGAGACCCGGGGCCTGGGCTGCGTGTAGCGCGCGCGGGGGGCGGGGTGCGCGGCTCGCGCGTGTGATTGGGTCCTCTCAGGCACGGTCGCCGTTACTGATTACAAGTCGGGTTTTGGAATCCGGCTTGCCGAGTTTTGAAATCGTGGTGCAATCGCCCGCGAAATAGAAAAGCCGGGCACAGTGGCCCGGCTCACCCATTTGTGGCAAGTGAGACCCAACCGCCCTCGTTTCAAAAACGGGGCCCAGAATCAGTGTGATTGGCCCCGGTAGAATCAGTACCTTAGCACTCGCCTTTTCTTGGTTCAAAAACGGACGATATTGAGACTCCCGCTCGTAGTCAACTTATATGCACATCGCAATATATTCCCGCATCTCTACCGACAAGCAGGACAACCAAAATCAACTCGACCAGCTCCGCGGGTTCGCGGCTAGCCAGGGCTGGCACATCAAGCGCGAGTACGTCGATGTTGCAACGGGCAAAAACAGCGACCGCGAGCAATTCAAGGCCTTGTTCAAGGCAGCTTCGCGCCGGGAGTTTGAGCTGGTGCTGTTCTGGAGCCTAGACCGATTCAGCCGTGAGGGAGTGCTCGAAACTCTTACGTACCTGCAGAATCTCACCCAGTACGGTGTCGGCTACCGCAGTTTCACAGAACAGTATTTGGACTCGTGCGGCATGTTCCGCGAGGCCGTAATCTCAATCCTTGCCGTTATAGCCAAGCAGGAACGTGTCCGGCTCAGTGAGCGTACGATCGCGGGGCTGCAACGTGCGCGGGCACATGGACGGATCGGTGGCCGACCACGCGTAGCGTGCGATCCGAGTGAAGTCGTGCGCCTGAAAACCGAAGGTAAGACCCTTGCCGAAATTGCCCTCAAGTTGAAAGTAAGCAAGTCCACGGCGTATCGGGTTCTCCAGCACAGCGGGCATAAATAGGCGAGGACCCCGGCTCGCATCGGGCCTTCCCCACTCGACCATTTCAGATCCTAGCTCGGCAGTCCTAGAACAAGGCGCATTATTGGAGGTTCATGAATTCGCCGAAAACAGCACATATGCCACGGTTTGCAGTCCGGATTTGCGGTGTAGAGGTGGCCAACGTTACGGTCAGGTTGGTAGTTGGCTCGGGCGGAGCACGCCACGAAATAGTTTTCGAAGATCCGATCCTCGGACTTCTCCCATTGGACGACACCCTAACCATCGAAATCTGGCGGTTGAAAGGACCGCTCGCTCGCCAAAAATGGCAGACGACGGATGTCCGAGGACTCTACGCCGAGTTGATATTAAGCGGCGCGATAGATGTTGTCGGGGCTGGCGACGGCGAGAAGCGGGCGTGCTAAGAGCTTTTGCGGAGAACTATTCATTAAGCTGTGAGGAGACTGTACCCGCAATCCTCGCCCAGTCCGGGTTCGTGAGCGCTATGGCCTGTTTTCGTAAACTGACATTCCAGAGTAGAATCGAGTTTCCTCTCTGCGAGTTGCGCAAATGCAGGCTCGGCTCTCTTTCGCCAGCATTCTGTTATTGACAGCTTCGTCTGCGTGGCTTGCTCTGCCACAACAGTCATCCCAAACAGGTGCTTTCATGTCGGACCGCGACAAAGCCGGGCTTCGAGGTCCGGTGAAGACAGTGCTCGAAGAGCAGACCTTTTCGGGTGTCGACGGCCAGCAGTCGTTCACAACTACCACAACGCAGTACAGGCCCGATGGCCGGATTCTGGAAGACCGAACGGGAAACCCGGACGGCTCGGGATGGGTAACGAGCTACACCTACTATTCGGATGGACGTCTGCTGAAAACTGCTTTCGGGAAAGCGAATTCCGCCCCCAGTTCTGAAACGACCTACTTGTACGACGACGCACAAAGGCTGGTCGGGGTGAAATCGGGTGACAAGGTTCAAGTTCGCTATCAATATGACGACAAGGGGCGCAAGTCCGTCATTGAAAGCTACGATTCACAGCCCCTAGCTCCGAATACGGCTTACGCGCCACATTGGGAAGGAACCGATCTGGGATTTGCTACACATCTCGGAGGTACTGTTACGACGTTGTACAACGAGCAGGGGGTGGCGACCGGCGCGGAGTTCCGTGATGCGGAGGGAAAGCTCCTGGGTCACATTGCGCGCAAGTTCGATGCAGAAGTTCGCATCGTTGCAGAGGAGCAGTTCGCGGATGCCCCCCACGATTTCATGCTTCCGGAAGAGATCCGATCAACGCTCAATCCAGAACAGATTAAGGCTGTGGGCGCGTTTGCAGCTAGCGTGGAGAACAGAGCTAACTCCTACTCTTACGATGCCCAAGGTCGCGTTACGGAGCGGCACAGGAGTGGTGGACCTTTTGGTGACGAAATGACGGCCACAAAGTATAACGACCATGGGGACAAGGCCTCAGAGCGGACGACCACGGTCATGAATCCGGAAGCAGGAAGGCAATACACCGTGAGCGAAGCCGGAACCATGATTCCCGTTGGGCAGCCTCACCCCCCCCAACCATCTGCCGTATACGAAACACAATACACTTACCAATACGACGCGTATGGCAATTGGACCGAGCTGACGACTGCCGGCCGCTCTGACCCTGGCGCACCATTTGCACCTGGCTCTGTCCGTCGTCGCAAGCTGACCTATTACTAACGTGTGCTTTGTTCGGCGCGGAAGTTTCGGGATAGTTGGCGAAAAAGTGCGCCGTGAAAAGGCGCTGGACTTCAGCGGGTGCAACTCCCGCCCGGGAACTGGTTCGCTCCACCCGGAAGCAATCGAAGCGGCGGCGGAGGCAACAAACTTGTCGGAGCTTTCGATGTAAAGGGTCGTTTAGCGACTCGGCGAGCGTGCAGGCCATAACGTGAGTGAACGCTGAGCAGGCCTCGAAAAAACAGTTGCAGGAGCCGACCCGACTTTTTCACGGGGAAGGCCGCAGTGGATGGAGAGAGACGAGCGAACAAGCTCCATCCAACCTGCCGGCGATGGAGTTCTAATGCCGAAGCTATACGTTAAGCCACGGCGTTACCATGCGCCGCTGGTACTGGACGGATGGCGCTGCCGTGCATATTTCCACGAATCAGCTTGGGAGACAGTCTCATACCTGAGTGACCAGCTGCTGATAATTTGTCTTATAAGGTGTGGGTTCCGGCAAGGCGAGATGAGACCGCCCGTACGCTCAACGCGGTTCGGATACCGTGTGGCACAGATTGGCTTCTACCCCAGTTGCGACCCAGGGAACGTTCTGCAATTGGTCAGCAGACTTTTTGAGATAGCCGATCTTGTGCAATAAGACGGTGACCTGTTGCAGATCATCTCTGGCAAACCAAGTGCAATAGCCCCACTGCTGTTCGTTTCCAGCCCCGTCCGCTCCTGCAGGCCACGGCTCACATTTTGAAAGTTTGACTGCGCCGGGAGTGGCCAGCTTCCACTGCCGGATGGCATCCTCATAGGCCAACCAGCCCACCTGTGCCATATCGGACGTTCGCCAAATCTCCCTGACTTCGTCGACCGCCTTTTGCTGGGACAACGTCGTATTCGTGTCTTCTAGTCCGGTTCGGTAAAAGTCACAGTAGACATGGTCTGAAGCTGGCTTAGGAGGAGAAACCGGACGGCAAACTTCTCGGATGACCGAACTCGACGGCTTCATCCCAATGGGGTGACCAGTTTCTTGTATGAACCCTCCGGCAAACTTGTAAGACACCGTCATGTCATGCGACATCCACGGGCCCGGATAATCGAGACCTTTCTCCGCCTTGATTTTGTCGCCCCAATGTTTCGCGAGAACGGCATAGCAGTTCTTGAAATCGTCCCGCAGCGAACATCCTGGGATTGCCGAAAATGCTTTCAATTCCTCCGCGCTGGGTTGCCAACGATCTGAGGTGCACTGAAATTCGCCTCCGGTAGGCACCCCGGTCCGCTTGGACGAAACGCGCAGGACTCTTTCGATGACGAGTAGATGGCAGCATTCTTCCATCCCAAACCCGCCTTTTGTTCCGGAGAAGAACCTCCCTCTCAAGGTCGCAGTGACGTCGTAAAAGAGGCATTCTGACCCGCAACCATCACCGTTTGGCTTTCGGAAACGCGTTGCCCCAACATCGTTCACAAACTTATCCAGCAAGGCATCGTGCACGAGAGGAATCGAAAGGCCTTTCACCTGGACATCCACTCCTTTGTGCTTCGGCAGGAAGCTGGCGACACCCCAATACTCCCCCGGCGCTTGGACATCGCCACCCAGGTCCAACCACACTCGGCTTTGGCCGTGTGGCGTACAAGTGCTGTCGATGACGAAATCAAATTTACCGAAATAGACACGCCCCCGGACTTCTACCAACTTGTGGTCGTAGGCGCTTGGGTGGGTCTCCAATTGACAAGTAGTCACTTGAAGTGGCGGCTCCGCGGATCGCTTGTTCTCGGCCGAGGCAGCCGGGATCGCCCCAAGAAAAACGATCAAACAGAATGCCCGCAGAGATATGCCGCGCATCATATCGCTCACCCGACGGTGCGAACCGTGGTCCAGTTCATGTCTCAATTGTATTGCGGGCCCGCACCGCACCTGGATGGCATTTCTGCGCACCAGACCGGTTTTGATCAGTGACTGCCATCACTGTGAGTCCCGTCGCTGAGTTCTGCTAACGCCAGGTTTCAGTAGCGAGCGAGAAAACCGCGCGTTTCGTGAACACACGGATCATCTCGCGACGATACTCAGGGGTTAGGGCCGAGGTGGTCAACGGTTTCGCGGCCTGGGCTGCGAGAACACCTGTGGCTTCAGCCCACTCTCCCGTCATGCGCTTCCCTGCCAAGAGTTCGGCGGCCCCTTTCACCAGCACGGGCGCGGGATTCACGGCGGTCAGTGCGACGCGCGCGTCTTCGATGTGTCCGTTGGACCGCTTTAGAACCACGGCGACTCCGGCGAGCGGGTAGTCAATCGAGCCGCGGATGCGCAGCTTGCGATAGGCGCCGCGATAGCCGGCCGAGGATGCAGGCAGGAAGACGCGGGTCACTAGTTCGTCGGGTCGCAGTCTGCGGTGGTCATCGCCAATGCCCGTGTAGAAGTCCGCGAGCCTCACGCGGCGCACGCCGGCGACGCTGGCAATCTCGATTTCCGCGTCCAGGCAGAGCAGCGCCGCCGGAGTGTCGCCCGAAAAAACCGCCCAGCACTTCGTGCCGCCGGGCGCGACGTGGCAGAGGTCGCCATCCTTCTTAATGCAGAAGGCGCAGGATTTTCGCCAAGGCAACGACTGGTTGTACCAGAGGCAGCGCGTGTCGAGACAGATGTTCCCTCCGATTGTGCCCATGTTACGCAGCACGGGCGAGCCGACGGTCTTCGCAGCTTCGGTGAGCACGGGGTAGCGCTGACGTAGCACGTCGGAGTACTCGATGTCGGTGAGTGCAGTAAGGGTGCCGAGTTCGATAGCGCCGTTGGGTTGCGGGCGAATGCCTTTCAGTTCGACGATGCGGCGGATGTCGAGCAGATATGGCGGCTCGAACAGCTTTTGCCGCATCGAGGGCAGCAGGTCGGTGCCGCCGGCCAGGATGCGGATGTTTCCGTCGTGCTGGGCCAGCAGTGCGATCGCCTCCGCGGTGGTGCGCGGACGGAGGAGCTTGAACTCGGGGAGGGTCAATCCGCACCTCCCAGCTGTGCCGGTTGAAGCGCGGGATCGTTTTCACGCCGGAATTCATGCCGCTTCGGGCCTTTACCCTTGAAACACAACTTGCCCCCGTGTTCACGAAATTTTGCCGGGGCGGTGGGGTCCACGCCTTCGGTCAAGTTCAGCGGCTTGGCATTCCTCTTCGCGCGCAGCGCGGACAGCACGCGCTCCGGAGTGAATGGCGACTCGTGCAGACGAATACCGGCCGCATCGTAGATCGCATTGGCAATCGTGGGGATGGTGGCCGCGAGCGAGCCTTCGCCGGCCTCCTTCGCGCCGAACGGACCTTCCGGATCGATGCTTTCGACGATGATCGCTTCCACTTCCGGAGACTCGACCGACGACGGGCTGCGGTATTCGAGCAGACTGGGGTTCATGAGCAGCCCGTCTTTCCAGATCATCTCTTCGGTGAGCGCCTGGCCCATCCCCATCCACACCGAGCCGATCACCTGGCCTTCGACCGAGACCGGGTTGAGCGCGCGCCCGCAATCGTGCGCCGCCCAGATTTTGTGGACCGTGACCTCGCCGGTGTCTTCGTCCACGCTGACCTCCGCGACTTGTGCCGAGTAGGAGTAGGCCGGCGAGGGTCCAACGCCCGCGCCTTTGTGCTTTCCGCCACGGGCTTCCGGCGGAGGCGCATACGAGCCGGTGCCGCTAAGAGCGCCGTGGAAGTCGATCGCGGCGACCACCGCTTCCTCGAACGTCATCGAATTTTTCGGGCCTTCGTCCTTGCGTTTTTGCTGGAGTGAGCCGCGGAGGATCTGGCCTTCGACGCGGCCGGAGACGGTGGCGAATTCGCGGTGGAGCTGCGCTCCGCCGGGACGGGTCAGAGACCCGTCCCCACATGTGAGCTGGTCGTTGCGGTAGACGATGTCCTCGGGGGCGCAGTTCATCTTCTTGGCTGCTGCTGCGGCGATCTGCTTCTTGACTTCCTGGGCGGCGCGCAAGGTTGCATTGCCATTCATGAAGGTGACGCGGCTGGAATAGGAGCCGATGTCAATCGGCGTGAGGTCGGTGTCGGCAGCGACCACCTTCACGCGGGAGAGCGCGCAGCCCAGCGTTTCCGCGGCCACTTGCGCAACCATGGTGTCGGAACCTTGGCCGATATCGGATGCGCCGGTGTAGATGACGACACCGCCGTCGCGGTCGATTTTGATGTTCACCGTGGAGTGCGGCATGTCGGAGCGGATAATCGAGTTGGCCGCGCCGCTCACGTAATGGCTGCAGCCAATGCCGAGGCCGCGTCCCTTGGGCAGCTTTCCCTTGCGCTCGTTCCAGCGCGAGCGCGTCACCACCTGGTCAATGCATTCTGGGAGACCGTAGCTCTGCACGCGCAGGCCGTTGATCGTAATGCAGGGAGGTTTGAGCAGGTTGCGGCGGCGGATCGCGGCAGGATCCATCTTGAGCTTGGCCGCGATTTCATCGAGCTGCGATTCGAAGGCGAAGCGGACGTTGACCGAACCGTGTCCGCGCATGGCGCCGCAGACCGGCTTGTTGGTGAGCACGCGATAGCCGTCGTACTGGATGTTGGGAATATCGTAGAGCGCGCCCAGCAGCGCGCCGGAATAAAGAATGGTGACCACGCCGTAGGAGCAGTAGGCGCCGCCATCCTGCACCACGCGCGCCTTCACGGCGATGATGCTGCCGTCGTTTTTCACTGCGGTCTTGAGGTCCACGATGGTGCGCGGGCGCCCGCGGTGCGCCCAAAAAACCTCCTCTCGGGTATAGGCGATCTTCACCGGCCTCTGCGCCGCGCGAGCGGCGATGCCCGCAATAATTTCGAGTGGAACCACCAGACTTTTTCCGCCAAAACCACCGCCCACCAGGGGCTTGATCACGCGGATTTGCGACATCGGCATCTCGAGCACCAGCGACAGCTTGTGTTGCAGGTAATAGGGAACCTGAGTGGAAGACCAGACCGTCAGGCGGCCGAGTGTGCCGGTGTGCGGGTCGAGCTCGAACGATGCCAGCGTGCAGTGCGGCTCCATGGCCGCATGGGTAACCTCATTGGCGAGGAAGCGGCCTTCGGCGATGTAGTCGGCTTCAGCAAAGGCCTTGTCCGGATCGCCGAAAACGTGGTGGTAGTCTTTCTCCAGGTTGTTCGGGTGGTTGTCGTGGATGAGATTCTTCTCGGCCTTCAGCGACTCTTCGGGGTCGAAGTAGGCGGGCAGAAGCTCATAATCCACGGCAATCAATTCGAGCGCCTTCTCGGCAATGGCTTCGGAGACCGCAGCGACACAGGCGACGTTGTCGCCGACGTAGCGAACCTTGTCGAGCGCCAGCGCGTACTCGTCGTGGCCAACGGGAAGGATGCCGAATGGGTTGGGAGCGTCCTTGCCCGTAACCACCGCCATCACACCGTCGAGCCGCTCGGCCCGGCTGGTGTCAATGCTCTTGATGCGGGCATGCGGATGCGGCGAATGCAGAATTTTTCCATAGAGCATGCCGGGGAGCGCGAGATCGTCGGCGTACTTGCCGGAACCGGTGGTCTTCCCAGCGGCGTCGATCATGGCGATGGATTTGCCGATAATGGAGTAGTCGTTGGTCATTGGTCGTTGGCAGTTAGGCATGAGTTCTCAGTTCCCGGCTCCCGGTTGACAACTGAAAAACGGACGTCTAAGGGATTGTCATTTCACCGCCGCCATTCCCTTCTTCTCCGCTTCAATCGCCGCTTTGATCGCCGTGTACATTTGCGTGTAGCCGGTGCAGCGGCAGAGATTACTACTCAACGCGCTGCAGATCTCCTCGTCCGTGGGATCCGGATTCACCGCGAGCAGATGCTTCACCGTGATCATGAAACCCGGGGTGCAGTATCCGCATTGCGCGCCGCCCCAATCTCCGTAAGCCTTCTGGATGGCGGCTAGGCTGCCGTGTTCACTGATGCCTTCGACGGTAGTGATCTCCTGCCCCTCGCAACTGAAGGCGAGCAGCGCACAGGCGAGCATCGGCGTGCCGTCCACGAGCACGGTGCAGGTCCCGCAGGAGGAGTCGTCGCAACCGCGCTTCGAGCCGGTGAGGCCGAGATCGCGGCGCAACACGTCGAGCAGCAGCGCGCTCGGCTCGATGGCCAGCTCGTGGGTAAGACCGTTAACGCGCAGTTCTATGAGTTCTTTCTTCATCGTGATTCGGCCTCCAGTTGCTACGCCTAGCCTGGATTATTCACAAGGTCCCTAGCCAAAAAGTATCCTACGAAGTCACCTTTTCAAAGCGCCGCACTATGGCCAGGATTTCCGGTTCCTGCAGAATGCGGTTGGATTCCTTGGCAGCCAGCAGGACGGCCTGTATGAGTTCATGGCTCGCCACGATTCCCCGCTGTGATAGATAGAAAATAACGTTCGAACTGCCCGACATGGGCCCGACCTCAATTTCCTGACTTCGTCCGATCAGGCTTGCCGGGACTCCTGAATAGACGTGGTCGGTCAGCCAGCGATCACCCTTCTTCTGGGCTTTGATGATGGCCGCCGCGTGGACGCCGGTGGCGGTGCGGAAGGCATCGCGTCCGATCACCGGAGTATTCGCTGGAACTGGAACGGAGGTCGCGGCCGAAACCGAGTCCACATACCCCTGCAGAGAACTGAGGTCGTCATGCCTCATGCCGAGCAGGTTGAGATTAACCAGCAACTGTTCCATCGGCGTGTTTCCCACGCGCTCGCCGATTCCGAGCGCGGTGCCGTGCACGCGTGATGCCCCCGCCTCAATGGCGGCCAGCGTGTTCGCCAAATCGAGGCCACGATCGCGGTGGCCGTGCCAGTCGACACC
>Ga0187880_1001965_pt1 | contig 16106 bp, 13 predicted proteins | sample June2016WEW_19_4_FD_132998 | JGI IMG/M metagenome (GOLD analysis project Ga0187880, IMG submission 132998) | Peatland microbial communities from SPRUCE experiment site at the Marcell Experimental Forest, Minnesota, USA - June2016WEW_19_40 | ecosystem: Environmental > Terrestrial > Soil >...
ACTGGTCTCCCCCTTTGGGGGAGATGTTGTAGGTAAGAAGCCATCTTTTACGCAGGGTGTTGAATAGTTCAAGACCCGAACTGCCCTTCGATTTGAGTTATTCAACACCCTGCTAGGCCTTGGCGCTGGGACGGCTCGATACCGCCTGATGCCATCGCGCGAGGTTCTTCTGATTGTCCTCGACCTTGATTCCGGTCAGCCGGCCGAAATCGATTCCGATCAGCGCCGTGATGTCCGCAATCGTGTAGCGCGGTCCCGCGATGAATTCGCGATCGGCGAGCACCGTGTCGAGCCATTCCAGCCGTTTGAGCGCCGCGGTTCGACAGATCTCGCCGTATTCCTTGACTTGCGGGATGCGTCCCTTGAAGAAATCGCTGGTGTTGCGGAACGCGCCCGCCGTCATCATCAAGATCTCGAACTCCATCCGCCGGTTCCACATCTCGACGACGGCCTTGTCCTTTGCATCCACGCCCATCAGGCGCGGCTCGGGCTTGGTTTCCTCGAAGTAGCGGCAAATCGCGACCGACTCCGCGATCCGAGTGCCGTCGTCAAGTTCGAGCACGGGCACCCCGCCCATCGGATTAATTTTCAGGAACTCGGGCTTGCGATTTTCGGCAGTGGCAAGATCGATCTGCTGGTAAGGAACGTTGATGCCTTTTTCCGCGAGAAAGACGCGCACGCGGCGTGGATTGGGAGCCATGGTGAATTCGTAAATTTTCATAGTTGCAATTTAAAACTGTGCCGTGTCTCAGTCAACTCCAAAAAATTATTGCGCTCAGCCGTGCGACGGTCAGCTCAGCCGCTCGCGATGCCAGGCGAGATAGATCGCGGTGCCGATCGAACCGATCAGCGCGATCGCAAGATAGCCCACGATGAACGGAATCGATCGAGGCCCCGGCGGTTGCGTGTACCAGAACAGCACCAGGTTGTAGGGGACGTAAAACGCATAGACGATCGCAAGCGGCAGCACCCACGCGCGCAAGTGCCAGATGCCGTGGGCGTAGATGAGCAACACGACGCCGAACAACGGACCGAGCACGAGGTTGTTCGCGACGCCGTGGAACTTGTGACCGAAGACCACCAGGCCGCCTACCGCTGGATTGTTCGCGAATTGGAGCGCCTTGGTGAAATCGGAAAGTGCCAGGACGACAAACAGCACCGTCATCACGGTAAGGAACCATCCAAGCGGCGCGCGAGCGGAATCCGACGTTTCATTTGCCATGCGGGGTCAACCCTTGAGGAATTTTACGATGGCGCCGACCAGCGCGTCGCGCTGCTCGTACATCACCATGTGGCCTGCATTCCTGATTATCTCGAGCTTGCTGTTCTTGATGCGGCTGGTGAACTCCCTGGCATAGGCCGGCGCAATCAACTTGTCGTCGTCGCCCCACAGGAGCAGGGTTGGCGCGTGAATGCGGTAGGCGCGCTTCTTGAGGCCGCGGTCGGGGATCGGCCACAGAAATTTGCCGGCCGTCGCCAGCCGTTTCACCCGCTCGACGTACATCGTTTCGAGCGCTTTGAAGTCCGACGGTATCGCGGTCATCATTTGCGCCGCGGGCGAATTGGGATCGTGGAACAGCAGCCCCGCAATCTCGGTAAGCTGCGCCGCGAACAGGTCGGGGATCGGCACTTCGTCGATCCAGAAACCGGCCGGCGCGATCAGCACCAGCTTTTTTGCGCGATGCACGTCGAACGCCGCGACCTCCGCCGCCAGCATCCCACCCATCGAATGGCCGACGAGGTTGGCGGTCGGGATGCCGAGTTCATCCATCAACTCGTGATAGAACAGCACCGCGTCCGCGATGTCGTCGATATGCTCGATCCCCGTGGATTCGCCGTAGCCGGGGAAATGCGGCGCATAGACTTTGAAGTGTTTGCCGAGATCCTCCAGGAACGGCTCGACGGGCATCAGTCCACCAGCGCCGTGCAGATATAGGAGGGGCTCGCCGCTCCCATAGACCTGCATCTCGAGCGAGAACTTTCCGTTTAGAAGTTTCTGCGTCGTGTTCATTTCGCGCTGCGCCCCTCCGCCGCGCCCACCGATCCCGCGCGCGGCTTGCCGTTGACTTCGGTCTTCTGGAAATGGACGGCGGCCGGCATCGCGATCTCATCTTGCGCCATCCGCTTTGGCGACCACTTGTCCTCAAAGCCACTCCATAGGTCGCGCAGGTGCGGCATGACCTCGGTGGCGAACAGGCTGGTGCTCTTGCGCACCAGTTCCGGAGGCATCGAGCCAACTTGCATGATCATCATCAGATGCCCGCAGTTGAGCGACTTCATCGCCTCGCGCAGACGGTCGCGCACCGTCTTGGGCGATCCCGCAATCACGAAGCCCTGATCGACGAAGTCCTTCCAATCGAGACCTTCACGCTGCATCGATGCCTGCGCGCCGACCTGGCCCAGCATTCCAGCCTTGATCGTCTTCACCGTGCGATAGCCCGGCGCGTCGGCGAATCCGTTATAGACGTGCAGGCATCGGTTGTAGAAGTAATCCATGTGCGGGGCGTAGTCCTTCTCCGCCTGCTCGTCAGTCTCCGAAACCGCGACGACCTGCGCGAAGCCAAGGCTGTAAGGATTCAACTCCTTGTTCTTCTTCGCCATCACTTCCCAATAGCCGTCGGCGACCTTCTTGCCCGCGATGTAGCCGAAGTAGGAAAGGAAGCTGTACTGATAGCCGTGGTCGGCGCAGAAGTCGTAGGTCTCGACCGAGCCGCCGCCCGGAATCCAGATAGGAGGATGCGGCTGCTGGAGCGGTCTTGGCCATAGGTTGACGTAGCGCAGCTTGGTGAACTTGCCGTTGAACGAGAAGACATCCTTCGCGGTCCACGCCTTGATGATCAGGTCGTGGGCCTCGTAGTACTTCTCGCGAATCGTGGCCGGGATCTCGCCGTAACAGAAGTTGGTATCCATCGAGGTGCCGACCGGGAATCCCGCGACCAGCCGGCCGCCCGAGATCACGTCGAGCATCGCGAATTCCTCGGCGACGCGAATCGGCGGATTGTAGAGCGCGATCGAGTTGCCGAGCACGACCAGGCTGGCGTTGCGCGTGCGCCGGCTGAGCGCCGCCGCCATGATATTCGGCGACGGCATCAGCCCGTACGCGTTCTGATGATGCTCGTTGACGCCCAGCCCGTCGAAGCCCATCGCGTCGGCGTATTCGAGCTGATCGAGGTAGTCATTGTAGAGGCGATGCCCGACTTTCGGATCGTACAAGTCGCGCGGAATATCAACCCACACGCTGTGATACTTTTGCTTGAAGTCTTCGGGCAGGAATCGGTACGGCATCAGATGGAACCAGGTAAACTTCATAAGCCTTTCTCCTTCGTGGCATTAGGCCGGATCGCTCCCGTCGCGATTACACGGGGGCAGCAACGCCGGCCTGCTGCCGCTTCGAGTCTTTCCCGATTGCCTGAAAAGTGTCAAACGGCGCAAACGGCGGCGTCACTTCGAGATGCTGCGGTGGTCGAAGAGCCCAACGGTTGACATGGCGCTCAAGCCGCGTAGTGTTCATTGAGAATCGCCCGGGGAAGCCGGTGAGAGACCGGCGCTGCCCCGCAACTGTAAGGCTGAGCGCCGCCACGAAAGGCGAAGAATCAAATCGCGGCGCTCGTCGAGTCAGGCGACCGGGTGAATCGATGGAGCCGAAGGAACCTTCGCGGGAGAGGGAGGCTTCAGGAGTCTTTTCAGTGACTACTGCCGGCGCCGTACTGCCGCGTAGTCGTTCGTCGCTCCTGGCCGCTTCCATTCCGATCCGCGAAGCTTCGGCCGGGCTGGGCGACGTTGGACGAACAGAACAAATCGCAATCTTCCTACGATGCGACCGGGGCGCGCCCGGGTCGTCATGTGGCGTCGTTTGCAGCTTCGATAGCGGCTCACGCGGCAATTGTCGGTTTGATCTTGTTTTTTGCGTCGCCAGTGGCGAGGGTGCCTGGCGATTGGGTTCTCGCCTATCTCGTCGAGGGGACAGAAGACGCTGCGGGACGCGGCGGCGCGCGCGCTGGCGCGGGCGCCGCCGCTGGCGCCGCGTCGATTCATGTGGCGACGCGGCCGGCACCGCCGCGGGCCGCTCGCAAGCCGCGACCCCGGATGGAAGAACCGGATTCCGAAGTCGCTAGTCTGGCTCCGGTGCGCTCGGTCGCGCCCGCGCGATCGGCAGATTCGGAGCATGACGAGCATTCGCACAGTCGTGACGACTCACCGGGCGGCGCGTCTGGTGCTTTTTCGGCGGCCGTCGGCGCCGTCGGCACCGCCGCGGGACCAGGCGGCGGAGCAGGGGCAGGTGCCGGCAACGGCGACGGCGGCAATGGCAACGGCAACGGCGGCGATCCAAATTCGATCGCCCACGCCGATTACGCGAGAAATCCTCCCCCCGCTTACCCTGCCGTCGCGCGGCGACGCGCCGAGCAGGGTACCGTGACAGTTAGCGTGCTGGTCGGCGCTGACGGTTCCGTCGAGCGCGCCGAAGTTGCGGATTCGTCGGGTTTCGACACTCTCGACGCCGCTGCGCTGGAAACAGTTCGGTCGCGATGGCGGTTTGTGCCGGCCCGCCACGGCGGAATTGCCGTCGAGAGCTGGGTCCTGGTGCCGATACGCTTTGCGCTGATTGAGGCAAAGCGCTGAGCTTGTCATTTTTCGCTGTCGCAGTCGTGCTAATCCGCAGAAGCCGTGATATAAGCCGAAGCCGAGGAGGGTAGGAAAGATGGCTGCGAAACCATGTACTGCTCTGGTGGCGGCGGGGCTGATTGTCGCGGCGATTCTTGCGCCCAACAGCGCACGCGCGATCGAAGTCAAGAAGGACCTTTACATCAACAGCGGCGCTGCCGGTTCGGGGGCTGCCGGTCCCACTGCTAACGGTCCCGCCAAAGAGAATCCCATTCCCAAGGCGCAGCAACAGGCGCTGAGCGATACTATCGCGAGCGAATCCGATAGCTACCTGGGTGACGAGAGCGAGAAGAAGGCGTCGGGCAAGCCGTACGTCGATCTCGAGCACGCAAAGTTCTTGTATCTGCCGACGATGAAGGAGGGACACTGGACCGTGCTCGCGAAGCTGCAGGCGGCCGAGTACACGCCCTCCAAGAGCGGCGAGGGCAAAGGCAGGGCGACGGGCAAGCAAAAGATATTGGTATTCACCTACCGTCTCGACGGTAGCAAGTGGACCGAAGTCGAACCTCCGAAGTGGCAAGATGTCGACACCAAGGGCACGGCGACGGCAGCGCATAAGTAGCTTTTCAGTGACGCGGACTTACTTCGCGTCACTGATTGCGCGAACCGCAATTGCCCCCACGCCGGCCGCGTTGGGTTTGATCGCTACGGCGCGAAGTAGATTCGCGTCACTGAAAAAATGAAGAGCAAGATTCAGGACGATCTCAAGGCCGCGATGAAGAGCGGCGACAAGCTGCGCATGATGGCGTTGCGCGGCGTGTTGTCCGAAATTTCGCGGCTGGAAAAAGACGTTCGCCGCGACCCCAACGACGCCGAGATCCTGCAAATAATCAAGCGCGAGCGGGCCAAGCGCGAAGAATCGCTGGAATTTGCGCGCAAAGCGGGCCGCCAGGACCTGATCGAGCAGAACGAGACCGAGGCCAGGGTCCTCGAATCGTATTTGCCCGCCGCGGCCTCGCCCGATGAAGTGCGCGCGGAAATTGCGGCTGCGATTGCGGCGGGCGCGTCGCAGATAGGCCCGATCATGAAGGCGCTGCGCGACAAGTTCGGCGCCGGCCTTGACGGCAAAACCGCCAGCGAGCTTGCCAAGGAAGCGCTCGCGAAGAAGTAGGATCGGAGGCATTTGCGCGACGGTTTCACGCGCGCGGCGACCGGCGCGCGTGAGTCTCAGGAGTGGCCGCGGAGGTTCTCATGGGCGGTGGCAAAATCGAGCCGTTCCGCGTCGAGGTGCCCGACGAAGTGCTCGCCGACTTGCGCGCGCGGCTCAATAACACGCGCTTTCCCGACGAGGTTCCCGATACCGCGTGGGAGTATGGAACCAATCTCGCCTACCTCAAGGAACTGGTCGAGTACTGGCGAACCAAATACGACTGGCGCGCGCATGAGCGCGAAATCAATCGCTTCGCGCATTTCAAGGCGCGCGTTGACGGGCTCGGAGTTCACTTCATTCACGAAAAGGGCAACGGGCCCAATCCCAAGCCGATCCTGCTGATTCATGGATGGCCGGGATCGATCTGCGAGTTTATGGAACTAATCCCGATGCTCACCGATCCGGCGGCGCACGGCGGCGACCCAAAAGATTCGTTCACCGTGATCGCGCCGTCGATCCCCGGCTATGGGTTTTCGGACCGTCCGCGGGCTCGGGCGATGAATATCCAGGCGATGGCGGAGATGCTTCACAAGCTGATGACCGAAGTGCTGGGCTACCGGCGCTACGCGGTGCAGGGCGGAGACTGGGGCGCTGCGATCGCGTCGCGAATCGGCGAAGTGCACGCCGACAGCGTCTTCGGCATCCATCTCAACATGATTGCGATCGGGCCCGCCGAAGGACGCAACGCGCCCGAGCTTACGCCCGAAGAGAAAGTGTTTCTCGGCGACATGGAAAAATTCCGCACCGCCGAGACCGGATACCAGTGGATCCAGGGCACCAAGCCGCAGACGCTCGCCTACGGGCTGAACGATTCACCGGCCGGACTGGCGGCGTGGATCGTCGAGAAATTCCGCACCTGGAGCGACTGTCACGGCGACGTCGAGCGGAGCTTCACCCGCGACCAGCTGTTGACCAACGTGATGATCTACTGGGTCACGCAGACGATCAATTCCTCGACGCGGTTGTACTACGAAGCGCGCCATCATCCGTGGCGGCTCAAGCCCGGGACGCGAATCGAGGCGCCCACCGGAGTCGCGATGTTCCCGGCGGAGCTGGTGCGTCCGCCGCGGCATTGGGCCGAGCGCGCGTACAACGTGCGGCGATGGACCGCGATGCCCAACGGCGGGCATTTCGCCGCGATGGAGCAGCCGCAGCTGCTGGCCGCCGACATTCGCGAATTTTACCGGGAGTTGAGCTGAGCGCGGGCTTGCCTGGCGCGCTCACGCGGACGCGGCTTCGTCGAACTTGACCAGGTCCGCGTAGAGTTTTTCGATCTCGCGGCCGAGTTGTTCGTAGCGCGCGATTAGATCGTCGGCGTCCTTTCGCGCGAGATAGAAGTTGGGATCGTTCATCTCGGCGGAGAGCGCCGCGCGCTGGGTCTCGCGCTGCTCGATTCCGGCTTCGATCTGGGTCCGCTGGCGCGCGATACGTTCGCGCTTGCGGAGCGCGTCGCGATCGTCATTTGCGGGATGCGCGGCCTTCACCGGCTGAGCGGGCTTCGCTGGTTCCGCTTTTTTTGGACGCGATCCATTCCCGTTGTTGCCACGCGTATCGCGCAATTGCACCGGCCCGGACCGCATCGGCTGCGACGAAGGCGACGCCACGGCGTCGGTCTGCGCCTTCTTCTCGAGGTATTCATCGTAGTTGCCGAGGTAGCGAATCGCATGGCCCTGGCCGACTTCGAGCACTTCGGTGACGAGCTCATTGAGAATGAAACGATCGTGGCTGACGATTATAACGGTGCCCGGAAATCGCCTGAGCGCGTCGAGCAGCGTGTCCTTCGCGATGATGTCGAGGTTGTTGGTCGGCTCGTCGAGCAGCAGGCAATTGCTCGGCCGCGCCAACACCTTCGCCAGCGCCAGGCGTGCGCGCTCGCCGCCCGACAGCACTTCGACGCGCTTGTACACGTCGTCGCCCGAGAACAGCATCGCGCCGAGAATCGAACGAATCTCCGCCATCGTCCGGCCTTGCGCGCTGTCGCTCAGTTCTTCGAGCACGGTCTTTTCATATGAGAGCGACTCGGCGAGATTCTGCGCGAAGTATCCGGCCTGCACGCTGGCGCCGGCGATTCGCTCGCCGCCGGTCATCGCTTCGACGCCCGCCAGCAGCTTCATCATCGTGGATTTTCCCGATCCGTTGGGACCGACCAGCGCGATTCGCGCGCCGCGCTCGATGGTCAGATCGACGCCGTCGTAAACCGTGAGCGCGCCGTAGCGTTTGACCGCGCCCTTGAGTTCGAAAACCCGCCGGGTACTGCGTTCGCATTTCGGAAACGAAATCGCGGGCGGCTTCTGCGCTCCCTCCGGCGGCTCGAGGCGTTCGAGCTTGTCGAGTTGCTTGATGCGGCTTTGTACCAGGCGCGCCTTGCTCGCCTGGTAGCGGAACCGGCTGATGAAACTCTCCATGTGCTCGATTTCGAGGCGCTGTTTCTCGTACGCCGCCATCTCGGAGGCGAAGCGTTCCTCGCGCGCGACGAGATACCGCGAGTAGCCGCCGAGGTATTCGGTGAGCCGCCCGCGCGACACTTCGACGGTGCGGGTGGTGACGCGGTCCAGAAAATAGCGATCGTGCGAGACCAGGATGATCCCGCCCTGGTATGCGCACAGATAATCCTCGAGCCAGTTGCGCGCCTCGATATCCAGGTGATTGGTCGGTTCGTCGAGCATCATGAACTCGGGCGCGTCGAGCAGAAGTTTCGCCAGCGCAATGCGCATCCGGATTCCGCCGGAAAATTCGGCGACGTCGCGACCGAGGTCTTCATCGTTGAAGCCCAGCCCGAACAACACCGACGTGGCGCGGCTTTCGGCGCTGTAAAAGTCGTGCCGTTCGAGCTCGGTCAGCACCTCGCCCAATTCCTCGAGCGCCGCATCGTGCACCGGCCCGGAATGCTCGTGGGCGAGAATCTGCTCGACTTCCTTGCGCCGCAGGTCCAGCGCCTGCATCCTGTCGAGCGCCGCCAGCGTCTCGCGCAGCACGGACCTGCCGCTCATCTCTGGAGCGTCCTGCGCCAGGTATCCGACCCGGGTGCGCTGCGGACGGGTGATTCGGCCCGAATCCAGCGGGAGCACTTCCGCGATCAGCTTGAGCAGCGTCGATTTGCCCGCGCCGTTAAGCCCGACCAGGCCCACCCGCCCTTCGTCGGCCATCGACCAGCTCACCCCGTCGAGGATTTTGCGTCCCCCGTAGGACTTGGAAAGGTTGTCGAGACTAAGCATGGTAAAAAAGTCATCTTATCAGCGGCGTTTGTCCGCCGAAAGTGACTCCCGCCACGACCTTTGGGAGGGCTTCCTCCGGAACCGACATTGTGTTAGGCAATGTTACACTATGGCAAAGTTCGCCCCCGAATATCCCGTGCCCCGGAGCCCGGACGAGTTCGAAAGACTCTGTCTCAAGCTCCTGCGGCGTCATTGGCAACTTCCTCAGCTCGAGCGCTTCCGCGACCCCAAACGCGCCGAGAAGGGAATCAACCTCATCGAGATCAGCGGACGCCCGCGACTCGCCGCCGTCAAGTGCGAACTGAGCGCTTCGCGAACCGACCTGACGCTGGCCGAGATCAAGGACGCTGTGGACCGGGCCGCGAGCCTGAAGCTCCCAATCGGGCGCTTCGTGATCGCGACCACGGCCGGCAAGCCCGAGGGCTTGCAGCGTTCGTTGTTTGATCTCAACCGTGCGAACCGCAAAGACGGTATCTCGGCGATCGAGGTCCTGACCTGGGACGACATCGAGGAACTGCTCGACGAATATCCTCAGATCCTCACCGATTTTGGGACCGCCGCCAAGCGCCAGGCGCTGACGCGGGCCGATGCGGCGGTTCATCTCGAGGCTCGATGCGAGCCCGCGGCGGCGGTACCTGCCGATGCGCTGGGAGAGGAGATCTCCGCCGCCGCGGCGCTTCTTGAGAGCCGCCAATATCAGTTGGCCCGGCTCGCCCTGCTCAGACTGCGCGAGCAGAAGTGGAGCCAGCTGTCGAACATCCACAAGTTCCGCGTGCTCTCGTATCTTGGCGCCGCGTGGCTCAAGGAAGGCGAGCCGCGCAAATCGGCGATGCTTTTCATCGCGGCGAAATCGTTGCAGCCCGACGAGGAGAACGCCTGCACCAATGAGGCGCTTGCCCACGAACTGCTCGGTGAGCGCGAACGCGCATTCGCGCTGGCCGACAAACTGCGCATGCAGTTTCCCTCCAGCGGCCGCGCGGTCGCACTGTGGCTGAACAATGCGCCCAAGTCGCTCGATGCCAGGGAGCTTGAAGAAAACGTCGCGCCCGAACTCGCATCCGATCCGGAAGTCGCGGTCGTGATGGCGCGCCGCGCGCTGCTGGACGCGCAGTTCGATCGTGCCGAGCGTTATGCGCGCCTTGCCAGCACCGCGTTGCCGAATAATTCGGTTCCGTGGCTGGTGCTGGGACAGGCGATTCTACTCAATGAACTGGAGGCCGGCGGGGCTGCCTCGACCGAGGCGCCGGCGCAAAACGACGGGAGCCGCGTCCGCGAAGCCGAAAGCTGCTTCACCCAGGCGCTCGCGCTGGCGCAGGCCGAACATCTGGCGTCCAGCGAAGTGCAGGCGTTGATGGGACGCGCGCAGGCACGAATCGCGCTGCGCGACACCGATGGCGCCGGCAAGGATATCGAACTGGCGCATGGCTTGCAGCGCGAGGATGCCAACGGCCTGTGCGAGTACGGGATTGTTCTGCGATCGCGCGGCAGCCTGACCGAGGCTGTCGAGGTGCTGCGCCGCGCCGCCTCCATTGGCGGCCGCGACGACATCGATTACCATCTCGCGGTCACGCTGCGCGAGCGCGATGAACCCGGCGATATGCAGGAGGCCACCGAGCTGCTGATACGCTCGATCTCGCGGCCTGAGGCGATTCCAGCGGGCGATCTTCCCTTCGCGGTCGCTTCCGTGGTCGAAGCGCTCGCCATGCTCGAGCGTTATCACGAGGCCGACGCGCTGCTGGCGTCGATTTCCGAGGAGCGCCTGCCCAAGGTCACGCGGCAGACGTTGCGCGCCAATCTGCGTTTGGCCCAGGGCAAGTTCGATCAGGCCACCAAGTTTGCCGACGAGGCTCTGTCCGAGCTCACGCTCGACACCGCCGCCGACAGCCGGCGCAAGCTGGCCGCGTTGCTCCATGATTTGGGGCGCTATCGCGACGCGCTTCCGCTGTGGCAGACACTCGCGCCCGCAGGCACCAGCAGCATCGACACGCGCCGGTTGCTGGATTGCGCAAGCCGGCTCGGCCGCGAAGACATCGTGAGCGAGCTCTCGCACCAGTTGCATCCCGAACAAACGGTCGACGCCGCCACATCCGTCACTCAACTCGACAAACTCGAACACAGCGATCCCGAAGCCGCGTTGGCCGGACTCGAGGAACTGCTGCGCGAGCATCCCGACGACCGGGTGCTCCGACTGCGCCGCTCGATCGTCGCGGCGCGTCTGGGCAAGGCCGATCTGGTCGTTGCCGATCCCAATGCGATGCCTTCGGCGCGGGAAGTTGCGCCTGCGCTCGGCCGCGCGGCCGTGCAATTCATGCGCGACGGTGGCCGCGCCAACGAGGCGCTTGCCTACGCTTACGAATTGCTGCGCCACCAGGGTGACAACGTCGATTCGCATCGCGCATACCTGACCGCGCTCGGACCGGTTGGCCCGATGCCGCACATACCCGACTTCGACGTCGCCGGACCCGGCGCCGCGCTGAGTTTTCTCGAGGAGAATTCCAACACCGAACGCTGGATCCTGCTCGAGGATGCCAACGACGCTGACGAGGCGCTCGATGAGTACGGCTCGCAATCTCCGATGATGCGCGCCGTCAAGGGCAAGCGCTCCGGCGAGAAGTTTCAGCTGCCCGAAGGCCGCTTCAGCCGCCGCCAGGCGACCGTCAAGCAGATGCTCAGCAAGTACGCCTACCGATACCTGGATTGTCTCGTCAACTGGCAGGCGCGCTTCCCCGGCCAGGCAGAAATCGAAGTGAGCTACGTACACGCCGACACGATTCCGTGGAGCGAAATGACCGACAGCTTCGACTCGATGTTCGAAGCAAACAAGGGCAGCGCTATCGTCAATGGCAACGGTATTGCCAATGGCAGCGGTACCGTCAATGGCAACGGGATTGCGAAGGGACATGCTGCCGTCAACGGCAAGCGTGAGGACCTGATCAAACAGGCCGAATTCACCTACGCGAACAAGCCCGTCCCGATCCACGCGGTCGCGGAACGGATCAATCTGAACGATCTGCAGACCATGTTTATGCTGGCGCAACGCCCCGAGGCGCCGATAAAGTGCTGCACCGGCTCGCCCCAGGAACTCGAGGCCGCTCTGGGAGCCTTCGAGCGCGCCAATGCGGTGGTCCTCGATCTGACCGCGATCGCCACCTTGTGCATGCTCGGACGGCTCAGCCTGCTGCCGAGCTGGCCGCGCCAGTTCGTCATTTCGCAGGCCACGCTGGCCGAACTCCGGCGCCTCGCGTTCGAGGATACTCTGCTGCGCCTGCCGCCCGGATTTTCCGCGTCACTCACCAGCAACGGCAATGACGGCAAGCGCGCCGACATTCAGTTGAAGGGCCTGGCGGATGCGCTGCAGTCGGTGTGCCGCGTGCGCGACGGTGTGGTGCTTGCCGCGATCGATCATGACCGCCGCGAGCGGCTGATTAATTTCTTCGGCCGCCATGGCGCAGAGAGCATCGTGATCGCCTCGATGCCGGGGCACGTGCTGTGGACCGACGACATGATCCTCGCCGATCTCGCCAAGACCGAGTTCGGCGTGCGCCGCGTCTGGACCGAGGCGGCGCTGCAGGCGCGCGCGCAGGCGGGCAATCTCGATCCCACCGAGCTGGCCACGGCCAGCACCAAGCTGGCGGGATGGGGCTACTCGTTTGCCACCCCGGGTATCGAGACGCTGATGCGCGCGGGTTCGGTCGCGGTATGGAATCCCGATCAGTTCCCGCTCAAGCAGGCGCTCGATCAGTTTGCCGACAATTCGATGAACATGTCGGATGCGTTGCGGCTGGCGGCCGAGTTGATCGTCAAGATGTACAACGACCAATACCTGCGTGGGCAGCGCCGGACCGTGACCTCGCGGCTGCTCGACCGGCTTGCGTCGCGCCCCGGCGGACGCGAAGCCGTCGAGGCGCTGCCGCGTTCGTTGCCGATTCGCTTCGGGCTCGACCTGATTCGAGCTCGCGAACTGAACGACGTCGTGCGGGGATGGGCTGCGCAAAGCGAGACGCAGTTGAGCGCTTGAGGGTTGTTCAACGCGGGCGGTTGAGATCGGATGAAGATAGCTGGGCAATGGGTCACTGGCCCATTGCCCAGCTATGAATCCTGGCGCTTCGTGTTAACCTTCGCGATCGACTAGAATCCTGCCCGGGCTAACCAGCGGAGCACAGGAGGAACGCACGATGGCGGCATTGGGCGAGGGGGATCGGATCGTCCTGATCGATCGCAGGCTCTTCAAGGACGACAACACCCGGATTTTCGTGGGCGTCATCGAGCAAACCGACGGCGACATGGTGAGCGTCCGCGGATTTGCATTTCACGTCAGCCCCTACGATGTTGCCGGACAGGAGCGCCGCGGCGAAGAGCGCGTGCGCGTGTTCTCGATGGGTTCCGGGGACATCGTGTACCAGCTCCCCAGGGATCGGGACATCGCGCGCCTGATGCTCAAGCGCTCGCCCAAGTCGATGACCCTCAGCGACGGTGAATACGCGATGGACCTGAGCGATTTTCTGCTCCGCACCTGACGCCGCGGACTATAGCTTCTCCACGAATTCGATAATCGCTGCCGCGGTATCGCCGGGATTGTCCAGCGGCACGTGATGAAACGCGCGTGGAATCTCCTTAAGCACCGATCCGCGAATCTTCCGATGCATCCGGGTAACGTGCGGCCGGCTCACCATGCCACTCTGATCGCCGCGCAGCAGCAGCGTCGGCATCGTGATCTTCCTGAGCTTCGGCCTGCTCATCCGGTTGCTATGCTTGCGCCAGGCCCGCGTTTGAGGATCGAAGCGAAACGCCCACCCGCCACCGGGCAGCTGCTCGGCGCCGAGCATCGCGAGCCGCTCGATTTCCGGCCGCGTCAGGTTCGTCTGGGGCGGCTGCAGGCGAAACTTCTTGATGATGTCGCCGGCGGAGCGCAGCTCCGGGCGAGCGCCGCCGCGCGATCGCCGGCGCCATCGCCACATCAGGCGGCGAAACAGCGGCGGCCCTCCGTGCGGCGAATCGACGATGACCAGTGCGTCGAGCAACTCCGGATGCGTGACCGCCACCCATTGCGCGACCACCCCGCCCATCGAATGCCCGACCAGCACCACGCGGGTGCCGAGGCTGTCGATCAGGCCACGGACGTCTTGCAGATACGCCGGCGGCCCGTAGTTCTTCGAATCCGCCCACTGGCTGCGCCCGTGACCGCGAAAATCAAGCGCGAGCACGCGCCCGTATGGCGTCAGCATCGGAGCGACGCCGTCCCACCAATGCGCATGCGCCGCGCCGCCGTGCAGCAGAACGAAAGTGCGTTTGTCCGGATCGCCGCCCCAGTCCAGATAATGAAGCTTGCGTCCTTCAACCTCGAGGTACCGATGGGTCGGCTCCGTTAGTACGGTAGCCGCTTGCTCTTGTGCCATAGCCGTCAATTCTATTCGACGCCGGATCACCAGCATAGATTTTCATGCGCGCGATGGCGCCGTGTTCGATCCTCGCTGGCTGGAAGCGCGTCGTCCCCTCGTGCTAACAACCGCACGAGAGCCGCTGGGAGAATCGATTGGCCAACGACATTGACTCGTAACAATTTGATCGCGAAGAGGGTCGTTCTTCTTTTGTGTCATTCTGAGCGCAGCGAAGGAAGCCGGATCCGGGATTCTTCGCTTCAGCAGCTTTCGCTCAGAATGACAAAGTCGGCGCTCGCGGTCGCATTGCTGATTCTCTGCGGATTGAGTTTTCCCGTGCTGGCGCAGAACGAGAGCCCAACTGCGACGCCCACGCCCATGACCATGCCTGCGATCCCGCGGATTGCGCTTTTGCCGGTGCCCGGATATGGGCCGGCGCCGTTGACTGTCGGCTTCATGCTATGGAGCCCCGATCCGGACACCGTGCTCCAGAGCTTCATATGGAATTTCGGCGACGGACAGGTCTCCGCGCTGCCTCCGACCGTGCTGTTCCACACCTACACCACGCCCGGCAGCTACGTCGTCACTGTTACTGCGAGCACGGCGGACGGCCATTCTGCGTCATCGTTCGCAGGCATAGTGGTGACGCAGCCGCCCCAGTAACCGCGCCGCGAAGCCGCGCACGCTAGTCCTTGAGCATCTCGATCGTGCCCGTGTCGAGGTCGTAAACGCCGCCGACAATCTTCAGCTCGCCCGATTTGACCATCGCCGACAGCTGCCCCGAAGCGGCAAGTTTTTTCACCACCAGCTTCACGTTCTCGCGCACCGCATTTTCGACCGGATCGCCGGGCATGCCACGGCTGGCGCGCACCGCGGGTTCCAACTCTTTGACGATCTCGCGGACCTCTTCTTTATCTTTTTCATCACCCTCAACCGCCGCGGTCACCGCGCCGCATCGGCGATGCCCCAGGACCATCACCAGCCGCGCGCCGAGATGCTTGACCGAGTAGCCTACGCTTTCGATTACCACCTGGTCGGCGACGTTGCCCGCCACCCGCACGGTGAATATATCGCCAAGTCCGCGATCGAAAATAATCTCGGGCGGCGTCCGCGAATCCGAGCATGCCAGCACCGCGGCGAACGGATGCTGTCCCTTGCCCAGTTCGGCGCGCCGCGCCGGCGTCTGATTGGGATGCTCCAGCTTGCCGGCCACGAAACGTTGATTGCCGTCGAGCAACAACTGGAGGGCCTGCCCGGCGCTGACCGCAGGCTCGTGGGCCGCGGCTATCACCGCGCGGGTCGCAGTGATCGACAGCGCGGCAATCGCCAGCAGCATCGACATTCTCACCAGGATTTTCTTACGTCGAATCACCATCGCTTCTCCCTCTCTGTTTTACGGTCCCGGACGCATCGCACTTCAGCATTGACACGGCGCGGCTATTCGCCAGTATTGGTGGCGATGCGACATAAATCCAGCACCAATAGAATCTTCATACCCGTCACAAACCCGGCAAGCCGAATCCTGTTTGGGCTCGCGCTTGGCGCCTTCGCGCTCGTCGGTGCGGGATGCATGGGCGATCAGATCGACGCCACCAAAAAGTTGGTTCAACAGCAACAGGAACAGCTCGAGCATCAGCAACAGGAGATCGAAGCCCTCACCGCGAATCAGAACCGGAGCTACACGCCCGCCGGCGCCGCGTC
>Ga0187880_1001966_pt1 | contig 16101 bp, 11 predicted proteins | sample June2016WEW_19_4_FD_132998 | JGI IMG/M metagenome (GOLD analysis project Ga0187880, IMG submission 132998) | Peatland microbial communities from SPRUCE experiment site at the Marcell Experimental Forest, Minnesota, USA - June2016WEW_19_40 | ecosystem: Environmental > Terrestrial > Soil >...
AACCCGGTGTACGCGAACATCCCCGACATTCACTACCTCCTTGAAGCCCGCTATCGCGGCGCCAAGATAATCGCCGTCGCACCGGACAAGAATCCTTCATGCCAGTTCGCCGACATCTGGGTACCGATTGACTGGTCGGCCGATCCCGGGCTGTGGCTCGGAGTGGCAAAGATTCTGATCGACAAGGGATGGATCGACGAGCCCTTCGTCAAGGAACAGACCGATGCGCCAATCCTGGTTCGTTCAGATGATGGCCGGTTCCTCTCAGAGTCCCACCTGCGCGAGGGCGGCGACCCCGAACAGTTCTACTCCATCGACAGCGCCACCGGAAAGCTTGTGCAGATGCCCAAGGGCACGCTCGAAATGGCCGCCGACTATGCCCTCGACACGCGCACCAGCGTAAGCCTGAAGGACGGCACCAGCATCGAGGTCCGAAGCGTTTTCAACCTGCTCAAGGAGCGGCTTCTCGGCTACACCCCGGACAAGGTCCACGAGATGTCGGGTGTTCACCCGGACACGCTCCAGCAGATCGCCGAGCTATGCCGGCCGCCGCGCAAGATTTTCGGCTATATCAACTTCGTTCAAGGCAAGCTTTATCACGGCGACCTGCTCGAGCGCTCCTATTGCTACATCCTTGCGCTGACCGGCAGCATCGGCAAACCGGGCACCGGCACCCAGGGATGGTCGCCGGGAACGGAGATTTCGGCCTCGATGGCGGCTGTCGCCGGGATGCCCAGGCAGGTGATCGAATCGGCCAACCCGATCGCCGGGGCCGCGACCTTGTCCCAGATGATGCATGACGATTACAAGATGCGCTTTAAGATGGACCCCACGATGCCGCCGGTCGAGGTCGCCAACGGCGCGACCCATGAGGGCCTGAAGATGTCGGGCACGCTCACGCCCGGGGTTTTTCTCTGGTATCGACACGCCGGATACAAGGAAGTCTGGGACAAGCACCTGCACGATCCCTATACCGACAAGAAGATCAGTGACTACGCCGAAGACGCAGTCGCCAAGGGCTGGTGGGACGGATTCGACCAGAAAGAGACGCCGCGCGCCATGTTCGTATCAGGATCGAATCCCCTGCGCCGTCATCGCGGCGGCATGAACACCTATATAAAGACTCTGTGGCCGAAGCTCGAAACGATCGTTGTCTTCGATCCCCGCTGGAGTACCACCGGTCTCTACGCCGACTATGTATTGCCGGCCGCCTCTTACTATGAGTATGCGGATGTAAAGTACTCCACGCCCGGCACGCGCCTCCTATGCTTCACCGACCAGTCGGTGCCGATGCAGGGAGAGTCCCGATCGGACCGCCAGATTGCGCTGGGCCTGTTGACCAGCATCGCCAAGCACCTCAAGGCCCGCGGCATCGAAAAGTACAAGGCCGGCGAAAACCGCGAGGTCATCGTCGACGACTTGTGCTGGCGCGCGACCTATGGCGACCGCTATGGCGACAGCAACGCCGACGAAGAGCGCATGGTCGATGACTGCCTGCATGCGCTGGGCGAGCTGGGATGGCTCACCAGCCTTGACGGTGAAGACGTTGGCCTCACCAATATGCGCAAGAACGGCAAGGCCTGGCTGAGCGGGCGTCCGCCCTGGCACGGAATGGTATGCCAGAGCACGGATATGATCCCGGGCCAGGTCCATGTGCCGATGAGAGACCAGGTGGAACTGAAGGTCCCGTACGCGACCACCACCCGGCGCATCGCGTTCTACATCGATCACCCATACTTCGTCGAAGCGGACGAGGCCCTCGTGCGCTGTAAGCGGCCGCCCGACATCGGCGGTCATCAGCCCATGAGAATCACCGGCGGCCACGTTCGATGGAGCGTCCACGCCAATTGGCACACCTCGCTCGAAATGATGAAGCTGCATCGCGGCGAGCCGTTCGCATTCATCAATAGTACTGCCGCGCGCGAAAAGGGCATCGAGGACCACGACTTCATTCGCGTGTACAACGACTACGGCGAATTTCTGGTGAGAGCGAAGCCGTCGGCATGCGTGCGACCGGATCAGTTGGTCATCTACCATGCCTGGGAGCCGTTTCAGCATCCCAATGGCATGCCCGCGGATGGCCTGATGCCTGGGCCGCCCAAAGGACTCCATTTTGCCGGTGGCTATCGGCATTTCGAGTACACGCTGTTCAGCTGGGCGCCATCACAGAGTGACAGGCAAACCAACATTGCATACGAGAAGGCGACCTTTCAGGGATAGTCATGTCCAAAGTCGGCGGTGCGTTGCCATCATGGTATTGGCCTGCAGGCATCCCGCGACGAGTTCCGGTAGCACAGCAGCCGCTCGGCCGTCTGTTCCGGCAGCGATTCGCGACGATGAAGGACCGCATCGCGGTCGCGGACAAAAATGTCCGCATCACTTACGGTGAATTACTCGAGCAAAGCCTGAGTCTGGCCGGCGGCATCCAGGCCGCCGGCCTCACCGGCACCATCGCGATCTCCGATCCTGATCCGCTCGAGAGCCTGTGCCTGTGCCTTGCCGGCTTGTTCGCCGGGCGCCGCGTCTTGCTCGCAAATCCCGCGGACTCCGCCGAGCAGCTTCCGTCCCGGCTTGCCGAGGGCAAGGCGTCTGCGCTCATCACCTCCGATGGCGCCGGGCCTGCGCAAGCCGAGGGCGTTAGAATGGTCGCCAGGAGCGAACTGCAAGGGACATTCAGCGAGGCGGGAACAGCTATACGTGCGACGGAGCCCGCGATACTGATTCCGAGCGGCCGTGGTCTGGTCGCGCATTCACATTTCTCGGTGTCGGCGATGGCTGCCTCGATGGCGGCGTTCATTCCCCGGCTGCGCGAGATCCCGTTTGTATGCACCGAACCTACGATCGGCTCGTGGGAGATGCTGACAGGTATTTTGCTGGCCATTTCACAGGGTAAGCCGGTTGTATTTGCCAGCCTCGAAGAGTTCGACACCGGCGAGCTGACCGACTTCGTGACTGACAACTACATGATCATTCAGCGAAGCCAGGCCGATGCAATGTTGGCGGGGGGCCGGATACCGCCGATGATTAGTCAGTCTGCCTATGTCTTCGTATCGACAGGATCTTTCGCGGCGCGATGGCGGCGGCATATGGAAGCGCTATGCGGCCGCCCGATCTTTCCTATCTGGGGACTGTCCGAGGTCGGCCCTCTGGTCGCCGCTCATCCCACCTGGATTCCGCCGCATGGACACGGATTTCCGCTGGTCAATGTCTCTCTGATTCCGATCGATCCGGATAGCGGCAAGATTTCGATCGTGCCGTGGGAGATGCTCGATCAGGCGGAGGTTGGCGTCGAGGCGCTGTCCGCGATGGTCGGCTACGTCGAGCCGGCCCTGAACGTCGGTGCCAAAATCGGCACCGCGCTGAGGACGCACCAGGTCGCGACGATGGATCATGTTGGCGTGGTTGCCCTGCAAGGCATCCCGCGCGTCGGCCAGGGAGCCGCGAGTGCCAACTGAGAATCCATATCTGTTGTTCGACGTTCCCGGCGGCCAGCTTGCCTTCGGCGACGGAGACCTCGACATCTGGGCGGAGCATCTCGCCTGGTGTTACCGGATGATGGGCATCCCCGACGGCTCAACGATCGCGGTCCAGGACTACGGCAGCAGTCCCATCTCGTTTCTCGGCTCGAGTCTGCTGATGCCCGGCCTTGGTCGCGGTGTCGCCGAGCGTTTCGATGGCCGCTTCATTTGCCTCGACGCTTCCGCGGAGCGGGTCACCCTCACGCCCGCCCTGTTGGCGCAACTGAGCGTCGATGCGCTCGTGATCAGAGAAGACGTGCTTGAGCTGCTTTCGGCGGAGCTGCGCAAAAAGGGATTTGCGGATCTCGCACAGCGCACGATGAAGACGATTGTGGTGTTCGGCGACGAGCCTCCCGCACTAAATCCGGTCCGCCTCCAGCCGTCGCGTCATTTTATGCACGTCGAAAGCGCCCTGCTGCTCGCACCCCAGTGCGTCAAGTGCGACTGCTTCCACCTCCGCGAAGGGTTCTACGAAGTTGACGGACGGATGATTCGCAACCTCCGCCTCGCCGCGCCACCCTACTACCTGTCGCGCGGCGAACTGTTCAGGCCTTCGCACTGTGCGGCGGGCATCCACGACTGGTGTATCGGATGGTCACCTCGCGGACGAGGTATTTGATCGGCGATGCCTGACATTACTTCCAGCTGCGCGCGAAACGATTTCATCGAGACCCTTTCGGGCGCGCAATTGACTGCCTGGCAGACCGGCCGTCTGCGCGAGGTCACCAACCACGCTTACTTCGACGTTCCATTCTACCGCAAACTGTGGGACCGGGCCGGCGTCGAACCCGGGCTGCTTCGTTCGCTCGAAGATTTCGAGCGCTTCCCGACGATTTCAAAGCATGACCTTGTAGAAGCGGGTGACGGCTGGACCAATCCGCATCAGGGCCCGGTCGCATTCAGCACGCGCGGCACTTCCGGCGCTCCGCTGCTCGTATGGCTGAGCGCGGAGGAAGAGGAAGCGTACATACAGCCGACGATGCGCGGCTTTCGCTGGGCGGGATTCCGCTCCGGGATGACTGCCCTGTTGATGAGCCCGGTATGGCACCGTCTCGCCGCCTGCGAGGCTCACGCGATCGCACGCTTGGGCGGGCGCTGCGCGTTTTTCTGGGGAAGCATGGGCTCCGAGTTCACCGAGTCCTTCCTGCATACGCTCTCCGCGCAGCGGCCGGAATTCATCACGACCACCGCGCCGTTCCTGCTCTCCCTGATTCGAGGCAGCCACGGCATCACGAATCGGCCGCACCAGCTTTTCAAGGGAGTACGCTCGGTCGTCGTCGTGGGTTTGCCGCTTACCCCGCGCATGCGCGAGTTCCTTCGCGACCGCCTCGAAGTCGAGGATGTCTTCGAACGCGGTGGAACGCAGGAAGGCGCTGCGATTGACGAATGCCGATGGCATACCGCTCCCCACGTGCACGAGGACGTCTGCTACCTCGAAGTCATCGACGATGCCGGCATTCCGGTCGTGCCCGGTTCCCGCGGTCGTCTGATCGTTACCAAGCTCTCCACTGCGGGGAGCGTCTTCGTGCGTTACGACACTGGTGACATTGCCGCATTCGCGCCCGGGCAATGCCCGTGCGGTTGCGGTTTTCGCCGACTGAAGATTTACGGACGTCCCGAGAGCAGCGTGCTCGTCGGCGACCGGATAATCACCGCCTACGACGTCCGGATGTGCATCGAGGAAGACCCCACCCTGGTGGGCCGCAACGTCTTGCTGATCCGCGAGGCCAACGCGCGCGCCGGCGTCCTGACCGTCGCCGTCGAAGGTGCGGCGCACGACCCGGCCAAACTGCAGGCGCGCCTGCGCGAGCAACTCGGGGTCGCCACTGCGAACCTCGTCTGGCTCGGCGACCTCAGAGTCAACTGGGGTTTCCGCCAGGTGCTCGACGGCCGCGAGCTACAACTCCCCAGGAGCTGATGGAGACGCCGATGAAACTGATGCTCCCGACCAATTGGGATCCCGAACTCATCGCGCAAATTGCGCCGTTCAAGCCCGATTACATTTACGGAAGCCTGCCGAGCGAGGCTACGCTTCGCTCCTCGCAGATGCTGTCCGACGCCAGCGAAGACGATATCGCGCTGCATGTTTCACAAGCCTCGCAGCACGGCATTCGTCTCGTCTACGTCATGAACGCCACCTGTCTGGGCAACAAGGAATATTCCGAAGAAGGCCGCGGTCAGCTCTTGCAGCGTCTCCAGTGGCTGGTCGATATCGGCGCGGCGGCGGTGGTCACGGCCAATCCGTTCGTCATGGAGCTGGTGCGCGAGAATTTCCCCGCTCTCGAGCTCCACATTTCGGTGCTCGCATCGGTTAACGACGCCCGCAAGGCGAAATTCTTCGACGACTTGGGCGCCACCGTGATTCATCTCGATCCCCAGATTAATCGCGACTTCCGCCGTCTCGACGCCATCCGCAAGGCGGTCGGCTGCCGTATCTCGCTGGTGGTCAATGAGGGGTGCCTGCTGAGTTGCCCCATCCGCCAGTATCACTCCAATATGATTTCCCATTCGGGGGAAAGTATCACCAGCCGATACTACGTCGACTACTGCTACTACCGTTGCTCGCTGTTCAAGCTCAATGACGCCGCCGAGCATCTTCGCTCACCATGGGTCAGACCCGAAGATCTGGGCGTCTACGAGAGCCTCGGAATCGACCTGTTCAAGATCGCCGGCCGTGAAAAGATGGAAGAGGGACCAAGCTCGCACACCGACTGGATCGCCATGGTCGCCAATGCGTACCACTCGAGGCACTGCGAGGACATCGCCCGCCTCCTGGTCGGCATCCAGCCCCCTCACAAGCTCTTCGGCGAGGAGCCGGAGCCGTTGGCCGTCCGAATCGACAGCGCGGAGCTCGATGGCTTCCTGCGCTTCTTCCAGGACGACCATTGTTTGCTCGATTGCAACCAGTGTGACTATTGCGGCAAGTGGGCGGATCGCGCCGTACACGTGAGCGGCGAGCCAACGCGGTGCGCGCAGGCGCTCGCCGATGATGTGCAAACGATTCGAGTCGGAAGCTATCGGAGTGGCAGGTGAACCAAGTAACTCAATCTCTCGACCTACAAGTTCTGGCCGCGTTTCATATGCTTTTTGCGGCCGTGTTTGTCGGCTCCAATGTGTTTCTCGATTTCCTTTTGACCCCGCGTCTCGATCTCATTCCGCCCGGCCAGGCCGCGCGGCTCGGCGACAAACTCGGCACCGACTTCGCCTGGCTGAACTGGATCGCTCTGATGGGTTCCGCGCTGAGCGGACCCCTGCTGCTGTGGCGATTGGGCAATTTTTCGTCGTTGGCCGACCCCGGATTCTACATCACCGGTTACGGCGCCGCCTTGGCGACGATGATGACGATCTGGCTTAGCTTGATAATCACCGCCGCAATCCTGACCTTCTACCTGCGCCCGCGCGTCGTCGTGAAACTTCCGTACGATGCCACCCGTCAGCAGGTCGAGGGCTCTCGCACCGACGCCATAAACTATGCGGGCTGGATGAAGACTCTGGCGCGTTACAACGTATACGCGTCGTGCCTCGCGATCGTCGTTGGCGGATTTCTGCGCTTCGGAGGTTATCCTTTCTGAGATGCTGACCGCGAGACCACCCACCGCAGCTCTCTTGAGCGCCACGCCGTTCGCGCGGCGCATGGGATAGACGACCCGTGCTATCAGATAACCAAAGCGCAACCGTCCGAACCGAGCCGTCGCAGCTGCGCGACCGATTCGGACGCACCATGAAGAAACTGCGCATCTCGCTGACCGATCGCTGCAATTTCCGTTGCGTTTACTGCATGCCGGAGTCTCCGGTCTGGGGTCCCAAGAATGTCGTCCTCAGCCTCGAAGAACTTCATCATCTGGCGACCGTTTTCGTCGCTCGCTTCGGCGTCGAACAGATACGCCTGACCGGCGGCGAGCCCCTCCTGCGCAGCGGTGCGCCACGATTTGTGTCGATGCTCCACGGCCTGCGAGCCCGCGGCCTTCGGCGCGTCTCGCTCTCGACCAACGGCGCCCTGCTGGCGCGGTACGCGCGCGAACTGGCGGATTGCGGCCTCGACGGCGTCAACGTCAGCCTTGACTCGCTGTCTTCCGACCGATTTCACCAGGTAACCGGCGGCGGCGACCTGCGCGAAGTTCTGCGCGGGATCGACAGTGCGCGAGCGGCGGGACTGCCGGTGAAACTCAACGCCGTGGTGATGCGCGGGACCAATGATACGGAAATTCCAGCGCTCGCTGCCTGGGCATATCGCGCCGGCATCCCGCTGCGCTTTATCGAGTTCATGCCGCTGGACAGCCGCGGTCTTTGGAGTGCCGACAAGGTCTTCACCGAGCGCGAGATCGTCGCGCTGCTGGCGCGGGACTTCGAGATCAAGCCGCTGGCGCGCACCGAGGAACCGGCGAGCTACTATCTCTTGAACGGACACTTCCGCCTCGGTGTGATTTCGACAATCTCCAATCCGTTCTGCGCGCGATGCGATCGCGTCCGGCTAACGGCAGATGGCAGGCTGTTCGCGTGCCTGTTCTCGCCCACCGGCGTCGATCTCAAAAGCGCGATCCGTCCCACGGTCAATTCAGAATTGCTTGAATCGCGGATGGAAGCGGCGATCCGGAATAAGTCCCCCGGCTTCGTCGACAGCTCCGCTTCAATGGATCGCGGAAATGTAGGAATGCACGTGCTCGGGGGCTGAACGCACCGCGCGAGGAAGGAGACCTATATGCCCGTAAACGGCAAGCGCGACGTCACCAACTGGTGGAAACACCTTCCCTTCGAGATCGCCTGGCGGGAGTATCCGGCGGTGGATCGCGAGTTCGTCGTGCTCTATCCCACGGCTCTGGAACCGATCTCTCCCACCGACATCTGGGCGAAGCGGCCGATCTGCTGCTACGTTGGAATCCCGTTCTGCAAATCAGCCTGCGATTTCTGCTTCTTTTCGAAGTACGTCGCTTCTGATGAGGATCGGGAGGCGTATGTGGCGGCCCTGAAGAAGGAGATCGACGCGTACGCCGCGATGCCGTATGTGCAGGGCTGCGAGATTACCTCCTTGTACTTCGGCGGCGGAACTCCCTCGGTGCTCAGCGCGGAGCAGCTCGGCGGCCTGATCGATCACCTCCGCGCGCGCCTGTCTTTTGCCCCGGACGCCGAGATCGAGATCGAGTTTCATCCGCTTACGGCCGAGCCCGCGAAGCTCGCCTTCTTGCGGTCGAAAGGGGTGACGCGCGTAAGCTTCGGCATCCAGTCGTTCAACGATGAACGCTTGCAGTCGCTCGGCGCGCCGCATCAGGGCATCGACGGCATCCGGGCCGTCGAACTGGCGCGCCAGGCGGGGTTTCCGAAGATCGGCTTCGATCTCATGTACAACAAGCCCGGCGAGACGCGGGAAGAATGGACCCGGGACGTGGAAACCGCGCTTGCTCTGGAACCCTCATCTATCAGCTTCTACGGATTCTCCGTGGTGCCGCGCACGCCACTGTTCAAGCGGGCGGTGGCGTCGAACACCTGGATTCCAGTCCAGCCGCTGGAGGTAATGTTCGAGATGTGGGAGGAGACGACCCAGCGATGCGTTTCCGCCGGGTACGAGCAGTACGCCTGTACCTGCTTTGGCCGGCCCGGCGGCGCCTCGCGATATCTGCTCGGCAATTGGCAGGCGCCCCAGCTCGACGTGCTCGGATTCGGCGCGGGCTCCACCTCCTCAGGGATAAACGGCCACGTCTACGTAAACATCCACGGGCTCCACGACTATGTCGCCGCGGTCAATGCCGGGCGCCTGCCGGTGCTAATGGGGAAACGAGTCGACGCCGCGGAGTGGATGTCACGCTATCCGGCGCTCGGGGTTCGCGCCATGGAGCTCAGCAAGGTGACCTTCCGCGAACTATTCGGCGTTGAGATGGACACCCTCTACGCTCCGGTGCTCGACTACTTGCGGGAGCGCGAGCTGATCCTCGACGATGACCGCACGCTCCGGCTGACGGCGCCGCGCGGGACCTGGTACGTTAACAACGTTGGCAAGAGCTTTTTCACGGCGAACAACGTCCGGCGGCCTCAGCTCCTGCACAACGAATTGATCGACCTCCCGGTCCCCAATGTTGGATAGCGCAGCTGTACCGGGATCGGCCGCTCATCGCCTCCTCCCTGCACAGGACACCACCGAGCGCGAGTCCTGGTACATCAACATGGGTGCGGTGGACAAGAGTTTCTTCACCGTCAGGGCAATGACCGAGGCTGCGCCGTAAGCTGCGCGCGGGGAGCCCGATGTTCAGGCGCTTCGACTTCGAAAAGGAACTGTACGAGACGCTCGAGTTCATACCGCTGTCGGTACGGCGCAAGCTGGACTTGGCTGGCGTGAAGCTCCATTTGAAGGAGTGGCAGGCGCTCTCGCGGTCCGAACGCCTGGTGATCTGCCACTTCCCGGTCGCATCCCCGGAGGAATGCGACGTGCTGGCGGCCTTTCTGCGCGACGCGGTGAAGAGCCGCGCGGGAACCGAGCTCGCGATCATGAAACCCGGATCGCGCGACGCGGCGCCCGACGCCGGCCAGGTGCCGCCCGATGTTGCGCGGCTGATCGCCGAGCTTAAGCTGCCGCAGGAGCGCTGGTCGCTTCTCGATCCCGATGAACGCTTCGCGCTGGCAAAGATAGCGCGTGGCGGAGCCGATAAATTTATGAGCGCATGGTCCGAGTTCACGGACAAGCGGAGACAATAGATATTCGTGACCGGCGCGCGGCGATAAACAGGAGAACTACGATGATTCAATCAACTCGCGAAGACGCTTCCGTCAAGCTGCTCGATCGCGCGGTTACCGGGCATCGGCTCAGCGCCGGCGAGATACGCGGGCTGTACGATTTGCCCACCCACGACCTGGCGGCTGCCGCTCACGAAGTACGTCAGCGCCGTAGCAACCCGGAGATTGCGACCTATTCCATCGGCGGGAATATCGATTACACGAACATCTGCGTCGTCGCGTGCAGATTTTGCGCGTTCTATCGCGCCCGGCACCAGGAGGGCGCCTTCACCCTCACGCTCGATGAAATCGCGGAGCAGATGGACGAGCTCAGGCGAATCGGCGGTCGCGATGTTCTGCTCGAGGGCGGCATCAATCCCGACTTGCCATTTCAGTGGTATCTGGATCTGCTGCGCTTCCTCAAATCGCGCTATCCGGAAATCCACATCGATGCGTTCAGCCCAGAGGAGATTCTCGGTCTGGAGAAGCTGACCGGCCGCAATGCGTGGGATATTCTCTGCGAGCTCAAGGATGCCGGACTCGATGGCACGCCCGGCGCCGCGGCCGAGATCCTGGTTGACGAAGTGCGCGAACGCACCGCGCCGACACGGATGAAGACCGGAGACTGGTTCCGAATCATCGACTCAACCATGAAGGCCGGCCTCCACAACCCGTGGGTGGGGATGGTGATCGGATTCGGCGAGACGCTGGAGCAACGCGTTCAGCATCTGATCGCGCTGCGCGATCAACAGGATCGCGGATTGGACCGTTACGGTTGCGGCTTTTCGGCGTACAAGATATGGCCCGCACGCCTCGAGCATACTCGCCTGAGCGAGGCCACTCCTGCTGCCGATAATGATGCGGTCGTCAATGAGTACTTGCGCGATGTGGCGGTCGCGCGACTCGCCCTCGACAACATCGAAAATCACCGCGCGGTCTGGCGCACGATGGGCTTCGAGGTCGCCAGCCGGGCGCTGCGCTCAGGAGCAAACGATCTCTGCGGCACCGGGTCGATCAACGCGATTAACGCTTGCATCACGGCAGCCGGCAAGGATTTGCCCGACCCAAACGAGGCGCTGCTCCGTGACGTGGTGAAATGCATCGAAGCCGCCGGCTTCACTGCTGCGCTGCGCGATCCTTATTACAATATTCTTAAGCGCCACGAATCGACGAAGTCGCAGGAATTGCCCGAGTCAGCGATGGCTGCGGGAAAGTAGATTCACCCGCTTCGCTGACCAGCATACCGCAGCGGCTGGTGAAAACGGTGATCGTTTGATACAGCTGGCCCGCTACTGAAATGGTCGAGGGCGAGTTCGCGTGCCCGCAAAAGTCTGGATCGGTATCGATATCGGTGGCACCAAGACGGCGATCGTCGTCTCGCAGCGGCCGCCGGAGGTTAGCGAGCGTCTCGAGTTCGCCACCCTGCCCTCCAGGGGACCCAACCGCGCGCTCGACCTGATCGGTAAGGGAATCGGCGCCATCCGTAGCAGGCGCGGTCTTCCGAGTTCGGCAATCCGCGGTATCGGCATAAGCTGTGGCGGCCCGCTCGATCGACTGCGCGGGATTATCCATTCGCCGCCCAATCTTGCCACGTGGGTGGATGTTCCAGTCAAAGCAATCCTCGAGCGGCAATTCGGTGTTCGATGCAACGTCGAGAATGACGCAAACGCCGGCGCCGTCGCCGAGCATCGCTACGGCGCGGGGCATGGATTCGACAACATCGTCTTCCTCACGATGGGCACGGGACTTGGCGCCGGAATCATCGTTGATGGGCGGCTTTATCACGGCACTGACGATCTCGCCGGAGAGATTGGGCATGTGCGGCTCACCCGCGGCGGCCCGGTCGGACATAACAAGCGCGGTTCAGCCGAGGGATGGGCAAGCGGCGGCGGGATGGAGCGGGTAGCGATGCGAGCCGTCGAAGACGCGCGGATGCATGGGCGCAGCACTATTCTGACGGCTCATCGCGGGACGCTCACGGCTCGCGGCGTTTGCGCGGCTGCCAAGCGCGGCGATGCGGTCGCGATGCGAATCGTTCGTTCCACGGGCGAGCGGCTCGGCCAGGTTCTGGCGATTCTGGTAGATATCCTCAATCCACAGCGGATTGTGATCGGTGGGCTGGCGATGCGTACGGGCGAGATGATACTCGGACCCGCACGCGAGGTGATGGCGCGCGAGGCCATCCCCGCGTCTGCCGGATCTTGTCAGGTGGTGCCGGCTGCATTGGGCGAGCGCATCGGTGATGTTGCGTCGCTATGCGTCGCGATGGGACTCTAAGCGGCGAGGAGCGGTTCATGGAGCATCTCTATTTCGTCGTTCACACTCACTGGGATCGCGAGTGGTATCAATCGTTTCAGCGGATGCGTGCGCGGCTGCTCACGATGACGGACAAGATGCTTGCGCTTCTCGAAAGCGGAGCGCTGCCATGCTTTCACTTCGACGGCCAGACGATCGTGCTCGAGGATTACCTCGAAGTACGGCCCGACAGTGCGCGCCGAATCGCGAAGTTGGTGAAAGCCGGCAAGCTCCAAATCGGTCCATGGTACCTGCTCGCGGACAGCTTTCTCGCCAGCGGTGAAGCGCTGATTCGCAATCTTGAGATCGGCAGCCGTATCGCGCGGCGATTCGGAAAGTCCGCGCAAACCGGCTATTTGCCCGACCAATTCGGTCACGCCGCTCAGCTTCCACAGATTCTGTCGGGTTTCGGGCTCGAGGCGGCAGTCGTTTTCCGCGGCGTAGGACGCGAAGTGAATCGCAATCGATTCATCTGGGAAGCGCTCGACGGCAGCTCGCTGTTCACGGTCTTTCTGCCATTCGGCTATTCCAACGGCGCCAGTCTGCCGACCGACTCGGCCGATGCAACGATCGCGCGAGCCGGCGAGATCGCCGCGCGCGAACGAGAGTTCTCCGCCGGCGCTCCGATCCTGGTGATGAACGGCACCGACCACGCGGAACCCAATCCGATCGTCTTCGCGCGCCTGAAGGAAGCCGCCGGACGCGCGCCATTCACCGCTGAAGTCGGCACGCTCGACGATTATGCGAAGCGGCTTTCCGAGCTTCCCCGCAACGGCACGGCTCGCGTCCGCGGAGAATTGCGATCTCCTGCCCGCTCGAATATCACGCCGGGCGTCAGCTCGATACGAGCCTGGATAAAGCAGCGAGACTTCCAGAACGCTTACCTGCTCGAGCGGATTGCCGATCCGCTTGCCGCGCTCGCTTTTCATTTGAATCAGGCCGACGAACTGACCGCGCTGCTCGAGGTTGCCTGGCGCATACAGATTCAGAACCATCCGCACGACTCGATCTGCGGATGCTCGATCGACCAGGTCCATCAGGACATGCGCTATCGCTTCGATCAGGCCGCAATGATCGGCGAGGTCGTGGCGCGCCGCGCAGCGAATGTCGTGCTTTCAACACAAACCGGCGGCGAAGCCGCGCTCGCGGTGTTCAATCCGACCTTCGCCCGCCGCGCGCTCGTCACGGGTGAAACCAACGTCGAGGATCCCCACGCATGCTACGTCGCGGTGGATAGCGGCGGGCGACGGATTCCCGTCGCCATCGATGTCGCGCGGCTGGCGCAGCCATTCGAAATCGAGCTGAAGGCGGCCGACCTCAAAGGCTTGATCACCGGCGCCCAGGTGATGGACCAGTACGTGAACCGGTTCGAACTCGAACGCGTCGGGGACAACCGGTTCGACCTCCGCGTGTTCGTCAGCGGCAGCCCGGCGAGCGACCTGGATCCGGACAGCTTTCGCCGGCAAATCCTGGAGCTGCCTGACGAGGCGACCCTTCGGATCCATGCTACGGAGGCCGCGCGGGCGCAAATCACTTTCGTTGATAACACTCTCACGCAGGCCGGCTTCAGCCTTTATCGGCTCGTTCGCGCGGACGAACTCGCCACTGATACGCCGGCCAATGGCGCCGGGATCGAATCGATCGAGAACGAATACTTCAGGCTCAGTTCATCGCCGCGCGGGCTTAAAATCGACGACCTGAAAAACAATCGGACCCTTGAAACTTATTTCGAAGATGACGGCGATCGCGGCGACGAATACAACTTCGACCCGGTCGCCGATTCAGCACCGATCTCGACGCCGGTATCGATCGCCGCCAGCGTGATCGAGCGCTCAACGATGAGAAGTCGCATCGCACTCTCGGTGGTTTACGCTCTCCCGGGCGCGCTCACGGCGGATCGCACGGCGCGCACGGCGCAGACCGTCGAGATTCCGATACAACTGACGGCCACCATCTACCTGGGACTCGAACGTGTGGATTTTGAGGCAGTGATAGATAATCGCGCGCGCGACCATCGCATCCGCGTCGCGCTATCCACGCCGATCGCAACGATGGAATCGCTCTCCGACACGAATTTCGGAATCGTCCGCCGCCCGCTCGATCCAACCGAGCCGGCGGGACTCTCGGAAGATGTCTATCCGACCGCGCCGCATCGGACGTTCACCGCGGTGGAATCCGCGGAGTTTTCGGCGGCCATGATGAGCCGTGGAATCTACGAGACCGAGGTCCGACGAGACGGCGGCGGTACGACAATCCTGTTGACGCTGTTGCGATGCGTCGGATGGCTTTCGCGCGGAGACCTGAAGATGCGCCGGGGTGATGCGGGCCCGGAGTTCGAAACGCCCGACGCCCAGGAAATCGGCCAGCATCGTTTTCAATTTGCCATCACGGCCTGGCGCGGTTCGTATGCGGACTCCGGGGTCGTTCAGCTAGGCCAGGCGTATGCGTATCCGCCGCGCGTGTTCCAGGCTCGCTCCGCGAAAGATGTGTCTGAGAATCGACTTTGCGCCTGCGACAATCCGCGAGTTGTGTTTTCCACCGCGCGCACGACGCATCGCGTCGATGCCTACATCGTACGCGCGTTCAGCGCTTCCGAGTCGCCGGAGACCGCGCGATTCAGCTTCGGCCACGGCCGGAGAGCTCGATTGATCGATCTCGCCGGGCGGCCTTTGAAAGGCGTCAAGCTCAAGCGGCGCCGCGACGGTACCGTCGAGCTGGATCTGCGCCCCTTTCAGATCGTCACGTTCGAAGTTCGTTGGCCTATAGCGGATTCGCGCCGACCTTCTGCGCGCCCACTTGCGGAATAAGGCTGCTACCGGGTTTCTCGGCTGATGAGTTGCCTATGGCGCTTTGGGGAGCATTCCACCATCCTCCACCCAGAGCGACGAAAAGTGCAGCGGTGTCCTGAAGACGTTGTCCCATCGCCTAGACATAGCCAAGGTTCGCCTGCTGATACTGATAGTCAGCGATTAGTAATTGCAGGTAGTTGACAGTGCCGGCCTGATAGTTTGCCTGTATAAGGTGAAGCGCCTCGGCCGCAGCCTGGAGTGCCCGCAACCAGCTCTCAGCCATCTCGGGCACCGGGGAGGCATACGATGGGCTGGGGCGGCGTGTGAGTTCCGGGGGAGCGGACTTCGAATACGACGGCGCAGCGATGATTGGCTGGAGCTCGGGTTACGGAGTATCCTACAACTTCCTGACTCTGCCGGGGGGCGGAGCTTTGGCGGGCACATTCACCAATATCTTTGGTGTTCAAACCACCTCGGTGCCGCTGATCGATGCGTCGGGCTCGACCATCGCGCTGGTGAATGCCGCCTCGACCCAGTCTCCGCCGGCGACGACGTACACCTATGATCCGGCGGGAAATCCGACGGTGAGCGGGACGGCGAACGATTGGCCGTTCCAGTATCAGGGCATGGAGAAGGAATTCACCGATCCGGGACCGTACTACTATACCGGCGGCGGCCAGTTCTACAGTGCTCAGATCATGCGCTCGCCGTCGGAGACCGGTCAGACCAGCAGCCAAGGCGCCGGCGGCGGCTCGGCGGGCAGCGGCGGGGGAGGCGGCGGTGGCGGGCCGGCGGGC
>Ga0187880_1001971_pt1 | contig 16080 bp, 9 predicted proteins | sample June2016WEW_19_4_FD_132998 | JGI IMG/M metagenome (GOLD analysis project Ga0187880, IMG submission 132998) | Peatland microbial communities from SPRUCE experiment site at the Marcell Experimental Forest, Minnesota, USA - June2016WEW_19_40 | ecosystem: Environmental > Terrestrial > Soil > Wetlands...
CGGATAAGCTCTTCTGGCACTCCGCAGCCGCGCAAGTTGTCCTTTAGTTTCAAGAGCCAGTTCGTTACTCTCTGATCCATGCCACGTCCGCGAAAAGCCAGCGCGGCGCCGAAAGACGCCCAGTCCTACCGGCACCCGGAGGCCGACCTGCCGGCCAGGCCGGAGATCGGCGCACAGGCGCATTTCAAGAAAACGAAGCCCCCAACGACCTACCGCTTCGATTCCTCGCTCGCACCCGAGCTTGAGTGGGATGGCCAAAACCCCGCCCGCGAAGTCGCTGAAGCCCTGATCGCCGCACTTTGCAGTCAGGCCTCGTGTCTCGCGGAGGCTGCCCGACAACCCGCCAGCCCCGAGCGCGACGGCGAAATCGCAACCCGCAAATCGCAAATCGCAAATCTCCAAAGCCGCCTCCGCAAGATCAGCGGCCCGTTCCTCAACTGGTCCGGCAAGGCCGAGCGTCTCAGCTTCGACGTGCCCACGCTCCCGCTCTTTGTTCATGAGCGCCTTTCCACTAAGGCCATCCTCGAAACGCTCAAAGGCCACCGGCGCGACAAGCAGGACGATTTCCTCGACGCCCTGTACGGATTTCAAGAGCGCCCGCTCGCCGACCAGCTCCTGCGCGCCTACGAATACCGCGACAACTGGGTCAACCGCCTCATGCTCGGCGACTCCCTGGTGGTGATGAACTCGCTCCTCCGCTACGAATCCCTCGGCGGCCAGGTGCAGATGATTTACGTGGACCCGCCTTACGGCGTGAAGTTCGGCTCCAACTTCCAGCCCTTCGTCCGCAAACGCGACGTCTCCCACAACGACGACGCCGACATGACTCGCGAGCCGGAGATGGTGCAAGCCTACCGCGACACCTGGGAACTCGGCCTCCACTCCTACCTCACCTACCTGCGCGACCGCCTCCTGCTCGCCCGCGAACTCCTCGCCCCCAGCGGCAGCATCTTCGTCCAAATCTCCGACGAAAACCTGCACCACGTCCGCGAAGTCATGGATGAGGTGTTCGGGGCGGAGAACTTCATCGTCACCATTCTGTTGAAAAAGAAGGGGGGCCAGAAAGGTGGAACGCTTGATCCGATCAATGACTACATACTTTGGTTCGCGAGAGATCGCGAGCAGGCGAAGTCACGAATCAAGAAGCTCTTCGTGCAGTTTCCAGAGCAAGAGCTAGCCGACTCGTTTCGCTACGTCGAGCTACTGGATGGCGAAGAAGTCACGCTCAGCGACCTCGGGAAGCGTGACGAGCAGAACTACCGATCATACCTGGGCCGCCTCTTTGAAAAGTATCCCGACGCGAAGCTCTTCGCCTCTGAGAACCTAACCAGCGGCGGATTCCGCCGAACCCAGAGCGTGATTTACAAGTATCGCGGCATTGCGTTCGACCCTGGCATCGCAAAGGGAAACTGCTGGAAACACAGTGCCATCACCGACGACAACTCTGAGTCAGGGCTAGATCGCCTAGCAAAGGCGAAGCGGCTCTTCATTGGTGACAAGCAACTCCGCTACAAGCGATACGCATGCGACTTTGGATACTCCGAGGTAACGAACTGGTGGGATGAGTTCGGTGGGGCTTCTGACCCGCTTTATGTCGTGCAGACTAATCACGAGGTCATCAAGCGATGCTTGCTGATGACCACCGACCCCGGCGACCTGGTGTTGGACCCAACTTGCGGGAGCGGAACGACGGCGTATGTGGCCGAGCAGTGGGGACGCCGCTGGATCACCTGCGACGCCAGCCGCGTGCCGCTCGCCCTCGCCCGTCAGCGCCTCCTTACCGCCACGTTTGATTACTACAAGCTCAAGGACGAGCAGCGCGGTCCGGCTGGCGGGTTTGTCTATGAGCGACGGCAGAACCAGAAGGGAGAAGAAGTCGGCGGCATCGTCCCGCACATAACGTCCAGCACTATTGCCAACAATGAGCCGCCCGCCGAGGAAGTGCTGGTGGACCGTCCCGAGCCAGCAAAAGGCGTGGTGCGCGTGACCGGGCCGTTTTCGTTCGAGGCCACCATCCCCACCGCCGAGGGCCTGGACACCGAGCCAGAAACACCCAGCCTCCAGGGCGAGGCGCACGAAAACTACGTGCAGCGGATGCTCGAAGTCTTGCGCCGCGCGCCCGTGTTGCGCCTGCCGGGCAACCAGACCGTGACGCTGAAGAACATTCGCCTGCCCGCGAAGACGCTGGCCTTGAGCGCGGAGGCCGTGGTGGACAAACCCAGCTTGACCAATCTGGCGGACGACGCGTCCAGGCAACCCGCTCTCACCCGTGACACCGACACCGTGGCAATCCTGTTCGGCCCGGAGAACGGCCCGTTGAGCGAACGGCTGGTGCGCGAGGCATGGGACGAAGCGGGCTTGAAACACTACTCGCGCCTTTATGTCATCGGCTTTGCCATTGACCCGAAGGCGCGGCAATTCATTGATAGCGCCGCCAAGATCGGCCTTCCCTGCACCTACCTGCAAGCGACGATGGACCTGCAAATGGGCGACCTGCTCAAGAACATGCGCAGCAGCCAGATTTTCAGCGTCTGCGGTTTGCCGGATGTCCGGGTGTCCAAAGTCCAAAGTCCAAAGCCCAAAGCGGCGGCCAAGGATCACGCATCACGCATCACGGATCAGCAGTGGCAGGCCGAGCTGCTTGGCCTCGACACCTTTGACCCAGTGACAATGGAAGCCGACCATCTGAAAGCCGCCGATGTGCCCGCATGGCTCCTGGACACGGATTACAACGGCATGGTCTTCCGCGTGCGCCAGGCCTTCTTCCCGCGCACCGGGGCCTGGGAAAACCTGAAGAAATCGCTGCGGGTGGAATTCGAGGACACGGTCTGGGACCACCTCGCCGGCACAACCAGCGCCCCCTTCCCCGCCGGCGAGCACGGCCAGATCGCCGTGAAGGTGATTGACCCGCGCGGGAATGAACTGCTAGTGGTGAAGAAGTTGGAGGAAATATGATAAACGAGCTGAGAATCGAGAACTTCCGAGGGTTTACTTCGCTGGACTTGAAGAACCTAAAGCGTGTCAACCTTGTTGTTGGCGAAAACAACTCCGGTAAGACCTCGTTGCTAGAGGCGATCCTGGCGCTGTGCGAACCGCAACGAGTTCAGCAGTTGCCCGGTTTGTTCCGCGCGCTTCAAGGTAACCCGGACGTGCGCTACTTCCGTTGGTTGCTGAAAGATGGCGCGAGCCGCGGGCAAGGGCTGCTATCTGCGAAAGCAGGAGCCGAAAAGTGGGGACTTTCCCTGAGCACACCCAAGGTTCCTGACAGTGACTCGGCCAACGGACCGGCTGGGGGGTACCTTTACACTGGGACAGCTTTCCGATTGTGGGGCGACCCACGTCCCAGGCTCACTTGTCGGATCATGTCAGTGCAGCACCGGGACCCAAACGCCTTGGTAACGCTGGTTGGAAAAGCGCATCGCAAGGGAGGCGGCGAGGAAACCCTCCAGCGATTGCTGGCCAAGGTGGACCCTCGCATCAAGAAAGTGCGCGTGGACCCCGGCGAGGATGGCAACCAGGTGATCGTGGACATTGGCCTGAGCGAGCTGGTGCCGGTTTCGCAGGTGGGACAAGGTGTGTACCGGCTGCTGGTGATTTTGGCCGATATTATCGGAGAGAGCCCTGATGTGGTGCTCATTGATGAAGTGGAGAACGGCCTCCACCACTCCATTCACGAACAAGTCTGGAGTGGGCTGGCGGAGACGGCGGAGAAACTGGACGTGCAGATCATCGCGACAACCCATAGCGAAGAGTGCCTCAACGCTGCGCACAACGCCTTCCTGGGCCGAAAGGATTACGATTTGAGTGTGATTCAGTTGTTTCGCGTCGAGAGCGGTGTCCAGGGCCGGGTGCTCGACAAGGAGCACATCGAAGCAGCAATAGCCGGGAAGATTGATCTGAGGTGACCTATGGCTGAAAAGGAGCGAAAGATCGAGGCTTACAGCCGGATTCTCGTCGTGGAGGGCTACGGAGACCTGTTGTTCTATGCCGAAGTGTTGGAAGCCGTAGGAAGAGATACTCAGGTCTTCATCAAGGAACTCGGCGGTAAAGCGGACCTCCGAAGGAAACTGGAGACTTTCGTCACCCCGGCGATTCTCGCAACGAAGGAGGCTTTGGCCTTCGTATTCGATGCGGACACAAGGCCTGACGCGACGCGGGGTGAACTCGAAGCCTTGCTATCGCGCCTAACCGGCCAGCAGGTTGTTGAAGGAAGCTGGACGGAAGGAACACATCGGATCGGACTATTGGTGGTACCTGGCGGTGCGGTTCCAGGGGAGATCGAAACGCTCGTCTGGCAGTCGTGGGGCAGCGATCCGGCAAACGCCGCGCAGAAAGACTGCATCGAGGACTACGTGGCCTGCATGGCTAACCAGGGCGCCAGGGCGCACAGTCCTGACAAGGGATTGATCGGCGCTCTGTTGGCGATCAAAAGTGATGAAGATCCGCGGCTTGGTCCCAGTGCCCGAACCAACATCTTCGACTTGGCCCGCCCGGAGCTGACGCCCTTACGGGACTTTCTGGCACGGTTCTAAAGCGGGTCTTTAAGCGAGCCGAGACACTGCCACAGTGAAGAGCGAATGGATCAAACTAGTCCAGCCGTCCGCAAGATGACCGCGCAAGAGCAGCAGCAGGGCTATGCCATTTGCGATTGCGGGAAGTATGCTTTCGTCTGGCGGCCGGAATGGCTCCGCTGGATGCCACCCGGCTATCACGGCGAGCTGTGTCAGGAATGCAACACTTGGACGTGCTCGGTTGACAAGTTGAGGACTGCTGAAGACAACAAGCGTCGCGGCGAACTGCCGGATCGCCGATTCACGCCTGAAGAACCGTCACCGGAATCCCCATGAGCAACTTCGAAGTCCCCAATCCCATCCTCAGCTCGCCCTTCGAGGAACCGAAGGAGCATTGGTGGATTCTCGAAGGCCAGCCCGCTGAACGGAGGCAGGGACGCCGGCCCGCGCTCTATTTCTACCGCGATCCGAAGCGGGAAACCGACGAGCGTGGGGGTTTGGCAATCGAAATGAAGCTGGTCAATCGTATCCGCGAGCGCGTGAGAACGTGGCGCGAGAGTGGTTACGCGGGCGTCACGCGCACAACGCTTGAACTGGTCCAGCACTGGCGGCGCGAGGGACGGGATGGCCGGAAGCGATTGTTCTTTGCCCAGCTTGAAGCGGCGGAGACCATTATTTTCCTAATCGAGGCGCGGGCGGATTTCCGGCAGGGCCTGGAGATTCCGCGTGACGAGCCCAGCGACGACCGCAAGGCCGAAGGCTTCGCCGGTTTTCTCCGTTACGCCTGCAAAATGGCCACCGGCTCGGGCAAAACCACCGTCATGGGAATGGTGGCCGCATGGAGCATTCTCAACAAAGTGAACGACCGCAGTGATGGGCGTTTTTCAGACGTGGTGCTGGTGGTCGTGCCCAACGTGACGATCCGCGACCGTTGCCACGAGCTCGATCCAGAACTTGGCGAGGCCAGCCTCTACCGGACGCGCGACCTGGTGGCCGGTCATCTCATGGAGCGGTTGCGGCAAGGCAAGGTCATCGTCACCAACTGGCACGTCTTTGAACCGCACTCGGTGACCAACGGCGACGCGGCCAAAGTTGTGAAACGCGGGCGCGAAGTGCTGACGACCGAGACGATCCGCATCGGCGAGAAGAACGACACCAAGCGCGGCACACGTTTCCTCACCCGCGAATCATTGCATCAGCAAATCGCCCACGGAATGTTGGAGGTTCTCGAAGGCAACCCCGCCGAGGACATGGCGATCAAGGTCCGAAGCCGGCGTTACGTCGAGAGCGACAAGGCGTTGATCAACCGCATTCTCGGTCGTGACATCGGCGGCAAGCAAAACATCCTCGTAATGAATGACGAGGCGCACCACGCCTACCGCATCAAACGCGAGGAGCCGGATGAAGAAGAGGAGGAAGATTTTGGGGAGGAGGAGGAAGCCGAGGAATTCTTCAAGGAGGCAACGGTGTGGGTTGAGGGCCTTGATCGAATCAACAAGGTGCTGGGCCGCAATGGCAAGGGCGGCATCAACTTCTGTGTGGACCTTTCAGCGACGCCCTACTTTCTCGGTCGGGTCGGCCAGCAAACCAATCGCCCGTTCCCTTGGGTAGTGAGTGACTTCAGCCTCATGGACGCCATCGAGTCCGGGCTGGTGAAGATTCCGCAGCTCGCAATTCGAGACACGACGGGCGCGGAGATTCCGGGCTACTTCAATATCTGGCGCTGGATTCTGCAGCCAGGTCGCCTCACCCCGGCCGAACGCGGTGGCAAGCACGCCAGCCCCAAACCCGAGGCCGTGCTCAAATGGGCGCATACTCCCATTGCGATGCTCGCAGGCTTGTGGGAAGCGGAGTTTGCCCAGTGGCAAAAGAACGGTGAACCGCGCCCGCCAGTCTTCATTCTCGTCTGCAAGAATACTGCCTTAGCGAACGTCGTCTTCGACTGGCTTGCGAATGGGAACTGCCCCAGCGGCATCCCTCCGGCGAAGCTTGAAGGCTTTCGCAACACCGAGACCGAGCGGAATACCATCGTCGTTCACTCTAAGGTCGTTCATGAGACAGACTCCGATACCGCCAAATCCGACGACGCGCGTTGGATGCGCTTCACGCTGGATACCGTAGGCAAGTCGTCGTGGCCGACGGATTCCCAAGGCAGGGAGATTTATCCCGAAGGCTTCGCAGACCTTGCAGACAAATACAAAAGGGATCGACATCCGCCGGGCCGCGACGTTCGTTGCATTGTCAGCGTCGGAATGCTTACCGAGGGCTGGGATTGCAGCACGGTGACGCACATCATCGGATTGCGTCCGTTCATGTCGCAGCTCTTGTGCGAGCAAGTGGTCGGTCGGGGTCTTCGGCGGGCCAGTTACGAACCAGGCCCAGACGGTTTGATGCCTGAGGAAGTAGCCAAGGTATTTGGAGTGCCGTTTGAGGTCGTGCCCTTCAAGGCAAACCCCGGCGGAAAGCCGCCGCCTCCAGTCAAGCGATTCCACGTCCATGCTTTGCCGGAGCGAGCGCGCCTGCAAATCCGGTTTCCGCGTGTGGAAGGCTACACTCAGGCGGTGCGCAACCGCGTGACGGTGGACTGGAAGAATGTTCCCGCGCTCATCATCAAGCCCGACCAGATTCCCCCTGAGGTGGAAGTTAAGGGACTCAATCTCAACAACCGTGGGCGTCCGTCACTCCTTGGGCCAGGCCGGGTGGATCAGGTCACACTGAACGAACGCCGCTCGCATCTTCGCGTGCAGGAACTCGTATTCGACGTAGCGCGAACGTTGACCCGCGACTTTATCCAGCAGCGCGGCTCTGAAGTCCCAGCCCAGGCGTTGTTTCCTCAGCTAGCGGCTATTGTGGACCGCTACGTCCGCAAAGAGGTGGTGGTATCCCCGCCAGCCGACCTGCGCGATCTTCATTTCGCTCCGTACTATGGCTGGCTGGTAGAAGTTCTCGTTGAATCCATCCGGCCCGACGCCGCCAACGGCGAATCACCGGAGATTCCGCGCTTGGAGGCTTCGCGCGGCCCCGGTTCCACGAGCGAAGTGGACTTCTGGACCACTCGCGAAGTGCGCGAGGTCAACAAATCACACGTGAATTACATCGTCGCGGATACTCGCAGGTGGGAACAGACAGCCGCTTATTATATCGATACTCATAAAGGCGTGCGCGCCTTTGCCAAAAATGCCGGTCTCGGCTTCGCCATTCCCTACCTCCACAATGGCCAGATGCATGATTACCAGCCCGACTTCATCATCCAGTTCGATACGGCTAGCGAATGGTTCCTTATCCTGGAGACGAAAGGCTACGATCCCCTCGCAGAAGTCAAGCAAGCTGCGGCGCAGCGCTGGTGCGCTGCGGTAAACGCGCACGGCGGGTTTGGTCGTTGGTCCTACCAACTCGTTCGCCGAACGGATCAGATTAGGGGCATTCTGGACGCCTCGATCCAGATGCAACCCGCAAGTCCGCGCCGCGTTTAGGGTAGCAATTCAAGGCGAAGAGCAGCGGCCGGCGGTGTCGAGCTGGCGCTGCATCCGCCGTTCATTTTTCGCACTCTCTACCCCTTCCGCCAACCTTCAATGAAACCGCATGCGTGGGCTAACTTTTCAACTCCGCGGCCAGTTGCTGCCCGAGCTCGAGCGCTTCCTTGACGGGCCGTCTAGCCTGGGCGCGGCGCACCGGCCCGCTGGCGAACGAGAGCGCCCGCATCTGGAGTTGTTTCCCCACGACCTCGGCGTATGCCGCCACCGGGCTTTGACAGCCGCCGCCCATCCCGGCGAGAAAGGCGCGCTCCGCGATGACGCATTGCCGGGTATTGAAATGGTTGAGCCGCTCGCAAATGGCGGCGATGCGCTCGTCGCTCTCACGGACCTCGATCCCGACGGCGCCCTGCCCCACGCAGGGCAACATAACATCCGTGTCGAGAATGGTGGCCAGCAGCCCGTCCGGCACGGCGTCTCCCTCGAGCCGGCCCTCAGGCGTGATGCGAAAATCGAGGCGGGTCAGCCCCGCCAGGGCCAGCACCGTTGCGTCCAACTCCGCTCGATCGGCCACCTTCTGCAGCCGCGTCACCACGTTTCCGCGAATGTCAGGGACTTTGAGGGTGGGATTAAGGGTGAGCAACTGCGCCTTCCGACGTGTGCTGCTGGTCGCGACGACTGCGCCCGCGGGCAAGTCCTTCACGGCCAGCCCCGGCTTGAACCCCCGCCGCGCGGATTTGCCGGGCGACCATTCGGCTGCCTCTTGGTTCGCCTCGGCGGCGCGGAGGTAATCCGCGGCGCGGTAGATCAACACGTCGCGCACATCAGCGCGCTTGCCGACGGAGCCAAGCTTGAGGCCGGCAGGCAGCTCGGTAGGCAGGTCCTTCAGACTATGCACCGCCAAATCGGCACGATGTTTGAGCAGCGCGACTTCCAGTTCTTTCGTGAAAAGCCCTTTCGGCAGGCTTTTGCCTTCCTGCGCCATCGAGGCGGTTTGCAGCTTGTCGCCGGTGGTTTTGATGATCTTGAGTTCGAAGCTCAGTTTTGGAAAGGCGGCGCGGCACTGGGCGAGGACCTGGTTGGCCTGGGCGAGTGCCAGGGCGCTGCCGCGGGTGGCGATGGCAATGGGGGAGGGGGAGGGCATGGGAGGCCTGTTGCGTATTGCGTGTTGCGTGTTGCGTGTTGCGGGTCAGAAAAGCCTCATACTCTGGAAGTCATGGCGGCATGGGGACGTTGGTGAGCAAATCCACCGGGAGGACCTCGTGATCCCATTTATCAATTTGGTCACGTCTGGCCATGCCAAGTCCGCAGCAAAGAGGCTCAGCCGATATACCTCCATGCCCCAGAGCGGATCTTGCTTCAGCTCTAGCGGCACGGTCTCCGTCCATTCTGCAAACGTCATACTGGTCCTCTCACGCAACACGCAACACGCAACACGGTTTCACTCGTGCCCAAACGCCGGCCGCACACCACCGCTCGGCACCCGCCCACCGGCATGACCCAGCAGTGGCTCGGCCTTTTCGCGAATGATCTGTTCGCAGCGGGCGACTTCTTCCTGGCGCCGCTTCAGGTAATCGTCGGCGATGGCTTGCAGGTCGTCGATGTTGTAGAGGTAAACGTTTTCCAGGAAGTTGACTTCCGGCTCGATGTCGCGGAGCACGGCGATGTCGATGAGCAGCAACGGGCGATTGCGGCGCAGCTTCATCAGCGGCTCAAGCTTAACGCGGTCGAGAATATAGTGCGGTGCGGAGGTGCTGCTGACGATGATATCCAGGTTCGCAAATTCATCCGCCCAATTCTCAAACGGCACGGCGCGGCCGCCCAGTTCATTCGCGAGCGCGACGGCCTTGTCGTGGGAGCGATTCGACACGAGGATGCTACGCGTGCCGCGCGAGAGCAGGGCGCGGGCGGTCTTCTCGCTGGTGTCGCCCGCGCCAATGATCATCACATTGCGGTCGCTTAGGCGGCTGAAAATCTTCTCCGCCAGTTCCACTGCCACCGACCCGACGGAGACGCTACCGCGCTGGATGTTGGTTTCCGTGCGGATGTGCTTGGCGACGTTGAACGCCCGCTGGAACGCCTTGTTGAGCCGCCCGCCGGTATGGCCGGTCTTGAGGGCGAGGTCGTAGGCCTTCTTGAGCTGGCCGAGGATCTCGGTCTCGCCCAGCACCATCGAATCCAGACCGGACGCGACTTTGAAGAGATGGTGCACACTCTGCGGCTCACCCCAGGCATAAATCTCATCCGTCAGCGGGTCGCGATAGTCGTGGCAGTTGACCAGGAAGTCCCGGAGCGCGGCGAAGGACTGCGGCGGTTCCAACTGCGTGACGGCGTATATCTCGACGCGGTTGCAGGTGGAGAGGATGACCGCCTCGTCGGCAATGCCCGAGTCGCGCAGCGATTGGAGCGCGACCGGCACCCGCGCCTCGGCAAAAGCAAATCGCTCGCGCACGGAGACCGGCGACGAATGATGGCTCAAGCCGAGGACGACGAGCATGCTTGCTCCAGGTCAGGGATTGTGGAGGGGCGAGAGGACGTTGGTGCCCCAGAAGGTCAGCAGCACAAAGACGAAGCTGCCGATGGCGCTGAGGGCAAATCGGCGTCCGCCCTGCGCAAATCTCCACCGCATGATCACCAGGCCCAGGTAAAGCAGCCAGACCACGGCGGACCAGACGATCTTCGGGTCGCCCCGGTAGGAGTGGGGGTTGTTGATATGGGCCAGATCGACCACGCCCAGCCCCAACCCGATCGTCAGCAGGATGAAGCCGGCAATCAGCAGCCGGCCGACCGCGGCTTCGAGGCGCTGGATAGGCGGCATGAGCGAGAAGATGGCCTGCAGCTTGTGGAACTTGAGGTTGCGCTCCTGGGTCAGATACATCAGGGCCGCCACGGAGCTAAGCCCAAACGCGCCGTAGGAAAGGGACATCAACGCGGCGTGCAGGCTCGTCCAGACGACCGGCAATTCAGGCCGGGCGCCGTGGGTCGCATCGAGGCCGGGCATCAAGGCGAAGACGCCGACGGCAAAGAGGCCAGGCGACGCAAAGGCGCCGAGGAACCGCAGCCGCGACCACAAGCCGATCACCACATACATCGCCACGATGGTCCACATGGCAAAGAGGGTCGCCTCGTAGAGATTGCTCACCGGGCAATGGTCGAGGCGAAAGCCGCGCAGCAGCATCGCCGTCGTGTGGAAGCCGAACGCCAGCAGCAGCAGCAGGTAAGTTACATGATTGTCCCGGCGAAACCCGTTCCGCCACAGGAACACCGAGTAAATCATGCTCACCCCGTAAACGACTACGGCCAGCACGAAGGAAAATCGGTCAGTGAACCAATCCACAGTGAAAGGTTAATCGGTCGAGGGGCGGGTGCAAGCGGCAATTAAGGCCACCTGGGCAGTGTCAATTGCCGGGGCCGATCTTCACGCCGAAGTTGTTGCGGAGGAAGGTCTGCGCCTGGCTCGCGCCGTTGTGAGTGGCGTCCATGTAGCCGGCGGCGATGCCGCTGATAAAGGCCGCCGAAGCGGAGGTGCCCTGCACCACCCACGGCTGGTTCTGATAATAGACGATGCTGGTGCCGGGCGCGCCGAGGGAGACGAAGCTGCCGCGGTTGGCGTAGCTGTCGAGTTGGCCCTGATCGATTGCCGTCACCGCCATCACCCCCGGATAGGCCGCCGGATAAAACGGCGTGGTAACCGGTGTGTTGCCGGCGGCGGCGATAAACACGATGTTCTTCGAGCTGGCGTCTTGAATCACGCTGTCGAGAAATGGGCTGTCGCCAGCGCTGCCGAGACTGAGATTGATGGGGTTCGCGCCGCCGTTCACGGCCTGGGCAATCCCGTTCGCGACATCGAACGTGGTCGTGGACGCATTCGGGCCATAAACATCCACCGGCAATATCTGCACCGAGGAACTGCCCTTGGTCATCGAGGCCAAGCTGCGCAAAATCGTCTCCGCCATCGAGGTGCCGTGGGTGGGATCGTTCGGGTCCGGCTGGGCCTGACCCGCGACGGAGATCGGACTGAGCAGGAAGCTGTCCAAGCCGTTGCCCAGAGGCTGGAGCGCCGTATCCACCAGGCCAACGATAATGCGGCCGTCGCTGGGTGGCGGCTTAAGCTGCAACTGCGGCGGCGGCGGCAAGCTCGAGCCCTGCACCCCGACGGGAGTCGCCGGGCGGTCGATAGAGAAATTGCTGTCCACAGAGGCGACATCTGGATTAGAGGCGAGTTGCTGGCGGGCGGTGTCCGCCGCGGCCTGGTCCTCGAACTGGAGGCGATAAGCATTAAGGCTGTCGATGCGCCCAACGACTTTGGCACCCAACAGCTTGGCCAGGTCGTCTATCTTCGCGCCGGGTTTGAGCCGCACGATGAGTTCGTTGGGGATCAGTTTACCCTTGGCGCCGGCCTCTGCGGGGTTGGCGGGACGCACCGACTGCGTCGCATTCTCCATTGAGGAACTGAAGACGAAGAGCTTCGGGCTGGCATTGGTTGCCGGGATCAGGGCGAAGTTCAAATCGCGCAGCAGCAAATGCAGCGCTTCGCCCGGAGGCAGACGCTCGAACTTGGCCGAAACAGCGCAAGTCGTGCCCGGTTCGAGGAACACCTGCCAGCCCGTGGCGGAGGCGATCTGCTCAAGCAGCGGGATGAGCTTGCCTGCTTTGATATCGGCGCTGACCCGATTTCGGTTGGTCTCCCAGTTCAGTGTGTTGGCGCCCCAGGCAGGGACCGCGGTGAGCAAAGCCATCACGACCCACAAAGTCGCCCGGACCCGGCCTCCGCCGCCCAGCCCAAAAAGGACGCCGCCGCGCCGGGCGCATTTCAATGCGAGTTGCAATGCAATTCCCGGCGCTTCAGACTTCGCGCCCAACCACCGCTGGATGAAGTTCGACATGCTCGCCTAATCAGACTGTTTTTCGGAGTCGGCCATTCAACACTCTACACCTGCTGCACTTAATATACACTCCATAATGCACAAAGTCCCGCTTTTTCTCGCGTCTCGCCCTGCCGCCGGCGAAGGCGAGGTTGGCGGACTGCGCCCCTCCTCGGGCGCAGCAAGCACCAAATAGCCCAATGCGCCCGGTTTCATCGCCTCTCCGTTACTCTCCAACATGGCTGCCCCCGAGGACGGGCGCACTCCGCCAAGGCATTCTCCCGCCGTCACTGAGCCCTTACAACGAAAATGCGACTTCATTTGAATAATCGATCCCGCAGTGCTGTCAAACCCACGCGCGGGCTCGGTGAAACCGCCGCAGTCCCGCCAAAAACCCCCCGGGGAGCGAGGGGAAGCACAAGAGGAGCACAAGAGCAACACAAGAGCAACACAAGAGGAACACAAGAGAGCGCTTGCCTATCTCCTGGCTTGCCCTTGGCTTGCACCACGCATTGCACGCGCTTGCGCATGGCTGTCCTCCCCGCGTCGTGTCGTCCCCAAGTGCCCGCGCCCGAACGATAATCCCCAACAGCGCTGCCAACCCCCCACGGACTCGAGCAACCCCAATTCAACTGCGGAAACCCGAGCTTGAGGGCGGGCGTCCCAACCTGGGCCTCGCCCTGCGCAGGTTCTCGCGGCGCGCTCTTCTGCTCGCGTTTATCCGTTGATCGCCTTCGCCCTCCAGCACAAGCTCGCTTCCGACACGGAAAGAAACCAGGGTTCATGGGAAGCAGCCGGTGTGGATTTGGCGTTGAAGAGCTCAGGAGGCGGCGCTTCAGAAGGCCCCTAATGGCCACGTCACGCCCAGATGCGCAAAGCGATTGCCTGTGCTCATGCCTTGCCTTCGTAAACTACCTTTAGTGAGTGGTTCTGTCAAATGCCTAATCTCACCCTGCCATGAGTGGAAGAATCGGCATCAATCAGGTTCAGGAAGCGTTTGCGGGAACTCCGGCTGGCTTGCCGCTGGACCCAGGAAAAGGCCGCCGAATCTTGCGACATTGGGTATAAGCTGTATCAGCTTTACGAGCTAGGGATTAAGAAAAACCCCGGTCTGCTTACTCTTGAGAGAGTCGCCAAGGGCTTTGGACTAGGCATACACGAATTGCTCGCGCCAGCTCCACTGCCTCGAACTTACGCCGGCAAGCACGCTAGCTCGTCAAAGAGCAAAACCGCGGCCATGAAGGGCCGCAGGAAGAAGAAGAATTAGCGCCACTACCTTCCAGTAGTGGAACTTCGGTTTCTCCCGCTCATTTAGTTCTTGCCAGTACGGTGCGGCACAGGGACTATCCTCGGCAGTGCCAGCGCTGAATCGTTTGCAGTGCAGATTCGGCAGGTTTCACAAGAGCCGACAAAACAACAGTACAATGCGTGCCAACCAGCGAGAGCTACGTCAGTGCGTGTTCCGGAAGGAGAGTAGTCGCGCCCAAATAGTCTGGAGCTGGAGGTATCGCGATCAGGAATAGTGCGACTGAAGGTAAACCAATATGAAAGCAAAGCGTGATTGGGGCATAGCCTCGCTTGAGGGTGCGATCGCTTCTCTCAAACGATCCGGTCGCTTGGCTACCGAGCGAAAGCCGCAGATGCGGCGGAAGGGTACCAACTACCGGCTCCTCCTTTTGGCTCTGCTGTTCCCGCTGGCGGCAGAGGTGAGGGCGGTGATTCCCGTTCCGGGTGGTGGCGGGGTCACCAACATCCTCCTGAGCACCTGGTCGTTTACTGATACGACGAATTGGCTGAGTGACCGTGGGTACCCGCCCATCTCGTTCACCAACCTTAGCGTCTCTGATCTAGGCGCGGGTACCGCTCTGGTCGTGGACAGCACGAACGCCGCCTGGCTCCGATACAAGGTAGTAGAGAGCGACGGCAGCACCAACCTTGCCGTCGGTCGAGGGAGCGTGATGTTCTGGTTTGCGCCAAACTGGTCGGGAACCAACGAGGGCGGAACCGGGCCGGGGGTCTCGGGGCGCCTAATCGAGGCCGGCTCATACACCACCAATGCCAGCTACGGTTGGTGGAGCCTTTACGTCGATCCGGCGGGCGCCAACCTGTATTTCGCTGCGCAGAGCAATAACGGTTCGCAGGCCACGTATCTTTCTGCCCCGATCGGCTGGACGACGAACCGGTGGCACCTGATTGCGCTCACCTACTCAGCCACCAATTCGGCGCTTTACCTCGATGGCGCGCTGGCGACCAACGGAATCCCAGTCACGTGTCTGCCGGGGTCGAACGCGCTGGCCAACGGGTTTTGCATCGGCTCAACCAGCAACGGCACGGCGCAGGCGCACGGCATGTTTGACGGGCTGGCCACGTATGCCAACCCGCTGGACGCCGGGAGCATTGCGGCCACCTATTGGTACACCTTCGTTACCTACGACCTCAACCCGTTCAATAGCGCGAACTGGTCTTCGGCCCCGTCTTCCCCGCAAGTCACCCCCACCTTCGCGGCGATCACCGGAACGGGATACCTGCAGAACCTGGGCGCGGTGAGCAATTGCGCGAGCAGCAGCGCGGTTTGGATGACCAATGTCGTGGCGACGCTCGTGACTAACGGCACGATGAACCTGGCGTTCACGATCATGGGCGGCTCCAATTCCGCGCCTTACGACGTGTTTGCCACACCGGCCCTGGCCTGCCCGATTACCAACGCGCTGTGGGCGTGGATGGGCCAGGGTTATCAGTGCACGCGGTATCTGCTGACCAATTTGCCTCCCTACTCCGCGCTGATGATTTTGGGGACCACAAACGATACCGATCAGGACGGATTAACCGACGCCTACGAATTACTGGTATCGCATACCAATCCTCGCAAGGCGGATACCAGCGGGGATGGCATGCTGGATGGCTGGAAGGTGCTGTGGGGATTAAACCCCTCGGTAAACAACCCGTCGCAGAGCGGGGAGCGCTGCAACTTCACCTATTATCTGGAGGGCTGGCTATCGGGGGTGTCCGGGGTCAGGGCGGAAACCGTCGGAGCCGATGCTGAGGGCAACCTGACTGGCAATTGAATTCCGAGCGAGGAACCACTATGAAAAGGATACGCCATACTCTCGGGATGCTGTGGCTGGCCACGGCGGTTTGCCAAGCACAACCTATTACCAGCCCCGGCTGGTTTCGCATCACGGCTCGGCCGCCGCAGCCCGTCCCGGCGCTGCCGACTCTCGGCGCCGCGCA
>Ga0187880_1001972_pt1 | contig 16069 bp, 13 predicted proteins | sample June2016WEW_19_4_FD_132998 | JGI IMG/M metagenome (GOLD analysis project Ga0187880, IMG submission 132998) | Peatland microbial communities from SPRUCE experiment site at the Marcell Experimental Forest, Minnesota, USA - June2016WEW_19_40 | ecosystem: Environmental > Terrestrial > Soil >...
CCTCTCCTGGCGTTTTGACCGGGAGCGGCTCTGGTGGGATTTCCTCCACGCCGGCTTTACGCTGGCCGACCTCACCCAGGTCATCCGCTATCTGCAAAAGGAAATCCGCCACACCCGCCGCAACGTCGGCGCCCTCAAGCTCTCCAATCTCCTCCAACTGGATCGCTTCGAAGAGGATCTCAACATTAGCCGGGTCCGTCTGGTTCCTGAGCCGCCGCCAAAGCCGCCGATCACGCTGGCTCCGACTGGTTCTCCGGCCGAACAAGAGCGTGGTCGGCAACGCGCCTTGGAACAACTGCGCCAACTCAAACAAACCCTCCGCTAACCAGCCTATGCCACTGGAGCTTTCCGTCCTCGAAAAACTCGAAATCGCTCACCGCCTGGTCGCCGAAGCCCTGGGCCGAGCGCCCCAACTCTACGACTGTCGCCTCGACCAGGCATTGCTGGTCCTGGAGCTATCCATCAAACGCGCTCACCGTTCGCCGCACATGCGTCTGCGTCTGCCCCCGGATCATCGCGAAGAGCAGTTCCTGTTCTGAGTCCCTGGCGAACATGCGCCGAAACTCAGGGCGTGACGGGGCGATTGCCCGTCCGCACCACACCCCCTGGCCTCACCATCCTCGTTTATCTTGATACGCCTTGCTCTGGCTTCTTTGATTATCAAGATGCTCCTCTCCCAGAAAAGCGTGAACCGGAACAGTCTTCTCGTAAAGCCCCGCCGCTTCCTCGGCCCGAGTCAGCGCCTCATACTGTGCCCGGAGCGGGTGCCCAGCCGGCAAGAACGTCTCCTTCCGATGCAGAATAGGCGGATTAACGTGGCCAGTATAGTCCGTGCGCCTTGCCTTTCCCGTTGCCAGGTCAATTGTGATCGCGTGTTTCAGCGCCGGATGCGGATCGGAGTCGAATTCAGGGTAGGCAAGAAATGACAGTTTCAGCTCATCGGTTCTGAACTTCACCAGGTTAAACTCCGTCGTGACCTGGTACCGTGCGACGACCTGATCCAGCACCGTTCCCAGGCTCCCGCCAACACCCGCTAGCTCCTCGCGGTGGACGTACAGTGCCGTCGGCAGCCGTTTCCCGCAGGGAATCTGGCCGACTTGCTCTTTGTACTCGCTCAGGTTCACCGTGCGCCAAGAATCGTATATTCCGCCCTAATCCTAAAGCCCGATGTGCCGGGAAACGGGTCAAGACCGGGGGTTGGAACTGGAGCTGCGCGGTTCGTGGGTAGTTCACCGCATAAGGGAAATGCTGAAATCCTGAAAGCTGAAATGCTGAAAGCGGCCTGAGGGAAAGCAGAAATTGGGAAAGCAGAAAGCGGAAATGGAAAAAGAGACTACTGACTACTGACTACTGACCACTGACTACGGACCACCCGAGGAATGCAGAAGGGAGAAGGAAGAAGGAAGAAAGCGGCAGGGGAAAGGCAGAAAGTAGAAAGCAGAAAACTGAAATGGGACGATGAGACAACGGGACCACGGGACGGTGGAGGGCGGGGGAAAGGCTGACACGCTGACATGCTGAAAAGCGGAAAAGGGACAAGAAGGGAAGGCGTGAGTGCAGAAGGCAGATGTAGCCACCTGGGCATCAAAGGCGCGGTCAAAGACGCCAAACAAATCCCGCTCCCGGGTTCGGAATGACATCATAACACGCACCCCGATTTTTTGCTGGAAAACGGGACCAGCATTGAGGATGGTTAGAGAGGCTTACTATGAGCGCACAAGAGATTATTGCGGAGTTGCCGAAGCTGAAGCCGGAAGAGCTGCAGCGGGTGAAAGCGGGTCTGGCCGAGCTGGAGAGGCAGCAGACGCCGCCGGAACGCTCGGTTTGGGATGCGTTGCTTGAATTCGCTGGCACTGCGGAAGGCCTGCCACCGGACCTGGCCGAGAACCACGACCACTACCTGCACGGGACCCCCAAGCGGAAAGTGTGAGATTCGCCGACACAGCCTACTTCCTGGCTCTGTTGAACCCCCAGGATGGCTGGCACCAGCCGGCGTTGCGCCTGAGCCGACGCCGCGAAGGGCCGCTCCTTACGACGGTTTGGATCCTCCTCGAAGTCGGCGACGCACTGGCCACCGGCCCAAATCGGCAGTTGTTCCCCCGGTGGCTGGATTCCCTGTTGGCGAGCGCCCACTTGGAGATTGTCCCCGCCACCAATGACTGGTTCTTTCGAGGGCTCGCCTTGTACCGTGCTCGCCCCGACAAGGAGTGGTCCCTGACGGATTGCATTTCCTTCGTGGTGATGGGCGAACGGAGCCTGACCGAGGCCCTGACCTCCGACCATCACTTTGAACAGGCTGGCTTCACCGCGCTGTTGAAGGCGCCGTAACTATGCCCCAGCTATTTGTGCGCGTCGTGGGTCGGCCAGAGGCGAAGGAAGAAGGAAGAATGTAGAATGCAGAAAGCGGCAGGGGAAAAGCAGAAAGCAGAAATTGGACGGACAAAAGCTGAACCGCTGAAACGCTGAAAGCTGAAATGGGGAAAAGAGGCTGCGGGACCACGGGACATCGAACATCCAACGCCGAACCTTGAACCCTGAACCTCGAACCTTGAACCTCGAACGGCCGGCCCCGGGTTACGGCCACCCTCATCCGGGGAATGCAGAAGGTTGAATGATGAATGAAGAATGGCTTCAAGCCACCTTTAGGCTACCCTGAGGCTACCCTCAGGCCATCTGGTAGCCAACCGGTAGGCACCCGGAAGCCACCCTGAGGCTACCCTGAGGCTACCCTTATCCAGGGAATGCAGAAGGCAGCAGGGGAAAAGCAGAAATTGGGAAAGCAGAAAGTAGAAAGGGGCGGAAGGGACTTTGGGACCAAGGGACTATGGGACCAAAGCCGCCCGGGGAGCTTACCCAAGGCTGCCTCAAAGCCATCCCATAGGGGGCTTGGGAACCCGCGCTGCGCCGGTTCAGGATACGTCACAGGATTTGTGACCGGGACCACTTAGTCTTCGCCGACGCCTACCGTTACTCCGTCCAGGGGCGCGCCGTCCGCTGCGCGAAGGCGACAGCAGGCCGACCACTCCCCGCCCCCCTGTGTCACCTTTAGCAGCAGCCGGTTCACCCCGCGGTTGAGCATGACCTTGACCTTGTCCTCCCCGGGGGTGTTGCCCCGGATGACGTTGTTGGCATGCACGACCTTCTCATTCAGCCAGACCTTTACGCCGTCGTCGGTGCCGATCTCAAGCCGGGCTTCCTGGTCGCGCTCGGAAGTGATCTGCGTCTTGATATAGGCCACCCGTTCATCTCCGCCCATGATCTTGTCCAGCCCGACCAGTCCTGTCTTGCTCATGGCCGCTTGTCCCACCGGGCGCCAATCGGCCTTCGACCCAGCCTTCTCCGGCTCGAACACGAGATCAAACAACTCCGCCCCGGTCTTCCCCTCCAGCTTATAGGGGCCCGAGTACATCCAGGCCAGAATGGACCCATCGGGCGTCTGACCGGCGTTCTGCAGGCTCTTGATGGCGTCATCAGCCTTCTTGCGCAGATCTTCTTGGTCAGTCATCCCCTTGAGTTCCTGCAGGGCGGCTACCGCGCGGGTGTGGTTCACCATGCCCAATTCCCCGGCTACTCGAATGGCCGCCGGGATCGCCTCGTTCTTCAGCGCGGGATCCTGGCTGCACCCTTTGAGCAGGTCGAGTGAGCCGAACGAAGGAATCTCCGCCAGCCCGGAGATGGCCTGCCGCTTTTCCTCCGGGCGTGGCGCCACCTCGAGAACGCTGCGGTAAGCGGACAGACGCTCCGCCATGGGCACTTCTTCCATAGCCGCGAGCCGAAGGCAGCCGTCGCGCAACGCCACAATCGCGTCGCTGGAGTCCGGCGCGCGGCGCGCCAGGTCCACCAGGTGCGGCAGCGCTGTCGCGTCAGGCCAGCCCACCAGCGTGCGGAAGGCGGCCTGGCGAACTTCAATGTCGTTGTCGCCCATCGCCTTGACCACCGCAGTCAGCGCAGCGGGGCCGGGGGTGTACCCCAGCAGGCGCAGCAAGGCGGCCCGGGCGGGCGGTTGCCGCGCCTGGCCGAGCGCGCCGAGCACGATGTCCGCCCCGGCTGTCTTGTCCTGTGCGCGGGTGCAAATGGCCCTTCCGGCCTCTTCGCACGCCGCTCGAAGCTGGGCGTTCTCCGTGCCGACGATCGTGGCAGTGAGCGCCGTCAGTTGCGCGCCCTGGCCCAGGACGCCAAGCGCCTTGGCGGCCTCGGCCGCCAGCACCGCATCGGTCCCGGCCACCAGTCGCACCAGCGTGGGCAACGCGGCCACCGTGCGGCGGCTCGCCAGCACGCCCAACACAGTGGTGCGGTCGGGCGCGTCAGGCGATTCGATCAGACCGATCAGCGCCTCATCCACGCCCGGTTTGCCCAAGTGGTCCAGAGTCTTGTGCGCGGCCTCCGCCACCGCCCCCTGCCCGGTGCCCGCCAGCCGCACCAGCATGGGGACATCGGCTGCTTCGCCGTGCCGGCCCAGGCAATCAATCGCCGCCGCTCGGACGGCTGGCTCGGACTCCTTACCGGTCAGGCTCAGCACGGCGGGCCGCGCGGCCACTTCCGGCAGGTCTGCCAGCACGCCCAGCAGGATCAGTTGACCGGAGGACTTCATGGTGGGCAGTGCCGCGGCCACTGCGCTCTGCAACGCCGCATCCGTGGACGTCATGTAGGCGGCCACGGTGGCCTCACGCATGGCGGCGTCTTCGCCCTGCACCATCTCGGTCACCAGCTTGACCGCCTCGGCCTGCGGCAGCGCGCCGATCAGTCCTTTCAAGGCCGCGATGCGGATGGACTGCGGTTGGCTGGGCTGCATCAGATCGCGGTATATGGAGGCGGCCTGGAGATTCGCGCCGGCATTCTTGAGACGCCCCGCGGTGGTGATGCGCGCGCGTGCCTGAGTGCGGGACAAGGCAGGGGCAACCTGAAGTGCGGCCAGCGCCTGGGCCGCGGACTCGGTGCCAATCGCCCCCAGCGCCATAATAGCCGCGCCGGCCACCACGGGATCCTCGTCTTTGGTCGCTCGGGCTATGGCGCTCACCGCTTCCGGGTCGCGCCGGACTCCGATCGAGCCGATCAAGCCCGCCAGCAGCCGTCCTTTTACTTTGGGCAGCGCGTCTCTGAGGGCGGTGCCGGCCGCGGGGGAGGCCATGGGCTGTAGCGCCATCCGGGCCGGATGCGACAGATCCTCATCGGTCAGCAACGGGGCCAAAGCCGAAACGCACTCCGCTGACCCTACCACAGCCAGCCAGCGGCAGATGTAGCGCTTGGCGTCCTTGGGCGTTTCGGGCGCTTTCAGCACCGCCAGGAGCTTGGTCTCGATGTCCCGGTACTGCGCAGGCGAAGACTTGCGGATCTGCTCCTCGATCATCGCTAGGGGCAGGCGGCTCTGGCCAAACTGGAACTTCGCCAGCCCCTCATAGGGATCGGCGGTAGCCGGCTGGCCGCACACGCGGATGGAGCCCAGTGCCAGGCCGAGAACGGCAAATAGAGCAAGTGCTTTCATAGTCTTGTGTATAGAAAGGGTGGATGCGGCATCCGTGTTCGTCGCGGTCATACGATGCTCCAGGGGTCGCGCTTGGCGCGGCCAATCAAGGCGGTGGCCGATGCGTCGCCGATGATTTCCTCCGTCTCCGGGTTCCAGCGGAACTTCCTGCCCAGGCCGATGGCGATCACACAAAGGTGCCCCACACTGGCCGAGCGATGGGCCACCTCGGCGGGCGTAATGGTCAGCCGCCGCGACTTCACGCAGTCGAGGAAATTGCCAATGTGATTGGTCGAATTGTAGAGGTTGATCTCGTCCGGGCGGATCTTGTCCTTCATCAGACTCTTGGGTTCGGTTTCAAAGCCGCCGCGGTCCACCCAGACCCAGCCGTCTGTCCCGATCCACTTGGCGCCCATGCGATGCGGGCCTTCCGCGTTCTGGAGGACCATCTTCACGCCGTTGGCGTAGGTGCACTCGATCCGGTAGCGCGTCGCCGCATCCCAGATGCCCGTCTTGGGAAACTCGGCGTAAATGGGGTTGACCTCCACCGGGCCGGTGTATTCGGTGCCCAGGCCCCATTGCGCGATGTCGCCGTGATGGCCGATCCAGTCCATGAGTTGGCCGCCGCCGTAATCCATCTGCCAGCGCCAGTTCCAATGCGTGCGGTCCGCGGAATAGGGCGCCCAGGGCGAGGGTCCGCACCAGAAATCGTAGTCAAGCTGCGGCGGCGGATCGGTGAAGGGAGCGTTGCCGCCGGGGCCGCCCGTGGGCAGGCCGACTTCCACCGTGTGCACCTTGCCGATTCGACCGTTGCGCACCAGCTCGCAGGCGAAGCGGAAATCCCCCGTGGACCGCTGCCACGAGCCCGTCTGCCAGACGCGCCCGTACTGGTTGAGGGTCGTGACCATGGCCCGGCCCTCCCGCAGATCATGGCTGAACGGCTTCTCGCCATAGACATCCTTGCCCGCCCGGGCGGACGCCATGACGGTAATGGCGTGCCAGTGGTCAGGCGTGGCCATCGAGATCACGTCAATGTCGTCCCGGGCCACAAGCTCGCGAAAATCCTTGTAGCCGGCGCAATCCTGGTTGCTGTAGAAGGTGTTGACCCGCTTGCGAGCGTTCTCACAGGCATTGCGGTCCACATCGTTCACGGCCAGCACCTGGCAGCGCGGATCTTCCAGGAAGCCCCCGAGGTTGCCGCTGCCCTGGCCTCCCAAACCGATCGCCCCGACCGTGATGCGGTTGCTCGGGGCCGGACGCCCCGCCGCGCCCAGCACGGAGGAGGGCACTACCACAGGCAGGCTGGCGGCCGCGCCCAGCAACGCGGCACCCCGCAGAAACCTGCGGCGGCTGAAGGAGGCCTGCGGGGAAGGGATTGCGCGAAGTCCCGGTGAGCTTGATGAGCAATAGACTGACATGGGCCAAGCCTATCAGCGCCGCAGCCTGGGGCACAATCCTTCGTTGAGGGCTTCGTTCAGGACCGGCTCAGCCACTTTGAGCTTGGCGCGGGTGGGTGATACCCGGATGATTGCCCGCCAATGCATTTCCTTCGCAAGAAGTTCGCAGGCTCGCCCGACTACGCGCGGGTCGCGCCGTTCGTGATCTTTGTCGCGCTGACAGCCATGCAAGGCCAGCTTGGCGGAGACTCACGCTATTGGATTTACCTGGCGAAAACGCTGGTGGGCGCATGGCTTATCTGGGAGATGCGGCCGTTCGTCGAGGAAATGCGCTGGAAGATCAGTTGGGAGGCGGTGGCGGTGGGCGCGGCTGTCTTCGCGGTCTGGGTCGGCCTGGATGGACTGTATCCGAGGCTCAGCGAACTGGATGCGGGGTGGAATCCCCACAAGCAGTTCGGGGAAGGCTCGGCCCTGGCATGGCTATGCGTGGTGGGGCGCATCGCGGGCTCATCCATCGTCGTGCCGCCGCTGGAGGAAGTCTTCTACCGCTCCTATGTCTATCGGGTGCTCGTAAAGACTGATTTCCGGGCTATGCCACTCGGCCAATTCCATTTGCTCTCGTTTGTGGTCACGTCGTCAATCTTCGGACTCATGCACCCGGACCGCTGGCTGGGGGGCATCCTGTGCGGTCTGGCCTACCAATGGCTGGTGATTCGTAAGAACCGCCTGGGCGATGCGATGACCGCTCACGCGCTCACCAACTTCCTGCTCGGGCTGTGGGTGGTATGGAAGGGCGCCTGGAATTTCTGGTGAGCGGAGCAATTCAGCAAGCAGGAAAGCAGGGCAGGGGACGAGGGAGCAATTCCTGAGTTCCAAATTAGCCGGAATCTGTTCTCATTGCCGTGTGCTGCCGTGCCTGATTTTTGAAGACGAACACCTGCTGGTGGTGAACAAGCCTGCCGGCCTGAACACGCACGCGCCCAGTCCCTATGCGGGTGAGGGCCTCTACGACTGGCTGCGCCATCGGGAGGCGCGCTGGGCGAAGCTCGCGATTATCCACCGGCTCGACAAGGAGACTTCCGGCGTCATGGTCTTCTCGAAATCAGCCCTCGCTAATCGCTCGCTCACTGGGCAGTTCACCGATCGCGGCGTCAGGAAGAAGTATCTGCTGCTCACCGACCGCCCCGTGCCCGCGAGAGAGATCACGATCGAGAGCACAGTGTTGCGCGCCGGGGAAAAGTACGTGAGCCGGCCTTTACATGTCGGCGGGGTGAGGGCGGAAACGCATTTCCGTCTAATCGGCGGACGCGAGGCAAGCGGGCAGGGGAGGGGGGGCGGAAATCCGAAATCCGAAGGCCGAAGTAGGCTAGGCGAGGCTGGTTGTTATGAGATGGTCGAAGCCGAGCCGCTAACGGGGCGGACGCATCAGATCAGGGTTCATGCCGCCGAGAAGGGGTTCCCGATTCTCGGCGACACGCTGTATGGCGGCACGCCGGCATCCAGGGTTTTCCTTCATGCGGCTGAGTTGACGCTGACGCATCCGGCTACAGGCCAGGAGATGACCTTTCGCGCACCGCTCGAACAAGGCGAGGGGAGTGGCTCATCCGCCAGCCCGGTCGAAGCCGGCGATGGTCTGCGCTGGCTGACGGGTCACCAACTGTGCCTGGCAGTGCGCGAAGCGCTGATCGAACCGGAACAGACCAATGCTTATCGGGCCATCCACGGCGTGAGTGATGGATGGCCGGGCTGGGATGTCGAGCGGCTGGGAGATTACCTGTTATCCCAGAGCGAGCAGGTGCTCCACTCGGCACTGCGCGAAGAATTGGTGAGGCTAGTGAATTCCTTCTCTGCTCGCGGGGCGTACCATAAGATCCTGACGCGTCACGTGCGCCGCGCCGCCCCCGCCGAAGCGTCGCCGCAACTCGTGCACGGCGAGGCAGCCCCGGAACGGTTCACGATTCGAGAAAACGGCCTGCACTTCGAGCTTAGTTTTGCCGAGGGCTACTCGGTGGGCCTGTTCCTCGACCAGCGAGACAATAGGCGAAGGCTCCTTACAGGACATCTCGCCGCCGGTTTCCCTTTGTTCCCGTGCTCGCCACAATTGCAAGGCTGCGACAAGCTCACCGGACCGCGAGCCGTCCCGGCTCGCAGCGCGCAGGAACACGCCGGAGTGCTCGAAAAGCCAGGACGTCCGGGAGCCGCACAGGCCGCTGCGAGCCGGGACGACTCGCGGTCCGCCCGTGAGCTTGCTGGAGCCCTGCCGCAATCGGCAATCGGACATCGGCCATTGGAAATCCTCAATACGTTCGCCTACACCTGCGGCTTTTCTGTGTGCGCGGCTAAGGCGGGGGCGCGGACGACCAGTCTTGACCTCTCGAAAAAGTGCCTCGACTGGGGGAAACGAAACTTCGCGTTGAACCAACTTGACCCAGGCGGGCACGACTTCATCTATGGCGACGCCTTTGATTGGCTGCGCCGCCTGGCGAAGAAGCAGCAGCTTTACGATGTGGTTCTGCTCGACCCGCCGACGTTCTCGCAGTCGAAGGAGTCGGGAGTGTTCCGGGCGGACAGAGACTACGACCGCCTCATCACGGCGGCCTTGCCACTGCTCAGAACGAGCGGGGTGCTGTTCGCCTCGACCAATGCGGCGGATTGGCCCCCGCAAGAATTCCTGGCGACCGTGGCCAGGGCCGTCCACGGGGCAAACCGGCAAATCCTCCAGCAACACTACGTCCCGCAGCCCCCGGATTTTCCCATCTCAAGAGCCGAACCAGCCTACCTCAAGACCGTGTGGCTGCGAGTTGGATAGCTCCCCTGAAAAGGGTTCTTCATAAGTAACTGCGGCTTAGGCACTTAACCTGATCCTGCGAAGGTACGAATGCCGCATCTGCTCTCAGGTTAGGGTTTAGGATTTCGAGCCTCGGATTCTCCGGCCGGGCTACCCCTGCCGCAGCAGTTCCAGCATCTGCCGGTCGAGCTTGTGGCCGCGAAAGTCCTCGTACTCGACGTCAGCTCGCTGGCTGTCGAGCACCCCAAAGCCACCCTGCAAATTCCAGAGCGCCCAGCCCCAGCCCGCTTCCTTCCACAACGCCAGACAATCCTGCATCCAGGCCAGCACTACTTTGTGGGGCGTGCGATTGAACGCACCCCATTCGCCGACGTGGACACCCACGCCCTTCTGCTCCAGTTGTTTCCAAGGTTGGATCCGCTCTTTGGCCAGCGTCTCCTTGTTGACCACGCGCTTCTCGCCAAGCTTCAGCGGCCAGGCCGGCTCGGGCCATGTATCCGAGCCTTGCATCCAGCTCGCTTTGTAATGACTGATCTGCACCGGCTCGTAACCGCGCGTGCTCTGCGCGATGCCCGTGTCCACCAACCCATGAACCGGCTTGCCGCCCCACCGCAACCCGTCCGCAATGATGAGCCGCTGCGGGTCTTCGGCGCGGATAGCCTGCACCAGGCGCTTGACCACGCGCACATAGGTCTCCTCGGGAAAGTCGCCCGGCTCATTGAGCAAGTCGAAGCTCACCCGCTCGTTGGGGATGCCCTGGAAGCGCTTGGCGAGCTGCCCCCAGTGGAACGCGCAAGCGTCCAGCGCCTTGTCATCCGTCCACAAATCCAGCGGCTCCTTCGGTGGGTTGACACAATAGCCGGGCGCGCGGTGCAGGTTGAGGTTGACATGCACGCCGTGCTTGCCGCCCAACGCGACCGCATCGTCAAGGTGCTTCAACTCCTCCTCGCGCAGCTTCAGCCAGTCGTCCGGGTCGGTCCAGCAGAGATACGAGAGCGGCAGGCGCACAAAGTCGAAGCCCCATTCATTCAGGAGGGCAAAGTCGCTCTCGGGGAAGGGCGGATTCCCTCCCCTCCGTTTCACGAACTTCTGGAGCAGGTTGAAGCCGCGCCAGCGCGGCAGGTGGCGGGCGGTCACGGCTGGCCTGTCAGCGGCGAGCAGCGGGGACATGGGCACGGCGGCGGCTGCCAGGGCCAACGCCCCAGCGGTTTGAAGGAATTCTCTGCGTTTCATGGTTTGTTCTTGCGTTCGAATGACTGGGTAATGAGGCTCGACCCCGGCGCAGCGCGCGTGCGCCGGCGCAGCAGGAACACGAAGCTGATCGCGACCCCGGCCAGCAACAGTCCTGCAATCCAGATGCTCGCGCGGCCAATCAAGCTTTCCGCCGGAACGGCGGTGGCAGTCTGGGCGGGCGCGACCGGAAGAGGCGAGGGGGGAGGGGAAAGGGACGAGGAGCGGGGGGACACGGACGCAGCCTCGGTGGTATTGGCACTGGGTCCCGGTGAAACCTCTTGCGTCGCGGGCACCGCCGGGCCCGGCTTGGGTGCGGGAGCTGGGAGGGCAGCCGCCGCCTCGGCCTTTGACGGCGCAGGCGCGACTGGTTTTGTCTCAGGTCCGTTCACAATTCCCACCTTGGGTTCCGTGACCGGCGCGGGCACCGGGACCGGCTTGGGCTCGGGAGCGGGAGAGGGTTTGGGCAACTCGGGGATTGCTGGCTTCGGCTCGGACGCCGGGGGTGGCAGCGCAGAAGCCGCCTCGGGCGTTGCCGGCGCAGGTGTGGCTGGTTTCGTCTCGGGGCCCTCCACAACTCCTGCTTTGGGTACTGGGACCGGCATGGTGGCCGGTGAAGGTGTTGGCGGCAAATCGGGTGAAGCCTTCTCTGGCACAGGCGGTGCAGCCTCCGTCTTTGCTATTTGGTCCGGCTGCGCCGCTGGCCCAGGCGGGTTAACAATGGGGGACTTGCTACCGCTGGTTGCCTCCGGAGCAGGGGCAGGCGCTTGCACGCTGACGCCAGACGCCTCCAGTTTTGGCACCGGGGCTGCCTCCGGTTGGGCCTTCTTCCCGGAGATGATCAGCGGCGGTGCGGTTGGAGGTGGGGCTGTGCGCACGGCCTCCAAGAGCTTGCTTTGAACCTTGTCAGCGTTTTGCGCCTCCCGGGGCCGGCGCGGCATTTGCACCGGCCAGGGGGGCGTGTTCACGGTAAAGTCGGCAAGCTGGCCGTCCTGCCCTCGGAAGACGGTAACAAACGGCATCCGGGCCTTCTGCTGTGCGTCCTGCCACTTCAGGTAAAAGGCGTTGATCCGATCGTCGAAGGGCGTGCCGTGGATCTTGTCGTCAGCGCTGGAAATCAGAATGACCGTGATAAGAGGTGAAGCCTTAATGACGCCGTTTAGCGCGGGGAGAACCTTGTCGAAGCTAGCCTGCTTTTCGTACCTCTGTCCTTTCAGGAAGGTGAGCGTGCGCAAGACGATGTCCTTTTGCGTCTCAGGCGACCACGTCTGCAGCGGAAAGCGGCCCGCGTAAAGGGTCTCGTTGTAAGTCCAGACGCCCAGCGTATCCCCGCGCCGCAACTGCCCGCCTAAGTCGGACTTCAGCAAGTCCTGCACGGTCTGGAGCACGGCGTCGGCCCGGCGTTGCATGGAACGGGACGTTTCCACCACCAGCAAGTATCGGTTGGAAGGCGGCGGTGCTTTGGCGGCATCGGCTTGGGCCAGGAGCGGGCACGGAGTCAGCGCCATGACGAAAAGCAGCGCCGCCAGCAGCGGCCGCCGCAACGCGAACCCGCCGCACCTGCGGTTGTCGCGGTCTTTGGCCCTGCTCATCTTCCAATGTCGTGTGTTCACTTGGTCGCGCCGCGACGGCTGTTCACTTCCGCCGCTCAAATCTGTGCCGCTCTCGTCGGTTGTGATGTCTAATGTTATCGTCCAATTCCGCCAAGGTATTTTCGACAGCCTCGATGAAGCTCCAGCAACTGGACGCGCTGCCGCCCAGGCTGATCACCGTATCCCGTTCCGCATGATCGTCCGTGACCGCCAGGACTTCGCCGAAGGGGCCGAACCGGTAAGCCGCGCGCTCGATCATCTGGTCGGCAGTCTGGCCCCTGCGCGAGTAGAGAACTTCGACTTCTGAGGTAGATGCGGCCGGCGGCCTGCCACTTCGCACGGTGGCGCCATCAAAGAAGATCGTCACCGGGGTGCCGACCGCATCCTGGTAAAGCGTGAGCCGGTGGATCAACTCGTCGCGCGCAGCGGCGGAATGCCGCGCCCGGCCAGGCGCCAACTCGGGCCAGTTATGCAGCAGGCTGTAGCCATCAACAAGAATCCGCACCAGGGCCATGAACAACCATACCGCCCCGGCCCCGCGTTCGTAAACGGAAAAGCATGCTCGAAAAGGCTTTGCACAACTCGCCGACTCTGTTACTGTAAAGCATATTAAGGAAGCTATGAGGCATTGGGCTTTAATCCTGATGGCAGGATGGACCTGTGGGGCAGCGACGGCCCTGCAAGCGGGCGATGTCGGCCTGATCAAGATCAACGGCGCCATTGGCCCCGCCACCGCGAGCTACATCGCCCGCGCCATTGATGTCGCCGCCGAGCGCAGCGATACCTGCCTGATCATCGAGCTGGACACCCCGGGCGGCTCACTCGAATCCACCAAGCAGATTGTCCAGAAGTTCTACGCTGCGAGCGTCCCCACAGTCGTGTATGTCGCGCCAGACGGCGCATGGGCTGGCAGCGCAGGCTGCTTCATCACGCTGGCGGCGGACGTCGCCGCCATGGCCCCCGGCACCAGCATCGGCGCGGCGCACCCGGTTTCCATCGGGGCCGGCGGCGAGGAGAAAACCAGCGACACGATGAAAGAGAAGCTCGAGCAAATCACTGGCAGCTTCATCGAGGGGATCGCCAAGCGGCGCGGGCGCAACGCCGAGTGGGCCAGGTCTTCGGTGGTCGAGAGCAAAGCGATCGATGCCGACAAGGCGCTGGAGCTGAAGGTCATAGACCTCATCGCCAAAGACCTGCCGGACTTGCTCAGCCAGCTCGACGGCCGCGAGGTGCGCGGCATGACTCTCAAGACGGCCGGCACGGAGGTGGTGGATATTCCGATGACCGCGCCGGAGCGTGTCCTTCAACTGCTCTCGCACCCCGAACTGATGATGATCCTTATGCTCGTGGCGATGTACGGCATCATCGGGGAGCTGAGCAACCCGGGCGCGATCCTGCCGGGAGTGGTGGGCGCAATTGCGCTGATTCTCGTGCTCTACATGGCGACAATTCTGCCGGTTAACCTCGCCGGCCTCGCGCTGATCGGCTTGGCTGTCGTCTTGTTTATCGTGGACATCTATGCGCCCACTCATGGTGTGCTCACGTTCGGCGGCGTGGTCGCGTTCTTCCTCGGCGCACTGATGCTCTTCAACCGCGCCGACCCCGCCTTCCGGCTCTCGCTGGTGTATATCATTCCCGCCACGCTGGTGACGGCGGCCTTCTTCATCTTCGTCGTGGGCGCGGGCCTGCGGGCGCAATTCCTACCCGTGCGCGCCGGCCGCGAAACTCTGCTTCGCAAGACCGTTCCCGCCCTGGCCCGCATTGATGCAGCCAGCGGCAGGGTCTTCGTGGAGGGCGAATACTGGAACGCGGTCAGCGAAGTGCCAATCGAACCCGGCCACCCAGTCGAGATTGTCGCCATCAACGGCCTGACTTTGACGGTCAAACCCAAACAACCACCCATAGCCTGATCAACCGCAACAACCGGAGAATACCATGGAACAAATCATCGCCAGAATGTTCAACCTAACCGCCTGGACCGTGCCGGTCATTATCCTGGCGGCGATTATCCTGCCGCAAGCCATCCGCATCCTGCGCGAATACGAGCGCGGCGTCATCTTCCGCCTCGGCAAACTGCTCGGCGCCAAAGGGCCGGGCCTCATTATCCTCATCCCGGTCGTGGACCGCATGGTCAAGATGGACCTGCGCGTCGTCACCATTGACGTTTCCAAGCAAGAGGTGATGACCCGCGACAACGTGCCTGCTACCGTGGACGCGGTCGTCTATTTCCGCGTCGTGGACCCGATTGCCGCCGTCGTCAAAGTCGAGAACTTCTGGAAGGCAACCTCGCTCATCGCGCAGACCACCCTCCGCAGCGTCCTTGGCCAGGCCCCGTTGGATGACCTGCTCTCGCAACGCGATGTGATCAACCTGAAACTCCAGGAGATCATTGACCGCCAGACCGAGCCGTGGGGCGTCAAAGTCACCGCCGTCGAGGTGAAGGACGTTTCACTGCCGGACAGCATGAAGCGCGCGATGGCCAAGCAAGCCGAGGCCGAACGCGAACGCCGCGCCAAGATCGTCAACGCCGAAGGCGAATTCCAGGCCGCCGAAAAGATGGTCCAGGCCGCCGCGATGATCAGCAAAGAGCCGATCGCCCTCCAACTGCGCTTCCTCCAGACCATGCGCGAAATCTCCAGCGAGCACAACACGACGACCTTCCTGCCGATACCAATTGAATTATTCACCCCCTTCCTGAAAGGCCCGCCCAAGGCCTAACCGCCCGTCGTCCGCCCCTGTTGAAGGTAGGGCGAGGTGTCCCCACCGCGCCGCCGCAGGTGGCCAAAACTCGAACGTTCCGGACATCTTCGGACGCTCGCGGCGAGGTAAGGGCACCGCGCCCCACCAATTACCGGCCCCCGCACAATGTCCCGCCGCTTTACCCTGGCTTGTACCACGCATGTACTACGCATGTACCTCCCATGTACCTCACATTCACCTCCCATGCCCTTGGCTTGCACCTGGCTCGTACCTCCCATGCACCTCGCATGTACCTGGCTTTGGGCGTCCTCGCCCGCCGTTTCATCATTCATCATTCATCCTTCTACCTTCGCCCCGCCGTGGCTTTGGGGTAGCCTTGGGGTGGCTTTAGGGTGGCTTTAGGGTCGCAATGGGGTGCCTATCGGTTGGCTATCAACACGCTTTAGGGTGGCTTTGATGTCGCATTGATGTCGCATTAGCCGATTTCTCGCTCATCTTCGCCGCAACGAGTCGGCCCTGGCTCTCCGGAGCGCGCGTCTGGGACACGGCGCGGTTAAAGCCGCTACGACATGCCGGGTCAGAGGCCGGCATTCCAGCGGCCCGTAGCTGGGGTCCAAACCCCAAATCCGACTTGGTGTGTGTAGTTCATGCCGTTCTCGATCACCTTGAGACCGAAGTCCCTATAGTTTGCAGGAATAAAAAAGCTGGACGACTTTCGGTCCAACGCGCATAGGTCCCAGGTGTCTCCGATGCCAAGCCTCGCACCGGCTAGCAGTAATGTAACGAGCCACGCTTGGCCGTGGCAACGGGTATCATTCTGCGTCACTTTATTTCGTGGCCTTTGTCACGAGTCCCACGAATCGTCTAAATCGTGGGAAGTCTGGCCCGGACGCGGTCAGAA
>Ga0187880_1001974_pt1 | contig 16067 bp, 13 predicted proteins | sample June2016WEW_19_4_FD_132998 | JGI IMG/M metagenome (GOLD analysis project Ga0187880, IMG submission 132998) | Peatland microbial communities from SPRUCE experiment site at the Marcell Experimental Forest, Minnesota, USA - June2016WEW_19_40 | ecosystem: Environmental > Terrestrial > Soil >...
AGTCGTGTCGTAGGAGAAGGTGACTGTAGAACTGGTGCCGAGGTTGGCGTCGCTGTCGGTGGCCTGGGCCGTGACGGCGTAGCTGTCGCCGGAGGTGAGGTCAGAGGTTGGAAGCGTGAGCGACCAGCTCGTGGTGCCGGTCGTGACCGGGAGGTAGTTCGGACAGCTCGCCGTGTAGGTGTTGCCTGAGCCGGTCCAGCACGAGCCACCGCTTTGTTCGATGGAGACGACCACGTCCGAGATGGACGCCCCGGCGGCGTTCGCAGCCGCAGTGCCGGTGATCGCCCCGCCCCAGTCGGTGCCGTAGACGGTGCCGTTGACGGGGTAGGAGATGGCCACCGTCGGCAGAGCCGGAGCGGCGGTGTTGTAGGTGAAGGCGACCGTCGCGCTTGTAAAGACGTTCCCGACGCTGTCTTTCGCCTGGGCGATGACGTTGTAGCTGTCCCCGGAGGTGAGGTCGGTGGTCGAAAGCGTCAGCGACCAGCTCGTGGTTCCAGATGTGACCGGCACGTAGTTGGGGCAGGAAGCAGTGAAGGTGGCGTCGCTGCCCGTCCAGCAGCTAGTGCTGCCACTTCCTTGCTGGAGCGAGACCCCGACAAAGGTGACGCTGCCCAAAGCGTCACTCACCGTGCCCGTGATGGCCCCACCCCAGTCGCTGCCATAGGTGGTGTCGTTGACCGGGTAGCTGATCGTGACCGTCGGGGTAGTCGGGGGAGGAGTGGTTCCCCAAGTGCCAGCCGTGATCGTCTGGCCGCTCGTGGTCGAGGTCGTGAACACCGCGTGCGCGCCAGCCCCGATCAGGCCCAAGGCTGCGAGGGAAACAACTCCCACGCGTGCGACCGAGCGCAGCTTCATGTCAGCCTCGTCCAGTCATGCAAAGTCGGCTTTGCCGCGGAACCCCATGGCCCTTGGTTTTCTGCCAAGGGCCATGGGTCCCCCTGCTCGCGGTCAGGGCGCTCCCGAAGGAGAAGGCCCTGTTGTCGCGGCCCAGACGGGTGGGTCCAGCCACCCGGCCTCGTAGGGCCGCAACTCCCTGTTGCGTGGGTCTCGTCCCGGCCGAATGCTTCCCACAGCCCGACGATCCGGTGCAGCCAAGACGCCTTTGCCGCGGAACCCCGTGGCCCCTGATTGGTACCAGGGACCACGGGTTCCCCTGTTTGTTGCGGGTTACTCCCGAGGAGGGAGTCCTTGTTGGTGCGGTCCGGGGGCGGCGGGAACAGACTCCCCGCCCAGCAGAACCGCAACACTTCGTCGACCGAGGTCAGGGTGCGTTCCACCTGCGGCGCGTTGCCCACGGTAGTTGCAGGCTCACACCTGGCGACCTCATTCGCGGGTGCCGAGGAGAGAGGCGTCCGTCCCCCCGCATCCCCGCGACTGCTGACCTCGCTCATGCGGTGCCTCGCTTTTCCCACGGTGCGCAGGCGGGTCGCGGGGGGAGTAGAGGCGAAAGTCCCGAGTTTGCGATTTATCGTTGAACTACAGGGATGTGATACGGGAGGGGGAGAGGGACCGCCAGAATCCATGAAGAGCCGCTTCATGGCAGCAAGCGTGCCTATCGGCCAGAAGTCGCTCAACGTGTTCAGGCAGTGAACATCGGTACGGCCGGCGAGTGTTGTTCTTACACCGACCTTCGGGGCCTTGTTATAAGCGGCCATTGACCATTCGGTAATGGCCTTCGCTCGTTGAGACCTAAGAAGACACTCCGTGCCCGCTCACTTTGTTCGTGGGTATTGAAACACCATGAATGCCGCGCGGGTACGGGTTCGCTACTCGCTCCATCCAGTCCAAGCGACCAAATAAGGACTGGGAATCACAGCTTCCCTCGCAGAGCGAACCATCGCGCCGGTGGCCACTCATGTCAAGGGGCTTTGTCAGGCGTTGTGTCACATCAACGCCTCTTCACGGGAATGACAAGCATGGGATTCGACCTGTCCAATGAGGCTTGTAAGGAAAGGAGATCTCGCTTTACAGGTATGCCGAAACAAACGGACTTGTCCATGCAAGAGCTCCAGCGCCGAAGCTCATCAAGGTCTGTGAACCGTAGAAGTCGGCAAAAACAACCGTTTTCAGATCCTTCACGGTGAAGACTGCCGTAAGTGCCGGAGTTGCTCTTGGCAACCGACGTCGGGAGTCGCGGGCGGCAACTTGGTTCATGAGCGGGCTCGCAGCGGTGATGGTCGGCGTGAGCCCCCTTTCTTGCGGGCGCTGAAGGACCGGAAAGTAATTTTCGCCCTTTTCACTCGTCGCGTTCATTTGTACACTCATCGTGGCCGTTTCGAAGGTCTGCCCGGCCGTCCGGCGACCCCTCCTCAACCGGTTTCTTAGGCAAGGGCATTGCGTGGCACCAGGAGAACTTTGGCTGACCGCGGTGAAGGGCGCGATCGTTGCCTGTGTTTTGCCCGTGGCGGTTCAGTGCTCACGTCTCGTCGCGGACCGCCCCCGCTGAATAGTTTGTCGTAGGGGTCCCGCCGGATGGGCGGGCGTTGGGTGGTGCGAAGGGAGACCGGCGAATGTCTCACGGTGGTGAGCTCGAGCGCCAGGTGCGCGAGTACTGGGACCTCGACGCGGCGACGTATGATCGGTCGCCAGGGCACGACCCGCGCACACGACTGGAACTGTCAGTGTGGGCGGCAAGTCTGCGCCGCCTGTTGCCACCTCCACCAGCACGCGTGCTGGACGTGGGAGCCGGGACAGGCTTCCTGAGCCTGTTGCTGGCCGGTCAGGGCTACCGCGTTACGGCACTGGACTTGGCGCCAGCCATGTTGGCGCGGCTCAGGGAGAAGGCAGAGCACCGTGGGCTCGGCATCGAGATCGTCGAGGGCAGTGCCGTCGCACCTCCGCCCGATGGCTTCGACGCCGTCGTGGAGCGTCATCTGGTCTGGACCTTGCCCGACCCGCAAGCGGCGCTCGAGGCATGGCGCCGCGCCGCACCGACTGGGACACTTGTGCTCATAGAAGGTACCTGGGGGGCGAGCGCGGGTCTCTCTGAGCAGCTGCGATCTCGCGCCAGGGTGCTTCTCCGGCAGCTGAGGGACCGGCCACCGGACCATCACGCGGAATACGGACCCGAGCTCCGCTTCGAGCTCCCGTTCGGGTCCGGTACAAGCCCCGACTTGCTGGTCGGCCTCGTCGAGTCGACGGCCTGGGGACCGGCTCGAGTCGAGCGACTTCGAGACGTGGAGTGGGCAACCCGCGAGGCACTCGGGTCGGCGATCGACCGCTTACTGGGAGTGACGCCACGACTTGCCGTGATCGCGGGCTGACGGGCTTGGCCAACGTGTCCCTTGTAAACGCTGGCTTTCCAGAGTGACGAGTGCCTGGAACGAGAACGACAGGCCTGCGATCGCGTGTCCGGTCTCGCCACTCAGAGTGGTCAGACCAACCGCGCTAGGGTGTCAAACATGAGGCGGTCGAAGTGCCTCGCTGCGGGCGTCGTGGTGACGGTCATGGCTTTGAGCCTTCCCGCGGTTGCGGCCATAGCCAGGCCGAGGACCGGTGGGCCGGGCACGCCCACGACGGCCCCGGCCATCCGGGACAAGCTCATCACGCCGACGACGACCACTTTGCCGCGCGTCTCGCCCAAGGCCGACCGGGTGCTGAAGCGTCTGTTGTCGGCGGTGGCTCTCATCACCGAGGACGACCAGAAGGCGGCGGCGCTGTCGGAGTTCTACGACCTCGACAAGTGCCAATTGGCGGCGGCGAAACGTGAGATCGCCGCCCTGGACGGCCGGATCCGTGTCGCCGATCTCCGAGCGTCGCTGGCTCGTGACCGTCTTCGCCAGACCGCGATTCGTGCCTATGTCTCCGGCGAGCTCGACGAGGTCGCCCCGGGGCCTATTTTCACCAATGCGTCCGAGCACGAGATGGCAGGGGTATACGCAGGCGTGGCGCTCGGCCAGTTGCATCAAGCCGTTGCTTTCTACGAGACGACCTCGAGTGCCGCGGACGCTTCCCGCTCCGGTGTCCTGCAAACTTCCCGGCAGGTTGCCCGGACCTTGGCCACTCTCGCCACCGTCCGCGCTCGCGCTTTCAAGCTCGTGCGCAAGGCTTCGGGCGAGTACGCCGCGATCAGCCGACGACTGCTCCGCCTGGTCGGACGGAAGGAGTTCAAGCTCCTCTTCTCACCGCCGCCATTGGGCAGCCCGTACAGGGGGCCGGACCTCGCCGGAACCGACGTGTCGCACGTTGCCACTCAATCACAGGGCTTGAGGGCCGCGAAGGTAGCCCTTGAGTTCCTCGGGGTCCCGTACGTGTTCGGAGGTGTCGGCCGGGCCGGCATCGACTGCTCGGGGCTCACGATGCGCGCCTGGGCGGCGGCCGGTCTCACCCTCGCCCACTCGGCCACGCTGCAGTGGGAGGAGTCCCGACCGGTGTCTTTGGGCCACTTGGAGCCGGGAGACCTGCTCTTTTACCACTTCGCCCACGACGGCCCGAGCGCCATCTCCCACGTCGTCATGTACCTCGGTTCGGGCCTGTACGGGGCGGAGACGGTGATCCAGGCGGCCGAGCCCGGGACGAACGTCGCTGTCGGCGCCATCTTCTTCAACGGGCTGGTCAGCGCCGGACAACCCTGATCGGAAGGCGGGCGGGCGCGCCTACCAACGCCCCCGGTGGACGACTTCGCCCAGCGGGCGCCGGGCCCGGCGTGCCGGCGAGCCGCTCGTCGCCGAGGCCGCCGACGAGTCCAGGGCTGCCTCGTAGCCGAGTGCGACGGCACCGATCACCTGGCTTGTTTCGGGCGCGCCCAGGGCGCGCAGCAAAGGGCCGGGGTCGCGGTGCAGGCGGAAGAAGAGGGCTCCCAGCCCCTCGTTCGTCGCGGCGAGGAGCAGCAGCATGACGCTGAACGACGCGTCCACGAGCCAGTAGGGCACCGCCCAGCGCTCGGCTGGCATCCCCGCGAGGCTCGAGCGTGCCTTGTCCGCCTCGGCGTATCGGGCGACATAGGCACTCGGGTCGCAGACGGGCAGGACGACCACCGGGGCCCGCAGCAGGCCGTGCAGCGCTCCAGGCTCCAAGAGGAACTCCTCGTCACTGGTCATCTCGAAGAAGCACCGGGTCTGTGCCGGGCCCGCCAGCACGACGAGGTCGACTCCCTGGCTGAAGCCGGCCGATGGTCCATGTGAGGCGACGCCCAGCACCCGGTCCAGGACGGCGGCCGCCACGGGCTGGTCCGAGAAGCTCCTTGTCATCCGTCGCTTGCGGACGACCTCATCGAGTTCCACGCCGCGGACGCTAACTGAGCACGAGGCCGGGGCGCGGCGCTGCCGCTCAACCGGGCGCGAAGGCCGGGGCGCGGGCCCGTTCCGGAAAGCTGATCGCGCTGGTAGCGTTTGAAGACTCAAGAGCACCGAGGAGAGGTGGGACTGGTGCCGAGCTTCAGGGACATGCTGAACCAGGTGAAACGCGAGATCGTCGAGGTCGAGACCTCTGCCGCGCAGGCCGCGTCCGATCAGGCCCTCTTCCTGGATGTCCGTGAGGCCGACGAGTATGCCCAGGGCGCGCTCCCCGGCGCCCTCCACCTGCCCCGGGGCCTGCTCGAGCCTCAGGTGGAAGGCCGTGTCCCCGACAAGGACCGCAAGATCATCGTCTACTGCGCGGGCGGGACCCGTTCGGCTCTCGCAGCGCAGGCACTCGGGCAGCTCGGCTATTCGGACGTGGCCTCCATGGCCGGCGGGTTCAACAAGTGGAAGGACGAGGGACGCGACTTCGTCACCCCGAGGACGCTCGACACCGCCCAGCGCAACCGTTACCAGCGGCACCTCCTTCTTCCCGAGATCGGCGAGGCCGGTCAGCAGCGCCTCCTGGAGTCGAAGGTGCTCCTCCTCGGCGCGGGGGGCCTCGGCTCGCCCGCAGCGCTCTATCTGGCCGCGGCCGGCGTGGGAACGATCGGGATCGTCGACATGGACGTCGTCGACTCCTCCAACCTGCAGCGCCAGATCCTGCACAACCTCGACCGTGTCGGCGAGCGCAAGGTCGACTCCGCGAAGAAGACGCTCACGGCCATGAACCCCGACGTGAATGTCGTCACCTACGACGTCCGTCTCGGTGCGGACAACGTGCTCGAGATCATCGATTCCTACGACGTGATCGTGGACGGTACGGACAATTTCCCGACCCGGTATCTCTTGAACGACGCGGCGCTGTTGAAGAGGATCCCGGTCGTCCACGGATCGATCTTCCGCTTCGAGGGCCAGGCCACCGTCTTCTACCCCTACGTGGGCCCCTGTTACCGCTGCGTCGTGCCCGAGCCGCCACCGGCGGACCTCGCCCCGTCGTGCGCGGAGGCGGGCGTTCTGGGCGTGCTGCCGGGGATCATCGGCTCCATCCAGGCCATCGAGGCGATCAAGCTCCTGCTCGATCTGGGCGAACCCCTCGTCGGCCGCCTCCTCGCCTACGACGCCCTCGAGGAGACGTTCAGGACCTTCAAGATCCGGCGCGACCCGGCCTGCCCCGCCTGTGGTGAGCACGCCGGCCAGATCGTCATCGCCGAGTACGACGACCTCTGCATGCCGCACCCGGCAAAGCCGCCTTTGAGACAGGCGTCGCGTTTCGGAGTCGCCGGCTGAGCAATCGCGCACCCGGCACGACTGCGGGCCCGAGGTGACAACCTCGGGAAGCGGAACTTACGCTGGGCCGGTGCCGACAGGAGACGACGAGCGTCGCACCGACTCGGGCATCGAGATCCGCCGCCGCTACGCAGCCGAGGACCTGGAAGGCTTCGACCCGGCGCGTGATCTGGGCGAGCCCGGCGCATACCCGTTCACGCGCGGGGTCCAGCGCGACATGTACCGCGGGCGGCTGTGGACGATGCGCCAGTACGCCGGCTACGGGACGGCCGAGGCGACGAACGCGCGCTTCAAGTTCCTTCTCGGGGCGGGCCAGACCGGGCTGTCGTGCGCGTTCGACCTTCCCACCCAGATGGGCTACGACTCCGATCACCCGCGCGCAGAAGGCGAGGTCGGCAAGGTCGGTGTGGCCATCGACTCGATAGAGGACATGCGGGCCCTGCTCGCAGGGCTCCCCCTCGACAAGGTGTCGACCTCGATGACGATCAACGCCACAGCCGCGATGCTGCTGCTGTTGTACGAGCTCGTGGCCGACGAGCAGGGCGTGGCGCCGTCGTCGTTGAGCGGCACGATCCAGAACGACATCTTGAAGGAGTACGTCGCACGCGGCACCTACGTCTACCCGCCGCGGCCGTCCATGCGCCTTGTGACCGACACCTTCGCCTACTGCGCGGAGCGGATCCCGGACTGGAACACGATCTCGATCTCCGGCTACCACATCCGCGAAGCCGGCTCGACCGCGGTCCAGGAGCTGGCGTTCACGCTTGCGAACGGGATCGCCTACGTCGAGGCGGCACTGGAGGCGGGCCTCGACTTGGACGCCTTCGGGCCGCGGCTCTCGTTCTTCTTCAACGCCCACAACGACCTGTTCCAAGAGGTGGCCAAGTACAGGGCCGCGCGGAGGATCTGGGCGCGGATCATGACCGAGCGTTTCGGTGCCCGCGACGAGAAGTCGAAGCGCCTCCGTTTCCACACCCAGACCGGCGGCTCCACGCTCACGGCCCAACAGAGCGACAACAACATCGTCCGGGTGGCGCTGCAGGCCCTTTCCGCCGTCCTCGGTGGCACCCAGAGCCTGCACACGAACAGCTTCGACGAGGCGATCGGGCTCCCGACAGAGCAGGCGGCAAAGCTCGCCCTGCGCACCCAGCAGGTCATCGCCTTCGAATCAGGTGTGACCAACACCGTCGACCCCTTGGCCGGCTCCTATTTCGTGGAGAGTCTCACCAGCGAGGTGGAACGTGCCGCGCTCGCCTACATCGCCCGGATCGACGAGATCGGCGGTGCGGTCGCCGCGATCGAGTCCGGCTTCATGCAGGACGAGATCGAGCAGGCCGCCTACGACTACGCCAAGGCGGTCGAGGCAGGCGACGCCGTGGTCGTGGGCGTCAACAGGTTCGTGGAGGAGATCGCCCACGAGCCCGAGGCCTTCCCCGTCGACCCGTCCCTGCAGCAGGCCCAGATCGAGCGGCTGCGGGCACTGCGGGCGTCGCGGGACCAGGGCGGCGTCGACGCCGCGTTCGACGACGTACGGGCGGCCGCCCGCGGCACACAGAACCTGCTTTTCCCGATGCGCGAGGCCTTGAGGCGCCGCGCCACCCTGGGAGAGGTGTCGGATGTGCTGCGGGAAGTTTTCGGGGAGTACCGCCCGAACCGCTGATCCGGCCCCGAGCAGGCTCAGCCGTGCCGGTAGGAGGTGGCGCCGAGGCGCCGGCGCACTGCCTCGTCGCCCGCGAGGTCGATCGTGGTCCACGCCATGGCCACGGCCCCGTCGAGGACGGCACGATCGGCTGCCGGGCTGGCGGCGGCAGCGGCGAACTCCGGTTGGTGGTTGACCGCCGGGAGCGAGTCGATGGCAAGCAGCGGATGGATGGAGGGGATCTCGAGCGACACGTTGCCCATGTCGGTGGAGGCCCTCAGGGCGCCTTCCGCCTCCGGCGCAAAGACGCGGCCGAGTGCTTCGGCGTTGGCGCGGTAGAGCGTCGCCATCTCCTCGTCGGTGAGGAACTCCGAGTAACGGGGGCCTTGGGGCACTATCTCGAGCGAGGCACCGGTCGCGACCGCACCCGCCTCGAAGCACCTCACGATCTTTTTCTCCCACGCCTCCAGTGCCTGCAGGGTCTCTGCGCGCACGTAGAACTTCGCCACGGCGAGGGCGGGCACGATGTTCGGGGCGGCGCCGCCGTAGGTGACGATCCCGTGGACCTGATTACCCCGGCCGGCATGCTGGCGCAGCAGCCCGATCGCGACCTGGGCGATCGTTATGGCGTCGGCGGCATTGACGCCGAGCTCGGGAAAAGCCGAAGCGTGCGCCTCCTTGCCGGTGTAACGGGCGTCGAAGTGGCTCACGGCGAGGCACGGCATGTGATCGAGCTCGACCGGCGCCGGGTGCACCATCAGGGCGGCGTTGACGCCGTCGAAACCGCCCCGCTGCATCATGAGGATCTTGCCGCCGCCGCCTTCTTCCGACGGCGTGCCGAGGACGCGTACGGTGATACCGAGATCGTCCACGAGCGGCGCCAGGCCGAGGGCGGCCCCGACGGCCGCCGACGCGATCACGTTGTGGCCGCAGGCATGCCCTATCTCGGGCAGGGCGTCATACTCGGCGCAGATCGCGACCGTGAGCGGTCCGTTCCCGGCGCTGGCGACGAACGCGGTCGGCAAGCCGCAGACTCCCCGCTCGACGACAAAGCCGCCACCGTTGAGCGCCTCGGCACACCAGGTCGACGCCTGCTCCTCCTCGAAGCCGAGCTCCGGGTGGTCATGGATCATCCGTGACAGCGCGATGAGCATTTCGCCGGCGTCGATGATCGTCGTGCGCGCCTGCTGCTTGGCAGCTTTGGTGGTCGTCACGCTCGTCAACTTATGACCGCCACGACGTCGCCGGCGCCGAGCGAGTCACCGACCGACACACGCAGCTCCCTCACGGTCCCCGCGCGGTCGGCGTTGATCGGGTTCTCCATCTTCATGGCCTCGAGCACACAGATGGTCTGGTCGGCCTCGACGACCTGTCCCTCGGTGACGAGCACCTTGATGATCGTCCCCTGCATCGGGACCGTCACCGTCCCGTCGTCGACGGAGATGGGTGGCACGGCCGAACGTGGCCGTTGCGTGGCGGACGCCCGTTTCGTGCGGGGCGCCGGCAGGCCGGCGGCGGAGATGTCGGGTACCCAGAGTTTCACCCGGTAGCGGCGCCCGTCGACCTCGGCGTCGACCTCCCGCACCACCATGTTCTCGGTGCCGGCCGCCCTCCCGCCCTCAGCGGTGGCTTCGGGGCCTCCGGGTGGTCCGCCAAGCGGCGGCGCGGTGGCGACGGCGGAGAAGTCGAGGCGCTCTTCGAGCCAGCGCGTCGAGTGGCGGGCCTCGATGAAGTCGTCCTCGGTGAGGACCGCCTGGATGGCGGGGATCGTGGTCGCGACGCCCTCGACCTCCATCTCCGACAACGCCCGCAGCAGCCTGCGCCGGGCCGCGTCGCGGTCGTGGCCCCAGGCGATGACCTTCGCCACCAGGTTGTCGTAATACTGGCTGACGGTGTCGCCGGCCTCGAAGCCGGAGTCGGACCTGACACCGAAACCTTCGGGAAGACGGAGCCTCGTGATCCTCCCGGGGCTGGGGAGAAAACGGCCGCCGGTCGGGTCCTCGGCGTTGACCCGTGCCTCGATGGCGTGGCCCCGGCCGAGCGAGTCGATCACCTCTTGGGACATCGGGAGCAGCTCGCCCGCCGCCACGCGAAGCTGCCACTCGACGAGGTCGAGCCCTGTCAGCGCCTCGGTGACGGGGTGCTCCACCTGCAGCCGAGTGTTCATCTCGAGGAAGTAGAAACTCCCGTCCTCGTAGAGGAACTCGACGGTCCCGGCGCCCTCGTAGCCGCACGCCTTGCAGATCTCGACCGAGGCCGCTCCCATGAGCCGGCGGACCTCATCGGGGAACCGCGGGGCGGGGCTCTCCTCGATGAGCTTTTGATGACGCCGTTGGCACGAGCAGTCCCGCTCCCCGAGCCACACCGCGTTGGCGTGGCCGTCGGCGAAGACCTGCATCTCGATGTGGCGAGGCCAGGTGAGGTAGCGCTCGAGGTAGACCTCCGGATGCCCGAAGGCCGACCGGGCCTCGCGCTGGGCGGCTTCCATGGCCTCGGCGGCGTCGCCGGCGCCGGTCACGACCCTCATGCCGCGTCCGCCCCCGCCGAAGGCGGCTTTGATCGCGATCGGCCAGCCGTTCGCCTCGCCGAAGGCGACGACCTCGGCCGGGTCCGTGATCGGCTCGTTCCGACCGGGAACACTCGCGACACCTGCGCGGTCCGCGGCACGCCGGGCGCTGATCTTGTCGCCCATGATCTCGATGGCGCTCGCGGGCGGCCCGACGAAGGCGGCGCCGGCGCTGGCAACCGCCCGGGCGAAGGCGGCGTTCTCGGCGAGGAAGCCGTAGCCGGGGTGCACCGCGTCGGCGCCGCTGCGTGCGAGGACGTCCAGGATCGATCCGGTCACGAGATAGCTCTCGGCTGCGGTCTGGCCACCCAGGGCGTAGGCCTCGTCCGCGAGGCGGACGTGGAGGGAGTTGCTGTCGAGCTCGGAGTAGACGGCCACGGTCGCGATCCCGAGCTCGCGGCAGGTCCGGATCACCCTCACGGCGATCTCGCCGCGGTTGGCGATGAGCACCTTGTCGAACACGGTTCTCCTTCCTAGCCTCGTGTCCCAATGGAACAGGTGCCGCGAGCCGACAGACCACCCGTAGGGGAGTGCTCAGTCGAGCAGGCTACCCGCGAGCACAACGGGGGCGATCTCGTCGTCGGGAGCGGTGCCCGAAGCCAGGAGCCGATTCCCTTCGCAGTGCCGGAGCGCCTGGCGGTCGTCGACTCGACGAACCGGTACCTGGCGAGGCTCGCGAGTAATGGGCTAGGGGGTGGTGCGCAGGTTCCCAACGGCTATGCCGTCGTGGCCGACCATCAGACCGACGGGCGGGGGCGCCTGGGGAGGAGCTGGGTGGCGCCGCCCGGCACGTCGGTGCTGTGCTCGATCCTGCTCAAGCCGGATCTCGGTCCGAAACAGCTCCATCTGGCCGCTTGGGCCGTGGCGCTCGCGGCCGTCCGGGCCTGCCGGGCGACTGCTGGGGCCGAGCTGGCCCTGAAATGGCCGAACGACCTGATCGCCGGGACCGCAAGCGGCGGGGAGGCACCCGAGCCGCTGCGGGGGCGCGCGGGCGCTGGGCGCAAGGTCGCCGGCATCCTGTCCGAGATCCTGCCGCCCCCGACAGGGGGCGACCCCGAGCAGCCGGTCCGCCCCGGGCGGCGTGGGATCGTCGTGGGCATCGGGATCAACGTGAACTGGCCCGCCGGCTGGCCGCCCGAGGACGCGAGGGACCCGGAGCTGACGTCCATCGCGTCCGGGGCCACCTCGTTGAACCGCATCGCGGGACACGAGATCGACCGGGACGAGCTTGTCGCAAGGCTGCTCGAAGCAACGGGCAGTCTGAGTGCGATGCTTTCCAGCCCCGAAGGACGCCGAACGATCGCCTCGCAGTACCGCCTGGGTTGCGCGACGATCGGGCGGGAGGTCAGCGTCCAGCTCGGCGACGAGACGGTGCGCGGGAGGGCCCTTGACGTCGATGACGCCGGGTGTCTCCTCGTCTCCAGTGCCGCCTGCATCCGCACGATCGCGGCCGGCGACGTCGTCCACGTGCGCTGAGCGGTGGGCCATCGGCCTCGGGGTGCCCCGCCGATCGGTTGCGGCCCCGGCGTGGCGGCCGAGTCCGATTAGCCTGGGCCGATCATGAAACTGCTCATCACAGGCGGCGCGGGCTTCATCGGTTCCAACTTCGTGCGCTACTGGGCCCGGCGCCACCCGGAGGATCAACTCGTCGTGCTCGACGCCCTGACCTATGCCGGGGACCGCCGCTCCATCGCCGAGCTCGAGGCCGAAGGCCGGGTGGACTTCGTTCACGGGGACATCTGCGACCAGCCTCTCGTCTCCGAGACGCTCACCCGCCACGGAGTCGAGACGATCGTGCACTTCGCGGCCGAGTCTCACAACAGCCTGGCCGTGCTGGACCCGGCCCGTTTTTTCAGGACGAACGTGCTCGGGACCCAGGCGCTGTGCGAGGCCGCCAGACGGGGAGAGGTCGCAAGGTTCCACCACATCTCGACCTGCGAGGTCTACGGGGACCTCGCGCTCGACAGCGACGACTCCTTCAACGAGGACTCCCCCTACAGGCCGCGCACGCCCTACAACGCCTCCAAGGCCGGTGCAGACCACGTCGTGCGCTCGTACATGGAGACCTTCGGCCTCCCCGCGACGATCACGAACTGCTGCAACAACTACGGCCCTTACCAATTCCCCGAGAAGGTCATCCCGCTCTTCACGACCCGCGCGCTCGAGGGCGAGACTCTCCCGTTGTACGCCTCGACGAAGAACCGGCGTGAATGGCTGCACGTCGATGATCACTGCCGTGCCGTCGAGCTCGTGCTTGCAGACGGCGTCATAGGCGAGACCTACAACGTCGGGTCGGGCGAGGAGGCGAGCATCGAGGAGATCGCCGACGGCGTCCTCAGAGCGACCGGCAGGCCCGAGTCGCTCAAGACCATCGTCCCGGACCGGCCCGGTCACGACCGGCGGTACCTGCTCGACTCGACCAAGATCCGCACCGAGCTCGGTTGGGAGCCGATGGTCGAGTTCGAGTCGGGCCTCGAGGCGACCGTCGCCTGGTACCGCGACAACCGCTCCTGGTGGGAGCCCCTGATCGGGCGTTCGCCGGTCGTCGAGTCGTCCTGGGCGGGCGCGCCGCCCAACGCCGGGCAGTCCTGAGGCCGCGGCGTGCGCGTCTTCGTAACCGGCGTGACCGGCCAGGTGGGAACCGAGATCGTGCGCGAGCTGCAGCGCCGCGCAGATCTCCGGGTGCGCGGCCCGGTGCTCGATATCATCGCCCCGGAGGAAAGTGTCCTCGACATCTCCGATCGCGACGCCGTGCTGGCCGCCATAGGGACGGTTGAGCCGGACGTCGTCATCCACCCGGCCGCCTGGACCGCCGTCGACGCCTGTGAGTCCGATCCCGACCGCGCCTACCGCGTGAACTGCCTCGGCACTCGCTATGTCGCCGAGGCAGCTCGGATCGTCGGTGCGCACCTGTGCTACCTGTCGACCGACTACGTCTTCGACGGCACCTCGCCTAGGCCGTACGTCGAGTGGGACGACCCGAACCCGCTCTCGGTCTACGGGCGCTCCAAGCTCGGTGGTGAGCGCGAGCTCGACCCGGGCCACACGATCGTGCGCACGGCGTGGGTGAACGGCAGGACGGGGGCCAACATGGTCAAGACGGTGCTGCGCCTGGCCGCCGAAGGCGGCACGCTCCGTTTCGTCGACGACCAGCGGGGGAGCCCGACCTCGGCGGCGGACCTCGCGGGGCGCGTGGTCGACCTCTCGCTCGCCAGGCATGCCGGCATCTTCCACGTGACCAACCAGGGCTCGACCACCTGGTACGACTTCGCGCGCCTGGTGGTCGGCCTTGCAGGCTTCGATCCGGGACGGGTCGAGCCGGTCTCGACCAGTGAGCTCGACCCACCCCGTCCTGCGCCCCGGCCCGCCAACTCCGTGCTCGACAACGCCGCCATGCGGCTCTCGGGCTGGGACCTCCTTCCGAGTTGGGAGCAGGCGATCATAGGTCTTGTCGCCGAGCTGACGGCCTGAATTGGTGCCATCCGACATCTCCCAGAGGCTCGGGGCGGTCGTCGTCAACTACAACGCAGGCGAGGTGCTGGCGCGCTGTGTGGCGAGCCTGCGCCAAAGCGGCGTCACCGACATCGTCATCGTGGACAACGGCTCGAGCGACGGCTCGGACGCCCTCGCCGAGACGCCGGAATGCCCGTGCCGCCTGATCCGCTCGCCACGCAACAGGGGGTACGGCGCCGGAGCGAACCTCGGGGCGAGATCGTGTCAGCGCGAGCTGTTGTTCATCTGCAACCCGGACCTCGTCGCCGAGCCGGGTGCCCTGGCACGGCTCACCGAAGCGCTCGACGCCCATCTCGACGCCGCCGTGGCAGGCCCCATGCTGTTGGAGACGGACGGCGCGGTCTACCCCTCCGGCCGCACGTTCCCGGACCTCCCTGACGCGCTCGGGCACGGGTTCGTCGGCCTTTTCTGGCCCGGCAACCCTTGGACACGCCGCTACCGGCTGCTCGGCGAGGAGCAGCACCGCGCCCGCGGGGCCGACTGGGTGTCGGGCGCGGGCTTCCTCGTGCGCCGCGACGCCTTCGATGCCGTCGGCGGCTTCGACGAGGCCTACTTCATGTACGTCGAGGACGTGGACCTCTGCTGGCGCCTGCACCGCGCCGGCTGGGGCGTCTTGTACGAGCCGTCGGCCCGGGTGGTCCACGAGCAGGGGCGCTCGACATCGCGCGAGCCCTACAGGATGCTCGTGGCTCATCACCGCTCGATCATGCGCTTTGCGGTCCGCTCGACCAGAGGACGCCAGCGCATCCTGCTTCCTTTGGTGGCGGTCGCGCTCGGCGCGCGGCTCGTGCTCGCGTGCGGGGAGCGCTATTTGGGCACGCTCCGCACCAACCGCGCGCGCCCCGCGAGCGGTACCGGCTGAGGGCCGATCAATCAGGCTCGAGGCGCCCGCAGCACCGGCTCGGAGAGATGGTGGCTCCAGCTGGGGCTAGAGTCGCGGCCCGTGCCCAGGAATTCGATCAGCCGCAGGGTCGCGCGAGCCGCGTCGATCGGCGGAAGCCGCAGCTACAGACAACGCACGCCCGTCGGGTGGTACGCCATCCTGCTGGCGGTCTGCGTCATCGGACTCGGGCTCATAGTGTTCAGCCGCCACGAGCGTCAGCAGTCCGCGGCGAACGCCTCGACGACGACAACCACGACCCAGGCCAACACCACGCCGCCCCTTCTGACCGACCACTGGCAGGTGGCGCTCTCGGCCGATATCTGCGGCCAGGTCGTGAACCTGCCCCGTAGCGCCGACCAGACCTCGGGCATCATCACGACGGGCAACGGCGTGGTCGACATCGAGCCCGCGAGGGCAGGCGCCAAGGCGGCCCAATTCGAGGGCGCCAAGGCGACTCTGGCCAAGTTCCTCACCTCCGAGGACGTGAATCTGACGGCCAGCACGCTCACGCTGCCGAAGTCGCTCGGCAAGCTCGCCGGCACCTACGGCGCCACCCGCAAGTGCGGCCCGAAGCCCGGTCACGTCCAGGTGCTCATCTGGCCCTCACCGACCTCTACGACGCCCTTCGCCGCCCCGAGCCCCGTGGGCATCGGTTACGCCAACGGCGAGATGTTCTCGCTGGCCTTCGTCCCCAAGGGTGCCTCGGTCGCCACGCCGACGGCGGCGAAGCTCGTCGCGGCGTTCCTCAAGTCCCAGACGACGACGACCACGACGACCACGACGAGCACTTCGACCACGACCACCACGACATCGCCCGGCGGTCCCACCACCACGACCAAGCCGGTGAGCACCACCACGACAAAGCCCGTGAGCAGCACGACCACCACTGGTTGATGGACG
>Ga0187880_1001976_pt1 | contig 16056 bp, 18 predicted proteins | sample June2016WEW_19_4_FD_132998 | JGI IMG/M metagenome (GOLD analysis project Ga0187880, IMG submission 132998) | Peatland microbial communities from SPRUCE experiment site at the Marcell Experimental Forest, Minnesota, USA - June2016WEW_19_40 | ecosystem: Environmental > Terrestrial > Soil >...
CCGACATCGATTGCTTCGCGCGACATGACAGCCTCGTTCTTAAAGGCCCAAGCCCCAGTATAGGCCGTGTAGAGCATCACATTCGCACAGCAATGTCCCAAAAGAGGATACAAGACCTAGAGACAACAAAGGCCTGCGTGTCAACGGGCGTCCAATTTTGATCATCTGTAGATAGTGCGAGATACGAGATTTCAATTAGTTACGATGCTGGCATGCGTCGAACGCAGACGCCTGTTCACAGCCATCACTCTTTAGTTGACCCGCTCATGCGCAATCCGTGCGGTTTGAGGGACGGCGCCATCGAGCGGGCAATCGCGCCCAATACAGTGCGGAGCGTGCGATAATGTTCAACAACTGCTCGGTGCCCACCCGACAAGGAGTCCCACATGAAATCGATCCTTCCCGCCGTCACTGCCCTCGCACTGCTTATGCCTCTGACATGCATTGCCCAGGCGCCTCCCGGCGTGGCGCGCGGCGTGATCGTGTCGGTCGAGAACAATACTCTGACGTTAAAGCCCGCAGACGGCGCGACGGTGACGATTGCGCTCGCGAAGGACTGGACGGTCACGCTGCTGAAGTCGATTGACGTCGGGGTCATTCAGCCCGGAAGTTTCATCGGCACGGCGGAAATACCGCAGAAGAACGGGACGGGCCGTTCGCTCGAGGTCCATGTCTTTCCGCCGGGCGTGAAGGTCGGGGAGGGACACTATGGCTGGGATCTGCGCAAGGGCTCCATGATGACCAACGGCACCGTCGGCAAGGTGACGGCCGGGGCGAAGGGACGGGAGCTCGATGTCACCTACCCGAACGGCGAACGCAAGATCATCGTGCCGAAAGGCGTGCCGATCGTTCAGTTCACGAATGGGGACCGCTCCCTGATCAAGCCGGGGATTCCGGCGTTCTTGATCGTCGTGAAGACGCCGAACGGGGGACTCGCCTCGAACGGCATTTCCATCGGCGAGAACGGCGCGAAGCCCCCGATGTGAGCGCGGCGTGATGACCCTCGACCGAGCGCTCGCCGGCGGCCGGGTCGCCGTCTATCGTCATCCGCTGATCGTTCGTATCACGCATTGGATCAATGCCCTGAGTCTGCTTCTGCTGCTGATGAGTGGTCTTCAGATTCTGAATGCGCATCCGGCCCTCTATTGGGGTGAGACCTCGCGCTTCAGTCGCCCCCTGATTGTCTTCGGGTCGGGAGATGGGCCGGCGTTCCCAGCCTGGATCACGCTGCCGGGCTGGCAGGATCTCGCGAGCGGCCGGCGCTGGCACTTTTTCTTTGCGTGGCTCTTCGTGGTGAACGGCTTCACGTATGCCGTCTATGCATTGACGAGCGGCCGCATTCGCTGGACGCTGCTGCCGAGCGGCGCGCAGATACGTCACATCGGCCGTTCGGTGTTCGAGCATTTGCGGCTGCGGTTTCCACACGGCGAGGAAGCGCGCCAATACAACGTGCTTCAGAAGTTGACGTATCTGGCGGTGTTGTTCGGCTTGCTGCCGTTGATCGCACTATCCGGGCTCACGATGTCTCCCGGCCTGGACGCGCGACTGCATTTCCTCACAGCCGTCTTCGGCGGACGCCAGTCGGCGCGGACCGTGCACTTCATCACGGCCACGACGCTCGTGATGTTTCTTTTGATTCACATTGCGGCGGTCCTGGCCGCTGGCCCGCTGACGGAGATGCGGTCCATTGTGACCGGCTGGTTCGTGATCAAGCCGGACCGGAGAGAATCGTGACGAAGCCGGCGGGAGTGGATCGCAGACGGTGGCTGCAGCGCGCACTGGCCTTGGCCGGGGGCCTCGCATTGAGTGCCTGCGATCGAATCGCGCAGTCGGACCGGGTCAATTCCACCCTTGATGTCGCCGAAGGGTGGACGCAGCACGTCCAGCGACTGCTCCTCGGACGACAGGCGCTGGCACGCGAGTATTCGGAGAGTGACATCTCCGAGGAATTTCGCGCCAACGGCACCACAAACCCGGATACCGACGAGTACAACCACCTCGCGCAGGACCACTTCGCTAAGTGGCGGCTCACTGTCGGGGGCTTGGTGCAGCGGCCGCTCTCGCTATCGCTAGCAGACTTGCGCCGAATGCCGGCTCGAACCCAGATCACGCGGCATGACTGCGTGGAAGGGTGGAGCTGCATCGGCAAGTGGACGGGCACGCGATTGAGCGCGCTTCTGAACCTCGTGCAGGTGAAGCCAGGCGCGAAATACTTGGCGTTCTATTGCGCCGACACGCTCGAGCTGGCACTCGATGGAACGGGACAGTACTACGAGTCCATCGATCTCATTGACGCGATGCACCCGCAGACGATTCTCGCCTACGACATGAATGACAGGCCGCTGCCCGTGGCGCACGGCGCGCCGCTGCGGCTGCGGTTGGAGCGCCAGCTGGGGTATAAGATGGCGAAGTACATCATGCGTATCGATGCCATCGAGAACTTCAGCGGCCTAGGTCGGGGTAAGGGCGGATATTGGGAAGACCGCGGATACCAGTGGTACGCCGGAATCTGAGCCAACCGCGCGTTAACGCGTGACTAAAGCTTCTCACCCTCTTTCGGGAAGACGGTGGCTCGCAAACCAACGATGACTGAACGCCGTACGCACTAGCAGCGCACTTTATCGCGGTAAATGAGGCGCGGAGCGACTTTTCCTGGGTTTTCGGGAGCAATGGAACAGATAACCGGACGACGCGGACTGTCATGGGCGACCCGCGTTTCAAGGACCTCCTGCGCGATCTGGGTCTGGTGGATTACTTCCGCGCGAGCGGCAAGTTGGGGGGATTTCCGCAAGCCCGTCGACAAGGACGATTTTGAGTGTCATTGAAGCGGCGAAGGTCCGAATCCGGCGCCGTTGTGATGCCTGAAAGCAGTCGTTCGTGACAGGCCGCTGAGGGTCAGGATTGACCGCAGAGACGGATACGCCGGTTGATTGCCGGCGAATAGGTACGATTGGCCAATTGCGGGCATCAGAGTCTTCAAAGTAACAACCCGATACGAGCCATTCGAGAAACGCTTGGTAACCGACGATTGGGATGAGCCGGGATACGCGCATGAGAGGTTTCTTTGGTGTTGACATTGCGATACTGCCCCGTCAGATTTCGCGGCAGGCGACGCTCCGTCGTATAGATGGTGAGGCCCTGCCCTGTCAACGCTCAACAGTGTCCGTCGAATCCCTGACCACTTCGGCTCAATCAATACCGCACCGCAGAATCGGCCGCGGCGGCCCATGGAGGCGGAAGATTGACAGCGACCGCAGGATTGCAGTCAAATCCCTTGAAGCGTCGCATTCGTTCCAAAGAACAAACAAACACGGAGGTCTCAATGAACGCTGCCGCTCCGACCGTGCGCGTGCGCGTGCGCGAGTCCCACTTTGGGCTGCTCATCGTGCTGGGTACGCTCGCCATCGCACTGCTGTGGTTCGTCGTTCAGAAGATTCATTACCTCACCGACTACTCGCTCGCCTCCTACACGGATTATCTCTGGCCACGCCGTGCAGGGCTCATTCCGCACCTGGTCGGAGGGGCGCTCGCGATCACGACGGGGCTCGTACAGATCTGGCTCGGACTCACGAACCGCGTGGGCACCTTGCACCACGTGCTCGGCCGCCTTTACGCGACCGGCGTGCTGATCGGTAGCATCGGTGGGTTCTATATGGCACTCACCATTCCAGGCCCCATGCCCTACGCCGCAGGGCTCTTCATGCTGTGCGTCGCGTGGATCCTCACCACCGGCATGGCGCTGTACTCCATTCGCACTCGGCGCATCGAGCAGCACCGCGAATGGATGCTTCGCAGCTACACCGTGACATTTGCGTTCGTCACCTACCGCCTGGTTTCCTACTGGCTGCGGCGGTGGCTACATGTGCCGGAAAGTGACACAGCGGACAACATCGATACGCTCCTGGCGTGGGCATCCTGGGTTGTCCCCCTGCTCATTGCAGAGCCGCTGATCCAGCTCCGATCGATGCACAGGCGCGGGCGTGTGGCTGCAGCGTAGACTCGCAGCGCCGGGAGAGCCCCAGTAATCATGAGTGAGCTCATGCGGCAGCCCTCGCCGCCCTGCCCGCAAGTTGTCGGTCGCTAACGACTGCTCAGGGTCGACTCCGGCGTTCGAGCAGTCAATGCTGGTGTGTCTAGAGTCCGCAGCGTATGCGACGCTTGATCGTGAAGTGGAGGTCTGAGCAGACTGCGCCGCTAGGGTGAATCCGCTGGCAAACGGTCTGTCATCACAGCCGGCCGGCGAAGAACCGGGACGTGCTCTTCGACGCCGAAGTCCTTTTCATCAATCAGTGCCTACTCAACGACATGGCGGGCAGCAGATAGGCTGTGATCGAACGCGCACGCTGTCCCTGATCCGCGAGTGAGCGGTTGCTTGAATTAGCGGGCGGCTTCATGCCCGGGTGTGCGCGTGTGCCGGTATAGTGCAAGGATTCCACGCCATGGCATTCCGACCGACGAAATTGTGGCAGCCATTCAAGGCCGTTGTAGGGCATGGATTGGACGACTGCTGCCCGATCACGGAGGACGGGCCTTGACCCGAAGCTGCCCGATGCAAACGGCAGCTTCGGGGTAACCCAAACGGGTTCGTTGAGCGTCCGCGCCCTAGATTGACAGGGATTTAAGAGCCTCCCAGAGTTTCCGGAGTATGCCTCGCGGGCGGTTCAGTCAGCTTTCAGTGCTTCCAGCCAGGCTGAATCAATCACGAAGGAGAACCCCGGGTCGATCCTAAAATAGTCCCGCACCTCACTGGGCAATTCTGGAAACACGGCTTGCAGAGCGGCGACTCGGGCCGGCGACGTCCCAATCCTCGCAATCCAACTCTTGAACTCGATTGGGAGCTTCCAGCTGACAACCGCCGGTTCAGCGAACCCCGCGGCCCTCTGCATAACGCCCCACTCCGATATTCGGTAGTCACGGACGTGGGAAGCATCGCGCAGAAACTCAATGACTTGCAGGGACGTGTCGAGCAGCGGCGTCTCCGGAGCAATCACATCGATGACGATCAATCGCCCGCCGGGCACGGTGACCCGAGCGCACTCTGCGAGCGCCTGCGGCACGCTGGCCCAGTGATGCGCTGAATAGCGGGTGACGACAAGATCGAAAGTGTTGCTCTCAAAGGGCAGCACTTCAGCTGCCCCGACCAGCGTCTCGATCGCGTCGTGACCTCGCTTCGCAGCTTCTTGGGCAACCACAGCCAACATGTCTGAGGATGGGTCGTACGCTGTAATTCGCCGCGCACCGCCCCGAGCGAGCGCGAAGCTCACATGACCGGCGCCGCAGCCGAGATCGAGAGCACGCGCGAATTGCTGCCGGCCCGCAACTGCACTGAGCCGCTCTAGATCAGCACCTGTCGCATGCACTGGGCTGGCCAAGTAGTAGGCGGCGCTGGTTCCAAATTGCCTCGCACTTAATTCTTGTTGGTCCACAGTAGTTTCCTCTAGAAAGCCGATTGAACTAATCCTAGAACTGCGGCAGGGCCTCTATACTGAGAATCCCTCAGCTATCGCGGATGGACGCTTAATGCCCGGACCATCTCCTGCAGCGCCTCTAAGAGCCCTTCAGGCATTCAGTGCGGTCGCCCGTGCAGGCTCTGTCGTCGGCGCCGCCGAGGAACTGGCGGTGACTCCGTCGGCGATTTCGCACCTCGTACGCCAATTGGAGCGGCGCCTCGGGGTCGTGCTGCTCACCCGAAAGGGACGGGGTCTTACCCTGACACTCGACGGCGAACGGCTTGCGGCGGCGGTTGGTCCGGCTCTCGTCACCATTGACGACGCCTTGGGTGGGCTTATGCGTCGCGGCGCCGAGCTGCGCATCAGCCTGCTCTCAAGCTTCGCTGTGCATTGGCTGATTCCCAGGCTGAGCCGGTTTCAGAGCCAACATCCGAACATTGAGCTATTGCTGTCGACCTCGACACGGATTGTCGATCTGACGGCCGAGGCATTCGACTGCGCCATCCGCCTTGGACGAGGCGGATGGCCAAACGTTATGGCCGATGAACTCTATCGTGAGGAGCTTGTTGCGGCATGCAGCCCGCACTGGCTGGCCGCGCACCGGATCCGAACGCCAAGGGACCTTGCTCGCGCGGCGCTGTTGCATGCCCGAGCACGTCGTCAAGACTGGGTTCACTGGTTCAGGGCCGCGGGTATTCCGGACTTCAAGGCCCGCGGCGGGCCCGTCTTCGAGACACGAGCGCTCGCGATCCAGGCAGCAATCGCCCAGATGGGGGTTGTGGTCGTCGATCCTCGCTTCATCGAGTCGGAGTTGGCCGCCGGCCAACTTACGATGCCTTTCCCGCTCCGAGTGCCGCTCGACAACGCTTACTGGCTCGTATGGCGTCATGGCCGCGAAACGGCACGACCGGTTGCGGCGTTCCGTCGATGGTTGGCAGCCGAGGTGGCACTCGCTCCAAGACGATCGCGCAGATAGCCAGCGAGTATCGCGGACGGCGGCTTCGGAGCAGGCATTTTGGGGTACTGATTGGCGGCAGTTGACCGGCCAGAGACCGTCGCCCGACGTCGGTTGCCATTGCGAACCTTGACCCTCTGCGGCCGGTGGCGATCGGCCGCTTCGGAGCATTCAGAATTAAGGTTTAGATATTGAGTACAGAGAAATCGTGCGTGGTTAATGAGAATCGTGGAGATACCTAGCGTCGGCAATAGCAATCCGCCCGAACCAGGGAGGTGGTCGTTCCGGTCTCGCGTCCAAAACGCCCTTCATCGCGGCTATTTATGTGAACCCTTGTCGTTGCGCTGAATTGAAATCACGGTCTCCAGGCTTGCGGGTCGCGGGAGGCGCTGCGCACTCGAGGAAATGCGGCGCCACGTTCCAGCGCTGACCATCGTCCGTGAGGATGCTCACCGTCTTTTTGTTGTAGCGCGTGATCATCCCTGTCACCGGTGGCCGTCCTTCGGGATGGAACGTGACCCGCTCGCCGATTCGGAACTCGAGCATGGTCACGTGCGCGTCAAGTTGTCGCAGGAGCCGCAGCCGCGCCACGATTCGGTGATTAAGATCGATCAGCTCGGATTCCGTCAACACGTCAATATCGATCGACATCGCGTGCTCTCCTTATTTGAGCGACTCCAGCATCTTGCGCCGCAGGATGGCGTTGATGCGGGTATCTCCGGAAAAAAGCGCCGCTCTGATCTTATTGACAAGGAAACTACATTCATGTAGTTTACTAGTCAACAAGAGGTGTGGTTATGCGGTCGAAGCCGTCCGTTCCGTCCCTCAGTGCCCATTTGGGATACTGGCTGCGCTTCGTGTCTAACCACGTCTCCTACGCGTTCGCCCGCAAGCTAGCGCACAAGGACGTGACGGTTGCCGAGTGGGTGGTCCTGCACGAACTCTACGGCGAGGAGTCCGTTGGCCCCAGCCGCCTGGCCGAGCGTCTCGGCCTGACGCGCGGGGCGATTAGCAAACTGGCAGACCGCCTGATCCAGAAAAAGCTGATCGTACGCGAGGACAGTGCGGAGGATCTCCGCGCGCACACTCTGAAGATTACACGTGCAGGCGCGGCGCTGGTCCCGATCCTTGCCGAGCTCGCCGACGAGAATGATGCCGAGTTCTTTGGCGGTATGACCCTCAAAGAACGCGCCGCGCTTGAACGCGTGCTCAAGGGTCTCGTCGCGCGACACGGTTTGAAGTCGATCCCCATTACCTGACATTACCCTCAACTCGAAAGGAGCCGATCCTTGGATACAAGACAGCAGGCGATTGCCCGGCAATGCCTCGAAGGCGCCGAGAGCGGCACGATGACCTTCCCGCAGGTCGTCGGAGCATTGATGGCAGCAGACTTCGACGGTTATTTCGTCGACCTGCGGCTCGGCCAGGCGACCTACTATCTGCCGAACGGCGAAGGGCTAGAGCTGCCGACGCACCGGAGCGCCGTCGCAGTCGCGGCCGAGTTCGATACAGACGTGGTGAAGGCCGCGATCCGCGAGGCGCAGGCGCTCGTACCCGGCTACACCTACAAGGGCTTCTGCGACAAGGTGAAGCGCGCCGGGTGTGCGGGCTACCTGGTCTCCTTCTTGGGGCGCCGCGTGCTTTACTTCGGGCGTACGGCGGAGACACACGTCGAACACTTCCCGCAATAGTATGGCAATGGCGACGCTTGGCGCGCTTCTGCGTGCGTGACTGGCGGCGAACACGAACGCCCAACCAAGAGTGCTCACGAGCAGGCCGAGATAGCTCGGGTGACGGATCACGCCGTAAACGCTGGGCGGAACCCCGTCGCAGTTGATGGCGCTCGGCCGCTTTACGGCGTGCCGCGGAGCGTTTGAGCCATAAGCGTCAGGCCTATCACCGATTCTGGATATGGGTCCAATGTTCCAGATGGTTAGGCGAAGTCCGCATGTCTCCGGGCTAGCGCTAAAGATCCCATACTCGATGTCGATACATTCGGAGACTCACCCTTGCCCCTCACGCATTTAACAATGTCGATAGAGATCCCATGGATTCCCTAAGTCACCTCATTTACGCAAGCTCCGTCGAATCGCAAATGGGCGTGCCAGAACTCCGCGCCGTTCTCGATCGTGCACGAATCGTGAATTCTCAGCTCGATGTAACCGGGGTATTGCTCCATTCGGAAGGAAACTTCTTCCAGGTGCTGGAAGGCGACGCTGAAGTAATCGAGTCACTGTACGCAAAGATCGGGCGCGACAAACGACACAAAAATGTCGTGTTGATCATCCGGGAGCCGATCGTTAGTCGATCGTTTGCTGACTGGTCCATGGGTTTCGCGTCGGTGACGTCTAAGGACGTGGCGGGAATCATCGGCATCAACGACTTCTTTCAGAAAAGGTCTTGTTTTCATCAGCTCAATCCAGGTCGCGCGAAAAAACTCTTGGCAGCATTCGCGGACGGCCGCTGGCGGACGTCGCCTGCCGCGTAGGAGCCGGGGAAAATTATTGGGCGAGAACGATTTCTTTAATGAGGCTACGTGCATTACGCGCTTGGATTCAGGACGTGCAAAGACGCTCCTTACCGCGCTTGGCAAGCGCCGGTGGCAACTTGAACGCAGTGGGATGTATCGAGCGCTTGGTCGTACTACATGATGGGGCGAGGGTGGGCCGGATGCGCCGAGCTGCGGCTTAGCGGGAACGACTTGAGCGCGCTTGCTGCCAGGTTATGGCCGAAAGCGCCAATTAGCAGGGCGGGGCTTGGCGACGGCGAGCCCTTTTGGCCGGCTGCTGCCCGATGCACTCTCTGCTGATGGCGCGCATCAATGGTAGTCCTCTTCGCGTTGATGCCGAATCGCTGTCACCGTCACAGTGCGTTCGTCTTCAATTTCAAAAAGCGCGACGTATCCCGAGTGTCCGAAGGGGATCAATAGTTCTCGCCAGCGGGGGCTCTTCTGCAATAGCGCTTTTCTGCACGAAAACGGTGAGAAAGCGAGAAGGTTCAACGCTCGTTCGATGGCTACGAGGGCACGCTCAGCCGCACCCAAGTCACGTTTGAGCAAGAAATCGTACAGGCGGTCGAGGTCCTTGAGGGCGTCCCCTGTGAGGCGGACCTTATAGGTCACTTGCGAACGCGCTGCGCATTCGCAAGCCGTTTACGTAGCCCAGCAATCACCTTATCGGCCGGCACGTAGTCGCCCTCTGCCCGCGCACGTTCGGCGCTGGCGATGCCCCGGGCGAGAAAGTCCAACTGGGCTTTACGAAAATCAATGGTTCGAGAAACCGCATCCATTACGAACGCGGATAGGGTTTCCCCTGGGGCGAGCACGCTCTCAGCGTCAGCGCGCAGCTCCTCTGAAACTCGCAGCGGAGGAATCGTTCGCGATTTGGCACTCGACATGAACATCTCCTGTGCATCGCAATTGCAATACACAATACCGGACAGCGGACTTGCGCGCAAGTTTCGCGAATGCGGGTTCGCGGCGCCGATTTCGGCGTCCCGAATGGTGCCATCCGGCAGCCGGGCACCGCCGGCAAGAGCATGCGCCGCGCAACCGACCTAACGTATCCCTATGTAGCCCCACGTACCGCGAAAATTCACACGCCAATCACACTTGAGTATCGGCGCAACGGGAAACACCGTGTTTTCCCGCTGCATTAGCGACGCCCGTGTGGGTTCGATTCCCATCGCCCGCTCCATCCTCAGGATAGGTCAGGGCTCGTAGGGATACGAGACTCGGGTCAACACGTTGAACCTGTGGGAGAGTCTTGGGAATCGACGTTGATTGGGCGGCGGTCTCATAGCCTCACGTATCCCCTCATTGCCCCGACATTCACGCGTGCGGTCACACGCAGCAGTTCCCAAAAAAAAATCTGTGTGATTGCCACACTCGCCTTGCCTCGCCGCGGCGATGGAGATCGCATGTGGCTGGACTCGACCCTGAACTGCCTGTGACGACTGTCAGCTATGCGGTAGTCAAAAACATTCCGAACTTGCGCTTTTACGAGCGTTGACGCCCGATGATTTCTTCTAGTGGACCTCGTTCAGTTGATGATTGACAAGAACGGCGTTGATCAATGTCCCTAATTGTAGACCTGCTTTCGTCATGCCTGCGTGTAGCTGATGCTGTGCGGCCGGTCCCGACATCGTCGCCTGAAACTTTCTAAACGAAGGGTCACTTAGCACTTGACTCAGCGCGTTCAGCTCTTTGTCGGAAAACGATTCTAACGAGTCTCGGCGCAAGCGTTCGCAAGGAAGTACGTAAAACTACGAATACCAGGATAAGGTCTCGGTCTTGTAAAAAGCTTCATGGTCATGCATTCAAAGCCTGTCCTAGTTCGCGCCAACAGCGATGGTATGCGTAGACTTGCGCCCGGCGCCGTCGTGCTTCTCTTGATAGTGCTCGCTGCCTGCTCGGGCTCGAACGGCTCACCCGGCCTCGATACGGGCTCGATCGCCGGCACGGTCGTGGATGCGAGCGGAGCCCCGATCGCGGGTGCCTCGGTCAGCACCGACCCGACGAGCGCCACCACGCAGACCGGCACTACCGGGACCTTCACACTCAGTTCGATTCCCATCGGCGCTTACACCGTGTCGGCTTCGAAGACCGGCTTTCAGAGCGCACAACTGACGGCGGTCGGAGTCGCGGCAGGCGCGACCAATCAGGTGACGATTACACTCGCGCCATCGCCTAATGCACCCGGCGCGATCGCCGGCACCGTGCTCGGCCGCGTGGGAACCGCCCAGCCCTCCAGCCCTGTCGCGGGCGCCATGGTCTGCCCCGAATCATCAACCGCTGTGCTTCCTTGCACGACGTCGCAGAGCGACGGCACTTTCGTATTGGCGGGGGTCGCCCCGGGGCCGGTATACCTCACCGCCACCGCGGCGGGCTTTTTAACCGGCGAGACCACGACCGCGGTGATCGTCGCACCCGACGGCTCGGCCACAGGCGTTTCGATTACACTTTCCGGTTCGCCGAGCGCAACCGCCACCTACGTCGGCGCTGCCCGCTGCGTCAGCTGCCATAGCCAGTTCGATGCCGGGCTCACGGCGGCCTGGCAGCATTCGGCCCACGCAACCACAGTCGATCACACCCTGAATCAACTGGATCTCAATGGTTGGCCGGCCGCGCCCGCCACGTGTGCCGCGGCGAACATCGTCAACTCGCAGGTGCAGGCCACCGAACCCGTGAGCGGCCAGCAGGAGAACGTGCTCCTGGTTCGCTGGGCCGCGAACTGCCCGGGCGAGCCCCAGTTCTCGATGGCCTTTGATGCCAATGGAAACGGCCAAGTTGACCCCGGCGAAACCGTGATTCCGGTGCAAGGAACTCAAGGCGGCATCGCGACGGACGGCGGCCAGTGCGGTCAGGGCGGCCTGCTGCCGCTCACCGCCTACAATCAGAATGCTATACCCGCGCTCGTGCCCATACCCTGCAGCGCGAACTTCTTGGGCTCCGGCGCGACCCCCGCCCAGGGCTACTGGCAGCAGGAATATCTCGTCAACATCGGCCCCGGTGCGGCCAAGCCCGCCTGGGTCACCTGGGACACGACGGGCACGCCGCAGGACATGCTGGCGCTGCCGCTCGCCTGGAATCAGCGCGCCCAGTACTGGGCCAATGCACCGGACTACAACCCGACGCAAGGCGGCACCTTCGCCAAGGTGTGCGCCGGCTGCCATGAAACCGGACCGAGTCTTGCCGTCGATGCCAATGCCAATGTGACGACCTATGTCGCGGGCTCGCAGAACATCGCCTGCGAGCGCTGCCATGGGCCGGGCTCCGATCACGTGGCGAACCTCAATGCCAAGTCGATCATCAATCCCGCGTATATCACCGCGCAGGCACAGAACGAGATGTGCGGCCAGTGCCACTCGAACGCGATCGCCTCCACGCAGCCGGCCGGCGCCTTCGACTTCCCCTGGAACAACCAGGTCAGCACGGGCGGCGGCAACTTCATCCCAGGCGTGGACCAACTTGCCAATTTCGCTCTGCTGCCGCTCTACGGGGATCCGACGAACTACTGGCCCGGCGGCGTGTTCCCGAACCTCGACCACATGACATTCATCGATGTGACCGCGAGCATCCACAACACGAATCCGTACGAAAAAGTAACCTGTAGCAACTGCCACGATCCGCATGGCGTGCAGGGTGGTCCGTTCCAATTTGCACGCAGTAATACGCAGACCGGCGATCAGTACGTGTTCCAGACAAACGCGGCCGTGCTGCGTAATGATGTGATGTGCCTCGCCTGTCACGCGACGCAGGGCGATTTCGCCGCCGTGGCCCTTGTAGATGTGGCGAACTATCACCTGTCGCAGGGCGGCACCGCACAGAAGAACGGTGCTACGTATACCCCGTCCTCCACCGATCAGTCGGCGTCGAACACCGTGGTGGCCAACGCTGTCAACGCCCACATGCAGTCGCAAGCGGGAATGCCCGCCCACTTCGATCCCACGGGCAGCATCAACGGCCAGCCGGTCGGGCGCTGCTCCTCCTGTCACATGATGAAGACCGCCTGGACCTCGAACTTCCTCTTCTCCGGGCCCGACGCGAATGGCAAGACGGCGGATGTGAGCGGCGATGTGAGCTCGCACAGCTTCCAAGTTGCCACCGTTCAAGCGGCTGCGTTGGGCGTGCCGGGCGCGACGACGTGGCAGGAGATCATGCCGAACGCCTGCGGCTCCTGCCACGTGGAGTATCGGTTTGGGCTGTAACCGATCCCGTCGCCGGGGAGTGTGATCGGGTAGAGGGTGAGCGAGTACCGCCTACCGGCCCGCGCGTCGCGCGGCAGCTCCTAAGCCGTTAAGTTGAGCCTCGTCCGCAGCGGGCTCCGTGAGGCGCCGAAGGCCATCGTGTCCGGCTAATGGCCGCTCGCCCGAAGCCAAGGCATCGGAGCAGTTCATGAGCGACCACAAGGCATCTCGCGCAGTATTTCGACGTGGCTTCTTGCTGCTGTTGCTGGTACTGATTGCCATCACCCGGGCACACAGCGGATCTCTTTCGGGGAGGGACTAAAAACCACCGTACCGCGCCTACTTGGAGGCAACGTACTCGACCACCGCAGCGATCTCATCGTCGGTAAGGTTTTTGGCGATGGGCTGCATGATTTCGCTCTCACGCATCTGACTGCGGAACTGCTGCAGTTGTATCGCCAGATAGTCTCGATGCTGGCCGGCCAGACGCGGAAATGCGGCGATTCCCTCGGCATTGGGACCGTGGCAGATCGTGCAACCGGGAATCTCACGCGCGGGCACTCCGTTTTCGAAGATCGACTTGCCCTTCTCCGCTAAGGCGGGGTTGCTCGACACGGCGCCTGTGGCCGGAGGCTGGCTCGAAAAGTACTGTGCGACCCCGTCGATTTGATCATCGCTAAGACCGCGGGCAATCCCCCACATAAAGGCGCGCGCACGAGGGTCGCTGCGCCCGCGTTCACGGAAAAGCTTTAATTCGGTCTGGATATAGGCGACTTGCTGAGCAGCCAGAATCGGGAAAAGCGGCGAGGCGCTGATTCCGGTCGGCCCATGGCACTTAGAGCACGCGTTGCTGACGAGCATCGTCGCGTCCAAAGCCGACGGATCATGCGGCACAACGAGGTCTGCTGCCGGTGAATCACGAACGATTGTGGCGGCGAGCGCGATCGCCGCGACCATGAGCGAGTGGACTGCCAGCTTTCTCATTAGAAGTCCATCCATAATCCCACCACCCAGGTGTTGTTGTCCGATGCCTTAGGATTGGTCGATCCAGCGAGAAAGAACGGGTTTTGGTTGTTGTTGACGACGTTGTAGACGTCATACTGCAGCAGCAACTTGGTGTTGAACCAGGGCAAATAGTCGAGCTCAAACACCTCGAATTGGTTGGCTGGTGAACCGCTGCCCCCATTGAATGGGACATCGGTTGTGCCGGTCGCGCGCCTAAAGCTGACCAGTCCGCCGTAGCGGTGATCGTAGTAATACTCTCCGGTCACCTGCAGCTGATTGAGGTGGTCTGTTGAGTTGTTGAAGTAGGTTGGAACCAGGCCCGGATCGTTCTCTTGATTTTCGTGGGTGTAGTGGCCAAGGAAGGTGAAGATATTGTGCTGACCATTGTATTGGTACTGCCAATCGACACTGAGATCGAGGTAGCGGTTGACGTTGCCAGGCGACAGAGTTTGGCCGGCGAATACGCTCGGCACGAACTTCACGTACATGCCGGAGGTTCCAATCATAGCCGAGTTATAGCCCCAGTCGCGCTCGTAAGCCGCGCGCCAATAAGGGGCAAAGTTGTCGATGGTGCCGCCTCCGACATTGAGGTTGCTGCTATCTTCATTGGCGATCGCGCTGCCGGATTTGGCCGAGTGATACTCCGATAGCTCGAGGTAAATGGAATCCTTGTACCAAACGTAGGCACCGAGCCCTGCCGCTAACCCCGGAAACTGCGTAAATATCGGCGCACGCATGCCGGTGTTGCCTAGAGGTTGCGTCGCGCTGTAGAGGCTCTGCACCGGGAAGTAGGGGATACCATACGCTTCACCCGTGTTCCAGACATCCTGGAAGCTGGGATTGTTGTTGAGCGTCACGCCCCAGACCCAATCATTGTTGGCAGTATGGTCAGAATATCTGACGTCGTTATTGTCGATGCCGAGCGAACCCGTGTTCTGCAGATAGGTCATCTGCAACCAGGCGCCGAAATGGTCAGAAATAGCCCCCGCGTACATGATGCTCATTTGCTGCGGGAACTGAAAGTCATCGCTCTGCGACTTGGCGCCGGGTACCAGGCTATCCGGTAGCGGCCGGTTCCAATGGTCGTAGGTGGCCTGCAGTAAAATCGACATCCCCGGGAGGTCGGTGAGCCACACGGTGTTCCGCTTGTGGTCGTCGATGTCCGAGACCAGCGGCGGTCTCGTGGTCAGGGTATAGGCGTTGAGCCTGAAGCGCCGACCGAAGGGCGTGAGCTCGGGGGGTATCGTATGGCAGGCCTCGCAGGCCAACCCGGTCTGTCTCGCGAAGCTCGGCACGGCGCGCGCGGGTGTTGAAACCAGCGCCAACGCTGCCCCCGCGAAGACGATGGCGGCCAGCGTGCCGAGGCGCAATAATCTCGCACCAGCCAACCATGATAGGAACTCGAGATGATCGCGGGTCATTCAGCCTCTCCCCGATGACTGCCCAATCCCTCAGCGCGTGGCTATTTTGCCACATCGAATTATGATGTACGATATCGATTTACGATACGGTATACAAGATCTTCACATTTCTTTTGATTTCGCCCACGCAACGACACCGATGTGCACCTTAGATTGTCGCCGTGAGCCAATCCCGAGCCATTGTGCTAGGGAGGCCCGCGAATGACGGACCGGGATCTCTACGGTGGGCTGATTCGCCTGCACCTCCTGCATCACGCTGCCGAAAGTCCGCTCTATGGGTTCTCGATGATCGAAGAACTCGGCCGACACGGATATCGACTGAGCCCTGGCACGCTATACCCCATCCTGCACGGGCTGGAGAAGAAGGGATATCTTCGCTCGACCGAGCAACGACTCGGGCGCACGGCTCGACGGATGTACCGGATTACGCCGAGTGGCCGACGCGCACTCGAGGATGCAAAGCGCAAGGTGTTCGAGCTCTTCGGTGAAATGTTCTTCGACGGCAGCGGCGGATCATGAACAGCGCCGGGTCCGGTGA
>Ga0187880_1001978_pt1 | contig 16051 bp, 17 predicted proteins | sample June2016WEW_19_4_FD_132998 | JGI IMG/M metagenome (GOLD analysis project Ga0187880, IMG submission 132998) | Peatland microbial communities from SPRUCE experiment site at the Marcell Experimental Forest, Minnesota, USA - June2016WEW_19_40 | ecosystem: Environmental > Terrestrial > Soil >...
AGCGAAGCCGAAATGCAGATGGTCGAACGATTTATCGAACGCGGCTTTACCGATAAGCAGGCCAAGATCAAGGTCGTACTGGAAAATCCAAACATTGCGAGCATCTGCTCCCAGATGCCTAGCCTGACGATTCTTTCGGCCAATGTGGCAGCGGCGCGTGACCAGACGCGTCTTACTCGGAGCGATTTCGAACTGCTGGAAAGATTTGCCGCTGAAACTCACCAAAGCTACTGCGCCGGATGTGGCCGGATCTGCCATGAGGCGGTCGGAGGTGCGGTACCGATCAGCGATGTTATGAGATGCCTTATGTATTACCGCGATTACGGCGAACGCGACCTGGCGCGTGAGGTTTACGCCGGTTTACTGGACGGGGCCAGGGCCAGGCTCACGCAAGTCGATTATTCCCTTGCAGAGAAGGCGTGCCCACAGAGACTTGCAATATCGAAACTCATGCGGGAGGCTTCAGAAATATTGGTCTAAGACTTGGGACACCAAACACGACGCTTCCAGACGTCGGACCGGAGGAGGAGCAGATGCATGCCGACACAAATTATCAATATAGCGGACAAGCTCAATCGAATTAACGAGACGTCCACGCCGAAAATCATCGCGCGAATCAATGACTATCTGGTCAAGCTGGTGAAATTCACCGGTGACTTCATTTGGCATGTCCACCATGATTCCGACGAATTGTTCTATATTCTGTCAGGTGATCTTGAAGTGCACTTCAGAACGGGTGTCAAGAAAATGCGGCCCGGAGATATGATCGTGATTCCGAAAGGCGTTGAACATAAACCCTGCGCTCCGGAAGAGTGTCACATGATGGTTATTGAACCGGAGGGTGTCCTGAATACCGGGAACATCGAGAATGAGCGGACTTTGAAAAAACCGGACTGGATTTAAGCCATCGAGGCGAAATGGAGACCGACATATCGCGATGAAGGACAAACTGAAGCTGGCCTGTTTTCCGTATTCCGGGGCCTCATCGAGCATGTATTTCAACTGGAAAAAGCATCTGAATCCAAGAATCGAACTCGTGCCGATTGAATTATCCGGACATGGGGCAAGAGTGAAAGAACCGCTGAACGGCTCGAACAATAAAAGGATGCTAAATAGCAAAATTCCTTCAAGGGGGATTTTTGCTGCCCAACCTTTTCTAATAACTCATCCGGAAGGGATTTCTCGAATTAAGGGGACTCGCATTCCGGTATCGGTAATCCTGGAACATATTGCAGACGGGCAATCCGGGGGATGATCTGCTGGAAGGCTATCAGGAGCTAACGAGGGGAGATATTCAGACAGCCCTTTTCTATGCCGGATCGTATCTTGACCATTCGGAGATAAGAGCGGTTGGCGCCTGAACCCGCACAGGCTGCACGTCGATCAGATGTTTGGAGTCGATGTAGCCGGGGCTTTGCGGGCCGCCGGGCACGATGCGATGAGGGCCTCAGAAGTCGGACAGTCGTGAGCAGATGACGCTCGGATTCTCCAGCACGCTATCCATTAAAACCACATCCTCTCCACCTGTGCATCCGACCGCTCATGATATTCAACGAGTAATCTTGCCACCTCCGGCCAGACCTCCCGTAGTGCCACTGATCCCATGAACAACCCTATATGGCCCGAATCCACCTGGAAACGATGCTGGAACCGCTCTGCAGTCGAGACGCAACCCGCGAGCGCGAATACCTGCTCGGGAAGGGTGATGTCGTCTGTCGTCCCGGCAACCATGATCACCGGGCATACTATTTCAGACAGATTGACTTGGCGGCCTAAGATTGTCAGCTTATTCTTACAGAGGTCATTTTTGTAAAACAGGCCCTCTACTATTTCTAAGTACCATCGCCCCGGAAGGTCCTGAACGTGCTCATACCAGTTGGAGAAAATATGATTACGCGCAACGAATCCGAAATCACCGTACCCCGAAAATAGTTTGAGATAGTCGCCCCAGAACCTCTCAAACGGATTCATCAGCTTAAATGCCAGGAGTTGCATTTGCCCTGGATAAGTCCCGCCATTCGCATCCACGAGCGACCTGAAAAATGAAAGAGGTGTGAACTTCAACGCTCTCTGAATCTTCCCGCCCCCGACATGCGCATCTATCGGGGCGCCTGCGACTGTCAGGGTCTTTATATCAGACGGGAATAATGAGGCGTAAATCGCTGCCTGCCAGCCCCCCTGACAGAGGCCGATCAGGTTTACGGGCCTGCCAACGGTTGAAATGCACTGGCCGGTCAGGGAGATAAGGTCATCCAGGGATTCATTCGCAAGCTCGCGAGTGGCCGGTTTCCAATCAATCGCATAGAGTGATTTAATACCATTGTCCAGGAGCGTGCCAATAAGCGAGTTCTCTCTGGAGAGATCGCAAATTGCCGAACTATGGCCCGCTTGCGGAGGTAAAATAAGAGTCGGGATGCTACAGGGATTAGATGCAAACTCCAGGAGCCGGTAAGCTGGTGATTCACCAATCACGCGATGAGAGGTTGCGAACTCAGGGGTGGTTGGGACCCTGCAGGATTCAGCGAGCATCCCAAAATACCGGTGGGCAAAGTCTTTTAAATAGATAACTGTATCATTCATGCTGGATACCCCCCTCGCTTAATTAATCGGATTAAATCCTCCTCTCCTTGAACGTTTATTTGCCCATGTGCTGTAGTTGCCGTGATGGACGATAATCTTTCGGTCATCAATTTCGAAGGAGGTCCTTCCCATCCCTGTGCCCCTGCCTGATTGACACGTCTGAAAGGGAGCCTGGCGTGAACAGTGTAAATTTGCCCCCTCTTCTTTCTCTTTTTCGATAGACACAGGCGCTGGTTCGTTGTAGAATATAGACAGGTATCGATCTGTTGTAGCTTCGTTACCATGCTCCATGCCCTGCACTGGTACCCTTCCTCCGTAGCCGCTAATTCGAGGAACCAAGAATGAGAAGGTTCAAAATACCGCTCATGATGGCTTTACCTGTCGGATTAGTCTCAATCGCTTATGACCGGGAAACCATTTTACCCGACCAGGCCGCTAAGTTGATCGGCCGGCAAAAGACCGAATACGGCAAGGTTGCGAGTGCTCATTTTGCGGCCAAAAGCAAGGGGCAGCCCACCTCTCTGAACCTCGACAAACCTCATCCGGCTCGGGTTTTCACGTTGATCGTCAGGGGGGCGGACCGGGGCAAGTTCGAGAAGCCACCCGAAAAACGCGCTGCTCCGGGGAAATGATTTGCGTAACGGGAGTGATAGCCAACTTAACTTAGGAAGCGGAGATGGCTATGAGAAGCAATCTGTTGCTGTACCCGGCTCTCATCGCTCTGGCGCTCAGCCTGCTATTGGCGCCGGCCCTGCCCGTTGCGGCAGGTAACGATGACAGCCCCACCTGCGATCCTCGTTTTATGACCGTTGACCCATCCGGGTTAAACGCATCAAAAGTACTCGAAATCAACGATTGGCGCCAAATCGCAGGTGACTGCACGCATGATTCAGTCTGGTTTCGCGGATTCTATCTGGATCGAGTGGACGAGTTCGTGAAGTTCGACCGTCCCGGAGCGAGTTCCACTCGTGACTTCGGCTTGAACGACAAGAAAAATATGGCGGGGACGTATGGCAATTCAGCAAATAATATGGGGCATACGTATTTCCTGAGTGCCCCTGGCGGGGTATTAACGACGTTCGCTCCACCCGGGAGCATCGACACGGGTGACCTCGGAATAAACGACCCCCGGGGAATCTTCGGCTCGTGTCTCAAAGTCGGCAGCAGCCTTATCGGCGAAAATCTCGGCCACTCCGGTGGCGACCCTGCCGGCAGTATCCCCGGGGGCGCTGTAGTTACGGGGGCTCAGAGCATAAACAACGTTGATGATAGAGGGCGCCGGCATACGGTATTGTTTCGTTGCTTTGAGTGGTGAGTGACTCGGCTGTTGGCTCTGTTTTCCGGTCTCCGGGGCAGGCCCTCTCGGAGCGTGAGGTTTGACGGCGCTTGGAACTTTTCCTGAGCCCGTCGATAGATGTCTGTCTGTCCATGCTTATAACCGAAAATTGTCAAATAGTGACAAAAACTGTATCTTCATCATTTTGTCTTTTGAAATTCCTTTAAACATCTCCACTGCATAACTTGCCCATTACCATCCCTATTAAAAAATCTATTAAAGTCATACAAAAAAAATCCTAACGCTTGAATTAAACTGAGTTCCCCCTTGCACTTACGGTCTCTGGATAAGATATCGTAATGAAATCAGACCAATGAAGGCATCCGATACTCCGGTCCATGCAAAGAAAGGGATCATCACCACCTGCTGCAGCGTGTTCGGACCTCGTAATACATTCCGCTCATTACCCCCGGGGGTTAAGCGGGAGCACCTTTCCTCGAACGATTTGCCCTCCTTCGTAAGTATCGGTTTTTATTTCTTAAAGTACTCAAGACCAATCCATCGGGATCAGCTCCTGTGAATGGTATACATTTTGCTGCCCCCTGGCTGCCTTGAAGAGCGGAAAAAAGGATGAATAAAAGAGAACTTTTGTAAACTAAGTTGGCAAGGCTTTCGTCAATAGCAGCAAATGACACAAAGAGGTGAACGGCAAAAATAATTGCGAAATCCGCGACAACATGCTGGAGGTCGCACCCAATAGGAAGAGTTAGGAAAAATCTGCCTCTTTGCAGGATTTTGGAGCGGTAGAGAATTTACACAATCCGTTTGACTCTTCAAACCCTTTTGTATGCGGGTAAATGGTATGTATTTTGTACCGATTGAAGGCCTTCAAAATTCAGTAATGGGCCAATTAATCTTGACAAATAATTGCGTTGTCAAACTTCGCCTCAATACGAAAAACGAAAGGAGGTGAAAGATTGCGCGCCTGAGCGATTTGCGGTGCCATGGAAGCAGTGGACCAAACCAATATAACTTTTTCAACTTTAGGAGTGACACAATGAGGAAAATGTTTTTAGGCAGTGCGATGGTTGTTTTGATTGTTTTGACGGCCGGTTTTGCTTCGGCATTCGAAACAACTGAAAACGACGGCTTCATCTACTTGTACGCGCCGGGCCAGACGACCGCCGCGGAAGCAACTCTATATGACAACAGCACCGCGGCCCCATCGTCATTTCAAGTCATACTTGTCGATGCTCTCGCGAATCAGTTAACGGGCACTAAATATACCGGACAGGAACTGTTTAGCGGCACTATCATATTGCCGGTTGGCGAGGGCAATCCGGCGGCTGGGGTTACTTTCAAGATCTCAGCCATAATAGATAGATCAAACACGATCCACTGGGCGTATAGAGGAACAGACGAAACAACGGGAACGATCCAGGTGAGCGGTGACTTTTATTTTTTGGGTAAAGAGAAGGATTATACTGTATCGCCCCCCATCAAGAAAAATGCATACGATGTCTATGGCTTCGTCAGCGGAAACAGTAATTTTAACGGTGCCTTCCGCGGGGTGTTTTACGTCGAATAGTGGTGTTATAAACCTCTGACCTCATTCCTCTCCCCTGTCCCGGGGGAGGGGAATGAGGCCCGCAGGACTTTTCCATGTGGTGGCTTAATCTGCCGCACATTCATCGCAGATTTTGATTCCATCCCGCCCCACAGTTTCAAAGAAAAATCCCCTTTTGGATATCGCAAATCAGGTGCGGGCCTGCAACTTAGCTCGCGTCCATCCGGAATTCTCCGATGGAAACACAGCTCTTCTCAGCAATGGGAACGCACCTCTTGTTATCCTTAGTCAGATCTTCGGGCCAAATCCGGCGAAACCAAGTGAAAAGAAGACGGCCAAGTGTTATAGATCTGCTTTAATTCGTCGAATTAACCCAAGAAACGCTGATTGATTTCCGGCTCAACAGTCAATCCGGCAAAAGGTTTAGACGTGATCGATCTTCATTGCCATATACTTCCGGGTCTGGACGATGGGGCAGATGAGTGGGGGGCGAGTCTTGAGATGGCACAAATTGCCGCCACGGACGGTATCTCGGGGATCGTATGCACTCCTCATTCCTCGCCGGTCTTTCCAGGAAACCACCGCACCGTAGTCCTGAGAGCCGTTGAAGAATTTCGAACGAGGCTCCTGCAAGCACGAATCCGGCTTGAACTCTATCCGGGTTGCGAGTTGTCCATCGACTCAAATCTGCCGCAAAGAATCGAATCAGGAGAATTGCTGACAATCAATGACAACCGGAAGATAGCCATGATTGAGATGCCGGTTGAGGTGATTCCGCCCAACCTGGACAGGTTCTTCTGGATGATGCGGGTTAGAGGCATCAACACCGTTCTGGCGCACCCCGAGAGAAATTACCCGCTCATGAAAAACCCGTCCGTGCTGTTGGAATGGATTCAGGCAGGAATCCTGGTGCAGATCACCGGCGCCAGCCTCAGAGGGCATTACGGGCAAGAGATTCAGCATTTTTCCATGAAACTGCTCCGGCACCGCATGGTTCATCTGGTAGCCTCCGACTCTCACGGTCCCGCCATGAGAAGGCCGGTGCTTTCGAAGGCACGAGCCATCACCGAATCCATTGTCGGCCCCGAAGAGGCGCACAGGATCTTTTATGAATATCCGGTCCAGGTACTGCAAGGAGAGGTTCCGGACGTAGTGCCGCCTATCCCGCTCAAAAAGAAAACACCTTTTATCAGGCGCATTTTTCCATTCAGGTGAAGCGGCCGGCGGGCATCCCCAGGTGTTAATCCGGTCATTCAATTTGCCGCCTTGAGGCGGAAGAGTACTTCGCGCAGCGCGGAAAGCATCCCGCCGCCATTCTCGACGCTCTCCCCGATCAGTCAATGACCGGAGACGGGGCCGTCAGCGGGATGCCTTGATCGCTTCGACGATAGTTTTTGCGTCATCCGGCGTTAACCCGTGGTGCACGGGTATCGCCAGGATCATCTCAGCTATTTTTTCCGTAACGGGAAGCTTCAGTGGACCGTAGAGTTCTTCGAAGACAGGCTGTTGATGTAAGCCCCGTGGATAGTGCACCCCACTGGCAATTCCTTTTTCCTTGAGTCTTTCGGCCAGAGAGTCACGGTTGCAGCCAAATTCATCCGGATCAACCAAAAGGCAGTACTGATGCCAGGCATGTACCCCTCCATGGATGACTTCCTGAGGTCGAATACCGCGAACCTCTGCCAGGCCTGCGGTCAGAATCTCTGCGTTCAGTCTCCTTTTGACCAGCATCTCACCGAGTCTGCCGAGCTGTTTGCGTCCAATGGCCGCTTCCATGTCGGTCATCCGGTAGTTGAATCCCAGGGCAGTATGATAGTACTTGCCGGTCTCACCATGGCTGCGCATGGATCGCATTTTATAGTAATATTCTTCGTTATTTGTGCACACCATTCCCCCTTCGCCGACAAACATGTTCTTCGAAGGATAGAAGGAGTAAGCGACAAAATCGTCGAACGAACCAATATCCCGTTGCTTCCATGCCGCACCATGCGCCTGGGCTGCATCCCACACGACAACCAGATTGTGACGCGCTGCAAAATCACTGACTGCGGTTATATTGAGTGGATTGCCAAAGAGGTGCACCGGCGAAATAGCGCGGGTAAGAGCGGTAATGCGCCTTTCGGCATCCTCAAGATCGATCAGGAACGTGTCGGGGTCGACCTCACAGAACACCGGCACTCCACCGCTCATTGCTACCATCGAACCGGTCGCCATAAAGGTAAAGGAAGGTACAAGCACTTCATCGCCGGGTCTCAGAAATGCCATATACGCTAAATGAAGGCAAGCCGTGCCGCTCGCGCAGGTCAAAGCATAACGTGACCCCACCTTGAGCGCAAATTCGCGTTCGAAAGCCTCGCACTGATCGCCGTGGCGAAGATTTCCGGACCGCAGCACCTCGACGGCGGCCTCTATTTCTTCCTCGGTCAATCTAACCTCGGATATTTTTATACCCTCCACTTGTTTAACTCCTTTCAACATACCCGTATTTCCCGCAGACGAATCGGTGGAAAAGGCTCATCCGACCGATTCACTTGCGGCGCATTTTTCCAATGGCCCGGGTTTGTCAAATATGGTTAATCAGTCAACTTACCATAAAACAATTGTTAGAAATCACGAAAATATACCCGCAAAAATAGAATAATTTAATCAATCACTTAAGTTTTTTGAAGTGTTTTGTGCAACCAAGCATGGAATAAGCAGTAATGTATTGCACATGGTTTATCTTGCGAGGTTCAATCCCCGGGAGATATTAAAAATATTAGGGGGTTGAGATGCGATTTCGAAAACCCGGCAAAATCGATAGCAACTTATGGTACCCGGGCACTGAGGAATCAGGGGCGTATTTACTCCGAGGGCGCCACGGCACGGCGTTGATCAACGGGGGAATGAGCTACATCTTCCGGGTGTTCTAAGCCAGATGCGTGAATTCGGGATTGACCCCGGAGAAATCACCAAATTTTTGATCCTCCATTCACATTTCGACCACGTTGGAGTGGTCCCCTATTTCAAGAGGAATTACCCGGCAATTAAAGTACTTGCATCGGAAGCGGCCGTCAGGACATTCGAGAAGCCAAAGGCGATCGAATTCATAAACAGCTATAACCAGTTGAGCGCAGGGGAGAGGAATGAATCTCTCAAAGGTTTTGATCTCGAGTGGCGGGGCGATATAAAACCACTCTCCGTCCATGAGGGCGACGTCATTGACCTGGGCCGGGTCGCGCTTCTGCTACGGCCGGCCCAACTCCAAGTTTGGGTCCCGCGTTCCGCAGCGTATTGAGTTCAACACCGCCAAGGCGAGTTCCTGCACAAGACCCGATCGTCTCGCATTCGAGCTGCTCTCAAAGTGTCCCGATGCTCGTTGGACTAAAATCCGAATTCAGCCAACAGGGAATCGACCTCATCTTGAGAGTGGACCGCGTTTTCCACGGCGGCGTGCGCCGGACCATAGAGTTCTGCGCTATCCTTTTGCTTGGAAGTTTCCGTCTTTACCCCGAACGTGCGGATCAGGTTGACGAGTTTTAGTTCCATATCCTTGAGCAGCTTGGTTATCTTATTAATGATCTGACTGCTCAAATCATGGTAGTCCTGTGCGATAAGGATTTTATCCAGGTCTGCGCGATTTTCGCTGATCATCGTTTCCATGGCGTCCAGAACTTGAGCGCCCTGACCGAGCTTTTTCCCGGCCGCATCACCTATCGCGTGAAGTCCTCCGATGAACTCGCGCAACCTCGAGATTTTTTCCGTTTCACTCGAAAGTCGCACCTGCATAGCTTCCACGTGATCCAGGGTGGTTACGGCCGCCTTTTCCGTCATCTCCAGTATGTGTTCGAGACGATTCCCGGAGTCGGGTATCTTGTTCTCGACAATCTCATGCAGGGACGGATCAAGAGTATTGAGAAAACCGCGTATTGAATCGTGCAGCCCCCTGGCCATGCCTCCAATTTCTTTGTAAAGGCCCGATGAGTCGCACTGCTGGTTGGCCATGTTCAGCAGGATCATCTGGGCGCCGGGCAGATCGCCGTTGGAAAAGGCTTTTACCAGCTCATTGCCCTTGGCGATCAAACTCTCGACCACACTATCGTCTGGGGGCAGGTGCGGCTTCTCAGAGTTAGGGTTCGAAGAGCTAAAGAGCTTTTCGATTTTTTCCAGGGAATCGGCAGAACGAGTGAAGGTAAGGATGAATTTAGCGCTGGAGTCTCCGTCGGGGGTCACCGACAACTCACCACCCCAACTCTTCACCAACCTAGTCAAGTTAGTCAGACCGGGCTTTTCTGCACTTTCTTCAAGAGATTCAAGACCTGCTTCGTCCATGCCCCCGGAAGTCTCAGGCACTGTTTCGAGGGACGATTCATCTGCGCCGGCGACGCACTCTGGCGTATCCACAGGTCTCAATATTTCCAGTAGTTCGTCCAAGTCGATTTGAGGGCTCCCGTTGCCGTTTTTAAAAGTCCCCATCTGGTCAATAACCAGGCTTACTGCGAAGCCCAGTACGGCAATAGAGTCTGTTGCGCCCGGCGACACTTTGTCGGCCAGGAATCTCTCGAGTTCGAGTCCGGCCTTCTCCAAGCCCCCCAGACCAAGCATGGCCGCTGTAGTATGGAATGACACGAGAGACCGGCGAGATTTTTCAATATCTTTTTCGCCGTCCCCATCGACCAGAGCAGACACGCTTTGCTCGGCGTCTCGAAGAAACTTGATCAGTTCGTTCCAGTCCTGCGATTCCAATGCCATCATTTTGTTCTTTCCTCGTATAGGCTGATTATCCCTTTTACATCGATTATCAATGCAATCTTACCATCTCCCAGTATGGCGCCCCCCGAGATCCCCGGCAGTTGCTGAAACAGGTCCCCAAGACTCTTAATCACCACCTCCTGCCTGCCGATAATTTCATCGGCAAGCAGACAGTATGATTTCTGGCCCTCGGTAACCACCATGAGCAATGCCTCCCAGGGGTTTCGGTACTTGGGTTCTTCATTGAAATAACTGTGCAAACGCACAAGCGGCATAAGGGAATCTCTTATTTTAACGAGTTCTCCCCTCCCCTGGACGGTGAAATATGCCTCCTTAGACAGCCTGAGGGATTCCTTGAGAGCAATTGTCGGCACGATGTATCGTTCGGCCCCGATCTGTATGATCATCCCGTCGATAATAGCCATCGTGAGCGGCAGTTTCATATGGAAGGATGACCCCTTGCCGAACTGGCTCGAGATTTCCATTTTGCCACGGAGGCGCTCAACGCTTTTCTTTACCACATCCATCCCAACGCCGCGCCCCGAGACTTCAGTCACTTTGTCCCTAGTTGAAAATCCCGCATGAAAAATCAGATCAAAGATCGCCTTTTCATCGAGTTGGTCCGAGGCGCTGATTATCCCCCGTTCAATTGCTTTATCGCGAATCCTTTTGGCGTCCAACCCCCGTCCATCGTCCTCGATGTCGATTACGATGTTGCCGCCCTTCTGCTCGGCGCAAATAAATATCGTTCCCATCGGATCTTTGCCGGCCCCGGTGCGTTCCTCGGGCATTTCGATCCCATGGTCTACAGAGTTTCTGATCATATGCACGAGCGGCTCATATATCTCTTCGACCATGTTGCGGTCGATTTCAGTCTCCTCCCCTTGCATTTTCAAAACGACTTCTTTTCCGGATTTTTTCGAAAGATCGCGAACCAGCCGGATCATCTTCTGGAAAGTGCTCTTGATGGGGACCATGCGCATGGACATACTGATACGCTGTAGCTCGGCGGTAATTCTACTGAGCTGAACGCTGTCCTTCTGGAGTTTTTGATCCTTTATTTTCATTATGTCAGGATTCTGCAACACCATCGACTGGGCAATGACCAGTTCCCCAACCATATCGACCAGGTTGTCCAGTTTGCGTGTGTCAACCCTGACGGACGCAGCGTTTTCAATCGAGTGCCGCTGCTCGCGTAAAGCCTTCGAGACCTCCCGGGGGCTGGCTGCTCCCTCATCTATTGCCGCCTCACCGAATTTCCTGCCTTCCGATCTGCCCTTCTCAGCAATATCATCGGCTGCTTCATCCTCGAGGACTCCATGCTCAACGAGGATTGTTCCAATTTTCCTGACTGGAGTCCCACTATCTCCCGTGGGATCTCCGCTGAAGTTCTTCACTTTTTCAAGAAAGTTCATTACAACCGGCGAGGTCTCTTTGCGCCCTGCCTCGCCTTTTTCCAGTTCCTCGAGCAGGCCTTTAAGAATGTCTGTGCCCGCCAGGACTATATCGATCACCGAGTCGGTTATCGCCAGTTTACCGGACCTTGCCAAATCCAGCAGGTTCTCGACTTCATGGCTCAGATGATGGATCTCCATCAAATTGATAAAACCAGCGACTCCTTTTATACTGTGAAATGGCCGGAATACGGCGTTTATCGCCTCGAGGTCTTTCGGGTTCGTCTCAAGCCCAAGCATGTTCAGCTCGATCGTAGAAAGATGCTCTTTGGCTTCCTCGATGAAGTCTCTCAGCAGTTCAGGGTCCTGGATCTCGTCAACTTTAGGACCGCTTTCCTCATGGAATAGATTTTCCAGATCGAGGGCCGGTTCGCCGGAATCCGAACCGTTGCCCGAATCCATGGACGCCGCCCCGAAAAAGTCTTCGTCCTCGTCTGGCTTCACCGCGCTCTCCGTTTTTATCTGTGTGATCTCCCCTTCGCCGCTCTCCATAGCGCCGGCGGTTGAAAGGGAGCCAAGGAGCTTTTGAACCTCGAGCCAATCGGCCCTCGGATCAGATGACTCCTCCAGAATGAGGCGCTTGAAAATCAGCCTTGCTCTTTCAATAATTCCATGTAGCGGCCCTGCCTGCTCAATTTGACCCTCGAGATCGTCGAGAAGGTTCAGGCAATCCCCTATTCCCATCAGATCGTCAAGACCGTCAATCACTCCGTTGGCAAGCCGATTAACTATCGTTTCCATGAATAGCTGCCTCAATTAGAATAAATGCACAAGTTCATCGCCAAAAAACTGCGTCGGACAATCAGGACCCTTCCCCCTAACGCGGCAGGATCTTAACCAGTTTCTCTTCGAGGACCGCAGCCGTAAATGGCTTCACGATGTAGTTGCTAACCCTCGCCTTGACCGCTTCCACTATATTTTCCTTCTGAGCTTCGGCGGTAACCATCAGAAATGGAATATCCTTGATACTGTCGGTACTCCGGACCTCTTTGAGTAATTCCAGGCCGGTCATCCTGGGCATGTTCCAATCTGATACGATCAGGTCGATTTTTGTCCTTTTAAGGATATCGAGGGCTGCCGATCCATCTTCGGCTTCGATAATGTCTTCAAAATCCAGGTCTCGCAGAATCTTTCTGACGATGCGCCGCATTGTAAGGAAATCGTCAACTATAAGAACTGTAAGGTCCTTGTAAGGCATGGATGCCACCTCCTTTAAATCTCTTTCGCCTTGCCTGCGGTCGGTGCTGTGCAGTCAAGGGAACCTCTTCCCGCGTTCAGAAAGTTCATCAAAGTACGTGGTATATCGGGCAAAGATACGACCTTTTCGGCCCCACCCAACCTGATCGCCTCTTTAGGCATCCCGAACACCACGCAACTCGCCTCGTCCTGAGCGACGGTATATGCGCCCGCCTTTTTCATCTCGAGCAATCCGGCGGCACCGTCCCTGCCCATGCCGGTCATAATCACACCAAGCGCGTTCGCCCCGACAAAGCGGGCAACGGAGAGAAAAAGCACGTCTACCGAAGGACGCTGGTGGAAGACGAGCGGGCCGTTTTTTACCTCTACGTAATAAGTGCCGCCGACACGCTTTATGAGCATATGATAGTTCCCCGGCGCAATCAGGGCGGTCCCGGGCAGAACTGGGTCCCCGTCTCTGGCCTCGCTAACTTGGATCTGACACAAGCCGTTAAGCCGGTCCGCAAAAGTCGTCGTAAAGCGCGGGGGCATATGCTGAACGATCACGATTCCAGGGGAGTTGGACGGCATTGCCATAAGAACGGATTTAAGAGCTTCGGTCCCCCCGGTCGATGCGCCCATTGCAATAACCTTATGGGTCGATCGTTTGAGAGCCAAGCTGGGCAATGTGCCGTTGTTCGGCACGACAGCCTCCGCCTTTGGCGTGGGGGTACGCATACGCACGCTGGCTGCCGCCCGGATTTTTTCAGCCAACTGCTCGCTCATATCACCGACCGAGTATGATCCGCCCGGCTTGGCCAGCACTTCGACTGCCCCGTATTCCAATGCCTCCAGGGCCATTTCACTGTTGGCGGGGGTCAGTGAGCTCACGATAATTGCCGGTATCGGATGGTACTTCATCAACTTTCGCAGAAAGCTCAGGCCGTCCATTCTGGGCATTTCGATGTCCAGAGTGATGACGTCAGGCTTTAGATTGACGATCTTATCCCTGGCGACAAATGGATCGGGCGCCACACCTATAACCGAAATATCGGGGTGTTTGGACAGTTCCTGTGAGAAGATCTTTCTCACAATAGCAGAATCATCAACTATGAGTACTTTTATCTGGTTCATTTTCATTGCCTGACAGATTCATCTTGAGTAATTTCACGACCACGAACTCAACCGGGCAAATAACTGAGAGCAGCCGAGCCGGCCGGTTCTTCAAAAAAGTTGAAATCAAGCCGGACGGTGGCTTGAGCCGCATTCGTTCCATTGGGCACCACGATCTTCCGGACCCTGGGTATTCCCAATTGCCGTCCCACATTATCGATTCGGGCGTGATATCCGCCACCGACCATGTTCGTCAGTTCCTTTATAGTGTCCAGGAGATCCTCATCCTTGACCTGGTATTCTTCGATGCCCAGAAAGCCCGCGGTTATCATCCTGGCGAATTCCTCACTCAGTTGCAGCGAAATGACCATCCGCTCATCATGATTCTGAAGCTCGATTTCCGATTCATAGTCGAAGGACCGGTCTCCCTGACCGCAATCCTGGAATTCCACCACTGAAAAGAACATGGTCTCGACGACTTCAAAAATCACATCCTTCAACACTGGTTCCCATTCTAAAACCATCTGTCTCCCCCATGATGCGACTCAGAAAAGTCCCAATTTCTTCCGGCCTGAAGGGTTTGCGGATGTAACCGCTGGCGCCCAGATCCATCAATTGATTGAGCCTGTCTTCGTTTGCTTCGGTTGTAATAAAGACCACCGGAGTATCACTGCAGATATTCTTCTCCCTCAGGGACCGAATAAACCCGACGCCGTCCATTACAGGCATATTAACGTCGGACAAAATCAGGTCGATCCACTTGCCCTCGAGAAGGTCCAAAGCTTCCTGGCCGTTTGAAGCTTCCAGGCACTCTCCAAGCTCAAACCCCACCAGTCGAAGAATTTTCCAGATGACTTTCCGCATCGACCTGGAATCGTCCACTACCAGAACGTTGTACGACATGGCGCCCCTCGCGCACCTAACAGAGACCGCACATTTGCCGGTCTCCGTCTGGAAAGGGTTTGTTTCAGTTTTTTCGCCCTAGTCTTAACGAGCGAAAAGTGAGCGGTGCTCTTAATTCAGAGATCATATCTCTATCTCAGCTCCAGTCCCGACCTTCACAATTACTCTGCCGGACTCCATCTCCAACCGCACAGTGCGGTTGACTTCTCCCCCCACGTGTTCAGCGACAATCGCAACGTTGTTTTTCCAAAAAATCTTGCGCATCGCCAGATAGTTTCTCTTGCCGATATTGAAAATACCGTTTGGGTCTAGCATTTGTGCGCCACCGACTGATTTCACCACTATGTTCTCTTTTTTGGCCCCCATCTGGTAGCTGTTCTTAAAAAGACGCGTGATCCCCGTATCGGCAAACATACTTGGGTTCTTCTTCGCCTTTTCAGGATCAAGCGAAGACTCCGGAAGCATGTAATGGAGCATTCCGCCAACGCTTGCGAGCGGGTCGAAAATTATTACAGCAATGCAGGAACCCAGAGAATATGTGATCAGAAGATCCTCTGGCGAGTCGCTGACCACCATATCCGCCACTCCGATTACTCTTCTCATTTGAGACTTTCTTGTATTAAACTGCGCCGCACATTCCATCAGAGATCTAATCCCGAATGATCACCGTCAGTTAGTTTTACGACCGGCCTGACTAATTACGGTATATAGCCGGCCGAACATAAGACAGCTTATGAGGCAGTCCCGTCAGGCTTTCGGAGTGGCCGACGAAAAAATAGCCCCCGGGACTCAGAAAGCCCGCCATCCTGTTGACGAGTTCCTCCTGGGTTTCCTTGTCGAAATAGATCATTACGTTTCGGCAGAAGATGAAATCAAACAGTCCTCTAAAGGAATAGGGCTCTTTGAAGTTCAACCGGTGAAAAGTGATGATCCGTTTGACATGAGGAGCTATCTCGAAGTCCGGTTTCCCATTTGTGCTGCTGATCTTTTGAAAATTCGCCTGCCGCAGTGCGGGCGGGACTTTTTGTATCTTCTCCTCGGAGTAAATCCCGCGGCTTGCCGTCTTTAGCACGCGCGTCGATATGTCGGTCGCCAGTATCCGGAAATCCCATCTTGCGATTTCCGACAGGTGTGCCAGCACACACATTGCCAAGCTGTATGGTTCCTCGCCTGTCGAACACCCCGCGCTCCATATCCTGATCCTGGAATCCCTGTCCTTTAGCTTTTTCTCGATCAGTTCAGGCATGGCAA
>Ga0187880_1001979_pt1 | contig 16048 bp, 12 predicted proteins | sample June2016WEW_19_4_FD_132998 | JGI IMG/M metagenome (GOLD analysis project Ga0187880, IMG submission 132998) | Peatland microbial communities from SPRUCE experiment site at the Marcell Experimental Forest, Minnesota, USA - June2016WEW_19_40 | ecosystem: Environmental > Terrestrial > Soil >...
ACATGCTCGAGCAAATGGGTCCGTGCTTTGGGTATGAGGTCGAGATCGTGCCGCCGAGCGTGCTGAATGGGCAGCTCGTGTCCAGCACGGCGGTGCGCTCGGCGATTGCGGCGGGGCAAGTGGCGCTCGCGGCGGAACTTCTGGGGCACCCATTTTCGCTGACGGGGCCGATTCGTCCCGGCGATAAGCGCGGCGGCGCGGTGTTGGTGCCGACGCTGAATCTCGCGCCCGAGCAGGAACTGCTGCCAAAGACCGGCGTGTATTGCACGGAGACGTGCGTGGGCGCGACGCTGTATCGCTCGGTGACGAATGTTGGGTTTCGGCCGACGTTCAATGGGCAGGCGCTTTCGATCGAAAGTCATCTATTCGATTTTTCGGAGATGATTCCTGAAGGCGAGATCGAGGTGCGATTCTGGGAGCGCCTGCGCGACGAGCAGAAATTCGCGAGCGTGGATGATTTGCGGCGGCAAATTAATTTGGACCTCGAGGCGGCGAAAACCTTTTTCAGGGCGCGCGACAGAGAGAGCTCTATCAAGAGAACCCATTGAACGACTATCTACACGAAATTGAACAGCACCCCTGGCGAACATGCGTGGATGCCTTTATTGGGTTCAGCTCTGTTTTCACGCTCGTTAGCGCCATCAACTTTTTCGTTCCGACGGTCAAGATCCAGGGGGCTCTCCCTCTGGCCGCAGACACAATTATCGGTGTCACATACGCCCTGTGGAAGGTGCGTAGGCCGTCTCGAATCGAAATTAAACCGGCGAACTGCAACACCGTGATCGAGGTCGTTTTCGGTGATCTCTTCAAGCAGGAGGGAGTCCGAGCGATTCCGGTCAACGAGTTCTTCGACAGTAAAATTGGAAATCCCGTGTCGCCGAAAAGCGTTCATGGCGCCTTCATAGAAAGGGTATTTGGCGGCCGCTCGGAATCCTTCGATAAGCAGGTAGACGAACAACTACGAGACGTCCCACACCACGATATAAAGAGAGAAGAGGGTAAGTCAAAGCAATACCCAATCGGGTCGACGGCGCTGATCACGGCCAATCAAGACAGGTATTTGGCGTTCGCATCAACGAGAACTGACCCGAAGACGTGTAAAGCGTCAGCCGACGTCGCAATTATGTGGCTGGGGATGCAGGAGCTTTGGAGACGTGCACGCATCGTCTGCAACGGACAGCCATTGAACGTCCCGCTCGTTGGCAGCGGTATGGCCGGAATCGGACTGCCACCGCGCAGCCTGGTAGACTTGATGATTTTGTCCGTGATCACTGAAACAAAATCTACGGAGATAACACGCAGGATTCGGATAGTGCTGTACGGAGATCGCTTCGATTTTCCCGACCTCAGAGATATCGCCGCGCGCTGGGGTGGGTAACGTAGGGCATGCCGCAGCGCAACCCGTCTAGGGTTGCGTGGTCATACGGCTAGCTGCGGCAATTGGAGCAGTAGCCGCCGACTTCGGTGCGGGTGACGGTGATTTCCATGCCGCAATCGTGGGCGATTTGCCGCTTCAATTGCTCGAAGAGGCTGGACTCAAATTCGCGGACTTTGCCGCAGCGCAGGCAGGCGACGTGGATGTGATCGCGCGGGCCGTGAGCTTCGTAATAATGCTGATCGCCGCGAAGGTGGAGCAGGTCGAGTTCGTCGATCAGGCGATGGCGCTTCAGAAGGTCGATGGTGCGATACACGGTGACGCGATGGACGTGGGAATCGATGCGCTGCCCGCGCTCGAGGATTTCTTCGGCGGCCAGGTGGCGCTCGGCGCGGTCCATCACTTGCAGCAGGACGCGGCGTTGACGTGTGAGGCGCACGCCTTTTTTCAGCAGCGCTTTTTCGAGGCGGCCGGGGCGCGCGTCCACATGAATGCGTTCGCCGGAACTGACGCGATGTGCGGAGGGGGAACGCATGGTGGAAGTCTGCCTTTACGCTGCTGACCTCAGGGGTTGAAACCCCTGAGGCGCGTTCACTGTTCGGCACGGCTGAAGCCGTGCCCTGACAAAACTCAATGCCGTTGCAATGCTCGGGGCCGGCACAAAACGCAACCGCATCACCAAACTCGAGGCCATTACAAAACTCAAAGCCCTTGAGATAAAACCAAGGCGATTGAGCAGGCCGCCGCTAGTGGTGCGGCAGCAGCCTCAGGACGTCATTGTACATAACAATGGCGAAGACGCCCAAAAGGAACACCACGCTGACGGTGACGAAGCGCTCCTTGGCGCGCAAACTGAGATCGCGGCGCATGATTCCTTCAATCACCAGCATCGCGATCATGCCGCCATCGAGCGGACCGATCGGCAAAAGATTCAGCACCGCCAGATTCACGCTGATCAAGACCATCAATTGCAACAGGTCGGTGAAGCCGCGCCGGGCGGCTTGCCCGGAATCGCGCGCCAAACCCAGCGGGCCTTCGAGCTGCTTGATGGAAACTTTGCCGCGGAACAATTCCACCACGACGTAAACAACTTGCCGGGCGAGCAACGCATTGAACTCAACCGACCGGCCGATCGCCTGACCTAGAGAATATTGCCGCTCGACGCTGGCGAACTGGAAATAGAAACCAAGCTGCCAGCGAGGCTGGCCATTGCCGGAATCGCCCCAGGTGGGGCGCGCCGTCAGCGTCATCGTGTGGTCGCCGCGGCGCACGGCAAGCTGGATCGGCTGGGCGGCGGTCTGCTGAAGCATTGAACCCACCTGATGGGGGCTGTCGAGGGCGCGGCCGTTGATCGACAAAATCTGATCGCCGGCCTGAAGGCCCGCGAGGGCGGCGGTCGAATTTGGCAAAATCGAAGCGACGAAGACGGGCTCGACCGGATAGCCGACCGCTTCGGTTTCGTCCGGCACGGCGTGCACGGTCACGGGCAGCGTGCCGCCATTGCGCTCGATCTCTGCGGGGATCGACGCACCGGGAATCGAAAGCAAGAGACGCAGATTCAGTTGATCCCACGTGGGATTTGCGACGTGATCGAATTCGACCACGCGGTCGCCGCCTTGGATGCCGGCTTCAGCAGCGGCGGAGCCCTGGAGCACGCCCGCGATGTCCACGGGCTTATCGCTGTAAACAGGCTGTTCGGTACCGCGCAGCGCCAAGCCGGTGACGATCACCAGAGCCATGACGATATTCATCGATGGACCAGCGAGGGCGATCAGGATGCGCTGCCAGCGCGGCTTGGATAGCAGCTCATCGGGCGCGCAGGCGCGCTCCTCGAAAGCGTTCTCGCCTGCCATGCGCACGTAGCCGCCCAGTGGCAACGCGCTGACGCGGTAATCGGTGGCGCCGCGCTTGACGCCAAACAGGCGTGGGCCGAAACCGATCGAAAACACGTCGACACGCACGCCGAAGGCGCGGGCCACAAGGAAATGACCCCACTCGTGCACCAGGATCATCAATCCCAGGCCAAGCGCCACGCCTACGATGCCCATCAGGAAATCAAATGCCATGTCGCCTCGTGACCTTCATTGTCTCATGCCGCATGATTTCACGCCGCGCTCTTCGCGATCTGCGCGACTTCTTCGCACGCCATGCGCCGTGCTTCGCGATCGGCTTCGAGCACGCCGGCAATGCTCCCCAAGTTGACGCGTGGCGTGCGATCGAGCACGTGCTCGATCACCTGCGCGATCGCCGGGAATGCGAGCCGCCTCTCAAGGAAAGCCGCGACGGCGATTTCATCGGCCGCATTGAACGCGCAGGGGAACGCGCCGCCCTTGCGCAACGCATGCCGTGCAAGACGCAAGCAAGGGAAACGCCGCGTCGAGACGGGCTCAAAATCCAGACGGCGCAGAGACGCCCAATCCAGCGTCACATCCTTGGATGCGGCCCGCTCTGGGTAGGTTAGCGCATATTGGATCGGCATACGCATATCCGTTGGGCCGAGTTGCGCAAGAATCGAACCATCCACGAATTCCACCATCGAATGCACCGTGGACTGCGAGTGGATCACCACATCGATCTGATCGGGCTGCACGTCGAAAAGCCAGCGCGCTTCGATCACCTCGAAACCCTTGTTGACCAGCGTGGCCGAATCCACCGTGATGCGCGGGCCCATGCGCCAATTGGGATGGGCCAGCGCCTGCTCTGGGGTCACAGACGCTAGTTGCTTGAGCGGCGTCCGGCGAAACGGTCCGCCGGAAGCGGTGAGCACAAGGCGGCGTACTTCGGAGCGCTGGCCGACGCGGAGGCATTGGTGAATCGCGTTGTGCTCGCTATCGACCGGGAGCAATTCGCAGCCCGAGGCGCGCGCCGCGGCCATCACCACTTCTCCGGCGGCAACCAGGATTTCCTTGTTCGAGAGCGCGACACGTTTTCCGGCTTGCACCGCGGCGAAGGTGGCTTCGAGTCCGACGACTCCGACGGCGGCCGAAACGACGATTTCAGCTTTGGGATGTGTGGCCACGGCGAGCATGCCCGCGGGGCCGTGTTGAATTTCAGGCATCGGCGAATGGCCTGCTGCGCCCAAGCGTTCCGCCAATTGCGCGGCGCGCGCGGCATCCGCCACGGAAACCAATTCCGGACGGTGGCGCGCGATTTGACCGGTCAACTCGTCGAGATTTCCCCCGGCAGCAAGCGCCACGGGGGCGAAGCGGCCTTCGAGCGCCTCGACGACGGCCAGCGTCTGCCGGCCGATCGAGCCGGTCGATCCGAGAATGGCGATTGATTTCAAATTTCACACCTGCGCGGGACACTCGAGACGAGAGCGGAGATTCCGCTACCGGGCCGCGACTACCAATTGAAAATAGTACCAGACGACGGGAAGCGAAAGAACCAGCGCGTCAATGCGATCGAGCATTCCGCCATGGCCCGGCAGCAAGGTGCCGGAATCCTTCACTCCGGCGCTGCGCTTATAAGCAGATTCGAGAAGATCGCCGAATTGGCCGGCGATATTTCCCAACGCAGCCATCGCCAACATATCGCCGATCCCGATTTCCACCCAGCGCGCGACGAGCGCCCCGAGCAGCATCGAGCCGGCGAGATTGGCCAACGCGCCTTCCCAGGTTTTGTGCGGGCTCAATTGCGGAGACATTTTGTGCCGGCCCAGCGAGCGACCGATGAAATATGCGAAGGAGTCGCCAACCCAGATCATGGCCAGCGCGAAGAGCAGCAGACGCCGGGACATTGCGTCCAGGCGAATCGCCGCGCTGAACGGCAGCGCCACGAACAGAAGCGCCGCGGCGCTGATGCCGAGATCGCCCAAGGCATCGGCCAAAGGCAAACTGCTGAACACGGCGATCGCTCCCGCCCCAAAAACGAAAACCAACAACGCCATCTCGAGCGAAGCTGTGAACACAGCAGGCTGATGCACGAACACGATATCGCGCGTGAGCGAAGTGCGCTCCGACAATGTGGCCTGCCACTGTTGAAAGAAAATCAAAACCGCGCAGATGCATGTCCAAAATCGGTAACCCTTGAGCCCAACGCGCTCGCCGAGTGAAAAGAATTCAAGGAGCGCGAGCACGACAACGATCGCGCCGACGGCGGCGATCAGCGCCGGCGCGCCCCACCAGATCAATCCGATCACCACGGGGATCAGGATTGCGGCGGTGAGAATGCGAGTGAGGGTCATGCGAGCCTGCCCGGGACGCAGCACGCGCCACCACTGAACGTGGAACGATCGGAGTAGATGGGCAAGCGGTTAGGCCGTTTCACGATGCGGGCGCGTGGCCAGCCCACCATAGCGGCGTTCGCGTCCGGCGAAATCGAGGAGCGCGCGATACAGCTCGGCGCGGGTGAAATCGGGCCACAGCGTTTCGGTGACGTACATTTCGGCATAGGCGATTTGCCACAGCAGGAAATTGCTTACGCGCATTTCGCCGCTGGTGCGAATCAGCAAATCGGGGTCGGGCAAGCCGGCGGTATACAAGTGCTGGGCGACCATTTTTTCGTCCACGCGGAAAGAGCTGATGCCATTGTTGCGCACGCCATCAAGAATGGAATTAAACGCGTCAACAAGTTCCGCGCGCCCGCCATAATTCAGAGCCACGGCCAGCTTCATGCCGGAGTTGCCGGCCGTCAAACTCACGGCGCGATCGACGTCACTGCGAACGGCGGCGGGCAATTCGTCAGGGCGGCCGATGACCAACATGCGGATGTTGTTTTTGTGAATCACCGGCAGTTCGCGGCGCAAATATTCGCGCAGCAAACGCATCAGGAAATCGGTTTCGGTTTTCGGGCGGCGCCAATTTTCCATCGAGAAGGCGTAGAGCGTGAGCGCCGGTATGCCCAGGCGCGCGGAGGTTTCAATTACGTTGCGCGCGGCGCGCACGCCGGCTTTGTGGCCGGCCAGGCGTGGCAGATGGCGGCGCTGCGCCCATCGCCCGTTGCCGTCCATAATGACGGCAACGTGCTCCGGCAGCCGACGCGCGTCGAGCTGACCGAGCAGGCGGGCTTCATCCTTATTGGCTGGTTCCAAGCGTTCCGGGACTTGCACAATTCCCTTTCCGGCGCGTCCCAGGCAAGACGGCCGGACATCTTTACCGCGAAAGTTCCCGGCATCGGGAACTCTCGCTCAGCATCAACGTCCTAAACTCCGCCTATTTCTAGCGTAGTGCTGCCCGTTGGGCAATGCTCCGACTGACGAAAACTAACATACCGAATGGGTCACTGCAACATGCCGGCTATCGTGTTCGCCGCTTGTTGTTGTGATCACCACTTAATCAAAGCAGAGAGGGCGGCGGCGGAATTCGGGAAGATCGCCGTGTAAACGAGAATTAGTGTGAGAGCGATCATGGCTACCGTTGTGAGCCAAGCGACGACGTTGAAGGTGGGGGAATTCACGTACTCGCCCATCAGATCTTTGCGATTCACGAGCAGCAACATGAATATCAGCACGATCGGCAGCCAAACACCGTTGGCCACCTGCGAGAGAACCAGGATTTTATAGAGGGGGGCGCGCGGAATCAGGATCACGGCCGCGCCGACGACGATCATCACGGTGTATAGACTGTAAAAAATCGGGGCGTCCTTAAACTTGTGATCGATTCCGGCCTCGAAGCCCATTCCTTCGCAAATCACGTGGGCGGTGGAAAGCGGCAGAATGGACGCCGCGAAGAGCGACGCGTTCAACAAACCGAACGCGAAAAGCATTCCGGCCCATCGCCCGGCGAGCGGCACGAGCGCCAGGGCCGCCTCGCCCGCATCGGTGATATTGCGATGGCCGGAAACATAGAGCGTCGCCGCCGTGCAAACAATTATGAAGAACACCACGATCATGCAGGTGACGCTGCCGACGATCACGTCGGCGCGCGCCTGGCCGTATTGCCGCTTGCCAACGCGCTTTTCAACGAAGCTCGCCTGCATGTAGAAAAATTGCCACGGCGCGATGGTGGTGCCGACCAGCGCGGTAAGCATCAGCAAGTATCCCGCGTTCATATGGAATGACGGGATAACCGTGCTCTTGGCGGCCTCCAGCCAGTTCGGGTGCGCCAGGAACGCGGAAAATAGGTAGGCGAAATAAAAGGTGCAAGCGATCAGAAATATCTTTTCCACTTGGCGATACGTGCCGCGCAAAACCAAAACCCAGACTATGAGCGCGGCAATCGGCACGGCGATGTACTTCGAGATGTGGAAGATTTGCATGGACGCTGCGACGCCGGCGAATTCCGCTGTGGTGTTGCCCATGTCCACAAGCAGACCGGCGAGGATCAGAAAAAACGTCGGGCGAAAACCGAATTCCTCGCGGATCAGATCCGACAAACCTTTGCCGGTGATCACGCCCATACGCGCGCACATTTCCTCGGTGACGTAGAGCGCGATGGTCATGGGAATCAGGGACCACAGCAACGCATAGCCGAACTGCGCGCCAGCCTGCGTGTAGACGGAGATGCCGCCGGCGTCGTTGTCCACGTTTGAGGTGATGACGCCGGGACCCAGGATCGCCAGAAAAATAAAAAGTCGCCGGCGCAGGATGCGCGTGCGCTTCCAGACCACCGCGCCACCATCGCGCCAAGCTTGTATCCGATCGGTGAAATTCGCCACGTTCACTGGCTCCGCTTGAGCCGCGTCACGACGTCGTCCACGGCGATGGCCCCGATCGGGCGGCCTTCATCATCGACGACTGCGAGGCTCCGCAAATTGTATTTGTCGAAGAGATCGACCACTTCCTTTTCGCTGGCGCTGGGCGGCACGGAAAGCAGCGGCTCCGACTTCAATTCGGCCACGCGCTGATCGGATGCTGCGAGCAGCAGACGAGCCGTGGGCACGGAGCCGGAAAACTTCGCGTCGTCGCCGATCAGGAAGATTGTGTCCAGCACTTCGAGGTGCACGTCGCGCGAGCCGATCCAACTGACGGCCTCATCGCGCGTGGCCGTGTCGCCGACGAAAACGAATTCCGTGTTCATCATTCCGCCGGCGGTGTCCTCGTCGAATTGCAGCAGCGCCCGCACCTCGCGGGCTTCCCTGCCGGGCATTTCTTCCAGAACTTCTTGCGATGTTTGCGGCGCGAGGTCAGCCAGGACGTCGGCGGCTTGATCCGGATCCATTTCTTCCAGGATGTCGGCGGCTTTGCCGCGATCGAGTGTCTCGACGATTTCCTTGGTGAGCCGCTTATCCAATTCGGCCAGCGCCTCGGCGGCGGATTCTTCGTCGAGCGAAGCGATCATCGCCTGGCGCTCGGCAGGCGAAAGGTCTTCCATGATGTCGGCGAGATCCGCGGGATGCATCTGCTCGAGCTGTTGGTTGGTAATGCGCAGCTTGACGCGGCGCAAAGGATCGGGCTCGATCAAGTTGACGAACTCCCAGCGAATCACGCGCGTCGGCAATTTTTGCTGCAGCCGGCGGATCAATCCGGGAGACGCGACGCCCTGCAACAGTCTGCGCGCCGCGCCACTCAGGCCCACATCGACCTGCGTGACACGCAACTCGACCGTGCCGTTGGTGCGCTCGTCGGCCAGATCGACATCGTTGACGCGCACGACCTTGCGGCCGCTGGTATCGATAATTTGCTGATCGAGCAGATCCTTGCCCACGGCCAGCCAGCCTTCGTTCGGCGCGAAATAATCGAGGGCTTTCTCTTCGACGTTAAGTTTGATCACGCCCGGTGCGACGAACGCCAGATGGTCGTAGCGCGCCATCAGCGGCAGATATTTGCCGCGCCCGAGCAGAATCCGAGCGACACGATTCGCTTGGTCCGCCGGTTCGAGGAACAGTTCGTTCACCCGACCGACGAAGTTGCCCGCCGAATCGTAGGTCTCGGCTCCCAAGAGTTCCGTGGCGTGCAGCATGGTGACTCCACTTCAAATCCAGTTGGGCCGCGCCGAGAGTGCTGCGCTGCCCAAACTGCGAAAGGGCCAAAGGCGCGTCCAAAAACAAAAATCCCGCGGCTGATACAAACTTCCGGCCGCGGGCGATCCGCATAAACGATGGCCACTAACTGCGCCGCGGACCGCTCCTCCCCGTTTCAGGGGTATGCTCCTGACCAAAATCCCAGAGGCCAAATAGGGGCCACAAATGGCCCTTTCCGGCGTGCCTGTCCAAACTGGTGCACCGGATATCGATGCTGCTAGGGCCAGGCTCCGTTTCGCTTGATGCGCACATCGGGACCGAAAATCCTCCGATTCGATTAGTTAAAGCGTGCTGGCAGCTTTGTCAAGACAAGAATCGCGATTGACGAAAAATGTTTTCGGGGGGACGCACCGGCGGCTTACCATCGCAACGCTTGCGCGCCCGCTAGAAGACCCGCCCGGTCTTTTCCAGGGAGCGGTGCGGATAGGGATGTCGATCCGAACGTCCCGCCGACCGCGCCAGCGGGGGAACTCAGCTCCAGGTGCGTATCAGTCGCGGAACTCGGTCTGCGAAGATGCGGCGCGGCCGAAGACAAACGCGCAGCGACGCGTCTTATGGGCGCCGCCAATCAGCCCGCCTCTCCGCTCCAAGCCCTGCAACTATTGAGCTGGGGCGCTGGCCGCGGGCACCAGCTTCGCTTCCTTCAAGCGGTCCGCGATTTTATCCCCGAATGGCCGCCCGAGCGTCCCGGTCGATTGTTCCTTCGCGTTGTCCATCCAGATTTGCCGGATTATGTCGGTACTCTCGAAAACCTTCTTGCCATCTTTGTCTGTGAGCCAGTAGTGAATCTTCGCATTTTCACGCCCAGCTACCGAGCCCATGGCAATGGTCATACGTTCTACGACGTTGCCTTTGTGCCACTCCAGGATTTCGCCGTCGAGAGTATAGACCTGGGTCTGATTTGGGACAGCGTCGGAAACCACGTTGAATTGCGCCGCATCTTGCGTTTTGAGTTCGGCGATCGCTTCGGCTTGCAACTGTGTCATGTCATACGGGCACTTCACGCCTGATGCGATGGTGAAGACGTGAACCACGATCGTCGGCTTGTCTTGTGCGCGCGCCGGTACGAACCCCAGGGAAATCGCGAAAAGGACCAGGGCCAATCGCCTGCACATTTATCTACCTCCTTTGCGAATCGGGAAATCTTTCTCAGAGGGCGGGCCAGCACGATCCGAAAGCTTGAATCGAACCGACCATCTGGTCCACACCAGAGGAGAGTTGCGAGTACGCCGCGGAAAATCCGTAGAGTACCCGCAAATATAACGCAGACGATTGAGCCAAGCAATCTGCATTGTATCGTCGGAAACTTCAGGGAGAAACCTGCGATGCGCGCGGTGTACGCTTCTGTGGCCCTCGAAACCGCGAATTCGCTCCCGCCAGCCGCGCGCTTCTCCAACCGGAGATTTGGTGGAGAAAGCTCTAAGTGCCGCGTGACTGGCTCGTGGCTCGGCATTGGGTTTGGATAAGTGGGTATAATGCCCATCGACCGGGCGCACGGCTTGCCATGAGCGAACCCACATCTCCCGCAACGACTTCGGCCACCAGTCCGCTGATGCGGCAGTATCACGCGATCAAATCGCGATACCCGCATGCGCTGGTGCTATTTCGCTTGGGCGATTTTTACGAGCTGTTCTTCGAGGACGCCGTGGTGGCCTCGCGCGAATTGCAAATCACGCTGACTTCGCGCAATCGCGAGCGCGGCGAGGCTGTGCCCATGTGCGGCGTGCCCTATCATGCTGCCGAAACCTATGTGGCGCGTCTGCTGCGCGCGGGCCACAAGATCGCCATCTGCGATCAGATGGAGGAGGCCGGCCCCGGCAAGAAACTCGTGCGGCGCGAAGTGGTGCGCGTGATCACGCCGGGAACGGCCACGGGGATGAACGTGCTTGAGCCGCGCGAGAACAATTTTCTGGCGGCCATCGCGCGCGGCGCAGCGGGCTCGGCGATTGGCTTGGCATTTGTCGACGTCTCGACGGGCGAATCGAGCGCCACGGAATTCTCCGGCGATGGCGCGGAAGAGAAATTGCGCGATGAGATCGAGCGGCTGCACCCGCGAGAAATTCTGGTGCCGCGCCAGGCGGGTCTGTTCGCGCAGGATTCGGGCGCGGGCACCAGTGGCGCTCGCCGCGCTTCCACCGGCGGCGATTCCAGTGAGACGCGCATCGAGGAATGGGTTTTCGCGCACAGCTATGCCGAGCGGATTCTGCGCGAGCAATTTGGCGTTTCGGGTCTCGAAGGCTTTGGCTTGGCCGATCACCCCGAAGCTACGCGCGCCGCTGGAGCATTGATCCACTATCTACGCGAGACCTCCGCCGTGGGAGCCGAAAACGAGGGTGCACGCGCCGATGCTCTGCGCCACGTGGATCGCATTCGATATTACGAACAGGCGGACGCGCTCGTGCTGGACACGGTCACAGTGCGCAACCTCGAGCTGGTCGCGCCGCTTTTTGTCGAAGACGCGGGGCGCGGCTCGGCCGTCACGTTGCTCGCGGCGCTCGACGAAACGGTCACAGGCATGGGAGCGCGGCGGCTGCGCGCATGGATTTTGCGGCCGCACGTGGACCGCGCGGAAATCGAGATGCGCCTTGACGCCGTGGGCGAGTTGATCGCCGCCACCGTGCTGCGCGAGGAGATTCGGCGCGACCTAAGCAGCGTGCAGGATATCGAGCGGCTGACCGGGCGAATCACGCTGGGCGTGGCGAGCCCGCGCGACCTGGTCGGCTTGCGGCAGTCGCTGGCGCGTTTACCTCTGCTGCGTGGATATCTTGAGCGCACATCGAGCGCGCGCCTGGTTGCGCTGCGGGCACGGATCGACGACCTTGCCGATGTGCGCGAGCGCATCGAGCGGGCCATCGCGGACGATCCGCCGAATCTGCTGTCCGATCCCGGCGTGATTCGCGCGCGATACGACGCCGAGCTCGATGAATTGCGCGAGCTTTCGCAGCGCAGCAAGCAAATTATCGCCGCGATGGAAGAGCGCGAGCGAAAGCGCACGGGCATCGCTTCGCTGAAGATTCGCTACAACCAGGTGTTCGGCTATTACATCGAGATCTCGAAGCCTAATCTGCATCTGGTGGCGCCCGATTTCGAGCGCAAGCAAACCTTGGTGAACGCCGAGCGCTTTACTACGCCTGAGCTAAAAGAGTACGAGCGCAAAGTGCTGGACGCCGATCAGCGCATCGCCGAAATCGAGCGCCGCCTATTCGCCGAACTGCGCGCTTGGCTCGCAGAACACGCGCCGCGCATGCGGCAGACTGGCACGGCGCTAGGCGAATTGGATGTGCTGCTAAATTTCGCGCGCATGGCCGCGGCTCGGCGTTACGCGCGCCCAGAATTTTCCACGACCGGCGAGCTAATGATCGTTAAGGGGCGCCATCCCGTGATCGAGCGTCTGCTCGAGCAGCAAGGCGAGCGATTTGTGCCCAACGATCTTTTACTAGATCAAGCCACGCAACAGATTCTGCTGATCACCGGGCCGAACATGGGCGGGAAATCGACGTACCTGCGGCAGGCGGCGCTGATCGTGCTGATGGCGCAGATGGGCTCCTACGTTCCCGCCGAGCAAGCGCGCTTGCCGATCACCGATCGCATCTTCACGCGCATCGGCGCGTCGGACAATTTAGCGCGTGGGCGCTCGACGTTTCTGGTGGAAATGAGCGAGGTCGCGGCGATCCTGAACACTGCGACGCCGCACAGTCTGATTCTCCTGGACGAAGTGGGGCGCGGCACGGCGACATTTGACGGGCTTTCCATCGCGTGGGCGGTGGTCGAGCACTTGCAGGCCGAAACGCACGCGTGCACGCTTTTTGCCACGCATTACCACGAACTCACGGAGCTGGCGGATCTGCTGCCGGGCGTGCGCAATGTTCACGTCGCGGTGCGCGAAACGCCAGACGACATCATTTTCCTTCGCCGCGTCGAGCAAGGCAGCGCCGACAAAAGTTACGGCATCGAAGTCGCGCGCTTGGCGGGCGTTCCGCGCAGCGTGATCGAACGCGCGCGCGAAATCCTGCGCCGCCACGAGCAGAGTGAGCACGAGTTGAGCGAAGAACTGACGCCAGGCGCCGAACGGCCCGCCGCGCACGAGACGCCTCTATTCACACCGATCGACCGCACCGTTCTCGAAGCGCTGCGCAACGCCGACCTCGATAATCTGAAGCCGCTCGACGCGCTTAATCTGATCGCGGCGCTCAAGAAACAGATTTCATGAGCCGCTCTCGCCGCTCCGCCCTTGTTGTTGGGTTGATGTCCGGCACATCGGCGGATGGGATTGACGTCGCGCTCGTGCGCATCGCAGCGCGAGGTGTGACGCCGGCCCGCTCTGCACAAATCCTCGAGTTCGCAACCGTGCCCTATGCCGGCGCGGCCCGCAAAGCTGTTCTGCGTATCGCCGAAGGCGAACAGACCAGTGCCGGAGAAATCAGCCAGCTCAATTTTCGGGTCGGCGGAGAGTTTGCCCGCGCCGCGCTTGCGTCGCTGCGCCGATGGCGCGTTCCGCCGCAGCGCGTCGCGCTGATCGGCTCGCACGGCCAGACCATTTTTCATCAGGGCTCGCGCGTTGGCCCGCAAAATCCTTCCACGCTGCAAATCGGTGAGCCGGCGGTGATCGCGGCGCGCACGGGAATCACAACGGTCGGCGATTTTCGCCCAGCTGATATCGCGGCGGGAGGCCAGGGCGCGCCGCTCGTGCCAATTGTGGACTATTGGCTGTATCGCGGCGCGCATATGGGCCGCGTCGCGCTGAACATCGGCGGCATTGCGAATCTCACTGTATTGCCTGCCGGCAGCGAGCTCACGGACGTCTTCGCGTTTGACACCGGACCGGGCAACATGGTCGTGGATGCGTTGGTTCGGCGCGCGACGCGCGGGCGGCAGACTTTCGATCGCGATGCCGCGATTGCCGCGCGGGGCCGAACGATTCCCGCGCTGATCAATTCCCTGCTCGCTGACGACTATTTCCGCTTACCTCCGCCGAAATCGACGGGGCGTGAGCGATACGGCGAAGAATATGTGCGGCGACTGATTGCGCGGCCGGAAGCACGCGGCGCGTCGCACGCGGATCTGATTCGCACGGCGACGCTGCTGACGGCGCTTTCGATCGTTGACGCGATGAATCGCTGGGTGCGGCGGAAGACCAAGATCAACGAAGTGATCGTCTCCGGCGGCGGCGCGCACAATCCGCTGGTGATGGCGCAACTTATCGCGGCGCTCAGAGGAATTCGCGTATCCGCCTCGGGGCAACTCGGCGTGCCCGAAGATGCCAAAGAGGCCTTCGCATTTGCGCTACTGGCTTGGGAAACGTTGCATCGCCGCCCCTCGAATGTGCCGCGCGCAACGGGGGCGCGGGGACCTGTAATTCTTGGGAAAATCTGCTATGCGCCGCCCACATAGAACTGCGCGTGCGCCACGCCTGGCGGCGAGATTGATACAGCCGGCGCTCGCTGCATCGGTTGCGGCAGCGTTTCTGATCTGCGGCTGCACCGGAACGCCGCATCCCGCGGCGGGCTACGTCTCGTTCGTGATCGAATCCATGCCGGCGAATCTCGATCCTCGCATCGGCACGGATTTTGCGTCCGAGCGCCTGGACGGCCTGCTTTTCGACAGTTTGGTGCAGCGCGATGCGCAGATGAATATCGCGCCCGACCTCGCACAGAGTTGGGAGCAGCCCGATCCCACGACGTACGTATTTCATCTTCGGCGCGACGTTCGCTTTCACGATGGGCGCACGCTCACGTCCGCCGATGTGAAATTCACGTTCGATTCGATCGCCAGCGGCGCGATCGAAACCACCAAGCGCGGCGCGTTCGCCTACATCAGCACGATTGAGACGCCCGATCCGTACACGGTCATCTTCCGGATGAGATCAATCACTACTTCGTTCCTGTGGGATATTTCCCGGCCTGCAATCGGCATCGTTCCGCAGGGCGCAGGAGCCGAAATCGCCCAGCATCCGATCGGTACCGGGCCATTTCGTTTCCAAAGCGCGGTGCAGGACGACAATGTGGTGCTCGAGCGCAATCCGGATTATTTCGGCGGCGTCCCTCAGATCTTCGAAGTGCGTTTCCGCATCGTGCCCGAAGCGATCGTGCGCGCGCTCGAACTGCGCAAGGGCACCGCGGATCTTGAGGTGAGTTCACTTTCGCCGGATATGGTGGGCGTGCTGGCACGGCAACCGGGGATCGCCGTCACGGAATCTACTGGAACGAATTATAGCTACGTGGCAATCAATTTCGACAACCCGGCGCTGGCGCACCGCGAAGTTCGTCAGGCGCTGGCGTACGCGACCGACCGCGCGTCGATCATCCAAAATCTGCTGCGCGGGGAAGCGCATCTTGCCGATGGCCTGCTTCCTCCCGGCAATTGGGCGGCCGCGCCGAACCTGAAAAGCTATCCGTACGATCCCGCGCGCGCGGAGCAATTGCTGGACGCCGCGGGATTCCCGCGCCGCGCGGATTTGGGAGGCATGCGCCTGCACTTGACGCTGAAGACTTCGACCGAAGAATCTTCGCGCCTGCTGGGCGCGGTGCTGCGCGAACAGTGGCGCAAAGTCGGAGTGGACCTTGAACTGCGCGCACTGGAATTTGGCACGTTGTATGCGGACATCACGAAAGGCAATTTCGATCTGTTCACGCTGCGTTGGATCGGCGTGAATGACGACCCCAGTGTTTTTCAATTTGTTTTTGAATCAGACCACATGCCGCCGGCCGGCGCGAATCGCGGGCTTTATCGCAACGCGCAGCTCGATTCCCTGCTGGCCCAGGCGCGCATGGA
>Ga0187880_1001980_pt1 | contig 16047 bp, 16 predicted proteins | sample June2016WEW_19_4_FD_132998 | JGI IMG/M metagenome (GOLD analysis project Ga0187880, IMG submission 132998) | Peatland microbial communities from SPRUCE experiment site at the Marcell Experimental Forest, Minnesota, USA - June2016WEW_19_40 | ecosystem: Environmental > Terrestrial > Soil >...
CCCAGGATGCGGATTTGCAGCGCGATCTGAGCACGCTCGGCCTGTTCCCGCGCATCTCCTTGCTCGGCGGGCGGCCGAAAATTCAGCGCGGCGAAGAGTACGAATTGTCCTACTCTCTCAAGGCCGGGTCCCGGACCTATCAGGTTTCCGCCTACCGCGAAGCGGTGACCAATGCGGCGCTCTCGCTGGTGGCGCCCGCGGGTATGTATAGCGGCGGCGACATCCTCCCCGACCTCTTCTCCGGCAACTCGATCTTCGACGCCGGCAATTATCACAGCGTGGGATACACGGCCGCCGTCACGCAGAACCTGGGCGACCATGTGAGCGCCGCGGTGATGTACGGTTCCATGGGCGCGCTCACTGCGCAGAACGGCGAGCTTGTCAGCAACAGCCCGGATGAGCTGCGCTCGATGATCCGCTCGGGCCGCAGGCAGGCCGCCAGCACCCGCATTACGGCCACCTCGCCCTGGACCGGCACGCACATGATCGCCAGCTACCAGTGGACCGACGGTAACCGCTGGGCCATGCCCGGCCAACTGTACAGCACCCAGGCTGTGGGGCCCATGCCGGGGTTGAACGTTTACATCCGGCAGCCGATCCCGGGTTTCTCGATGCTGCCCTGGCGCGTGGAAGCCACCGCCGATCTGCGCAACATGCTGGCCCAGGGTTATCTGCCGCTGGGCATGGTCAACGGCCAGTCCGTTATGCTGGTCCAGACCCCCCGCAGTTTCCGCGGCGGGCTAAGCTTTATCTTCTAGGGTGAGAGAGGTCCCGGTTAGCCAGCCCTTTACGCAGGAACGCGCGCGCCGTGTTTCAACCTGGGAAGCGCTCTTATGGCCCTCCCCGCTCTCTTCTGGGCGATGCGCAGATCGTAAAGGCTCTGCAGGTTAAGCCAGAATTCCGCGCTCGTGCCAAAGAAGTGGGCCAGGCGCAAGGCCGTGTCCCCGGTGATGGCGCGCTGCCCATTCAAGATGCCGGTGATGCGGTTGGTCGGCACATCCAGCTTACGCGCCAACTCGGCGGCGCTCATCCCGAGTTCTTTCAGTTCTTCGGCCAGGTGTTCCCCTGGATGTATCGCGGTCACTGTCAGTCCTCCTAATGATAGTCGACGATCTCTACGTTCCACGGTCCCCGCGCTGCGTCCGGCCACTCGAAACAGATCCTCCACCGGTCGTTGATACGGATGCTGTACTGCCCCTTACGATCGCCGGCCAGCGCTTCGAAACGATTGCCGGGCAGGGCTGCGAGGTCCTTGACCGCCGTAGCCGCTTCCAGCCGGTCGAGCTTCAGGCGCGCCGGCCGTTCGATTCCAGAGAACGCTTTCACCCGCTGTCCAGCCGCGAAATCTCTCGTGCGCTTGCCTCGATAGCCGGCGACCATTCATCAGGATATCATTCGTTATGCGTTACGTCAAGCATAACGAAGCCCAGTCGACTTGGTTCGCAGGTGGACCAAAGAACCATCGAAACCTCGAACGCCGTTGCTCTCTATCGAGGTCCCGCTACCTGAACCTTGATTGCGATAGCTGTCGCTCCATGCGGAGAGCCGCTACACGTGAACGTGACCTGGCCGCCGACGTGGTCATGCCATTTATTGAACTGCATGGCGACTTGGAACCACCCCGATTGGGCACCAGCCACATCCGGCCCGAGATACGTCCACGCCGAGAGGTAATACACTCTGTGGTTTTCGGAGTCGCACTCGGTCTCCCAATGGAGCGGTTCGGGCGCCGGTTGGAGCGTGTGCTTCACATGCCAGACCGGGGCCTCTTTCAACAAATCGTGCAGGAGCAGGCCGCACCCGGTATCCGGCCCGGTCATCGTACCGTCGATGACGGCCCTCTCATCGGGACTCAGGGCAATCTCGTATGCCTTCGCAGTGTCGATGTTCGTGAATTGAGTCAGTGGAATATCTGGATAGCTCATGGGACACGTTTATATCACACACTTCTCGGATCTGTCAATTCCCATATTGCACTCCTGAAAAACAGCTCTCCCATGCTAAGGACGCGACGGTAATCGTTCTATCCGAACTCGCCAGGAACGATCCCTCCTTCCTGGAGCGGTGCTCCCAGCATCCCGACGCGCAAGGTCGCAAACGGCGTTACATCGCCCGAACTTCGGAAGAACTCTACCCAGACCGAGAGGATCTCCGGGATATGAAAGAAAAGCTGCCGGGTGGATGGCTGGTCGCGACCAACCTCAACAACGTGCTGAAGAAAACCATCATCAAACTCGCTGCCGAAGTCGCCGGACTGACGTTCGGTAGCGACGTGATTGTGGACTTTTGACCGGCGGTGAACGTCTGCCTCTGCCACACCATTCGGGGCCATTGTCCCGGCTGCTACACTGAAATCGGTGGGCCGGTTCTACAGCCGCGCGGAACTTCTCGAACAGCGCCAGCGCTGGAAGCGGGAGGGCAAGACCGTGGTCTTTACCAACGGCTGCTATGACCTGCTTCACCCTGGCCACATACGGCTCCTGGAGCAGGCCCGCTCGCTCGGGGACGTTCTCATTCTGGCATTGAACTCCGATGCCAGTGCGCGGCGGGCAAAGGGGCCGGACCGGCCGCTGATCGCGGAACGGGAACGCGCGGAACTGGCCCTGGCGCTGGAAGCCGTCGATGCGGTCACTCTGTTCGATGAGGACACGCCGCGCGAGCTGATTGGGTTCGTTTCGCCAAGTGTGCTTGTCAAGGGCGCGGATTGGTCGCACTTTGTCGCGGGCCGGGAAGAAGTGGAAGCCGCCGGCGGCAAGGTGGTCACCGTGGCTCTGGAACCCGGGTATTCTACTACTAATATTGTCGAAAGAATTCTCAGCCGACCTTGATTCATCCTGCCGTTCGCGATCTGTTTCTGGACCTGGCGAAGCATCCCAGCTTCCAGGATGCTCTGCGCCGCTTGGCCGCGGGCGGCAAAGCCTCGCTCTCGGGTCTCACCACTACCGCCAAAGCCCTTTATTCCGTACTTTTGTGGCAATCCTCAGGCCATCATCTGATAATTGTAGTAGATGGTAACAAGCAGGCTGAGGCTCTCTCGGAAGCCATCCATACTTTCTTCTCGCTGCTCGCCGCGGATGATCGGAACGGCCCGCAACTCCTGCCCGCTCTGGACGTTCTGCCTCTTCAGAACCTCTCGCCGCACGCCGACATCTGCGAGCAGCGAGCCACGGGATTGTGGGGGCTGGCCACGCAAAGGGTGCCCATCACGGTCGTGCCGGTGGCCGCGGCCTTGATGCGGATCGAGCCGGGAGACTATTACCGTCAACTGGCGCTCAAGCTGCGGGTGGGCGACGAGTTGCCGCTCGAGGAAGTGGTCGCGCACCTGGAGAGCATCGGCTACGAGCGGCGCGAGCCGGTGGAGATGGTCGGGGAATACTCCGTCCGCGGCGGGATTCTGGACGTGTTTTCGCCGGAGGCGCCGAAACCCATCCGCCTCGACCTCTTCGGCGACCAGGTGGAATCCATACGCCGCTTCGACGTGGAGTCGCAACGCTCCGTCCTCAAGATCGAAGACTGCACCCTGCTCCCGCTGACGGAATGGCAGAAGTCGCGCGCCCTGCTGGTTCAACTGGGGGAACTGATGCGCGAGGCTGGCTTCCCGCGCCGCGACCTGCCGCCGCCCGGCGAGCCGTTTCCCGGCTGGGAATTGGTGACCCCTATGCTCCAGCCGCGCAGTGCGTCGGTCTTTTCGCTGCCCGAGCACCCGGTCGTGCTTTGGGATGAACCCGAGCAGGTGCGCGGGGCCGCCGAACGGTTCTGGAAACGTCTCGATCAGATCGAGCGCTCGCCCGCCTACGACCCAGATAGGATTTACTTCCGCTGGGAGGATCTGGAACGGCAAGCAGGCAGCGGTCCGCAGATGGCCCTCAGGGAACTCGACATCGGATGGTCCCAAGAGGGGGATTCGCACATGGCCACGCGGCCTTCCATGGCCTTTCACGGCAACATGCAGGTGGCCATCGCCGAGGCGCGCACCCTGGTGGAGTCGGGCAACCGCGTGGCGTTCTTCGCCTCTTCTACAGGTGAAGTAGAACGCATGGCGGACATTCTCAATGAATACAGCATCCCCTACCAGCTCGGCCTGGAGCAATTCGACTCTACGCCCGCCTACCTGGCCGAGCGCGCTTACCTGGCCGGTTCCGTAGCCAGCGTTTACGTGGTCAAGGGACTGATCCGCCACGGCACTGCCTTCCAAGATTCGAAACTTGTAGTATTTGGTTCCGAGGACCTGTTCGAAACCTCGGAACTGGTGGCGCGCGCCTCGGTTTCCAAGTCCGCGCTGGCCACTTTTTCCGCCGATTTGATCGATCTGAAGCCGGGCGATTACGTGGTCCATGCCGAGCATGGAGTGGCCCAGTACCTGGGGTTACGGGAAATCGCCCAGGGAGAGGCCAAGGGCGATTACATGCTCCTCGAGTACTCCGCCGGCGCCAAGCTCTACGTGCCCCTGACCCGCATGGATTTGGTGCAGCGGTGGCGCGGGGCGGGGGACGCTAAGCCGGCGCTCGACCGCATGGGTGGCGTCACCTGGGCGCGCACCAAAACGCGGATCAAAGCCAAAATGCGCGACATGGCGGACGAGTTGCTCAAACTCTACGCCGCCCGCAAAATGGCGGAGGGCTTTCGGTTTTCCCCGGATAGCAACTGGCAGCGCGAATTCGAAGATGCCTTCGAATTCACCGAGACGCGCGACCAGATCACCGCCGCCCGGGAGATCAAGCGCGACATGGAAAGTCCCCAGCCCATGGACCGCCTGCTGTGCGGGGATGTGGGCTTCGGCAAGACCGAGGTGGTGATGCGCGCCACCTTCAAGGCGCTGGGCGACGGCAAGCAGGTGGCGGTCCTGGCTCCTACAACTGTCTTAGCATTTCAGCACTTCGAGACCTTCAAGCGGCGTTTCCAGCCATTCCCTGTGCGCACCGACATGTTCAGCCGGTTTCGTACCCCCAAAGAACTCAAGGCGGCTCTGGCGGACCTGGCGGAAGGTAAGGTGGACATCGCCATCGGTACCCACCGGCTATTGTCGCAGGACGTGGAATTCCGGGATCTCGGCCTAGTGATCGTCGATGAAGAGCAGCGCTTCGGCGTGAAGCACAAGGAACGGCTCAAGCACTTAAAGAAGACCGTGGACGTGATCAGCATGAGCGCTACCCCGATTCCCAGAACACTACATATGTCGTTATTGGGGTTACGAGACATGTCCGTGATCGAGACGCCGCCTAAGGACCGTCTCGCGATCCACACCGTAGTGGCCCCGTTTCAGCCCGAACTGATCCGCTCCGCCATCGAACTCGAATTAGGCCGCGGCGGGCAAGTTTACTTCCTCCACAATCACGTGGACTCCATCTGGAAGCGCGCCGCCATGGTTCAAGAACTGGCGCCGGCTGCCCGGATTGGCGTGGGCCACGGCCAGATGGGCGAGGCCGAACTGGAGAGGACCATGCTGCGATTCATGCGGCATGAGTTCGATATCCTAGTGTGTACTACGATTATAGAAAATGGCCTGGATATCCCTCTCGCCAATACCATCATTATCGAGAATGCGGAACGGCAGGGCCTCTCTGAGCTGTATCAGCTTCGCGGCCGGGTGGGCCGCTCGAACCGCCGCGCTTACGCCTACCTGCTGGTGCCGCCCGATACCGAACTGAGCGAAGTCGCGCGCAAGCGCCTGGCGGCGCTGAAGGAGTTCAGCGACCTGGGGGCCGGTTTCAAGATCGCGGCGCTCGATCTGGAGCTTCGCGGCGCCGGGAATCTGCTGGGGGGCGAGCAGCATGGGCACATTAACTCCGTCGGCTTCGATACCTACGTGCGGCTGCTGGATGAGACCGTCCGCGAGCTGAAGGGCGAAGAAGTGGCGCCGGAGATCCACTCGGCGCTGAATTTGGGGCTCGACATTCGCATTCCGCCGGACTACATCGCGGACGAGAATCAGCGCTTGCGGGCATACCGGCAGATCGCCAATGCGGCCGACGCGGCGGCGCGCGACCGTGCCGAAAAGGAACTGGAGGACCGCTACGGCCCAGTGCCCGAAGCGGTCCGCAACCTGCTGGCCTACTCGGCGCTCAAGACCGTGGCGGAGCAGGCCGGCATAGAAGTCGTCGACCGGCGCCATAATATACTGAATATAAAGTTTCACAAGGAAACCCGCGTGGATCCGGCCCGGCTCATGAATATCGTCGCCAAAACCAGGGGAGCGCAGTTCACTCCGGCAGGCGTATTGCTACTACCGTTGGATGGCCAAGGCGGCGCGGGCGAGACTCTGCGTTTTCTGTGGGAGAAGCTGGAGCAGTTGGCATCCCCGGCGTCCCCGCCGGCTTGAACAGACCGGTGGCTCGTCCCACTGGTAGAATGGAGGCTACGGATATGCTTCGCAGGTTTGTAGTACTCATGGCGGCGGCTCTTCCCATGGCCGTCGCGGCGGACGTGAAAGTGGTGGAGGAGATCGCCGCCAAGATCAACAACGACATCATTACGCGCGGCGAACTGGAACACCGGCGGCAGGAGATCGAGCAGGAACTGCGGCGCCAGGGACTCACCGGCGCCAAGCTGGCCGATGCCGTCAAACAAGCGGAACGGGACGCGCTGCGCGACCAGATCGACCAGCTCCTGCTGGTGCAGAGGGGCAAGGACCTGGATATCAAGGTCGACGCCGACGTGGCACGCCGGCTGGCGGAGCTCCAGGTGCAGAACAACATTCGGGACCCCGATAAGTTTCAAGAGTTCATCCGCCAGCAGACCGGCATGACGTACGAGGATTTCAAGCAGCAGTTGACGAACCAGATCCTCACGCAGAAGGTGGTGGGCTCGGAAATCGGCTCGCGCATCGCCATTTCGGATGAGGAGATGCAGAAGTATTACGAGGAGCACAAGAAGGACTTCGTGCGCGAAGAGCAGGTATTCCTGAGCCAGATTCTGATCTCCCCCGAAGGCAAGACCCCCGATCAGATCGCCGCGCCGCAAACGAAGGCCACGGCCATGACGGAGCGCGGGCGCAAGGGCGAGAAGTTCAGCGACCTGGCGCGCGACAACTCCGACGATACCGAGACCGCCAAGGCCGGGGGCTACATCGGCGGGTTCAAGAAAGGCCTGTTGCTGAAGCAGATTGAAGACAATGTCTTCAAGCAGAAGAAGGGCTACGTCAGCGACCCCCTCCAGATCGAAAAGCCCGCCTGTTTCCTGGTTCTGAAAGTGGAAGAGCGCTTCGAGGCCGGCCAGGCGTCCTTAGACGAAGTGAAAAACGAAATCGAAGACCGCCTGAGGGAGCCAAAGATGGAGCCCAAAGTTCGCGGTTATCTCACCAGGCTCCGGGAGGAAGCGTTCCTACAGATTAAAGACGGTTACATCGACAGCGGCGCCGCGCCGGGCAAGGACACTCGCTGGCAGGACGTGGCCCAGTTGAAGCCGCAGACCACCACCAAGGAAGAAGTCGCCTCGCGCATCAAGAACCGGAGAAAGTTGTTCGGACTGCTTCCCATCCCCGGCACCAACAAGCCACTTGCCCCGGTGACGGAAGCGTCGGTGAGGTCAAAGCCGGCAAAACCCGAGCGGCCGCCCTCAGAGCCAAAACCGCTGCCGCCCATGCCGCCCATTCGACAATGAAATCCCCGTATGTGAACGAACTCAAACCGAGCCAACTGATCACCACCAGTTTCCTGGTCCACTCGAAGGAGATTCGTCAGAAGAAGACGGGCGAACTGTACCTCTCGCTGCTGCTTGGCGACCGCACGGGCGAGCTGGACGCCAAGATGTGGGACAACGTCACCGAGGCGCTGGACACTTTCGACCGCGACGATTTCGTCAAGGTCAAGGGCCTGACGCAGATCTTCCACAACCGACCGCAGCTCACCATCCACAAGGTGCGGCGGATGGACGACAGCGAAATCGATTTCGCGGATTACTTCCCCTCCTCGCGCCGCGACCCGGGGGAAATGTGGACCGAGTTGCGCGCCACGGTCGCAGCCATCGGCAATCCTCACCTGAAAGCGCTGGTGGAAGCGTTGCTGGACGACGAGGACGTGGCGCGCCGGATGCGCCGCGCGCCCGCCGCCAAGCAGATCCATCACGCCTACCTGGGCGGCCTGATCGAGCACGTGCTTTCGCTGTGCACGCTGGCGCGAATGGTGGCGGCGCACTATCCGAACATCGACTACGACCTGTTGCTGGCCGGCGTGGTGCTGCACGATATCGGCAAGATTTACGAGCTGAATTACGAGCGCGGGTTCTCCTACTCCGACCAGGGGCAACTGCTGGGCCACATCACGATCGCCCTCGGCATGGTGGCGGACAAGCTGCGCGGCCTGCCGGATTTCCCGCCGCCGTTGCGCTCGCTGGTGGAGCACATGATCCTGAGCCATCACGGGCAGCTCGAATTCGGCTCGCCCAAGCTGCCGCAGTTTCCAGAAGCGCTGCTGCTGCACTACCTGGACGATATGGATTCCAAAATGGAGTGCATGCGGGCGCTGATTGAGAACGACCGCCAGGTGGAAGGCTGCTTCACCACTTGGAACACTGCGCTGGAGCGCGCGGCACTCAAGAAGGACCGCTATTTGGACGGAGCCCTGGAGAGCGCCCCGCCGGGCCCAGGCCCAGAGGGTGCCCCACCCGCCGAACAACGCGAAGCGGACTCGGCTTTTGCCGGCAAGCTGAGGCAGGCGCTTCAGCCCGCCGAGGCGAAACAGGAAAGCTGATGCCGAAAGCCACGCGCGATATCCCTCCGCCGCTCGAGCTGGCCTGCCTGAAGGCGCTCTGGTCGCTTCAGGAAGGGAACGTGAAAGACGTGCAGCGGGTGGTGGCGCAATCCAGGCCGCTGGCTTACACCACCATCATGACGGTGCTCGAGCGCCTGGTGCGCAAGGGAAAACTGGCGCGCCGCAAGGTGGGGCGGGCGTTCGTCTATTCGCCGGAGGCGTCGCGCGATGCCATGCGCCGGGTGGCCATTCACGAGCTGCTGGAAGGTTTCTTCGACGGATCGGAAGCGGAGCTAATGCTGTTCCTGCGCGCGGCCGAGCGGCCGGCCGTCCAAGCCCCGGCACCGGTGGAGGAACGCGAGCAAATCGACACCGTGCTGCTGTAATGCGAGCTTTCAGCGGTCAGCTTTCAGCTTTCAGCTAAAACAGCGCCACCGCAGGGGTTTAGCTGAAAGCTGAAAGCTTCGCGCGATAATAGGTTCTATGCAGAACATTCTGCCGGTACTGTGTTTTATCGCCGGCTTCGCGCTGGCGTGGCTGGTGCTGCGGTGGCGCCAGCAGGAAACCGAGACAGCCTTCAAAGCGCTTTCCGCCGACGCCCTGGCGCGCAACAACCAGGCCTTCCTCGAGCTTGCCCGCGCCACCCTGGCGCAGACGCAAGAAGCCGCGCGCGGCGACCTGGAAATGCGGCAGCAGGCCATCGGCGAGCTGGTGGCCCCGGTTCGCGACTCGCTGGAAAAAGTCGATTCCAAGATTCAGGAGCTGGAAACGGCCCGCGCTGGCGCCTACGCCGCGCTCCACGAACAGGTCCGCGGCCTGGCGGAAACGCAGTCGCAGCTTCGCGCCGAAACCGGCAAGCTGGTCACCGCGCTGCGCACGCCGGGAGTGCGCGGCCGTTGGGGCGAGATCCAGTTGCGCCGGGTGGTGGAGATGGCCGGCATGTTGGACCACTGCGATTTTGTCACGCAGGCCGCCGTCGCTTCCGAGGAAGGCCGCCTGCGCCCCGATCTGCTGGTGCGCCTGCCCGCGGGCAAGATCATCGTGGTGGACGCCAAGACGCCGCTCGATGGCTACCTCCAGGCCATCGAAGCCCCCGACGACGAGACCCGCAAGGCGCGCCTGGCCGACCACGCGCGCCAGGTGCGCGCCCACCTGACGGCGCTGGGCCGCAAATCCTACTGGGAGCAGTTCGAGCACGCGCCGGAATTCGCGGTGCTATTTCTGCCGGGCGAGTGCTTTTTCAGCGCGGCGCTGGAGAGCGACGCCTCGCTGATCGAATTCGGCGTCGGGCAGAACATCATCCTGGCGACTCCCACCACGCTGATCGCGCTGCTGCGCGCAGTGGCCTACGGCTGGCGCCAGGAGAACCTGGCGCAAAACGCGGCGCAGATCAGCGCGCTGGGCAAAGACCTTTTCAAGCGCCTCTCCGACATGGGCGACCATCTGAACAAGGTGGGAAAGGGCCTGGAACGGGCGGTGGAAGCGTACAACAGTGCGGTGGGATCGTTCGAAAGCCGCGTGATGGTAAGCGGGCGCAAGTTCGCCGAGCTGAAAGCGGCCCCGCTGGGCGTGGAGATCGCCGAGCTGGAGCCGGTGGAGACAAGCGTAAGGGCGGTGCAGGGAGAGTAGTCAGCGGCGAGCGGCCCGTGCCAGCAACGCTCCGGCGGCCGCGCATAGCGGCATCACCGCGGTGTGCCAGAGCATCACGTGCGGAGCCTCGAAATTCGCGCAGTGAAGCTCCAGCATGGCGACGCCGGCCAGACCCGCAAGTGTGCCCGCCGCCACGGCGGCGGCAATGGAATTAACCGCAAAACCGCGCCGCAGGAGCAGCCAGCTCGCGAGGGCCGCCGGAACCGCGTGGAGCAGGCCGGCGGTCAGGCAGGCGACCCCTTGGGACACAAACCGCTCAGTCCGGTAGTCGCGGAACAGGACCGCAAACACGGCCAGCAGCGCCAGGCTGCCAGCCCCTAGTAGGAACCCCGGGGCGACACGACGCCTGCTTCCAGGGATCATTTCGCCGGCGAATGCCATGGCCGCCAGGCATATGAGGACACCTAGCATTGGAAAGACCAGCGCGGTTTCGAGGACGCTCAGCTTTTGAATACCGTAGAGCCCTAATCGGGCCGCGCCGGCCAGAGCGACGGACACGCAGATTAGAACCAGCCCGCCCGCCAGGACCCATGCCGGCGGCAGCGGACGGACCGGACCGAGCGTGGACCCGATGGATCCGGCGACACGATCGAGCACCGCCGGGTCCACGTCATGAGGAGCCTGAGCGGCCTGCTTCAGGATTTCGTCGATCTCCCGATCCCTCACGAAGCGCCTCCCGTACGCCCTTTAATCCGCCTCTCCCCGCTCAGCCGTTCCCTCAATGTCTCATAGGCCCGGTGAGCTTTCTGCTTCACCGACCCTACGCTCGAGGAAGTGGCGCGCGCCACCTCCTCCAGCGACATCCCCGAGACCTTCAACATCTCGATCACCTCGCGCTGGCTTTGGGGAAGGGGCGCCAGAAGCGCTTCCAGATCCGGAGTTCCGCCGGATCGCGCAGGGAGCACCGCCGCCACCTCGGGCATTTCCTCCAGCCGCTCTTCGCGGGCGGCCGTGCGGCGCGCCTTTCGGTAGTGGTCCACGCGAATGTGCCGGGCAATCGCGTAAAACCACGGCAGCACTGGCTCGCCGGCGCGGTAAGTGTGCCGCACCTCGTGAATGCGCATCCAGGTTTCCTGCAGCAGGTCATCGGCATCTCCCCGGCTGGCGAACTGGACGACGAAAAACCGATGTAGCTGCGGGCTCAGGCGATGGATCAGGGCTGTAGCCGCAGCGAAATCACCCCGTTGATAACGGGACATCAGCATTTCCAGATCGCTGTCCGGTTGCATGTGTGAGAAGCTGCTCACCCAATTATGACCACCAACTCATGCAATCTCAGTATGGAACATTACGACGGACGGCGGCGAAAAGTTACGCGGCGGGCACCGTAACTTTTTCCCGCCCGGCAGCGAATCAACTTCCGACGAGGGATGCTAGGGCACCTGAGTGAAGTAAACATCACAACTTGAGGAGAGACAAATGTTAACGAAAAGGAATCACGCCGGCAAGGTGCTGGCAATGTTGCCGCTGATTTGCGCGTCGCTGGCACAAGCCCAGCAGGGTAGCGGCCATGACCCACTGTTTCTAACTGCGACCAATGGAACCGAAATCGCCAACTTCCTGGCGGTAGTCAATACCCGGACACAAGAGACGGATTACGTGCCGACGGGCGGCGCCGGCGGGGTCCCCAGCGGCAGCAACGCCGGCGGCGTCGCTGTTCAGGGCCAACTCGTGGCCGTAGTCAACTTCGGCTCTTCCAACGTCACTATCTTCGTCCGCCAGGGCAACGCGATCGAGCCTATGCAGATGATCCAAACAGCCTCGAAGCCGGTGTCTGTTGCCTTCGGCCACGATCACCTAGTGGTCCTGGGTCTCACCACGGCGCAATCTTTCCCGGTATACGGAAATACCGTGGGGGCCAGCGACGGCATGGTTCAGCTCCAGATAGGCGACGGGAGCGCAGGGCAGATTGTCACTTACAGCGGCGGAGCCGTCTATACGGAAAAGAGCGGCGGCATTAGCGAGGTGCAGTTATCCACTGACGGGATGGCGGGCCTATCCGGGCCGACCATCTCCGTCGCACTACCGCCCGCTCCCAACAACAGCACCCCCTTTGGAATGGTTGCCCGGGACGCCTATGTATACGTGACCATCGCACATTCGGACCTGGAAGCGCTGGTGGTGAAGGGCGAAATCGTTTCTATCGCCGCCGGCCCGACTCCTTACAAAGACCAGTCCGGCAATCTGCTCCACGCGCCCTGCTGGAACGCGCTCTCCGGACAGTTTCTGTATTCGTCGGACAGCCCGGGCAAGCAGCTCTTACGATATCTGGTGAGCGACACCAACGTCTTCTTTGACAAGGCGGCGGTCGCCACGCTAAAGGGAGGGCCGACGGACCTGTATGTTCAGAACAACCTTCTAGGGGTCATCGATGGCGGCGACGGCGTTAATTACTCCGATGTGTCGCTTTTCAATATCGATTCCGAGGGTGAACTTACTCTGCGCTTCGCACTAAAGATCCCGAGCCAAATCAATGGCGCCGCGATCATAGAGTAGTCGCCGCCACCACTACTCGTCCGGCTCCAGTTCCAAACTGCCGCCGGTCATTTCCTGGGGCGGGTCGCCGCCGGCCATCTGCTGGGCCACAATCAGCTTGCGCGCACACACGCGGATCTGCGGCCACCACATCCAGAAAACCGTCGCGGCCACCATCGAGGCGGCGCCGCCGGCGGCTACCGTCAGGGGCGCTCCCAGGCGGCCTGCAACCGCGCCCGCCAGGAGCGCGCCGAACGGCGCCATCCCCATGAACATCATCGAATAGACCGACATCACACGGCCGCGCAACCGGTCCGGCGACATGCTCTGAATGAGCGTGTTAGAAGAGCCCATCTGGATCATCATCGAAAAGCCACACAGCACCAGGATGGCGGCTGAGAGCCAGAAGATCCGCGAAATGGAGAACGCCACCAACCCGGCGCCGAATCCCAGAGCGGCGAACGTCACCCAGCGCCCCAGTCCCTTGAGGTCCCGGCGGCTGGCCAGCATCAGGGCGCCCGCCAGCGCGCCGATCCCGGTCGCGCCCATCAGCGAACCCAGGGCCCTCGCGCCGCCGTGTAGGATGCGGTCGGCAAAGATCGGCATGAGCACGGCGTACGGCATTCCCGTGAGGCTCACCACGCCCAGCAGCACAAGCAATGCGTGGATCGGCGGATGCTGAATCACAAAGCGGAACCCTTCCGCCATGCGCGACAGGGGCGAACCCGGCTGCGCCGCCGGTTGGTGCCGCGGGACACGCATCATCAGCAGCCCGATGATGACCGCGATGTAGCTGGCGCCGTTAGCGAAGAAACACCAGCCTTCGCCGATGCCGGCCACCAGGATGCCCGCAATGGCCGGCCCCACCACGCGCGAGGCGTTGAACATGGAGGAGTTGAGGGCCACGGCGTTGATGAGGTCGGACTTCGCCACCAGGCCCACGATGAACGATTGGCGCGCGGGAATATCGAAGGAGTTCACCACCCCGAGCAATGCCGAAAGCACGAAGATGTGCCAGACGCGCACCGTGCCGGAGAGCGTGAGGGCGGCCAGCACGAAAGCCAGCAGCATGGAGGCCGTCTGGGTGCCGATGACCAGGCGGTGGCGGTTGTAGCGGTCGGCCACGACGCCTCCCACGGGCGCCAGCAGGAACACCGGAATCTGCGCCGAGAACCCGGCCGCGCCCAGCAGCACCGCCGAACCCGTGAACCGGTAAACCAGCCACGCTTGCGCCACATTCTGCATCCAGGTCCCGATCAGGGAGATGAGCTGGCCGGCAAAGAAGAGCCGGTAATTACGGTACTGGAGGGCGCGCAGGGTAGCCGGAAGCGGCATGAAACTTTCATTGTAAGAGACTGGTGGGAGTAACCCTGGGTTGTTACGCGCAGCTAGGTCGGCGCTCGATGCGCCCGAAGATCTGGGGATGGAGGTCGTTTTTCGGAAACAGGTGGGGATCAGTGTTGCAAGTATAATGAAGGTTGGCGTTGGAGTTCGAGTGGGGCCGACGTGCCACGCGGCGTGAACGAAAGAACTATGAAGAGGCCGCCTATTAAACGCAAGACCACTGGTCGGGCCGATGCCGATGAGATTCTTCCGGAGTATGATTTCAGTCGCGCCTCGCCCAACAAATACGCGTCGCGGCATGCCGCGGGAAGTGCCGTAGTAGTGCTGGAACCCGATGTGGCCGCGGCGTTCCCAAGTTCAAGAGAGGCCAATGAGGCGTTGCGCGCCCCTGCCGGAATCATCCTAAAGCACCGCTCCCGCCGCCCGGCGTTGCGCCGCGATGTCTGAAACCGATGCTGCTTCCGCGAGGCGTATCAAAGCTAGGGATTCTCTCCCACCAGGGGAAACACGCGTACTGGTTGCCGCTCGCGCCGTGCCTCTAGCTCACTTACGACTCCATCAAACGAAGGCATCAGGTGCGCACGATCAATGCCGAGCTTGCTCAGGAGACCCAGCAAGACGCCACATTCGCCGGTGGGCAGGCAGAACTTCCTCACAGCGCTGCTTTGTGTGGCTAGAACGCCACGTTCTTCCCCGCCCCTTATATGATCCTCAAGTCTCTGCTCGAGTGTTCGAGTTTGCCCCGGGCCCGCATGCCGATCCAGTACGAAGAGACCTTTTTGGGCGTCCAAGTTTTTATTGCGCACCCTGGAAACAGTAACTATTTCAATCGGTCGGCCCGTGTCTCTCGCGGCCAAGTTAATGGCCTGAAGGTCGACGCCCCACACAGCGATTTGCTCGGCATCTGGTGATGGCTTCACGGCAGCAAAAAAGGCAGCTATGAGGGGATCGTAGGTGAAGTCCAGAAGCCTGGTCGGGACACCGTGATGCTGGGCAAGAGCCAGAGCTTCATAGAGTTCTTGGGGGGGCCAATCCATAATGCCAATGTGAACGTCGCCGACCACGTTCCTAAACGGATTCCACTGTCGAAGCCACTTGTGGTCGGCAGGAATTTCAAGGCCCACCTTGTCGGCGAGCTGCAAGAATTCCAGCAATGCGGTGGCTTCCGCGTTTCCCTGATCCCACGTGAGCTTTGGTGTACGGTCCGAGACGCGGCAGAACTGCTGGCTCTCGTATCCAAGAGTCGTGCCCGGGCGAAACGCCGAGGGAACCAATTGCCAGGATGAGTGACCTTGGCCGCGAAAGATGTATCGAGCCACCGTCTCAGGCGCTTTCTCGTCTAAAAGGAGCACGCGAAGGCGCTCCACGAGTTCGATCGCGTTGCGGCACTCTATCGCATCGCCGCTTAGGTTCATGGTCTCGCTTGGAATTGTCGCACACTGAGTAAGGCTCTGCTGACTGGGTCCTGAGCCTGATGCACGACATCGGCGTAAGACGGCACAAGCACCGGAAATGAGACCACCAATTCTGCGCTCGTCGAGCGACCGGATACAATCCCTTGCCGGCGAGCTAGCCACGCCCCCCTACAGCGGCGGCTCCATCGGCAACACCAGCGGCGGTTCCAACAAAAACTCCAGCTTCGCCATCTCCGCGGCGGCCTGGCGCACGGACTCCTCGGTGGTGGGTTCGAGCGTGATCACGAACGGCAGGTCCAGCTTGTTTTCGTGCGGCAGTTGCAGCACCGCCTCGATGCCTATGTGTTTCGCGGCCAGGATGCCCGAGAGCGCCGCGATGATGCCCGGCTGGTCGACCACGCGGAAGCGCACGTAGTAGGAGCGGGTCTGGAGCGTTACGGGGATGGGCTTGTATTCGCCCAGGCGCTGATGCGCGA
>Ga0187880_1001985_pt1 | contig 16040 bp, 14 predicted proteins | sample June2016WEW_19_4_FD_132998 | JGI IMG/M metagenome (GOLD analysis project Ga0187880, IMG submission 132998) | Peatland microbial communities from SPRUCE experiment site at the Marcell Experimental Forest, Minnesota, USA - June2016WEW_19_40 | ecosystem: Environmental > Terrestrial > Soil >...
ATGCAGTTATCGACCTCGGCGACGAGGGCCGGTACGTGACGCCGCACCTCCCGATCACGGTGCTGCCGTAGGCGGAAGGGGTCTCGCGCAAAAGAATTCCGACCACAAAAACATGGCCTGACCTGGGTCTGTGAGTGTTGCTGTGAGTGTTGTTGTGAGGTCGACTCCGCATAATCCGTGACATGACGGACATTCAGCACGCCGATCGGTCACGGAGACCGCCGCGCGGAGGCGTTGAGGGCACGAGCTTGCCCGGTGATCAGTAAGTGATGGGAAGCGGTGACGAGCATCACGGTGCGGTGAGCGGTCCTGTGAGTGATTCGGGAGTGCTCAGCGAGCGTGGGGCGACCGGACACGAAGGAGCAATCGAAATGTCACAACGACGATGGTTGTCAGAACGGTCCGGACGGCAGCGGACGGGCCAACACTCACCGATACGCCAGCGGAGAAAGCAGACGATTTCTCGTCGTAACAAAGGCACTTGTGGCCGATTGGATCCTCTGAATACCCAGTAATACTCATCGGAACTCGAACCAACAAGCGAAAGAAGGGAACAGTGGAGCAGTTGCAATTTCCGGAACTTGTCGACATCGAGACGGTCGCGAAGCTCCTTGGCGTCGGGGTGCGGTAAGTGAGGAGGATGGTGGCGGAGCGGCGGGTACCGACGGTCAAGGTCGGTCACTACGTCCGCTTCGACCTCGCCGACATCCGCAAGTGGGTGGAGGAACAGCGGCGTCCCGACGCGTCGTGACTGAGGTGGGCGACGGCACAGCGCGATGAGAAGATGCGGCCAAGACCTTTATCGCCCCAGAGGAGGGTGAGATGAGCAAGCGTCACTTCGGTTCAGTCAGGCGGTTGCCATCCGGGCGGTACCAGGCGAGCTACTGGCACGAGGGGGTAAGGCATCTCGCCGAGCAGACATTCCCGACGAAGGGCGACGCGCTGGCTCACCTCGCATCGATCGAAACGGACTTGCACCGCGGCGCGTGGATTGACCCGAGCGCTGGCAAGGTGACGTTCGGCGAGTGGGCGCAGAGCTGGCTCGATGCCCGCGCCGATCTTCGGCCAGTCACCAAAGCGAAGTACCAACACATGCTCGACCGGCACGTCGTTCCCGTTCTCGGTCCGGTCCGTTTGAGCAGGGTCACTCCGTCTGCCGTGCGCGCTTGGTACATGGACATGCGCGAGCGGTACGTGACGACGGGCGACGACGCCTACCGGATGCTTCGGGCCATCCTCAACACTGCCGTTACGGATGGCTTGATCGCACGGAACCCTTGCCAGGTGCGCGGGGCCGGACAGGCCCGCTCCGTAGAGCGACCGGTGGCGACCGTCGCTGAACTCGCAGCGGCAGTCGAGGCCGTTCCGGATCGTTATCGGCTCGCCATCCTTTTGCCGGCGTGGTGTCAGTTGCGACGCGGCGAAGTCCTGGGGTTGCAGCGTCGCGACGTCGACCTCATTCACGGGACGATCCGAATCGAGCGGTCGGTCGTGAAGCCGATGGACGGAACCACGATCGTCGGTCCGCCGAAGACGAGCGCGGGCGCTCGCTCGCTCACGGTGCCCGCCAATGTGCTGCCGGTGCTACAGAATCATCTTGGGCGTTACGTCGCACCGCAGCCGAGAGCATGGCTGTTCACCAGCGAGAGTGGCGGACCGATGATCCCCGTCACGCTCAATCGCGTGTGGCAAAGGGCCCGTCGCAAGATCGGACGGACTGATCTGCACTACCACGACCTCCGCCATACCGGGCTCACGTGGGCAGCGGCCTCCGGTGCTTCGGTCGCCGAACTGATGCGTCGCGGTGGTCACGCAAATCCCACGGCGGCCCTCCGCTATCAACACGCCACCGAGGACCGCGATCGAGCAATCGCCGATGCGCTCGCCGAACTAGCGACGGGAAGAGTCGTGCGATTCAACGCGAGTCGCAGCAGGACCAGAAGGAGTCGGTAAGCGCACATCGGCTCGGCTGCCGCGTGAGCCACCCAAGCGCCAGCGATCGGAGGCGGTTGTTGCGACGGCAGACTGCCTCGCAGTGATGAGCCGATCCCGTTAGCTTGCTGGCGTGGCGGAAGGACCGGCTACGACGAGATCGGCATCGGCGTCGCGCTGCATCTCTGTGGCCACCAAGTCTCGAAGGCGGCAGCCGACAGATCGGTGCGACACCTGTCGGACGATCTTTCGGATGGAACCTGGGAAGACGCGCAATGGGCACCTTCGGCCTGCGTCCGCGTATGACGCCGCCTGCGCCTCGTTGTCGCCGCGTGAATCGCGTTCGAGCCTCATAGCCAAGGCCGCCGCGGCGCAGAACTCGCGGCCCATCGCGCACGAATCGCGCACGAACCGCGCATGGTGCGGCTCAACTGTCTTTAGCGAGGGCCAAAAAAGTGCCGTTTAGTTGGTTAAATGACTGGCACCCCCAACGGGATTCGAACCCGTGTTTCCGCCTTGAAAGGGCGATGTCCTCGGCCGCTGGACGATGGGGGCCCGACCCGAAGGCGGAAGCGCCGGAGCGAAAGGCAAAAATATCAGGCGCCGGCCTCCACTCCGGCGGTGCTCTCGCCCGCGAGCAGCCACTCACTGCCGTCGGGAGTATCGCGCACTTCGACCCCGGACTCGGCGAGACGTTCCCGCACGAAGTCAGCGTCCGCGAAGCGACGGTCCTGTCTCGCCGTGTCCCGGATCTTCAAGAGCGCTTCCACGAACGGCCCGACGACCTGCCGCGGGTCGCGAGCGCCGGCCTCGGACAACCGGCCGAGCTCCAAGATGAGGGAGCGGAGGCTGGCGTGCGCCCGATCGAGCTCGTCTCCGGAGGGGATGTCTGTTGACCATTCGGTGACATCCCGCTCCAGATCGAGCACAACGCGCGCCGCCAGTGCCATGTCGCGGGACATGACAGCCGCGGCGAAGTCAGCTTCACGCTCGCGTACGAGATCGACGAGAGGCGATGTGGTCGGTGGCCTCGCGGTACCTGATGACAGGGCCCCATCGGTTTCGGCGACTCGCGCTGCGGGCTGCTCGCCCCTCTTCCGGTTCGTGCCTCCGCGGGCAAGTGCCTCAGCGATCTCCAGTATCCGGGCGATGGGGAAGACCTCGCCACTCGGCAAAGTCGCAGAACGCCCGGCGGCGCGCACGGTCACCGCCCCACGGCCCTCCACTGATGCGGTGCCGGCTTCGATATCGAAAGTGCAGGCCGTGTGCTCGTCGACTCCGAGCACGAACGCCCCGTCGGGCAGGTCCTTCTCCATGATCGAAAGGCGCCGCTCACCCAGGTAGCAGAAGCGGGTGTCGTGCGTCCCTCCCTCGTTGTTGTCGTAGTGGGGGATGATCGCCGCCCGTATCCCCGCCGCCGAGGTGACGTCGAGGCCCTGGAGCCAGTGCGGGTCCTCGCCGCACTTGTAGATCTCGTACACGGGCACCGTCGAGATGCCGAGTGTCAGGGCTGCGGCGCTCGCGAACACGACGCAACCACCGTGCGAGAGCTTCTCGACGAGGAGGCTCGGTACCACGGTGCCCTGCCACTTCCGCAGCGCGTAGCTCGGGCTCCCGGGTCCCGCGAACACGTAACGCGAGTCGCGAACCGCGGTCATGAGCTGCTCCTCGGCGAAGGCCACGTGCTCAGCGCCATCCGCGTCCGCGTTGGCCGCCGCGAGGCCGGTAACGGCGATGGTCGCCTGGAGGCTCTCGCGGAAGTAGGTGACCGCCCTGCCGGCGATCTCCCTTGCGTTCTCCTGGAATCCGAACGGAGTGTCGAGCAGGACTGCCGGAACAGGCGGCGGCCCCAACCTCTCGAGCAGCTGGCGATGGACCCTCACCATCGTCGGTGATGTCTCGCCCGATCCCATGATCGCCAGCAGACGAGGCATCCCGGGACGCGCGGTCACGGGTATCTCGGTTGTGGAGTGCCGTCCCAGCGAAGCCCGCCGGGCGGTTCGCCCCAATGATCCTCCGGGACGAGGTCGTCGGCGCCGGGCACCGGAGCGGGCAGGGTCTGCTCGAGAATGTCGACGAGCTCAGCTTGGAGACCACCCAGGTACAGGTAGGCGATCCACTCGGCCTGATGCTCATCGCCCAGCGGTGGCTCGGTCTCATCCTCGGTGACCCCGATCATCGATCCGAGGGCGAGACGCAGGTCGTTCAGCGCCGCGAGCCACGAGACGAGCTGATCTTCGTCAAGCCACGTGGCGTGCGCCGTGGCCGACATCGTTTCGAGCGACTCGCGGTGGTGTTCGAGGAGATCCTGACGGGTCATCGACTCGTAGGCACGCTCGGCGTCAGGGTCGTTCGTGTAGGCGGGCGGGAGCAACCGCCGCAGGGCATCAGGCAGGTCACCCGGGGGGGTCTCGCCGACGCCTTCGAGCAGCGAGACGAGGTGACCCGGCAGCACCGTGAGCAAAGTGCGCTCCTCGGTGGCGAGGCGCAGCTCGTAACCTCCGTTCCTCGCCGGGCGGATCCGGCGCCGGAAGCTCATCCGGAGTGCTCCATCGTTGCCCAGAGCCCACATTGGTGCAACCTCGCGACATCTAGCTCGGCTCGTTCCTTGGGACCGCTCGAGACGACGGCGCGGCCCTTGTAGTGGACGTCGAGCATCAGCTTGTGAGCCTTCGCCCGCGAATAGCCGAACAGCTTTTGGAAGACATAGGTCACGTAGCTCATGAGGTTGATCGGATCGTTCCACACGATCACCAACCACGGCAGTTCCGGTGACGCCACGTCGTGGGTCTCGGGGTGCTCGACTTCGGTGGGAACGGTGGCCAAGCCGATAGAGGTCGTGGTCATGGCTCGCTCAAGTGCCGAGAACGACGACGTCGGTGGGTCCGCTCGCGAGACCGTTCCTGCTCGCTTCGAGAGGGTGCCGATACAACGACAGGTAGAAGCCGATGCCCGTGATCCAAAGCGTCGTCGCCCCTGCCAGGTGGAACTCGATCACCCACGCAGCGTCGTGCAGGAAGTACTGAAGGTAACCGAGTGCCCCTTGGAGCGCCATCACCTCGATGAAAAGACGCCCGCGGCGCAGCACGACCTGCGGTGCATTCGCGTGATGGAAGGCGAATTGCGACGCGAGTGTCACACCGATGAGGAAGAGCGCGAAGGTGGAGTGCACCTCGGCAATGTCCCGGAACGCGATCGGGATCCGTCTGGCACCAGGTCCACCGGCGTGCGGGCCCGCACCTGTGACCACGGTGCCGAGGACTGTGACCAGCGTGAGGGTGCTCAGCTGCAGCCGAGCCAGGCGCACGAGGTCCCGTCCGATGACTGGCTCGGCGCGGGTCGGGCGATTGCCGGACCGGTGGTAGAGCACGATGGCATCGGCGAGGATCACGATCGTCAACACGAAATGGAGGGCGACGAGGTATGGGTTGAGCTTGAAGAGCACGACAAGGCCGCCGAGGACGATCTGAGCCGCGATGCCGGCAATCAAGCCTCCGCCAAGCAGGGTCAGGTCCCGCCGTGGTGGTGTGCGCAGGGCCGCCACGGCGAGGGCCGCCAGGGACACCAACGTCACCGCGACGCTCACGAGCCGGTTGGTGAACTCGACAATCGGATGGAAGGAGGACACGGCTGTCAGGTGATGTTGGAAGCACGAGGGCCAATCGGGGCAGCCGAGACCCGAGCCCGTCAGCCTGACTGCACCACCGCTCAGCACCAGCAGCGCGTAACAGATCACCGAGACCAGGGCCACCTTGCGCACGGTGGCGGGTGAGAAACGGGGCAGGCGCACCGCCTTCGGATCGTATGCTCGCACGGCTCAAGCCACCATTCTGTACCGTCGGGCCACGGTGTCGCCGCGGCTTGATCGATTGCGGTCACTTCTATACTTGCGAGATGGCGCAGGTCACGACGGTTTTGATCCCGCGCCGATCGGTCAGCGTCAAGCTCAGAGCGTATGTGGCGCTGACCAAGCCCCGGATCATCGAGCTGCTGCTCGTCACGACGCTACCGACGATGGTCGTGGCGGCAAAGGGCATACCAGGGTGGCGTTTGATCGTCGCGACGCTTGTCGGAGGTGCGCTCTCGGCCGGCGGCGCCAACGCGGCGAACATGTTCGTCGACCGCGACATTGACGCCGTGATGCACCGCACACGGCATCGGCCGCTCGTCACCGGCGCGATCACTCCGGCGGCTGCCGTCATTTTCTCGATCGTCCTCGAGGCCGGCGCCTTCGTGCTGCTCTGGCGCGCCGTGAACCTCTTCTCGGCCCTGTTGGCCCTCGGTGCGGCGCTCTTTTACGTCTTCGTCTACTCGATCGGCCTGAAGCGCCGTTCGACTCAGAACATCGTCATCGGCGGAGCGGCCGGAGCGGTCCCGGTACTGGTCGGCTGGACAGCGGTCACCGACCACTTGGCGTGGCCTGCGGTCGTGCTGTTCGCGATGATCGTGATCTGGACCCCGTCGCACTTCTGGGCGCTCGCGGTGCGCTATCGCGACGACTACGAGGCGGCGCACGTCCCCATGTTGCCGGTGGTCGTGCCTTTCGAGCGGGTGGCGCGCCAGATCATCTGGTACTCGGTGGCGTTGGTGGCGACATCGTTCGTGTTCGGCGCCGTTGCCCACTCAGGGTGGATCTACTGGGCGGCAGCCGTTCTTGCTGGTGGTCTGTACCTGGCAGATGCTCTCCGCTTGCGTCGCGAGAAGGGAACCCCGAGGAGCGCCATGCGTTTGTTCACGTACTCGATCACCTACATAACGGTGGTCTTTGTCGCGATGGCGCTCGACGTGGTCGTCCGCTACCGCTGATAGCGCCACCACCGCATCCACGGCCCGCAGGCGGCCTCACTCCCACTTGAAACTCAGGGCCGCAACCAGGGGCGCGGCGACTGCCCAGAAAGCGAGCACTATCCAGCTCTCGGTCGCGTTCGACCCGGATCCGAGCGTGGTGTGCAACGCGTCCGACAAGGCCGCTGTCGGGAGCAGGCGGGCAAACGAGGCCAGCGTCCCGAGCTCGTGTAAAGGAAAGATGACTCCGCCGATAAGGAGCAGGATCACATAGACGCCGTTTGCGACCGCGAGCGTCACCTCGGCCCGCAGCGCGCCCGCCATGGCGAGCCCGATCCCGGCGAACGCGATCGTTGCCAGGAGAACTGCGACAACTGCCAGCCCGGCGGACGGGTGCGGTCGCCAGCCGAGCGCGAGTGCGACACCGACGAGGAGGACCACTTGGACGATCTCGACCACGATGACCGAGACGATCTTGGCGGTCAGTAGCACAGGCCTGCCGAGCGGCGTGGCACCCAGCCGCTTCAAGACGCCGTAGCTGCGTTCGAAGGCCGTCGCGATCCCGAGGCTCACCATCGCCGTGGACATGACCGCGAGTGCGAGGATGCCGGGAGCCAGGAAGTCGACACGATGACGACTGCCCGTTGGCAGGACCGGCACAAGCGTGAAAAAGACGAGGAGCACGACAGGAATCCCCAATGTGACGAGCAACGTCTCCCCGCGTTCGAGGGTCATCCGGGTCTCGGCTGCGACCTGAGCCCGAAGCGCTCTGAGGTTCATGCCCGCGCCCTGCCCTTTCGGCTCGGCCGTCCGGAGGCTGACGACGAGCGTCCGTCGTTCGCCCCGGCGGGTTCTGCGGCGCCCGAGGTCAGCCGCAGGAAGACGTCCTCGAGCCGTTGGCGACCGGCCCGAAGGTCGCCCAACTGAAGATCATGCTCGGCAAGCCACCCGGCGAGCGCCGCCACGAGAGCCGGAACGGGCGGTGCCGACACCAGGTACTCGCCCGGCGGACCTTCGGTGACCGGTGCGCCGAGCCGGACGGAGAGCTCGCTCAGGGCGAGCCCAGGTTCGGCAGCGAAACGGAGCTCTTCGGACTCGCCCTGGATCTCCCCTTGGCGCCCCGCGGCTACGACCTTGCCGTGGTCGACGATGACCACCCGGTCGGCCAGGCGTTCCACTTCGTCGAGCTCGTGGCTTGTGAGGATCACGCACACGCCGTCTGATCGCAGACCGGCGACGACGTCGCGCACCGCGATACGACCTGCCGGGTCGACGCCCGCGGTCGGCTCGTCCAAGAAGGCGACGCGGGGCTTGCCGATCAGTGCAAGAGCGAGCGCCAGCCGCTGCTGTTCCCCGCCCGACAGGCGTTTGTACGCTGTGTGCGCCACAGACCGGAGCCCGACGAGATCGATGAGGTCATCGGGATTCCGGGGGTCCTCGTAATAGGCGGCGAAGAGCCGGACGGCTCGCTCGGCGTTCATGATCGGGTAGATGCCACCACGCTGGAGGACGACGCCGACTCGGGCCGTCAGCTCGGAATGGGCGGACCAGGGATCGAGCCCGAGGACCCGTGCGGTGCCGCCGTCTGCTCGTCTGAAGCCCTCGAGTGTCTCCACCGTCGTGGTCTTGCCGGCCCCGTTGGGGCCGAGTAGCGCTACGACTTCGCCGAAATCGGCGTCGAAGCTGACGCCGTCGACCGCGACGAGATTCCCGTAACGAACGACCAGGTGATCGACCTCGACAGCAGGCATCGCCGAGAGGCTACCTGTGGCGGATCTCGCAATCGGGGCGGCGATGCCCTGCAGTCGGTAACCGGGGCAGGCTCAGCGCCGCGGCGACTCGAACCGGTAGCCGAGGCCGCGAATCGTCGTGATGAGAACAGGCCTCGAGGGATCCTGTTCGATGCGCGATCTCAGCCGCTTGATATGCACGTCGAGCGTCTTGGTGTCACCCACGTAATCCATCCCCCACACCCGGTCGATCAAGGTGTCGCGCGTCACGACACGTCCCGGGTTGCTGAGGAGCATCTCGAGCAGCTCGAACTCCTTCAGCGGGAGCTTTATCTCCTCGCCGCGCACGATGCACTCGTGTCGCCCGAGATCGAGCACGACATTGCCGACTTGAAGGATCTCATCCGGTCGAAGACCGGCAGTGGCAGGCATCCGCTCACCGTCGCGCTCGGCCACTTCACCGCCCCAGTGCTCTAAGGACGCCGTCTGGTCGACGCCGTCGGCACTGCTCCTCTCGGCTCCCGCGTGGTGAGGCGCGGCGCCCGCGACCTTGCCGGTCTGGGTCCTGCTCAAGTTGGCGGTTGCGCGCGCGCTCGGGGCCCGCCGGAGAACCGCTCGCATGCGCGACACGAGCTCATGGACCCGGTACGGCTTCGCGACGTAGTCGTCAGCGCCGACTTCGAGGCCTACGACGGTGTCGAGCTCCGTCGACTTGGCGGTGACCATGATGATGGGAACCGTCGAATTCGCACGGATCGACCGGCAGACGTCGATGCCCGACAACCGGGGGAGCATCACGTCGAGCAGGACCAGGTCGGGTTGGTCGGCTGCGAACCGCTCGAGTGCCTCGACGCCGTCGCGCGCGACCGTGACAGAGAAGCCCTCCCTCTCCAGGTTCACAGTCAGCGCGTCCACGAAGGACTCTTCATCCTCGACGACCAGGACGCGGGCAGGCGGGATGCCGCGGTCGTCGTCCCCGGAGTTGCCCGCACCGGAGGAATGGCTGGTCGGGAGGTGTACCGAGGGTTTGTTGGCAGGCCGTGCAAGGTTTCGTGCAGCGGACCATTCAATCTCGAGGCGCTCCCGCTCAGTGGAGAGCCATGCGGTCCGGCGGCGTTGTCGCGTGGTCAAAGGTCAGTCCTTGGTTGGCGGGGGAGCCTCAATGTAAAGGTCGACCCTTCTCCTTCTCGGGACTCGACCTGGACGCTGCCTCGATGGTTAGCGGCCACGTGCCAAACGATAGCCAGGCCGAGGCCTGTCCCGCCTGTCGAGCGACTCCGGCCCGCGTCGACGCGGTAGAAGCGTTCGAAGATCCGCTCGAGATCGCGCGACGGAATGCCTATTCCGTGGTCTTCCACGACTACGACGACATCGTCGCCTTCGGCCCGGCCAATGCAGGTGACGCTGCTGTCGGGCGGTGAGAACTTCACAGCATTCTCGAGCAGGTTGTAGACAGCCGAGGTCAGTTGGCGGCGGTCCCCCAGCACGACCACGGGTGGGTCAGGCTCTTCGAGCGTGACCTTGATCTGAAGCTGGCTTGCCGCCTCCCGGACGCGTTCGGCGGCTTCGGCCATCACGAGATTGATCAGCACCGGCTCGCGTGGAGGCGATTCCTCGTTCTCGATCCGCGACAGGTCGAGAAGATCGTCGATGACTCTGCTGATACGGAACGCCTCGTTGTAGATCCGGTGTGCGAGGCGCTGGACCACCTGTGGCTCGTTTTCGGAGAGCAGGGTCTCGGCGAGAAGCCCGACTGCGCCCATGGGCGTCTTCAGCTCGTGGCTGACATTCGCTACGAAGTCGCGCCGGACGTCTTCGAGGCGGCGCCTCTCGGACACGTCTTCGATGACCGCGATCACACCGAGGGCGCGCTGGCCGTTGTCGATGCTTTCCGCGCGAACCACCAGGGTGCGTCTCGGCGGCCCGTACAGCTCCAGCACCCGCTCCTCGTGAGCGCCCGGCGCCGTTGCGGCGAGGAGCTCCTCGACGGCTTGGGCGGCGAGCGCGTCGCCATGCCGGCTTCCGATGAGGGCGACGGCTTTGCTGTTCCGGAACACGGTTTCGCCGCGCTCGTCGGTTACGAGCACCGCCTGGGGAAGGGTGTCGAGTGCCCGGCGGAGCCGGATGGCCTCGGAGCTCGCTTCTGCGACGGCTTCGGCAGCACGGTCGGTCGCGCGCTCCAAGAGGATGAGCACTTCCTCGAAGTCGTTTGCGTCCTTTTGGGGCGAGTCGGCGCCAAGCCGCGAAGCGAGCGCCTGCAGTCGCTGTCGCAACCCGGTTCGACCCCGACGAGCTGCGATCAGCCCCGTCGCCGTGATGAGAACGATCACCACGACGACGGTGATGGCGAACTCAAGAACCGTCACGTGTAAGACCCTGCTCACTTCCCCCAGCATTGCAGGCCGGCGAGCCGAAAGCGCAACCGCCCTCCACTCCCGCCCGCGCTCGTGTCTCGTGCGGTAGGTCACGCGGTAGCGCGTGCGACGAGTCTTTTGACACACGTGACCGAACAGACGCGTACAGCTCGCCGAAGGCTCGACCAAGAAGTCCGCCGTCCTGAAAGGTAGGTCGATGACCGTCTTGCCGCCCGCTCTCCTGCTTGCCGGCATCGTCTCGATGACCCCGAGCTCCTCGGCCCTGCCGGGCCAGTCCACGATCCAGCAGCTGACCAACGGCCTGGGTTGGTGGGCGCTCGTCGCGTCGCTCGTCGGCCTCGTGCTTGGCGCCGCGGCCTGGGCGCTCGGAAGCCACACGAACAACTACCAATACGCGAACACCGGCCGAAAGGCGGTGCTTGCCTCCGGCGTTGCCGCCCTCTTGATCGGGGCCGCTCCGACCCTCGTGAACTTCTTGTTCCAGACCGGTCATGGGATCCACTGAGACTTTTCACCAGCTGGCGCCGCTGAGTTCCGCCCGCGGTCTCGCGATGTCGCCGGCAGCACAGCACGCGAGTGGCAGCGGAGGCCTCGCCGGGATCCTGCGAACGATCGAGGGCACGGTTGGAACCCTGTCCCACACGATCGGAGGCGTGTTCACCGGTGTCGGGGGAGCCGGTCTTGTGGGCTCGCTCACCAAGGCCCTCCTCGACGGATTCTTCCACGATCTCTTGGTCTGGGTCGCGAACGGGGCGGCCTCTCTGGTCGCTGTCCTGGGCAAAGTGCTGTCGTCCACCACCGAGCCCGTGCTCTCCGGCAGTGCTTTTCGCTCTGAGTTCGACGTCATGGCAGTCCTCGGCGCAGCTGTCGCCCTGCCTCTCTTGGCCGTGGGGGCGATACAAGCGATTATCCGTCAGCAGCCCGGAGAACTGCTCCGTAGCGCGCTCGTGCGGCTCCCGCTCGCGCTGTTGTTCACGGGCGTGAGCGTTCAGCTGGTCGCTCTCGGGTTGGCGGCGACGGACCAGGCGAGCGCAATGGTGCTAGGGGCAGCCGGCGATCCGACTCATCGGCTCTTGGCGGGTCTGGTCGCGGGGCTCGGAGAAGCGGGAGGGCCCGGGTTGGCAGCTTTCGGGGCCTTCCTCGTCGTGCTCACCGCGGCAATCGTCGCTTTTGTCCTCTGGCTCGAGCTGGCCGTCCGATCAGCCGCGATCGCGGCCGCTTCGCTGTTCTTGCCGCTGGCGCTCGTAGGTCTCGCGTGGCCGACGACATCGCACTGGGCGCGCAGGCTCGGTGAGACCCTTACCGCCCTTGTGCTCTCGAAGCTGGTCATAGCGTCCGTGCTGGCGCTCGCGGCGGGCTTGTTAGGCAGCTCCAGCAGTGTCGCAGGCGTGGTCGAGGGAGTGGCCCTGCTCGCGGTGGCGGCCTTTGCACCCTTCGCTCTCTTAAGGCTCGTCCCCGCTGTGGAGGCGGGCGCCGTTGCCCACCTCGAGGGTCTGAGCCGGCGACCCGTTCGCGCCGGCCAGCGCCTTGGCACCACGATCGCAGGCCTGGAAATCGGTGGGATCGGGGGGCTCGGTGGCCTTTCTTCACCCGCTTCGAAGGGATTGGGGGGCCCGGGTGCGGGTGGTTCGAGCCTGCGGACTGTCGACCACCTCGGTGCGGGGCCGTTCACCGCCGACCGGCCCGTGGCAAGAGGAGGGTTGCCCCCCGATTCGGGGCGAGTTGGTCCCGGTCCGGTCGACCCTACGACTCCAGTGGGTCCCGTCGGCACCTCCGCCGACCTCGCCGGCCCAGTCGGGTCCTCGTCGGTTGCCGATCGCGCTCATCGGCAGGAGGCGACGAGCGATGTGACCCAAGGGGCAGAGGTTGCCCGCTGGACCATGCTGCTATCTCAAGGCGACCGGCAACATGGCTGAGGAGAGCGCTCGCTATCAACTCGGGCCACGCAGCCGCCGTGGGCTCGTGGCGGGGTGGCGGGGCGGGCAACTGGCAGCTGTGGGCGCTGGTCTCCTGGTCGGAGTGCTGCTGCTTCGTTCGGTCGGTGGAGCCGGCGGCGCTTTGCTCGCCTTTGTGATCGTTGCCTCTTCGGTGGCGTTTTCCACCCTGCCACTTGCCGGCAGGAGTGCCGAACAATGGACGCCCGTCGTGGCTTCCCATCTCGCGCGTCGAGTTGGTGTTTCCCGTCGGGGTCACAGCGCGTTGTCCACTCTCGAGCTTGACGAGATCCCCATCGGGGTTGCGGGCAGGAGAATCGGTGTTGTCGTCGACCGCGCGGCAGGCACATACACGGCGGCAATGCGGGTCGGGGGGTCCGGATTCGCGCTCGGGGACGAAGACGACCGGGCGCAGCGAATCGCGGCCTGGTCCGGCGTGCTGGCAGGATCGGCGCGCGAAGGCGGAGCCCTTCACCGACTGCAATGGATGGCGCGTTGCCTGCCCGGCGGCTTCGACGACGACCTTGCACCGACAGAGGCCAGCGATCGCGGTGTCGCCTCTGGCAGCTATCGGTCGTTGCTCGAGCAAGCGGCGCCACTGCTGTGGAGACAAGAGGTAATCGTCTCTTTGTCGGTCCGCAGTGTCGGCGGGTCTTCACGGCGCCGGGCCCACGACACGGCCGGCCGGATCGTCGACGAACTGGAGGCACTTGAGCGGCGGTGCCTCGCCGCGGGCCTCGAGGTCGACGGTGTCCTTTCGCCGTCAGCGCTTGCCGCCACTATCCGGAGCTCATTCACCGTGAGCGGGGCACCGAGAGGCGTCGCCGACGGCTGGCCCTGGCCGTTGGGGGTCGAGGAGGGCTGGTCGGCCGTCCGCACCGACGCGACGTGGCACGCCACCTACTGGATCGCCGAGTGGCCGCGAAGCGGCGTTGGGAGTGGTTTCCTGCTTCCGCTCATGTTGGAGGGTGGTCTGAGGCGGACCATCGCCGTGACGATGGCGCCCGTGGCGCCGCTCCGGGCGGTCCGGCGGGCCGAGCATGACCGCACGTCGGGCGCGGCTGATGTTGAGCTTCGGCAGCGTCACGGTTTTGCAGTCACCGCCCGCACGCGCCACGAGCACGAGGCAACCACGCGCAGGGAGGTCGAGCTCGCCGAGGGTCACGCCGCCTTCCGTTTCACCGGCTATCTGGCGGTGACTGCGGACGACGAGGCGGCGCTCTCAGCCGCGTGCAGTCACCTTGAGCAGGCTGGTTTGCAGGCTCAGCTCGAGCTGCATCGCATGTACGGCGCCCAGGAGGAGGGTTACACGTGTACCCTGCCGACGGGCCGGGGATGTGCATGAAGCTGCCCGCTCATGAGTCAACGACTGCCCAGCTCGGGGCTGCGTACCCGTTCGCCGCGTCGCCTCCGCTTCCCACCAGGCGAGTGCTCATCGGCCAAGACCTGGCGGGTGGCCCATTCGCCCATGACCCGTTCGAGCTGTACACGGCAGGCACTGTGACGAATCCGAATGTCACAGTGCTCGGCCAGATCGGGCGAGGTAAGAGCGCCCTCGTAAAGACCTATCTGCTCCGGCAGGCGGCGTTCGGACGACAGGTTGCCGTGCTCGACCCGAAGGGGGAGTACGGGCCACTTGCCCGCGCGCTCGGCTCGCGCCCGATCGCCCTGGCGCCCGGTGGCCCCATTCGCGTGAACCCGCTGGAGGGACCCTCGGCGCCGCCCGGAGTAGCCGTGGCACGGCACCGCCTCGTTCTCCTCGGGACGCTCGCAACAGCATGCCTGCGCCGCCCGCTGTCGCCTCGCGAACACGCCGCGCTCGAACTTGCGCTCAATGCCGCGACCCGGGCTCAGCTCGGGCGGGGCAGCGGCCCTCCGACCTTGCCGGATGTCGTTCGGTCACTTCTTCGGCCTTTGGCCGAGTCGGCGAGGGTGGTGGGGACGACGAAGGCAGGACTCGAACTGGACGGGCGCGATGTCGGTCTCGAGCTGCGTCGGCTCGTCGAGGGAGACCTCGCCGGGATGTTCGACGGCCCGACGACAGCCGGGATCGACCCCGGGTCCGGAGTGCTCGTCGTCGATCTCTCGGCCGTCTACCATTCCGAAGCCATCGGTGCGCTGATGGTGTGCGCCTCCGCCTGGCTGCAGGCCATGACAGCACGAAGCGAGGCTCACACGATCCTCGTGGTCGACGAAGCCTGGGCGATCCTGACCGAGCTGGCCGTGGCGCGTTATCTCAGGTCATCTTGGAAGCTGGCGCGCTCGAACGGGCTTGCGAACGTGGCCGTCTGCCACAGGGCGTCCGATCTCAAGGCGAGCGGCCCGGCCGGAAGTGAGCAGAGCCGGCTCGCTGAAGGCCTGCTCGCGGACTCGGAGACCGTCGTGTGCTACGCGCAGCCCGCCTCCGAATTGCCGGCGCTTGCCGATCTGCTCGGCTGCTCCCACAAGGAGCTGGAAATCCTCCCGCGTCTTCGCCGGGGCGTCGCGTTGTGGATGGTTGGAAGGCGCCGCTACCTCGTCGAACATCTCCTCGGTCCCGACGAGCACGCCATCGTGGACACGGACGCAAGGCTGACCAACCGGGGAGATCCGTGACGACCGTTCGGCTCGCCCGAGGCGAACGGACCCGAAAGTGAGCCGGCCGGTTCCTTCGCGCCGTGACCGTCGTGGCCATTGGCGTCCGGCCGCGACAGCTCGGTCGTCCGCAAAGGTCCAGGAGCATGATCAGGTAGCCCTGTTCGCCGCGGTGGCCTGCTTGGGCTTGTCGTGGGTGATCTGGCTCGCGGGAGGTCTCCTGGCATTGGTCAACTCCGGCAGCTGGCAAGAGGTCCCTGTGATGCAGGCGCCCATGCTGCTCGTCCGCTTGATCGCTCATCCGAGCGCGCCAGTCGAGGCTTGGCCGCCCCTGGTTCGAAGCAGTCTTCCTGGATCCGGAGCCACCGATGCTTGGCTTGGGATGCTGGCACTGCTCGGTATCTCGGCGGCCTCCTGGTTGGCGTGGCGCCGAAGCGATGTCCGGGGCCATCTGGGTGCCGCGGGCCTTGCGCGGAGTGCTCGCGGCGAGTCGCCGCAGTCAGCCGGCGCGCGTCGGTCCCGCCTTTTCGGGAGTCTCTGCCCTTTGTCGGCCATGAAGTCGCCCGCAAAGCGGGGGTGGGCGCAGCCTCGCGACCTGCGGGCGTTGCACGTGCCCAAAGTCACGGGCAACCGGATCGTGCTCGGGACCCATGCCCACCGATTGCTGGCGGCTGAGTCCCGGCACTCGGTCATGGTTGTGGGGCCGACGC
>Ga0187880_1001988_pt1 | contig 16033 bp, 17 predicted proteins | sample June2016WEW_19_4_FD_132998 | JGI IMG/M metagenome (GOLD analysis project Ga0187880, IMG submission 132998) | Peatland microbial communities from SPRUCE experiment site at the Marcell Experimental Forest, Minnesota, USA - June2016WEW_19_40 | ecosystem: Environmental > Terrestrial > Soil >...
ATCCCCGGCTCAAATCATCCCCCAGGAGTTCGCCGACATCCACCGGCCGGGATTCCAGCTCCAGCGGGGGCAGCGTTTCCGGTGAAATGACATCGCCCAGATTGGTGAAAACCGTGCGATACCAAGGCAGATCGACTAGGTCGCCCACCAGGATTCCGACATCCACCGGTTTAGAGGTAAGCTGAAGCGGAGGATGGCGCTCGGGGGAGAGCCGGTCAGCCACGTTGAGCAGGAGAGATCGCCACAAGGATATGGTCAGTTCGTCCGGGGGAGAAAAATCCAATTCAGCCATCCAGTTTGCCGCCTGCTCCTTAATGTTTCACGCTGGCTGTTGCCGGTTCGGTTTCCTTCACCGTGTAGTCCGAGGGCACCTGGAACAACTGTGCCACCGGCTCGGTGCGCGTGATGTTGACCAGCTTCATGGTGTTATGACCGGACCGGCCGTCATCGCTCTCCGTCAACACCACCATCTGTAACTCGGGAGAAAACCACGTCTCAGTCACGGCGACAATCGGCTTGTCATTGCCCTGCGATCCGGCATCGATGATCCGCGTGGTCCGGGTCCCGGTGGCGTTAACGCCTTCGATGTACTTGCTCCCCAGGGCCTCGGTCCGTGTTTGGACCGGGCTGGTGGTACCGATCGTCGCTGACATTTTCGAAGTGGCACTCACTCCAGGTGTCGGCTTCGATTCCGCTGACCTTGCCGCTGCCTGCGCCGCAGCGACGTTTACCGGAGCACTCCCAACACTGCCCATCGCGGTCGCCGTGGGCCCGACTCCCTTGGCAAAGTGAAAAATCGTCGCCGTCTTAAGCTTGGGGTTGAGGTTGATGATGACCCTCTGGACCGGGTCATTGATCGTCGTGTATTCAAATTTTTCAGCCCCGGGCTGAGCGGCCAGGGTTTCGCTGTCGGTACGCAGCCGGCCTTGGCTATCGCGGAAGATTTTGCCGTGAGTTTCGCGACGGGTATGGCTGCCGTTGTCCAGAGTGCGATCGTACAGCGTAACCTCTTCGGCCGAGAACGGCGCGTTCTTGACCGCGGTTGGCGAGGGTGCGCTGGTAACTCCAGCGGGAGTAGCAACGGCGCGTGTGCTCACTTGTGCACCGGCAATCGCTGTGACCAGAAGCAGCAGCCCAGTTAGTATCCACCGCAGTCGCATATGTCCCCTTTGCTCGGCCCCACAGCCGTCCCGGTTAAACGCGGGTGTTGCTATTGTGTGCCGGATTGAGTCGCAATGCAACTTTGTCCGCTCTACGTGTGCACGTGGGCGAACCTAAACGCGCACTGGGGCGGAAGAGCGGCGTCCCGCAACTCTTCCTTGGCCGTTGGCTCGACTGGCCAGGCTCCAATATTTATGATGGCTTCTAGGACTCAGTACTCGGCATCCCCCAGATCGCGTGGCTCGGATTCGTCGGGTTGGGTGTCGCCCGCTTGCTCGGGCCGGGCGGCGGCGCCTTCTCCGGCCTTCCCCCTCAATCGCACCACGGTAATCTTGGCGAAGCCCTCTTCAAACTTCGGCGGACGCAGCTTGGCCGCCATGCGCTGCATGACGTCTTCCGGCACGTTGCGCTCGCGGCGGCGATTGCGTTCGATGCAGACTTCCGGCGGCACATCGAAGAAGACGGCGTGGGCCTCGTAGCCGAAGTCGTGCGCCAGCTTTATCCAACTGCGGCGCTCGTGGGCCGACAGATTGGTGGCGTCCACATAGTTCCAGGGACGCCGGGCCAACAGCCGCCCGCGCAGCATGGAACGCAACGTCGAGAACACCAGGTCCTGGTAGCGCTGTTCGGTGACGTCGTCAAACAGCAATATCCGCACCATGTCGCTGGACAGCGGGAGGATATTGTGACGCTTGAACCATGTGCTCTTGCCCGACCCTGGCAGTCCGATGGACAGCACGACCGCGCCTTTCGACGTCTTGGTCTCATGCGGCGCTGGAGGACGCGGCGCAGCGGGAACAACGGCTGCGGATTCAGCGGCCTCGGTTGCGTCTTCGGCTTCGCCCGCTTCTCCGGTGGGACCACCCGGGCCCGGCAGGACCGGGGTTTGCGCGGCCTGCTGCGGACGCCCACCACGGCCGCGTCGTCCGCGGCGGCGATTGCGGTCGCGCCGCAACGGCTGTGCAGCCTCCTGGCCTCCACCCGTCGGGGCGCTGGGCTGCGGCTCGTGCGATGTGATCTGGGGTTCTGCTTGAGCCTCGGGCTGCTTCGCTGCGAAATCGGGCTGCCGGTCAGCGTCGCCCTCAGCCATTGCGGGCTCGGGAAATTTCGGTTGCAGGGGGGCGGGATTCTCCTGCCCTTGCCCTGGCTTATCGTCTTGCGGTTTGCGCCGCTTGCCGCGGTCGCGCATCCATCTGCGCATGTTGCACTTGTAACACGGCTGCCTAGCTGGTAGCAATCACCTGCCGCCGCCCAGGAACACATTTTCGATAGGCGCGGATAGGCCATTGCCTCGCCTTTACCCATGATGCTAGGCTTTTTGTTTGGCTCCCTGACGTGGCTTTTGGTTGTGGAGCGCAGTTCGGATTTATTGCATTTCAATCTGACGTTCTTAGCGAGGCAAAATGGCAATCAAAGTAGGTATCAATGGTTTCGGGCGCATCGGCCGCAACATTCTGCGGACTGCGCTCACCGACAAAAATCTGGAATTCGTTGCAGTCAACGACCTCACCGATCCCAAAACGCTGGCGCATCTTCTGAAGTACGATTCCATCCTCGGCAATTTGCCGAACCAGATCTCGGCCACCGCCGACTCCATCAGCGTGGACGGCAAGAGCATCCGGGTCTTCGCCGAAAAAGATCCTGCCAAGCTCGATTGGGCGTCGGTGGGCGCGCAGGTGGTCATCGAGTCCACCGGCAAGTTCACCAAGGCCGAACTGGCCAGGCAACACCTGCGCGGGCCGGTGAAGAAGGTCATCATCACGGCGCCAGCGAGCGGCGAAGACATCACCATCGTGTTGGGCGTCAACGAAGACAAGTACGACGCGGCCAAGCACAATGTGATTTCCAACGCCTCTTGCACCACCAACTGCCTGGCACCCATTGCCAAGGTCATCAACGACAACTTCAAGATCGTGTGCGGCACCATGACCACGATCCACTCCTACACCAACGATCAGGTCATCCTCGACTTTCCGCACAAGGACCTGCGGCGTGCTCGCGCGGCCGCGCTGTCCATGATTCCGACCTCGACCGGCGCCGCCAAGGCGGTCTATCTGGCGATCCCTGATTTGAAGGGCAAACTCGACGGCTTCGCCATGCGCGTGCCCACGCCCAATGTCTCGGTGGTCGACCTGGTGGTGTTCGTGGAGAAGAAGACCAGCGTGGAAGAGGTAAACAACGCGCTGAAGGCCGCGTCCGAAGCGGGCCCGCTGAAGGGCTACCTGGGATACGAGACCGCTGAACTGGTCTCCATCGATTACCGGGGAGATCCGCGCTCGTCGATCGTGGATGCGCCCATGACCCGCGTCGTGGCCGGTAACTGCGTAAAAGTCATTTCGTGGTATGACAACGAGTGGGGCTACTCCTGCCGGATCCGCGATCTGATTCACTACATCGCAGGAAAGGGCCTGTAGGCGGGGCTTATGCCGAAATTATCCATTCGCGATCTTCCGCTGAACAACAAACGCGTTTTCATGCGGGTTGACTTCAATGTCCCGCTCGACGATGGCCGGGTCATGGATGACACCCGTATCCGCGAGACGCTGCCCACCATCGAGTACGCGCTGCGGCATGGCGCCCGGCTGATACTGGCCTCGCACCTTGGGCGTCCCAAGGGCCAGCCCAATCCCAAGATGAGCCTGAAGCCGGTGGCCGAGCGATTGCGCGTTCTGCTCGACAACGTATTGCGGCGCGGAGAAAACGTCGGCTTCTCTCCCGACTGTATTGGCGCGCAGGCCGAGGAGATGGCTGAGAAGCTGGAGCGCGGGCAGTCCTTGCTGCTGGAGAATCTGCGCTTTCATGCGGAAGAGGAAGCCAACAATCCGGAATTCGCGCGACAACTGGGAAAGTTGTGCGATTTCTACGTGAACGACGCGTTCGGTTCGGCGCATCGCGCCCACGCTTCCACCGAAGGCATCACTCATTTTGTGGAGAAGAAAGCCGCCGGCTTGCTGATGGAAAAAGAGCTCGAATACCTGGGCAAGGCTTTGTCTCATCCGCAAAAGCCGTTCGTCGCGATTCTTGGCGGTGCGAAGGTGAGCGACAAAATCGGCGTCATCACCCACCTGATGAGCAAGGTGGATACGCTCATTGTCGGCGGAGGCATGGCCTATACCTTCCTCAAGGCGCAGGGACACGAGATTGGCAAATCGCTGCTGGAGGCGGACAAGGTGCAGTTGGCGGCGAAAATTCTCGCCGACGCCAAGGCCCACCATGTGAAATTCCTGCTGCCCGTGGACCACGTGGTTGCCGACAAGATGGCCGCCGATGCCCGCATTCAACAAATCGGCGTTGGCAAGCCGATCCCAGCGGACATGATGGCGCTCGACATCGGACCGGAAACCGTCGAGCTGTTCTCCGCCGAGATCGGCCTCGCCCGCACCATCATCTGGAACGGCCCCATGGGAGTGTTCGAGATCGAGGCCTTCGCCAAAGGAACCAAGAAGATCGCCTACGCCGTGGCGGACAACGGCGCGGCGGTTTCCATCGTCGGCGGCGGCGACAGCGTGGCCGCGGTCAAGGCCGCCGGAGTGGCCGATAAGATCACGCACATCTCGACCGGAGGCGGCGCGACGCTGGAGTTCCTGGAGGGCAAGAAGTTGCCCGGCGTGGAAGCGCTGAGCAACAAGTAACCGACATGCATGTCAGCCCTCAGGCTCTGCGCGTAACCATGCGGGACCGCGTTCTCGCGATCTTCGGGCCCGGCGACATCACCCGCGAAGAGAGCGATGCCATCGTGAACGCCGCCAACTCTTCCCTGCTGGGCGGCGGTGGCGTGGACGGCGCCATTCATCGCGCTGGAGGGCCGGCGATCCTCGAGGCTTGCCGTCAGATTGTCGCGCGCATCGGGCGTCTTCCCGCAGGACAGGCCGTCGCAACTCCCGCCGGACGCTTGCCGGCGCGCTACGTCATCCATACCGTCGGCCCGTTCTGGAGCGGCGGCGGGCAGGGTGAGGCGGAAACGCTGGCCAGCTGCCATCGCGAGTCGATTCGCATTGCCGACGAGTTGCAGCTCTCATCGATTGCCTTCCCTGCAATTTCAACCGGCGCCTACCGGTATCCGGTTGACCAGGCATCACAAGTCGCCATAACCAGCGCGGCTGAAGCACTCGAAAAAGCCGCCCACGTCCGCGAAGTGCGGTTCGTGCTGTTTGACTCCGAAACCTTTACCCAGTACGCCCATGCTGCTCGCACGCTGGCCGCCAAGTCATCTCTGAGAGTGGACACAATCCGCCAGCTCATCACTGAAAATGGACTCAAATCATGACACGTAAAAAGCTTATTGCCGCCAACTGGAAGATGTACAAAACGCCGGAACAGACCACTGCATTCTTCACCGAATTCCTGCCCATGGTCGCCGGGCACTCACGCGACGAGATCGTCGTCTGCCCTCCGTTTGTTGATCTGCACGCCGCTGTGCAAGCCGCGCGTGGATCGAACGTCGCCGTCGGTGCGCAGAACATGCACTGGGCGAAAGAAGGGGCCTTCACCGGCGAAGTCTCCTACGAAATGCTCAATGCGATCCAGGTCACGCACGTGATCATCGGGCACTCGGAGCGTCGGCAGTACTTCAACGAGACCGACGACACCGTCAACCGGAAGCTCGAAATCGCGCTGGAGAACGGCCTGACGCCCATCGTTTGCGTCGGCGAGGTGCTGGAAGAACGCGAGGCCGGCCTGACCGAAGACGTGCTGCGCCGCCAGAGCACCCGCGCCTTCAACGGCATCTCGGCACGGAAGGCGGCAAAACTCGCCGTCGCCTACGAACCCGTGTGGGCCATTGGCACAGGAAAGACGGCAACGCCTCAGATGGCTTCGGATGCGCACATGGTGATCCGCCACGAGGCGGAGAAGGCATTCGGCAAAGAATTTGCCCACGGCTTGAGGATCCTCTACGGCGGCAGCGTGAAGCCGGACAACGCCACCACGCTGATGTCAGAGACTGAAATCGACGGCGCACTGGTGGGCGGGGCCAGCCTGGATCCCGCCAGCTTCACCAAGATTGTGAAGTATTAGGACAGTCCCGACTTCCCCGAAGGTGTAATCGGCCCAGTTCTCAACGTTCCGAAAAGATCGCGCCAGAGCGCCTGAATGGCTCAATTTGCCGATCCATTCAACGCTGTTGCCACCCAGTCTTTTTTTCCGTACTCTGAAGGCCATGGAAATACACTTCACGCCCGAACAGCAGGCCCAGCTTGCGCAGATCGCCACGAAAGCCGGAACCCTCCCCGAGCGGTTAGTGACGAACGTTGTCGCCCGTTATCTCGACGAAGAAGTCCGTTTTCTTGCCGCCGTGGAAAAAGGAATAACCGCAGCCGAGCGCGGCGAGTTTATCGAAGAAGAAGAAATGGACGCTCGCCTTGAAGCCATGTTCAAGCCCTGATGCGCATCCATTGGAAAATTAATATGCAACGCTAACCAAATTTGTTGGGATGTTGGTGCCGTGACAGGGATTTTACAAACGCGAGACGCTTTCGCGTTTTTGTGGTATGATCTAATTTAGTACCGAACCAATGGGAATTTGACAAAGTTTTTGGGCTTGCATCCGGGGGGTCTCAGGTGCATCATATAGATGGCTGGGGTGCCACGTCCACGAGGGCGAGCCAACAGTCACCAAGAGAATTCGGGTGAGCCGTAGGGCAATCCCCGAGCGTAATCCAACAGCCATCCTCGCGGGTGGCTGTGGTGTTTTACGGATAAATTCTAACTCCGCGCCCTTTGCGCCTAGCATCTCCCGCCGTTCCCTTAAAGCTGGTTACGGGGACGATATGATTCGGATTGCGGCGTCGTGCAACATACAAGATCGTATGACTGTAGGGCGTCGCATCGAATTCTTTGAGGTACGCCCAGTCCGCCGTTTTGAGCTCTGGATTGAGCCACACCTCGTCCGGCTCGATCATGGTAATGGCGACAGAGGGTAGATAAACGGCCCGGTCTTCGTCGTAAGTATAGGGCCCGAATCCGTTTTCGATGCCCATTATTATCGGCTCTTCGACTTCCATTAGTAGCGGCTTAGGTTTCCTAGGGTCGTCCAGTTTTGTCATGTGGAAAAAATTGTGATCGAAAACGCGCAGGGTATGACCGCAGGATGACCGAACCTCCGAGTGGGCTCCGGCTCCAAAGCGAAATAGTTCCCGAAATGCCAGATACAGTTCGCGAACACCTCCGTAACGGAGCGCTGCGGGGCGATGTGGAGCCATTGCTTTGGCCAGACCTAAACCTAGTGGCATTGATGGATGGCAGTATCATAGGCTTATGAAGGCACACCGGAACAGTGAATTCAACAGGTTCACTAGTGCATTGCGCACCGTGCTCTCTGTCGCGCACGAAGAAATGAAGCGCAGGCGGGAAGAATCCACATTTTGCGGAACCGACCGTGCGAACCATCTACCAGCGTATCCGTTCCTTGAAAGCCTCACCTAACCGGGGCAGACCCGGGCATCGCAGCGGCACACGAGAACTGGCGCTGACCCCGCTCCCTTATGTCGTGGTTTATTCGGTGAAAGCTGAAGCCGTAGAGATCCTGCACATCTATCACGGTGCGCAGGACTGGCGCTGATTTTGAAGATATGAGTTGCTGTTCAGGTGTCGGGAAAGAGGCTCCCGCGGCGCCGTTGCGCGGTGGCATAGCCACCATCTCCTGCGATAGCATCCAACTAGGTCTATCAAACCTGGCCTGTCCCTTTCATCTCGCCTGCGACGGCCTGAGATTCTCCTTGCTGGGAGCCACAAGATGAAGATGAACGTCAGATGGTCTCTGCTTTACGTTTTGCTGGCGGGCGCTACCGCGTTGTCTCAGGCTCCGGCAAACGGCCCGAGCACATCCGCCGGAGAACATGCGCCATCGGTCAGCAGTGCGCCCGTGTCGTCGGTGTTGCCCGATTTGGACAGACTGCGGGCGGCTGCGTCGCAGGCCACGCTCGATCTCGGTCACCTGCGAATCGACAAATGGAAAGCGGACGCAAACTCCAAACAGCAAGCCCAGGCCAATGCCGATTCCGTCCAGCGGAACCTTACCTCCGCGTTGCCGGTATTGATCGACGCGGTACGCTCGGCGCCTCAGGACTTAAGTGCCGAGTTTAAGCTCTATCGCAATCTCAACGCTCTGTATGACGTCTTCGCATCTCTGACGGAAGTCACCGGGGCTTTTGGGCCAAAGGGCGACTACGAGGCGCTAGCGCAGCGACTGGAGACCTTCGATTCCGTGCGACGCAACTTGGGGGATGCGCTGGAGCAATTGACTTCCTCCACGCAGTCCGAAGTGGTCCAGTTACGGACTCAGGTTCGCGCCTACCAACAGGCCGCGGCGGCAGCGCCTCCCAAGAAGGTGGTCGTCGATGACACCCAGCCAGCGAAGAAGACCGTGCACAAAAAGAAGAAGCCGGCAGCCCCTAGCGACAGCTCCCCTTCGCCAGCATCCGACGCCAAGTCGAAAGACAGCACTAGCGCCGGAACTACTCCCCCCAAGCCGTAGGGTCGAGCGTGAATTATTCATGAAAGTGTCGTCCTGAGCGAGCGTAGCGAGTCGAAGGATCCCTATAGCTGCGAGAAATCACAGTGTGTCCCCTTGGCACAGCAGCAGGGTTGGGATTGCTGGCGAACATAGGGGTCCTTCGACTCCTCGGTCGCCGCGGCGACCTCGTCGCTCAGGATGACACCCAAGGAAACCGTGCGTCCAGGCCACACTATCCCACCCAGCGGGTATACCAATGGGCGGGAACATTTGGACCCCATCTGGGGTCTATCTCATCAAGCCTTAGCCCGGAAACCGGGGCGGATTGTGTAGCTACGGCGAGATTGATTGGTTGGTTGGCTGTGAAACGGGGTGTGGTAACGCCGGGACCGGCGCGGACAGTTGTTGCGGACTCCGAATCTATTTATGATTGAGGTACGCCGTCATGGCGGGAGCAACAACCTTGAGTGACCTCGCAAGTGCGCTGGATGTCCGCACCGCGGAAGCCTCGATCGTGGCCGAACTGAAGGCCGGATCGGAAGATGCTTTTTACTGGCTCATCGCGCACTATAACCAACCGGTTTACAGTCTGGTGTACCGGATTCTGGACGATCCCTCCGACGCCGCCGACACCACCCAGGAAGTCTTTATCAAGGTGTTTCGCGGGATCAGGAATTTCAACGCCGACTCCAGCCTGAAGACCTGGATCTACCGGATTGCGGTGCATGAGGCGTCCAACCATCGCCGCTGGTGGTTCCGGCACAAGATGCAGGAAATGTCGATCGAGCCGGCGAGCGGGAACGGCAGTGAGCAGCCTTGCCTGGGAATGAAAGACACGCTGGTGGATGAAGGCAAGTCTCCACTGCAAAACGCATATGACGAGGAATTACGGGCCCGGGTGGAATGCGAACTGAAGACCCTGAACGAGCCGTATCGGACAACGGTGATTTTGCGCGATATTGAGGAACTCTCTTACGAGGAAATCGCCGAGGTGATGGATATCTCGCTGGGGACGGTGAAGTCGCGGCTGGTGCGTGGGCGCGATGCGCTGCGCAAACGCATGGAGCGTCACCTCGAAGATTTCGGAATGGGCCCCGGCGTGGCGCGCCCTAGGAAACAGCGCAAGGATGGTTCGGTGGGTGGTCAGAAGGTTGAGGTCATGCCATGAAGTGCTTAATTGCGAAGCGTCTCATGTCGTCGTACCTGGACGGTGCCGTGACGCGCAGCCAGTTGGCCCAGGTGAATGAACACTTGCAGGGTTGCGAGGACTGCGCCGGATTTTATTCGTCGGCACAGCGGATTCAGATGCTGGTTGGGTCGCTGGGGCGAAAAGCCGCGCCACCCGACCTGGCGCTTCGACTTCGCGTCGCGGCTTCACAGGAACTGGCCAACTCCCAGCGTTCACGATGGGAGATGCTGCGGGTGCGTTGGGAGAACGCTTTCAATGCGACCATGGTTCCGGCCACCGCCGGCGTAGTGACTACCTTGATCGTTTTTGGACTGCTGATCAGCTTCCTCTATCCCGCGCAAGTGCGGGCAGCCAACGATGTGCCCACGATGCTTTACACTCCGGCGGAATTGCAATTCACGCCCTTCGAGTTATCGGGCGTGGCCAACGCGGAGTCGCTGGTCGTGGAAGCTTACGTCGGGACCGATGGCCGGGTGCAGGATTACCGCGTCCTGTCGGCGCCGGAAAATGCCGAGGACATTCTGCCGCAGTTGAAGAACATGCTGATCTTCACCACCTTCCATCCCGCAACCGCCTTCGGACAGCCCACGGCGAGCCGGGTGGTCCTGTCGTTTTCCAAGGTGCAAGTCAAGGGGTAGGGCAACTGACCGAGCCACGCCTATCCTGCTGACCCCGGAGGACGCGATTTAACGGCAGTTCTGCAGTAGCGCAAAGAATGCCTCGCGCGTGATCCCCGCAGTTCGCATCAGGTTCTTGATGATGTCGAGGCCAACCTCATCGTACTTGGGTACGATGAGCGGTCGCGCACACCCCGGCTTCTCCAGCTTTATGTGGCTACCCTTTTGGCCAGCTCGCTTGTATCCGAGTTGCTCAAAAACACAAACCAGCTTTCCCCATGGCAGGGGAGTTAGGCGTGACATCCTGCGACTTTCTCAAAGCCAAATGGAACCGGGATAGGGAAGCCGAAAGAGCCGGCAGGCACGGCGGCCGGGTGCTTTTCCCCTATCCTCGCGACACTGCCAGCCGGCGCCACGTGCCATCCAAGCTCACGGAGCGCCTGCTCAAACGTTCCCCTCTCAAAGCAACTGACTACGAACAATTCGGATGCTTCGATCAGATTGCGGCGGGCCTCTTCCTCGGTCTTGCCTTGGGTGGTAATGTCCAACGGAGGGCAGTGAGCGACATACCAGCCACCCTGGCGCTTAAGGGTGCCGAAAAGCCTGAATTCAGCTTGAACAGTTATCTTCATATCGCGTATGTGGCAGGGGGTTGGGAGTGGAACACGGGTACACTCTACTTCCAGCGAGATGCCCCGTCAATAAAACAAGATGCACCGTACCGCTATTTTAACATCCAGGGTCTGTTTCGGGAGAGGCCGCCGACCCACGACCCGATTTGCGCAGCACAACCTCTGCTCGTAAACTGTAGTAACTGATTCCCCGCCGAAATCGTGTCAGGAGGCTCCTCTGGGCTGTTGTCGCCGTTGGTTTGTCTTGCCGCTCGTGCTGGCGTCGCTAGCCTGCGCCGCACCGGCGCAGTCCAAGGCCACGCTCGATGTGAGCGAGACGTTGTTCAGCGTGGTGGCCGCTATGAACGTCTGCGGATACGACCAGGAGTTGCAGTCCTCGTCGCCCATCCGCCTGGAAGTTCGGGCTGACTTGGTTGAGGCGAGCAAATCGCCTGCCGCTGCGGCTGCCGCCAAAGAGATGTGCCGCTTCTATCGCGATCACCAGCAGAGCGATGCCGCACACGATCTGGCGCAATACGTTTCCCTGGCGTTGTACCTGGGGCCGCCGCCAGATTTCACTCCCAAAGTCAAAGAATCCGACATGCCTCCGGATTCGACCTATGTGTTGGGCTTCGTGCCCTTGCTCAAGCAGTATTACGCCGCCGCTAATCTGCATTCCATCTGGCTCAAGCACCAAGCCGAATATCTTGCCCTGATCGACCGTTACCACGATCCGGTCGCGCACATGATCACCACCACCGACACCTACCTGCGGATGCCGCTCGCCGGATATCTGGGCCGCAGCTTCACCGTGTATCTGGAACCGATGAGCGCGCCCGGGCAGGTGAACTCGCGCAATTATCTTCAGGATTATTACTACCTGGTGATCTCTCCCGTGGGCGAGAACATCCACATCGACGCCCTGCGGCATACCTATCTGCATTTCGTGCTCGATCCGCTGATTGCCAAACGGGCGACGGCGCTGCAGCGGCTGAAACCAGTGCTGGTGGCAGTCCAGAAAGCGCCCATGGCGGACGACTACAAGGTCGATCCCGGGCTGCTGGTGGTCGAATGTGTGATTCGGGCGATAGAAGCGCGGGCCCCGTTCGATCCCAAATTGCCGGAGAAGGAACGCCAGGCCATGTTGCAGCGGGACGAAGCCGAAGGCTTCATCTTCACCCGGAACTTCTACGACGAATTGCGGGACTTCGAGAAGGAAAACACCGGCCTGCAGGATGCCTTCCCGGACTGGCTGCACAATATTAACGTGGACCGCGAAAAGAAGCGCGCCAGCCAGATCGAGTTTGCAGCGCAAGCTACGCCCGAGGTGATGCGGGCCGCAAAACCTGCATCTCAACCGAAGGTGGATTTGGCCGAGCGACAGCTGGAGAGCGGCGATCCCGCGGGCGCCCAGAAGCTGGCGGAAGAAGCGCTCCAGGAAAAGGAAGATCCGGCGCGAGCTTATTTCGTGCTGGCCCGGGCGGCCACCATGAGCGGTAACATGCAAGGTGCGCAGGAGAACTTTCAAAAGGCGCTGGATGCCACCCCGGCCCCTCGCATAGCGGCCTGGTGCCACATCTATTTGGGGCGCATTCTGGATTTGCAGGCGGAGCGGGAAAATGCGCTCGCGCAATATCAGGCGGCCCTCAGCGCCGGGGATGCGTCGGCGGACACCAAGCAGGCGGCGGAACGCGGGCTCCAGGAACCGTACCAGCCGCCAAACGGAAAGCGGGAGCAGTAATAGCTTCGCAGTGACGGGAAGGCGAATGTGTCTTCCTCCGGAAAGGAAAAGCGATAATGAGATCGAATTTCGCAATTTTGGCGCTGCTGCTGGCGGCGACGATGACCGTGGCTCAAATGAGGCCGCCCCAGAGTCAGAATCCCTATCCTCCCCCGAATCCTTTTCCTAACGCACCGCCGCAATCGCCGAACGGAGCTGGGAACCAGCCGCCAAGCGCCTCCCCGAGCAACCCGCAGGCGCCGTCTTCCACCACGGGCGGCCACAAGGTGCTGCAGGCGAAATCGCAGGATGAGTTGAAGGCCTACCAGGACGCAGTGAGTAAGACTGAGGCTGCGCAAATGGATGCTGCCGCGAGCGCGTTCGCCGCGAAATACCCCAGCAGCGAACTAAAGGCGTCCCTCTTCATTCGTGCTATGAATCTGTACACTCAGGCCAATAATGCGGAGAAGGTGATCGAACTGGGGCGCAAAGCCATAGCCGCGGATGCCACCAATCCGGTGGCGCTGGTACAGGTCGGCGCGGTGTTGGTGGAGGGTACGCGCGACACCGATATGGATCGCGACCAGCGTCTGGCCGAGGCGGCCAAGGATTCCCAGGCCGCCATCGACAACCTTGGCCAACTGCTGATTCCACCGGACGCCACGCCGGAGCGGATCGCAGCGGTAAAGGCAAGCATTTTGACCATGGCGTATGACACCCTGGGCATGGTTGACCTGAACAAGAAAGATCCTGCCGGCGCCGAGCAGCAGTTCTTGAAGGCCGTGGATGCCGGCAAGGCACAACCGGAAGCGGCAATATTCTTGCGCCTGTCGGTGGCCCAGGACCAGTTGAAGAAGTATCCCGAGGCACTCGACTCCGCCAATAAGGCCCTGCAGTACGCGACGCAAGGAAGTGCAGCCCAGAATCTGGCTAAGCAGCAACAAGAACGGCTGCAGAAGCTGATGGCGGCGGGAAGTGGTACAGCGGTTCCAAGCAGCATTGCTCCAGCTACGCCTGCTGCGAATCCGCCGGCAGCACAAACACCGTCTCAGGCGCCGCCGGCCCAGGCACCGCCGAACCCGCCGCATTGAGCGGCACGGACCGCGGCTTTTCAAGCCATCGAACGCACATGAAACCTGACCCTCATGACCTTTCCGCGCTGGAGAAAGCTCTCGGACATCGCTTCGCATGTCGCGCCCTGCTGGAACAGGCCCTCACTCACGCGTCCTATGCCCGCGAGCGGGAGTCGCAGAATGCGGCCGAGGGATTTCCTGCTGCGGCAGCCGATAACGAGCAGATGGAATTTCTGGGTGACGCGGTGCTGGGTTTCGTGGTGAGCCGGGAACTTTTCCAGGGTTTTCCCGAATATCAGGAAGGAGAACTTTCCAAGCTGCGGGCGCACCTGGTTAGCGCCAGCCACCTGCTTCGGCCGGCGCGGGAGCTGGAACTTGGGCAATACCTTCGCCTGGGGAGGGGTGAGGAACGCAGCGGCGGACGCAGCAAGGTGACTCTGCTGGTGGATGCGCTGGAGGCGGTCATTGCTGCCCTGTTCCTTGATGCCGGCTTGGACGTGGCGCATCGTTTCATTCAGCAATCCATCCTTGAACCCGGCCTCGCCGAAGTGCACCAGGACGGCAGCAGCAAACTCCCGGTGATTGACTACAAGTCGGCGTTGCAGGAAGCGGTGCACGCCAGTGGACGTTCGCAGCCGCGCTATGTGCTCATTAAGGAAGAGGGCCCCGACCATCGCAAAGTATTCACCATGGAAGCGCAGGTTCCGGCGGCTCCCAACGGGGACAAGGGCTTTGCCCGCCGCGCTCAGGGCAATACCAAAAAGCTGGCCGAGCAAAGAGCGGCGCGCGCGGCTTGGGATTTTCTACAATCGCTAAAGAGAGGTCCTGAGGCAGAGGACACCGATCCCCCGAGCGACTTCTCGCCACCTTCATGAACGAAGTCCGCACCGAGTTGTCCGTCGAGTCGGCGGCCCAGGAGCCGAAAACTCCCGGGCCGCAGCACCCCTCGCGCAGCCCTGCGGGCGGCATGAATTCCCTGCAATCGCTGGCCACTACGATCGTCATCGCGGTCTTCGTCATCGCCTTCATTGTGCAGGCCTTCCAGATTCCCTCGCCCTCGATGGAGACAACCCTGCTGGTGGGCGACTACCTGCTGGTGGACAAGGCGCACGACGGAAACTCGGCGTTTTGGCGATGGCTCATGCCTTATCAGCCCGTACGGCGGCAGGACATCATTGTCTTCCGCTATCCGCTCGATCCGCGGCAGCACTTTGTTAAGCGCGTGGTGGCCGTTCCCGGCGACCGGGTGCGGCTCATCGACAAACACGTTTATGTCGGAGGCGTTCGTCAGGACGATGCCTACGCCACGTTTCATTGGGAGCAGCGCGATGGATTCCGCGACAATTTTCCCGATGGCAATTTGTTCGTGCTCGGAATGTCGTCGCCCTGGTATCTGCAAATTCACAAGCTGCTGGACGACGGTGAGCTGATCGTTCCCGAAGGCTCCTACTTCGTGCTGGGAGACAATCGCGACGACAGCTCCGACTCGCGCTATTGGGGATTCGTGCCTGCGGAGAACATTGTTGGCCGCCCGCTTGTGATCTACTGGTCAGTGCTGCGATCGGCTTCCGCCGCCGCTGGCGTGGTTCCGTCTGATAAACTTTCGAGTCTGGTCTACGACGTTACTCACATGCTGCGCGACGTGCGCTGGCGCCGTATGTTACGAAGCGTGCAATAGAGTCTTTGAAGTGGCAACTTTAAGCTGTGGAAGGGGCACGACTCTAGCTGTGTGGTGGCACTTGCGGAAGAACGCGGGCTTCGCTGTGAGAACGAAAGTTAGGGTTTGCAGCTGGAATTTGCTGGCCGCCGATCCAGCCCCGAAGGGGCGAAAGAGCTTAGCCCAGCACGGAGCCGCAGGCGGAGTGCTGGGTAGAGCGGGAATTAACATTGAGTACCGTTAGGGACGCCAGATGTTACGTCGGCGCATACTGGTATTGACCAGTCGAAAAGCATATCCCTCCCCGACTGAAGTCGGTTCGGGAAGACACATAACAGAGGATTCATGATGGCGCACCCAAAGGTGCGCCCTTTCAAGGCGTAAGGAAGAGCCCATTTGGCTGCTACGAAAAAGATCGTAAAGACTGCGCCCAACAAAGCTGCGGGAGCGGAAAAATCCGAGAAGGCGGAGAAGCCGCAGAAGCCGGAAAAGCCGAAGGAGACAACTGCGGAATTTATCGCTTCGATCGCCATTGTGCTGGTGACCGGGCTG
>Ga0187880_1002000_pt1 | contig 16006 bp, 20 predicted proteins | sample June2016WEW_19_4_FD_132998 | JGI IMG/M metagenome (GOLD analysis project Ga0187880, IMG submission 132998) | Peatland microbial communities from SPRUCE experiment site at the Marcell Experimental Forest, Minnesota, USA - June2016WEW_19_40 | ecosystem: Environmental > Terrestrial > Soil >...
CGGCGTCACAGCGAATTGCCCGGCGTCAAAGTGACAGCGCCGGCCGAGGTGATCACCTCAGGTCGTACACCACTCTGGCGGACTCAACTGTGTCCATCGCCAGCGGCTGTTTGCACGCGCACCGCCACTCAAGGTCCGTTGGCGTGTCCAAGCTACGAGTGCGAACCAAGCTCGCCTCCTTGTTCACCACTGGACCGAACGCCCATCTTGATTACCAATCACACCAGATCTTCCTACCATCATTTACCATTACTGACCGCTACTCACCGATCCCAAATCACCCCCCTTGACTTCACTCGCAAACTGCTATACACCGCTCGCCACGAGCGTCAGGAGGCATCTGCCCGGCAGCTCTTCGAAGAGGCCTGGAATCTTCGGCGAAGAGCCTCGCGCCTCGCCGCCGGTCTCGAGGAGTACCGGAACGACCTCTACGGCGTTGTTCGACCGCCGGTCAGCGGACGGACCGCTGTCCGCCCCCTCCAAGCACGGGTGACACCGCCGACACGCGAACCCGAACAGCAGGACGCGCCCTCGCTGGGTCCGCAGCTGTAGCCGGCTCCAGGTGGGTGAGTCATTGCAAACTGACGCAATGAACGTCGGGTTGGCGAGCCTCATCGTCCCGCACCCGATAGGCACGTCCACTGGGGGTGCCCGGATCAAACTACGGCTGGGCGATTCCGGTGGTGGTGGTAGTTGTCATCGGCCTGGGCATGGTCGTGCCCGTCATCCACGGGTTCGTTGTAGTGGTCACGGCGCCGGCACCCACGAGACATTCTCCGGGATGCTGGCCGGAAGTCAGGCCACGAGTGATGCAGGGCACGTACCGGGGGGATGTCCCGCCGTCTGAGGTCATCGCCGCGCCGATCCATGCTGTCGTGCCCACGGTCAGGACAAGGGTGATCTTGACCAAGATGCCCCGACGCACACACATCATGGTACCGACCCCGGGCCGCCTGGGGCCTGAGATCAGCTTTCCTTGGGCCCTCCGCCGCCTGGTCGCGATCGTCGGGCGTCTGGCCCCAATGACGAAAACGTCGCATTGCCGGTCCCTTCATCGCGCCGCAGCACATTGCTCGACTGTCAACCTTCCTATCGTGGCGGTTCGGATGGCTGACAGCAGAGCCGTCCAGTGCGAGAGTTAGAAACGTGGACTGGTACGAGGGTCTCCTACGCACCCGTGCAGCCGTCAACCTTGTCCTTGACGACGTCGAGCACGAAGTGGGGACCGACGTGGTCAGGATCGAATTCGAAGAGGCCGGAAAGCTACGACTCGGCGGCCCGCACGCCGAGATCGTCGGAGCCAAAACACGCATCGCCCTCGGCGGAGACCTTACGGCGGCGCCCTGGGAGTACTTCGTCTCTCGGACGGCTCAGGACATCCAGGAGATAGTTCAGGAGACCTGCGACCGGCTCTTTCCTCGATGTCCTGAACACGAATATCACGCGATGAACGCCGAGCCTGACCGAGGTGTCGCCAGTTGGAGATGTCCAGGAGGCACCTTCACCGTCGCGATCGGCGCGCTCGGCGAACCGGAACCGATAGACGATCCCACAGGTTCGGGAGGGAGCTGACGAGCGAGGAGCCTCCGGCCCCATTAACGAATAGCCGTGTTATCGGCAGCCATCGCCCCACTCACAGCCGGTAAGGCCTGTCGCCAGACAATCTCAAGGCCGCACGGGCGGCCCCGATGCGGTCGCGAACAGCCGCGGTAAGAGCCGAAGAGTCGGTGAACTCGGCCAACTGGACAGCCTCGTCGCGCAGCTTGATAGCCCAGTCAGTCCTAGCCTCACTCGCTCCGACCTCCGCAAGGTGACGCCGCGCGGCGTCGACATCGCCAGCGAGAGCGAACGCCAGCCCCGCGTTCCAGTCGTTGGCGACCGTGCGTTGTCCGGCAGCGAGATACTCGGCGGCCGCCCGCGGTGCTCGGAACATGTCGCGATATCCGAGTATCCGATCCAGTGCCACCTCTTGGTCAGTTACTCAGGAGCGCAGCTCCTCGACTAAGTGCTCTGGACCGTAATTTCGATAACGTATCCGTCCTCGGCTCGGTGCCCACGCAGAACTCGTTGCCTTCGGGATCTGCCATGACCACCCAGCGAAAGCCGGCTTCCTCGGTTACGCCCGGCTGAAGCCTTCGGGCGCCGAGCGCCTCGAGGTGTTCGACAGCCGAGCCGAGCTCGTCGGTCCGGATGTCCAGGTGCATGCGGTTCTTCGTTGTCTTCGGTTCCCCGACGCGCTGCAGCACCAGCTCGGGTCCGTCGCCGTTCTCCGGCACGAGGACGACGTAGGGCTCGGAGGAGCCGGAGACCCGGTAGCCGATCGCCGCGCTCCAGAACGCGGCGAGGCCGTCCGGGTCCTTGCAGTCGAGCACGAAGACGAGCCTCACGCACTCGATCCTTGCCCACACGGACCGCTTCATGCTGCCAGCTGGTAGTCAGCCTTGTCGGCGAGCTTCTTCATCAGCAGCGCCAGGTTGTCGCGGGTGAAGCGCCACTCGAACGGCGAGGCGCTCTGCTCGTAGCGGGGCTCGAAGGCGAGCAGTCGCTCGGTCACCTCGTCGAGACAGGCAAAGTCGTTCGGCCTCAGCACCTTGCGCTGGATGATCGAGAAGTAGATCTCGATCTGGTTGAGCTAGCTGGCGTGCACGGGAAGGTGGACGAGAACGAGGTTGGGCCAGATCGCGCGCAGGCGCTTCGCCGCCTTCTCGCCGCGGTGGCTCGAGCCGTTGTCGACGACGAGGAAGGCGCGCCGGGCGGACTCGTACGGTTCGGTGTACATGAACTGCGCCACAAGCCTCTCGAAGGGGTCGATGCCGGTCTTCTTCTCGCAGCGGCCTAAGAGCTTGCCCCGGTGGACGTCCCAGGCGGCCAGGTACTGCAGCGCCCCGCCGCTCTCGTACTCGGCTTCGAGACGGAGATCACGCGCTGGCGCCGGGGCGAGGCTCTCGTGGCAGCGCACGCGCGCCTGGATCGAGGTCTTCTCGTCGGCCGAGATGACGAAGTCTCGCTTTCCGAGCGGCTTTCCGTCGAAGGAGCGGGCATAGAGGTCGAGCACACGCGCCGCCTTCGCCTCGAAATCGGGGTCGCGGGGGAAGATCCAGGAGCGGTGCCGCCACGGCCTGATCGCGTCCTCCGACAGCCAGCGCCAGACGGTCGTGCCCGAGATCTCGGCCACGATTCCGTGCTGGCGCACCTCCGACACGATGTCTGGCACGTGCAGCCGGCTGAGCGGAAGACCGAGCCGGCTCGGCAGCTCGCAGGCGATCGCCTTCACGGCGACTACGACCTCAGGGGGGAAAGGCTCGGGGCCGGCCTCCTCTCGGAAGCTCCTCGAGGCCGGAGAGGCGCTCGAGATAGAAGCGTTTGCGCCACTTCGAGACCACCTCCCGCCGCGTGTCGAGACGGGTGGCGATCTCGTCGTTGTCGAGACCCTGCTCCGCCAGGAGCACGATCTTGGCGCGGACCACATCCCGATACGGCAACGTATACCGGCGCGCCCGAGACTCGAGCTCCCAGCGCTCGGCGGTGGTCAGACTCAGCACGTACGGGCTCTTCCGCGTCATGAGCATCCCCTCCACGGGGAGGCTCATACGTTAGTCGAGACCCCTAGTTACGCCAGTGTAGTTACGTGACTGTACTTATGTGCGGATGTACTAAGGAACCGGAAGCTGCTTACACCGTGCTCGGGCGGTGGACTTTCCGATGGCTCCAAGCGACAACACGCCGCGGGACCAGTGACCCGACGAGCAGAAGTACAGCGCCAATCCCGAGTCCCCAGGCGACGTGCCAGCGGTCTGATATCACGGCCATGCAGGACAAGGTGCTGTTGAAACGAGGCCGGCCTGGGAAACGGAACGTTGTACGGACTTGGCACGCCGCGCCAGTAGGACCAGGGTGACAATATGCAGCCGGAACCGCCCTGGTGGGGGACCGTCGTCACGAGCACGACCGCCACGATGGCCATGACAACCGCCCCGAGCCGTACGCCCCAGGGGACCAGGTTCGCCCGTGAGAACTGCATCGTCATCATGGTACGGCAGAGCTTGGCGTCAAACTGGACCACTACCGGCTGATGAGCGCCCCGCTCGGTAACCTACCGGTACCTGGGAACTGAGACCGGTCTCGAACGGCAGGAGGTCGCCGTGGGCCATTGGTGGCGTTGGGCTCTCCGAGCCGTGGCCCTGCTTGCGTTCGGCGGGGCTGGTCTCCAGCTGGCATTGCATCCAACCCCGCATTATCCGCCGCCAGGAAGCCAGACCATTCATTGGTGTCTCAGTCCGTTCGACCGGCTGAAGGGAGAGACGGACCGGAACGAGGTGCCCTTCTTCCACTCCGTCTCTCCGGCACAGCTGCAGTATCTGCTCGCTGCCGTTTCAACTTGTGACGCGGCGACGAGGGACCAGGAGCACGCCGCGGAAGCGCTCGGAGCCTGCGCGCTCGTGCTTGTCGGCCTATCGTTGGCGCCCCGACGGCGGAGGACTGCGGCTTCCAGTCAGAACCTCGTTCATTCGCCGCAGTGAACCAACGCGCCCCCGGCGGTCGACGCCGGCGCGTCTACGGCAGTTCGTCATCACGTGGAGCCTCCGACCTCCTTTGCGCATTGCCGTGTTGCCGGCACTCGTTGGCTCAGACGCGACATCATCGAGCGGTGCGCGATGAACCTGACCCATCCAGCGCGCTTGCCGAGATCGAGCGCTTACTCGACGAGCGGTAGGAGGGAGTCGAAGACTTCACCGTTGTCCAACGCGTCAGGGACGTGAGGGTTTGACTTCTGGCGCAACTTGGCTATTCCGCGACTCCACGAGCATCGACCCAAGGGCGAAACGTGCACGAGCACCCAGCCGGCCGCAAGAGGGCTCCTACCTGCATGTTTACACTGAAATTTCGGTCGGTGGAGGTGGCGGGAGTCGAACCCCAAGCCCACACGAGGAAGACGCTTGGTCAGGCTGATTGGCGCGCGGCGGTCACGTCGCGAAAGCCGAGCGGATTCTCCGGCTCGTAGTCACCGCGGAGCACCTCGGGGGCCAAGTCGAGACCGTTCGGCCAGACGACGGTGCCGGCCTCGGCGTCGACTCGGAGCTTGACGAAGAAGTCAGGGTCGTCGAGGGGCCTGATCAAGGACGCCTGCGCTTCACCGGGCGTGAATTGAACATCACGCACGACGCCGTCATCGAAGAGCAACCGCATGACATGCGGTCGGAGGACGGCGACTCCTACTACGAGGCGGGTTGGTGAGTGCATGGTCATTGCAGCGCTTCGATGGTACCTGGCGGCTCACCCTCGCTGGCACGTTCCCAGGCCTCGATGAGCTCGGCCCGATGAAGCTCGACCCAGGTGCGCACGAGCCTGGCTTGGCGCGGCTGGAGATCGCCGGCGAGGATTGTCCGGTCGCTATGTCGACGACCGCGCGGTCATCACCGTGCCAGGCGTGGATGTGAGGTATGCCGTGGTCTCGGATGTACATGTAGATCACGATGCCGTAGAAGGTGCTGAGTCGGGCATGACGACGCCATCATCACCGACGACGGGGCACTCGGGGCGGATGCCCAGATGAGCTGGTCCCGCCCGACGAGCCGGCGGGTGACCTCGGCCTCGATGCTCAACGACGCGGGGCCAGAACCCGCCACACCTCAACCGAACAGCGCCGCCCCGATCCTCTCTGCAGCTTCGCGTTGCATCGACGGGGTGACGTGGCTGTAGAGGTTCATGAACAGCGACGGGTCAGAATGCCCGAGCCGCTCGGCGGCAACCTTCGGCGGCACGCCATTGGCCAACATGAGTGTCGCGCATGTGTGCCTGAGCCCATGGGCCGTGAGGCGGGGCAGCCCGAGCTCCTCGCTGTAGCGACCGAGCAGCCGGGAAAGGTACTGCGGGTGGTACGGCCCACCGACCGAGCGCGTGAACACGTGATCGCTCTGTTCGTAGTGCTCGGTGGCGAGTCGCTCCCGGGCCTGGGTCGCACTCTGTGCCCGCAACACGTCGGCAAGACCTTTGTCGATGTCGATGCGGCGGATCGCGTCGCGGCTCTTGCCCGAGGAGGCAACGACCTCGTGCCCGAGATAGGTGGAGAACTCGACGACGCGAACGGCGCCTTCGGCGAAGTCGACGTTCTCCCACCGGAGCGCCACGAGCTCGCCGATGCGCAGTCCCGCTCCCATCAGAAACGCCCAGACCGGGTACGTGCGGTCCCCTTCCATCAAAGCGAGGAACTCCCGGGCCTGCTCGGGGCTCCAGTGGCACGGAACCGAGCGCCGTGCCTTCGGCTGTGGCGTGTGCGAAAGAGGGTTCACTGCCACGACCCCGCTCGAGGCGGCGAGCTTGAAGGCGCCGGCAAGCGGCGCGCGAGCAAGGCGGATCGTGTTGGGGGCGAGCGGCTTTCCGCCCTTGGCTCCCCCTTCGGCGAGGAGCTTCCGCTGCCAGGTCAGGATCACCTCCGGGGTGACGTCGCGGACCTTGCGGGTGCCGAGGAACCTCCGCACGTAGGTCTCGGCATAGACGCGGTAGTCGTGGCGCGTCTTCGGTGAGAGTCGCTGGTCTGCATCGATACCGTCGAGATAGAGGTCGAGCAGCTCGTTGACCGTGAGGACTCCGGCGCTCGGCTTGATGAGGCCGGCGTCGAGCTTGCCGATCAGCTCCCGGCGGGCCTTGGAGGCCTCGGTGGCGGTGGCAAACCCGCGACGAGTGATCTGCTCCCGCTTGCCGGTGAGCGGGTCCCGACCGAGGGTGACCTTGAAGTACCACTGGCCCCGCGTGTCGGCGTACACACCTTCAGGTCGTGCTGGCATCGCACCTCCGTGAGAACGCTTTGGTTCTCACCAGGTTCTCACAGGGGTGTATCACTCGCAGAGCAGGCGGGCTACAACCCCTCTGACCAGTACTTCTACAGTCGGGCTGGGGAGATTTGAACTCCCGACCTCTTGACCCCCAGTCAGCCGAAGGCCGTCTACGGGCGACCACTCGAATCGACTTCACCCTACTTGAGCTGCACTTCTTCTGAACGCGCGCTGGCTAACTGCGGCGGATTCGCGGACCGTTGTAGGGTTTTTGTAGGGGCACAGGAAGGACAAGGTCGGTCCTGCACAGCACTCCCCCACACACGCGCAGACGTCAGCTTTCGGCCGGACAAAGCACGATACGGGGCAGCTCGGTGCCCGGTCGACCGGACACCGGGCCGTTTGCAGCGTTGGCGGTTTGTAGCGCTGCTCCCCGTCAGTGTCCGAGGATCAGAGTCTGAGCATTACCTGCACTTTCGCCGCGAAAGTAACCTACTGCGAAGAGCGGCCCCCCGGTCAGCCCCGCGACGGCGCCGATCTCACGACTCGAGCCGGGGTTGGGGGTGGTGGACAACTCCCACTTCGATCCGTTCCAGTGCTCGGCCAAGGTTGAGCTGGAAGTCGTTGCCGGCGTTCCCGGTGGCCCAGATGCCGGTGGGCCAGAGTGCTAGCGCGCTGGTCAGTTCGCCCCCGCAGGATTCGTTGGGACTCGACACGACGGCCCAGTTGCTCCCGTTCCAGCGTTCGATCAAAGTGGTGTTGTCGTCCTCGCCCACGATCCACACATCGGCGCCGGCCGCAGTTGATAGCGAGCAGGGCGGTGTTGACGGTATGGACTGGTCCGGACTGCAGCGTCCATTTGGTCGCCGTTGAAGTGTTCGATGACGGGCTCCTGATCGGAGACTCCGTAGCCGCCCACAGTCCACACATCGGTGGGCGAGATCGCCACCACCGAATTGAGGAAGGTGACGTCGTTTGTGACGCCTTGGACCACCTGCCACGAGCTGAATGGATGGAGCGGACGACGGGACTCGAACCCACGGCCCTCACCTTGAAAGGGTGGCTGGATCGCCGCTGTCGAGCGCTGAGCTGGGCTTGCGGCGCATGGGCGGGCCTGTTTTTTGGCGCCAGCGGACGCCTACAACGGAAAGTCGGTTGGCGGGATGTTGGCGGACCTGGCACGTTCTATCGGACCCCAGACCGCGTCAGCACGATCACCCGATTCGACAACACCGTCCTCGCGCAGTTCGGTCTTCCGCGGAGCCTGGCTGCTTGATCCACGCGAGCCGCAGTTGGGCCGAGCCTCGGAGCTGACGTTCCGGAGGGGGTCGTCGAAACCGAGACCACAGGGCCGAAACGATGGTTGACATCGTCGGCCCACGGTCACGGGTTCAGGCGATCAGTTCGTCCAGCTGTCGGTGGCCGGGCTCGTCGTGACAGTAGCGGAGCCCATCGTGGCGGTCACCCCGATGAGAGATGGCATCGAGAAGTAGGTGTTCTCACACGCTGCGGGTGCTGCGGCAGCCATGCGGGCGTCGTTGGTGAACGTCACCGTGAGCGGGTTGTCGGCCTGGCCGGTAGCCGCCACTGTGATCGCGGCCGTGAGAGTGTGCGAGCTCCCCCTGGTGGCGGTCGAGTAGTTCCAGATGACGTCACTTGGGGTGACGCCCGAGCAGCCAGCCTGCGCCGTCGAGAGGGCGCTCGTCGTGAACCCGGCGGCATAGGTGGCGTCGATCGGCAAGTTTACGGCGGTGAGCGTCACCGGGTAGGGGTTCGGGTTGGAGATCGTGACGACGACGTCGCCGTTTCCGCCGGGGTACAGCATGGAGCTGCCGGCTGGAGCAGCGACAGCGTTGACCGTCAGGTTGGATACGGTCAGTGACTGGGCCTCCGCCATCGAGCTGGTGTTCAGCCCGGTGACCCAGCTCGTTGCCGCAAATGCCGCGGTGGCTGCAAGCAGGGAGCCGACGATGGCCGCCGCAACCTTGGAGCGGGGGGACCGGTCCTCGCGGTCTTGCGTCGTCACCATGTAGAAGTCATCGGCCGCGTCGTCATCCCGAAAGAGATGCAGGCGCGCGCGACCTGTAGACGCGAACGCGTCTCTAGGCGCGAAGACGCGTCCTCGGGATGCGCCACGAGATCAGCGATATAGCTCACTACCGCAGGCCTGGGGATGTGTCGGAGCCCGCGCAATATAGCTTGCCAACGTGTCGTTCGCGACGCTCGCCGCGCTAACGGGCGACCATCTCGACCCCGAGGCTCAGTCGAGGTGCTTCGACGGGTTGTCGTGGGAGAATCGCGCTCGTGGCTAGCTCAGGCAACTCGCCCGAAACGCCCATTCGTGTCGTGATCGTCGACGACCATGAGATGTTGCGAGAGAGCGTGGCACGCCTGCTCGCTGCACAATGGGGTCTGGACGTCGTTGCCACCGCCGCGACAGGTATCGAGGCGATTGCCCTTGCGGGCGAACTGCGGCCAGACGTCCTCCTCGTTGATTACGGGCTCCCGGACATCAACGGGGTCGAGGTCATCCGCCAGGTGACGAGCGCCGACCCAGCAGTGCGGGCCGTGCTTTTCACCGGCTTGTGGCTGAGCCATGAACTGGTTGCTGCGGCCATATACGCCGGTTGCAGCAGGATCTTCGAGAAGACCCGGCTAGTCGCCGAGCTAGCGGAAACCATCCGCCGAGCGGCGACGGACGAAGTTCTCGTGCAGCGAGCACAGCTTGTCGCCTTGGCGAGGGGCGGCACCGCCTCCGCCATCGCCCTCAGTCCGCGAGAAGGCGAGATCCTCGCTCTGGTGGCCGAAGGACGCGGCACGAAAGACATCGCCAGCTTGCTCGGTCTCAGCCTGAACTCGGTGCGCAACCACGTGCAGCGCCTCCTCGTCAAGCTCGACGCTCATTCGAAACTCGAAGCCGTCGTCAACGCGCGGCGGCGTGGGCTCCTCTGACGTGAGCCCGGAGTGGCGGCGGTGACTTGGACCGCCGAGCAGACGGCGGCTCTACCGACGCGCTCGCGTCACAGTAGCGCGCGCCTGCATCTCCTCCTGGACGACGATTCAGCCGATAACTTCTACCTGATCGGTGAAGAACCCGCCGTATCGAAGGGAGAAGAGCACGATGGGCCAAGGACCAAGGGCTGACAGCCCGAGTGCCCACGCAGACGGTCCCGAGACCTTCTCGGCCCTGAAGGACTGCCGGCAACTCGAGGTGGATCTTCGCGACGGCGTCGTCACCGAGCAGTTCTTCCTCGTTTACCAGCCGACGCTCGACCTCGCCTCCCTCGAGGTCACCGGCGTCGAGGCGCTGCTCCGCTGGCGTCACCCAAGCCGCGGCGTCGTGGCTGCGGCAGACTTCATCCCGATTATGGAGAAGAGCGGGTCGATCGTCGAGATGGGCCGGTGGATCCTGCAAGAGGCCTGTACGCAGGCGGTCGCCTGGCAGCGGCGCGGGCTGTCGCTCTCCATGAGCGTGAACCTGTCGGCCCGCCAGCTCGAGTCCGACAAGCTCGTGGGCTTCCTGCAGGAGGCACTTGGGACGAGCCTTCTCGACCCGAGCTCGCTCACCGTGGAGATCACCGAGACGACGCTCGTTCCAGACCCGGTGAAGACGGCCGCCTGCCTGCGGCGGCTCCACGCCCTCGGTGTGAACATCGCGGTCGACGACTTCGGAACGGCCTACTGCACGGTTGGGTACCTCAAGAATTTCCCCCTTGACATCCTGAAGATCGACAGGTCATTCGTATCCGGGCTGTCCGAGTCGGAGGACGCCAGGACACTCGTGCGGACCCTTGTGCGACTCGGCACGGGGCTCGGCCTCGTCACGCTCGCCGAGGGCATCGAAAACGAAGGCCAGCTGGAGGAGCTGCTGAAAGAAGGCTGCCAGGCGGGTCAGGGCTTCCTGTTCTCGAAGCCACTCGAGCCAGACGCTCTCGAAGAGCTGATGCGCGCACACCTTGCCGGCAGGTAGCCGCCGTCAGCGAGGCTCGGAGAGAACTGCACGACACCGCCCTCGCCTCAGCCCTGCGCTGACGTGAGATTGAGACCCGCACTGCTTGGCGCCTGGCGGGGTGAGCCCGTGTTCTGACCACCAGAGGCTCGAGATGCGCCTTGACGAGACCGCATACAAAGGAGGACGCTGACATGGCCAACCACGGCCACGTCCTCTCGGCGGAGATTGCCTGGAGTCACGGGCGAGACGGGCCAGGCACTTGGTCGCGCCTCCTTTACGTCAGGTCGGTCTCGAACTCTCGACGACATCTTCCTGCTGATTGCACTCAGGGCTGGGTGCACTTGGGCTGGGGGTGCTCGATCGTGGTTTCACCGGTGGCGGCCGAGGTGGCGCTCAGAAGGGCACCAGGCGAGCCGGACCAACCCACCCTCCCGGAAAGACCCCGGCGGAACGACGAGGGGGGCCCGAAATCAGGCCGGACCGGTCCGAGGGCCGGCCGGAACGCACGGAAGGCGAGAGACAGGCGCCCACGTTCGCCCACGTGGCGACGAAGCCGCTGGGTGGTAGGGGAAATGGTCTAGCCGTGACGCCTGGGCAAACACGGGCGAGCAGGGCGTGGCGTGGTGGGCGGGTGGCATGCGGCCAAGTAGAACGGCTTCGAGCGGCGCGAACCGTTTACGGCTTGAACGCCGCGATGGCAGCGGCATATGCGCCATTAGAACCGTTTTCTGTCCAGGTTGCCGAGATTGGTGCCGCGGACGAATCGATCTGGTAGGCGGCCCACGCGCGGTAGTACGAGCCACCGGCCTTGGTCTGGCTCAGAGCCGTATACCCGGTGGTGGCATCCACCGGACCGGTTGAGTAACCAAGCCCGCTCCCGACCCATGCATCGGTGATGATGAGGTCGCCCGTCTGGCTCAGGCTGATAGGCCCTTCCGCGAAGGTCGAGCCTGAAGCCGTTCCTGCGCTGCTGGTCGACGAGTCGACTGGGCTAGATTTCAGAATACCTGACCACTCCGACACGCTTGCAAGCTGCTCATTCGTGTTCTGGCTCATCGTCACGGTTACCGCCTCGGCACTGCTCGTGCACGTCCCGGAGCAGGAAACCAGGCCGTACCAGATCTCCACTTCGCCCGCGTCAGCCGGTGTCGTCGGGGCAGATGTGACCTTGGTCCAGGTTGTGACGCCACCGCCTGAGACCGTCGACACGGTTGCGCCGTGATTGCCGTCGTCGCCGACGAGCAGAACCAAGGTGTCGCCATTGGTGGGTGGACTGCTTAGTGTCGGGGTCTCGACAGTGTTGCCGGATCCGGGCGCCGCTGAACCCGCCACCACTTGCTGGACAAGAGCGATCCCGGTCGCAGTGGCAGTCGTTCCCTGAAACGAGGAACTGGCACTGCTCGTCCAGTTGCTGCCCGAGACCGCGCTCACGGTATAGGTGTAGGTGCTGTTTGCTGTGAGACCGCTATCGGTGCATGAGGTAGTGGTAACCGTGCCGAAACAGCCGCTGCCGCTAGGAACAGCCGAGCCATTGCGAGTGAGGGTGTAGCCCGATGGTGGAGCTCCGGTGCTCGGTGCACTCCAACTGATCAGAAGGCTCGTTGAGGTCGGATTCGTCGCACTACCGCCGGTCGGAGGGTTGGCGGCCGTCGACTGGGACTCTGCCGGCTTGGCGGCCGAGGTGAGGTGAACCACCCAGTTGCTAGCAGCAGCCGCGCCGGTTGCGCCGAGAAACAGGACGGCCACGATCACCGCCACAGCCCGCACCGCCCGCTTTGCTATCACCCGACCCCGGTCTAATCGAAAGAGAAGCCCAGACGTACAGACGTTCCGCACCTCTTCGTGCGGAACGTCTGTACGTCTGTGTCCTTGATGCCTCATCCCCGGCACTCCGGGTCCTTGGCTCTACACCATGCGATCAGCAGGTCTTGCGATCAGCTGGTCCAGGCGTCGGTGGCCGGGCTCGTCGTGACGACGGCCGCTCCACCGGTGGCTGTGATGCCCGTCATGGCCGGCATCGAGAAGAAGGCGTTCTCGCAGGCTGCCGGTGCGGCATTGGTCATGCTGGCGTCGTTGGTGAGCGTCACCGTGAGCGGGTTGTTGGCCTGACCGGATGCAGCGACGGTCAGCGCCGTCGTGAGGGTGTGCGAGCTGCCGCTCACACCGGTCGAGTAGTTCCAGATGACGCCGCTCGGAGTTGCGACAGCGCAGCCCGCAATGGCGGTCGTCAGAGCGTTCGTGGTGTAGCCGGCCGCATAGGTCAGGTTCGTCGGCAGGTTCACGGCCGTGAGCGTGACGGGGTACGGGTTCGGGTTGGAGATGGTGAGCACGACGTCGCCGTTGCCACCGGGGTAGAGCAAGTTCGTGGCGGCGGGAGCGGCCACGGCGGCAATCGTCAGGTTGTTAACGGTCGCCGACTGGGACTCGCCGCTCGAGCCGGCATTGAGCCCGACGACCCAGTTCGAGGCCGCGTACGCCGTGCTCCCGGCGAGCAGGGCCCCGATGATGGCAGCCACGACCTTGGATCGCCGAGACCATCTCTTGTCGGATCGATTCTGCTGACCGTGACGCAAGGAGAGCCGGCGACGTGCGCGCGACCCCGTTGATATGGGTATTGCTTCAATGTGTTCCATGGGATTTGCGTTCGGCACGTTCAAGCCGAAACTTGAGCACTTTTTTCACGGGCGCGGCAACTGCTACCGGGCTGCAACTGGACAGCAACCGGAGGGCATCAAAGCCCTTTCGTGACATGAGGACTGTCACGAAAGGGCTTTGATGCCGCCTGGGTGATGGACGCCAGCGTCTTGCGTTCGATGAGCTACGAGACGGCTGCGTGACCGCCCTGTGGGGCCGTGGTTTGCCGGCGGCTGAACCGCTGCGCTGCCGGCAGAAGCTACCGCGCTGCCCGAGGAGCGACTGCCTAGGACTCAGAAGCGACCACCAGGGCCACCCCCGCCGTACCACGCCGCTCCGCCCAACTCTTGCGATCCTTCCGCAAACCACACCACCCGATCTTCACGACCCCAAGACGCCAACCACGACCACATCGACCGCCCACGCTCTGACCCCCAACATGACGGGCCAACGGCCCGGCGGCGGATGGACGAGGAGCAGGGAGGCATTGAGACGGCCACGGCCGCCCGCAGATCGGTGGAGGTGTTAGTGGCCGAGCACACCTACAAGGGGCGCGGACGGCCTTCAGCAGCTCCTCCGGCGTGGACCACGACGGGCGAGGCCGCGTCGAGCACGTCCAGCCATGCCGGTCGAGGCAGAGCACGACGCATGGCCGCCGCGATCCCGCAACGAGACCTCTGCGCTCGCCTCGGCGGCGACGAGTTCGCTCTTTTCGTCCACGCCAGTCCAACCGGTGCGCCCTTCGAACTGCTGGGCAGAATCCAGAAAGCGCTCGCGTCGCCGATGGAGCTGAAGGGACTCCCGGTCAGCATCCAAGCGAGTCTGGGCGCGGCGCGCTTCCCGAAGACGGCGAATCTCTTGGGCAGCTGATGCGGAGGGCCGACCAGGCGATGTACCGGGGAAAGCGTCTCGAGCCGGCTTTGCTCGCTATGACGCCGCCGTGGAGACCGAGATCCGCGTTCGCCCAGCGGTGTCGGCCGAGCTGGGGCGCGCCATTGCCTCTGGCGGACTCATTCTCCACTACCAGCCGAAGATCGACGCTCGTACGGGGCGCCTCGATGGCGCTGAAGCGCTCGTCCGCTGGCCACACCCGCGACGGGGCCTCATCGAACCGGGCGAACTGATCCCGCTGGCGGAGGAATCTGGACCTGTTCGGCCGCTCACGCTGTATGTGATCCGCGAAGCCTTGCGCCAGTGCGCCGCCTGGCTCAAGACAGGGCGTGAGGTGCCGGTGTCGGTGAACCTATGGATGAGAAACCTCATCGATTCTGGCTTGCCAGAGGATGTTGGCGAGCTCCTCGCTGAGTTCATGGTTTCCGCACGCCTGCTGAAGGTCGACACTTCGTCCAGCGAATCCTGACCGACGGCACCTACGCAGAAGAGATTGTGCGAATAGACGAAGAAGACCCCGACCTCGCCAGTATCTGACAGCCCGACGAGGCTCGATCTGCCGTGCTCTCCGTCGTCGACGACGCCACGCTCCTCGCCATCCTGACGAGGCGCGCCGCCGCGCCCCTCGTCGCAGCAGCAGAAGCAGGCGAGGTGCTCACGACGGGTTCCTGGTATTACCGGCTCCACCGAGCGCTCCACGACCGGGCGTCGAGCGGATCGCTGTCCAGGATGGCGGCCAACCTCCCGGCCGCAGCCAAGGACTCGCTGTTCCTGGTGATCAACGACCTTCCAGCTCCGAGATCGTCGTTCCCGGTCCCCGCTTGCTCGTTCCTGTTATGGGCGCCCTACGGCTGCGCAGGCGGGTCAACCACCTGACTGCGGAGGCGCTGGCTGCGGCGCCGGTTAGCGAGGCAGGCATCAGGGTGACGACCGAATCTCCACTTCTCAGGGATGCCTGCTACGAGCTCGGGGTCACCCTCGACCTGCGAACGCCGTTCGACTGAGGCGGGCACGCGCTCGACCGCTCTGGCCGTCCGCGGTGCGAGCGGGAAGGCTACGACCTTGCCACCCTTGCGCAGGAACGTCAGCTTCCGGCTCCGCCACTCCACGTCCAACGCCGAGTCCCATCACCGCACACCCACCCTGACTCGACTCCCACCGCCGCAACCCCGCCGCCACAACCCCACCGCCACAACCCCACCCCATTTCCACGGCCTCACACGATGGGCATTCGAGGTGGTAAGGGTCGCCTTTCGACGAAAAGGCGACAGCGCTGGGCCGCGCGGACATTGTCGCTCATCACCTCTCCGGCGGTGATTGTTCCCATTGACCTGGCCTGCCGGCCGGCTGTCTGACGGCTCTGTGTCCTCACCGTAAGGATCGGCAGTACCCGACGGTCGTCTTCGAAATCTGAGCTGAGCAGCTCACTTTTGGGGAGCTCGCAGTTTGCATGTATTCGCCGTTGCCTCCCTTATAGGGGCGGTCGCGCGGCCGCCCTCCACAGAGGAGCGATGACCTGATGACAGGGCAGCAGCCGGCGGTAGATGAACGACGAGCGAGCGACGCATCAAAACACGCCTGCCAGGAGGTCGGTGGAGTCGGCTGCGACGCCAACGCCGTCGTCGCCGCGGGCAAGCGCTGCCCGGAGTGACAGCCCGTCCGGATTGACCGGCCGAACGCCGGCTGGGGAGCTCTCGGCGGCTGCGCTCCGCGAAGTCGTCCAAATGTGGAGCGCAGAGCGCAGGTAGAGAAGGAG
>Ga0187880_1002001_pt1 | contig 16004 bp, 13 predicted proteins | sample June2016WEW_19_4_FD_132998 | JGI IMG/M metagenome (GOLD analysis project Ga0187880, IMG submission 132998) | Peatland microbial communities from SPRUCE experiment site at the Marcell Experimental Forest, Minnesota, USA - June2016WEW_19_40 | ecosystem: Environmental > Terrestrial > Soil >...
ATTAGCGCGAAAAGTCCGGCCACCGATGCGATAGTCCGCGATCCGCACGTCGAACGCGCGCTCTGCATCCGCGCGTGTGCCGCGCATCGTGAGCGTCAAGCGATTCTTCGAGCCGCGCTCAAGCCGCAATCCCTTCGATCTCATCCAGCGCAGGACGGAATCGTAATCGGCGCGGCTCGGGCCGAAGCGATCGGCAATCTGTCGCTGCGTCAGGAAGCGATGGAAGCTGGGTGACTTGGGGTTGTAGATCTCATGCAGGTAGCGCTCGAAGCCGCCCTGGTCGTCGCGCTTGAGCACGAGCGTCAGCGTGATGGGTTCGTTTTCGGCTCTGGCGCTCGAAGGAACAATGGTCGCCTTCGACAGCGCGGGCAGCATGTGGCCCGGCAGACGAACCGTCGCGGGTGCAGCTTGCGTCGGATGCTCGGCGCTGGCGCTTGCTATCGATGGTTTAGTCAGGAGAACCAAAGCGAACGACACGAACAACAACCATAGACGCGCCCCATGCACCCTCGCTGGAGTTGCCATTTTTGCCTTCCTATGTCGGACTTGTATTAGCTCGTTTAGACTCGCATTGGCGCCAGACTTAACGCAAACGCAAAGTTTAAGCCCGAATTCGAGTTCAATTCCGCATGCTCGACGCGGTCAGCCATCGGTTCTCTATTCGGTTCTCTATTTGGTGGCTCCGTCGGCGCCTTTCAAACCCCCGTTCGCGCCACTTGGCAAGATTTCATACAGCGCCGGCGGTCCGCCGCCACCGATCAGATTGGACTTCGCGATAAGCTTGAGCCGCGCCCGATACTCTGGCGTCATCGCGTCCATCTCGCGCGGCGTCGAAAGCAAATAAACCGGCTTGCCCGCGGTGCCATTTGCGCATTGAGGATGGCTAAGGTCGGGCACCGCGGCGCCGTAGTAGTACGACAGCTCGTAGTTGATGCCCGAGGGGATGCACAACTGATCGCCTTTGACGTGCTCCGCGACGATCGGAATGAAACTCTTCACGCTGCGCTCCGTCGCGAGGCGGGGCCGCATTACCGAGGTCCAGAACGAGCTCAGGACAAGTGCGATGAGACCGAAGCCGAAGCCGATTACGATCGTGCGTCGCCCAACGAGGCCGAATATCGCGATCCCAACACCGGCCAACCCAATTGGAAAGCCGAAAACAAGACTTACGCTCATGAGGACGGGAAGTCCCAGAAAAATCCCATAGTAGGCCGCGTCGCTCGATTGAAGTTTTAATTGTGGTAAGTGGTCGGGAAAGAGCGCGACAAACAGTATGAAAAGAATTCCAAACATAGGGACAAATACGAATGCCGCGACCACCACGTCGCGAAGCTTCGACGCCCAGCCGCGCACCTCCAGCGCGAACACCGACGCGCACAGGATCGCAATCCCAGGCAGCGCGGGCAGGATGTAATCGTCGCGCTTGACACTCGCAATCGAGAAAAACAGCAACACCGCGAGCGACATGCTGATCTGGTAGATCACCGCCCGCCGCTTCCCCGCCGAAATCTCGCCGGTATAAAAGGCGAGCGCGGCCGGCACGATCAGAAGCGTCATCGGGAAAGCGCCGCCCAGCAGGCGCGCGGCGATAAAATAGAAGGGCCGATAACTCTCGCCCGTCCCGCCGAGCTTGGCCGGCATGAAATGCCCGAAATTCTCCGCGAAGATGATCCTGAGGATTTTATTCCCGCCGGCAATCGCGGCCGGCACGTACCAGACTGCGCCGATCGCGACCGCAATCGCGACCACCTGCCAGGGCCATCGCTGACGCAGCAGCGCGAGGGGATTGCGGCGCTCGATCAGCAGATAGATCGAGGCGGCGAGCGCGCACAGCACGATTGCAATCGGACCCTTGGCGAGCACTGCCAGCCCGAGGATCAAGCCGGCTTGCATCGGCCGGCCCGGCGCGGCTCGCGCTTGGGGCTGCGAGTTTTCAACTAAAGTTGCGATCGTGCAATACGCCGTAAACAAAAGAAACGTGAGGATCATGTCGGTCAGCGCTTCGGTCGCGCGCGATGCGAACCCGTAGGTGCCGAGCATGAACAGAAACGCGAGCCATCCTTCGGATGCGCCGACGTTGGCTACCGTCCAGGCGAGCACAACAGTCGCGAGCGCCGTGCCTGCCACGACAGACACTGCCCGCGCACGAACCTCGTCGACGGTGGCGCCGGTGGCATCGGCGACGAGCGCTGAAAGCCAATAGAAGAGCGGGGGTTTGCGATCGGTGTAGCCGTACGCGTCGCTCGGTATCAGCCAATGCCCGTCGCGCACGATGCTCTGAATCCACTGGGCCGATTGCGGCTCCGCGTCCTTCTGAAACGGCGCGCTGATTCCTTGGACGAGCACGATGAAGGCGAACAACGCGGCAATCGCCAGCGTTGTGGGTTGCAGGACCGCGGCGCGGCCCGAATCCACGGGAGTATCTGGACGCTCGATGGTCACGGCCGGAGGGCCGTCGCGATCGGCGCGAGCCACAGATGGCGCAGTCCGCCCGCGCGGTCGTATCTCGCCACCTGCATCGAGGCGGAGTTGTGGGCGTAACCGATTCTGCCGCGGACGTCGATCAGTATTATTCCGGCTTCCGCTCCGGTCGCGTCGATCATTTCGAGGATCACCTCGCGAGCGACGGCGTTGGGCGAGCCGTCCGCGAGCGCCAACACCGCCTCTCGGCAGAGCGCGGTCAGGATGATCGCCTCGCCCTGCCCGGTGGCCGACGCAGCTCCGAATGCGTGGGCGAAAGTGCCGGCGCCAATCAGCGCGGAATCGCCGACGCGTCCAAACAGTTTGCCCGGCACTCCGCCCGTCGAGGTCGCAGCCGCGATCGCGCCGCGATCATCGACGGCGACCGCGCCGACCGTGCCGTGTCCCATCGCGGCGCGCGCGGCGCGCTGCGCCGCGAGCATCCCGCTCTGCTGCTTTCGCGCGCGCCATCGCTGGCGTGCACGCTCGGTAACCATTTCCTCGGGCCTCACGAGCCGGACGCCGGACTTGCGTGCGAAGTTTTCCGCGCCGGCGCCCGCCATCAGGATGTGCGGCGAATGTTCCATCACCGCGCGCGCGAGCATGACCGGGTTTCGCACGCGGCTGATCGCGGCAACCGCGCCGGCTGAGACACTATATTCGGCTGCATTGAAATGGCCGGCATGGCCTGCGCGTTTGCCTCGTGAGCCAGGTCTGGGCGTGGGCGCGGCAACGACCGGCTCGGCAAACATCACGGATGCGTCCATTTCGACGTTGCCCTCGGAGTTGAGCAACGAGCCGTAGCCGGCATTGAAGAGCGGATGATCCTCCAGCGCCGCGACGGTCGCGACCACCGCCTCGAGCGCGCTGCCGTTGGCGCGAAGAATACTCACGCCCAGGCGCATCGCAGCCATCATCGCGCGACGCCGCTCGGCGCGCTCCGCACCACGACCGGCGGAACCGGCGCCGCCGTGCGCGACGAGTGCGCAGCGATTGCGCGCGCGCGCCATCTTAGGTTCCAGGCCGGCGGCCCCAGATAAACAGCCGCTTGAAGTCGAACGTCATCGGCCCGGAAGTGCCGTAAGCCGAGTTGAGCCGCGCGGTCACCTGGCCGAGAAATTCGTCGTGACGATCTGCCGGGAGCGCATCGAGGAAGGGCCGCAAGCCGGTCGAGCGGTACCATTGAACGACGTCGGCGGGCCGATCCATCGGATGGTGAAACGTCAGGTGATAGCAGTCGATGCGATCGTAGCCGAGCCGCGCCAGCATCGCGGCGTAAAACTCCGGCGGCTCTTCGTGAAACGCATGCTCGCGTCCGCCCAGCATCGTGTTCCATGGCGCCTGCCGCGCCAGCCGCCCGATCTCCATCTTCGCGGTCTCGGTCTCATTGGCAGGCATCTGCACCACGATCGATCCGCCCGGGCGCAGCGCGTCGAAGCACGCTGCGAACAGCGCCAACTTATCGGGAATCCAATGAAAAGTGGCGTTGGAGAAAATCAGCGTGTATGCGCGGTCGGCGCGAAACTCTGGAACGTTGAGCAACTCGAACGAGACGCGCGCTTTGAGCCCGGCGGCGTCGGCGTCAAGCAGCTTGCGAGCCGCCTCGATCATCGCCGGTGAGCCGTCGACGCCAAGCGCCGATCCACGCGGGCTGCGCCGCGCCAGTTCCAGCGTATTCTCGCCGGAGCCACACCCGAGATCGATGATCAGTTCGTTGTCGGCGAGTTGCAGGCGCGACAAAATATGCTCGACGGGTTCCGCGCGGTAGCGGCGAAAGCGGTTGTAAAGTTCGGGATCCCAATCGGCCATGAGCGTCGCCTTTCCTGTCAGGCAGCATAAGTGGCCAACGAAACCCTCACAAGCGCGTCTTGCAGCGAAGCGTGTAATCGTGCACAAGCATAGCGGATGAGTGAACCTTCGGCATCTCCGGCAGCGGCGCCCAAGCGCAGGCGACGGCGCATCTTTGGCATCGGCGCAATCCTGCTGGGCGTCCCAATTATTCTTTGGATGGGGGCAGCCCTCTTCGTCGCGCGATCGTTGATGTACCCGGACTTTCTCCGCAAGGGGAGGCAGGACGTTTTCGGACAGCACGTCCCGTCGTTCCAGCGGGGCTCGCTGACAGACATCCGGACCGCGCTCGGCGTCGAGCCGGAGCGATTGGACTGCGGTGTGGTCGAAGAGGATGGTATCCGCCACCGTCAGCTCAGCGTGGTCGGATGGTATTTCCCGGGCAAACGCAACGAAGCGGTGGTGATCGTGCCGGCGGCGGGAGCGCCCGAAGTGGCGATGATTCCGTACGCCAAGTTTCTGCTGGGCGCCGGCTACACCGTGGTCGCGACCTACAGCGCCAACAATCCGAGCTTTGGAACCAACTGGGGAATGCTGAAGCGCAAATTCGCGCTGGCGACCGCGCGCACGCTTAGCGAGAAGGGCTTCGATAAAATCGCCGCGCTGGGAATATCCGACGGCGCCGCCGGCGCGATCATGGCGCAGGCCGAGCAGCCGGTCTTCAGCGCGATCATCGCCGACGGTTCCTACGCGAACCTCGCGCAGTTGTTCATGCGCAGCCCGTCGATATCACGGCTCAATCCCGCGTTCGCCAGCACGGTAATGTGGGAAGCGCAGCTATGGTTCGGGCGCTCGCTGTACGATATCTCGCCGGTCACCGACGCGGGCAACCTGGGCACTTGCTCATTGCTCATCATCCAGAATCGTGACGACAAAATCACGCCGCTTGCCGACGGTAAGGCGTTGCTCGACTCGGCAGGCTTCAACGCGCAGATGTGGACGGTGCCGTCGGGCGGGCACGGCGATGCGATCTACGAAGATCCCAACGGGTACGCCGCGCGAGTCATTAAATTCCTCGACGCGAGTTTTGACATTGAGCGGCCCGCCGCCAAGCCGCATGCGCATTGACGGCGGGCGGATAAAAAGCGGAACCCTCGGCTACATTCGCGGCTGGCTCAGATCGACCAGCAGCGTGTTCTTGAGCCGCTCGAACAGCTCGTCAATGTTCCACGGGCCGTTGTTATACAGAATCTTGTCGGGAACGATGTGCCGATAGCGCATGATGCGAAAGCCCGACGCGCCAAAGCATTGCCCGGTGACGTTCGCGGCATCGTCGCTGGCGAGAAAAACCACGATCGGCGCGACGTTGGCGGGATCGCGCGGCGTGCCTTCGACATTTTCGGACTGCGGGATTCCGGTTGCGCCAGGCATCCTGCCCGCGGGAATCGTATCGGTCATGCGGGTCGCCGCTCCCGGCATGATCGCATTTACCGTGATTCCATACTTGTGCAGCGAGTTCGCGCTCGAGTACGTCAGGCCCAGGATTCCCGCCTTGGCCGCGGCGTAGTTGGGTTGGCCGGGACTGCCGAGCGCCGAGTTCGACGAGAAGTTGATAATCCTGCCGTACTTGCGCTCGCGCATATGCGCCGACGCGGGACGGACCGTGCAGTAGTGCCCCTTGAGGTGCACTCGGATCACGTCGTCCCATTCCTGTTCGGACATGTTGAAGATCATGCGGTCGCGCAGGATGCCGGCGACGTTGACCAGGATATCGAGCTTGCCGAATTCCTTGATCGCCTGGTTGACGAGGCCCTCGCCGCCTTCGACGGTGGCGATATCCATGTGATTGGAAACGGCCTTGCCGCCCGCGGCCTTGATTTCCTTGACCACGTCGTCGGCAGGCGATTGAGTTTCCTTCTGGCCTGCGACCGTGACGCCAAGATCGTTGACTACCACTGCGCATCCCTGCGCGGCGAATGCCCTCGCGACGCCGCGGCCGATGCCGCGACCACCGCCGGTGATGGCGGCTGACTTTCCGTCGAGCTTGCCCATTGCTCAATATCTCCCTTGCGGCATAATGCCGGAATCCAAACGCGCCCAGCGTTTTGGTTCGTATAGGGCGCTTATAGCGCAAAACCCGGCGAGCGGAACAGACGCGCCGCCGCGCTCACTTGGACTCGCTGTAGGGATCGGAGAAGACGAATTCCTTGACCTCTCCCGAGGTCGTGAGACGGCCGATCTTGCCGTTGGGCTCGGTGAACCACAGGCGGCCGTCGGGACCGGCCGTGATGAAAGTCGCCATCGACTTTTCAGGCGTGGGGAACGGCGTGAAGTCTCCCCGTGGCGTCACGCGATAGATCAGATGCGCACGAATCACCGTGACCCAGATATTTTTGTCGGCGCCCGCCGCGATTCCGAGCGGCACACCGGGATTGGGCAATGCAAACTCCGAGATGTAGCCGCCGGGCGTGATTCTGCCAATTTTGTTGACCCGCGGTTGGGTGAACCACACGTTGCCATCGGCGCCAAGCGTCATCATCGCCGGGCTGCTGTGAGGAGCCAGGATTTGGTACTCCTTGACCGAGCCCGCGACGGTGACGCGCGCGATGCGATTGGCCTGATCCTCGGCGAACCACAGGTTGCCGTCGCTGCCGGCGACTATTTCGGCGGGACCGGCGCCTTTGGGCAGTTCGATCTCGGTCAGAGTGCCGATGGTACTGAGCCGCCCGATGCGATTGCCCGAATGCTCGGTGAACCAGAGATTGCCGTCGGGACCCGTGGTGATTCCCGCCGGTCCGCTGTCTGAGTGGGGCAATTTGACGTACGCGATTTTTGCATCGGGCGCCACGCGGCCGATCCGGTTGCCGGCCGCATCGGTGAACCAGACTGCGCCGTCGGGGCCCGCGGTGATCCGTTCGGCGAATCCGCCGGGATCGATCTCAAAGCGCTTGGTGGCGCCGTACGGGGTGATCCGTCCTATCCCGTCGCCCTGGTACTCGGTGAACCACAGATTGCCGTCGAGGCCCGCCGTGATTGCGTACGGCGCATGCGTGCCCAGCGGAGCGCCGGTCGGCGTTGGTGTCGCGCTCGGAACCGCGGCGGCACCTCCGGGCGCGGGCTTGGAGGGCGAGGGTTGTTGCGCGGCGCATCCCTGCACGATCGCGATTGCGGCGGCAACAATGGTAAATTTCAGCGCGCGGTCCAATGGTCCCATCGATGCCTCCGGGGAAAATTGCTCCCCGATTAATGCCGATCAGATTTCGCGGCCAAGTGTTGCTTATAGTTCAAGCTGCGGGCGCGCCACAACTTGAACGGCCTTACTTCCAACCCTTCTAACAGGCCGTCAGGCCGCATCCTTCTTATCACTAAGGTGCAGGGGTTACCCCTGCCCAAGGAAGTGTGAAACCCACGGTGGGTTTCACATGCAATTGAGTTCTCCGCGGCAGGATTTACATGAACCTCCCGCTGCGGACGGCGATCTCGCGCAGCCTGGCGACGCACGACTGTATCGCGCGGCTGCGGCGCATTCGCTCCAGCGTCAGTGGGATTCGATAGGTCCAGTTCGAATCGCTGATCGTTCCGGGCCGATTGATTTGCGCGCTCCATCCAAACAAATCCTGGATCGGAATTATCACGAGCCGCGACGGCGCCGCATACAGCGCGGCCAGGATCGCGTCGCGCGCCGCTTCCCCGAGCATCGAACGCGGTTTCACCTGCCTCTCGAGGCCAAGCGCGCGCACCAATTTCTCACGCTCGGCAACCGGCTGCGCGCGCCACCACACGGTCAGCGGTTCGGTGTCATGGGTACCCGTGGTCGCGAGCGAAAGTTCGGGATAGGACGCGGGGCTGAGAAATGGTTCGTCGGCGTGGCCCCAGTTGCGTTCCCACTGCATCACCTTGTATCCCGGCACGCCGAAACGCGTGAGCGATTCGCGCACCCACGGCGGCACGGTGCCCAGGTCTTCAGCGATCAGTTCCGCCGCGCCAGCTTCCTGTTTGATCGCGTGGATCGCCGCTTCGCCCTGGAGCCGCTGATCCGCTTCGCCGGCCGGTGTAAAAGTTCCCTCCGCGTCCGGGTCCGCACCGAAATTGAACGTTCGATAAAGTCCGACGACGTGATCGATTCGAATCAAATCGTAAAGCGAACTGGCGCGACGCGCGCGCGCGCGCAGCAGCTTGAATCCGCCCGCGCGCATCCGATCCCAGTTGGGGATCGGCAAGCCCCATCGCTGCCCCTTGGGATTGAAACCGTCGGGCGGCGCGCCGACGGTGCGCGACAGATCGAATTCGTCCTGATTCGCCCACACCTCGGCGCTGTCACGCCGTGGCGAGAACGCGAGGTCTCCGCCGATCAGCGCGCCGTGCGAGGATGCGTACGCGCGCATCTGCGACCACTGCCGGTGCGCGATGAACTGCCAATATCCGTACATCTCGATCGGCCCGGCCAGTTCGCGGCGCGCGGCTGCGAGTGCGGCGGCGTCGCGCTGCGCAATTTGCGCCGGCCACGTTTCCCAACTGGTCCAGTTGAAGCGCTCCTTGAGCGCGCGAAACAACGCATAGTCGCGGATCCAGTACGAGTTGTCCTCGAGGAACCCGTCGAGTTGCGCAGTGTCGGCGCGTCCGCCGCGCGCGCGAGTCGCCCGGTACGCGCGTTCGAGCAGTGCAAATTTCTCCCGCCGTACGATCGAACGCGGCACAATGCGCGCCGTCCCCACCGCCGCGCGCGCGCGCCTCAGCACGACCCGCCCGACGCCGGCCAGCCCGCCCACCGAGAGGTACATCGGATCGATCGCCATCACGCTCATCGCGCTGTACGGGCTGAGATCGTCGGGGCCGGTCTCGTCCAACGGCAGCAGTTGGATCACCCGATGACCCATCGACAGCGCAAAATCCATCATCGGCGCGAGATCCGGTATTTCCCCGCGTCCGAGACTGTTGCGCGTGCGGATCGAGAACAGTGGAATCAGAATTCCCGCGGAACGCGTCAGCATGGTGGCGTCATCCAGCGGTCTGCTCGATCCTGGGGGTTCAAATCACATAGCCGCCGTTGGGGCTGAGCACCTGGCCGACCATGAACTTCGAATCCTCGCAGGCCAGAAAAAGCGCCGCGGCCGCGATGTCGCTCGGCTCGCCGAAGCGCCCCATCGGGGTCATCGCCACCAGTTGCTGGCGAAACTCGCCCTCGATGAACGCGGTCATCGGCGTGTCGATGAATCCGGGCGCGATGCAATTGACTAAAATCCCCGCCGCGACCACTTCGCGCGCCACCGACTTGGTGAACGCGATGATCCCGCCCTTCGCCGCGCAGTAGTCCGACGCGAAGGCCAGCCCCGTGGTGCCGGCGACCGAGCCCATATTGATGATGCGTCCCGACTGTTTCGGGATCATCACCTTGAGCGCCTCGCGGGTGCAGTAGAACGTCGAGTCGAGATGCGTCGCGAGCATCTTGTGCCATTCCTCGTCGGTCTTCTGGTACGTCGGGATTACCTCGCTCGTGTCGCGAGTGCGTCCGATGCCCGCGTTGTTGATCAGGATGTCGATAGTGCCGAACGCGGCGATGAAGTCGGCGAACATCTTGCGCACCGCCGCGCTGCTCGACACGTCCGCAACGAACGGCCGCGCCTTGCCGCCCGCGCGCTCGATTTCGGTCACGACGTTTTGCGCCGACTCGGGCCTGATGTCGTTGACGCCGACGCTGGCGCCCTCGCGCGCAAACGTCAGTCCCATCTCGCGCCCCAGCCCCGAGCCGCCGCCGGTGATCAGTACAACTTTATCCTTGAGTTTCACTCCTGCTTCTTGCCTTCCTTGAGTTGTCGCTTCCAGTCCAGCCGCCGCGCCTGAGCGCCGGCCGCTTCCGCTTCCGGCACCAGGCCCTTCTTCTGATAGAGCATGCTGAGGTTGGTGTACGCCAGGATGTCTTCCGGTTCCTGCTCGATAAATTTTTTCGTCAGCTCGATCGCTGTGTCGAGATCTCCCTTGGCCTGGTAGCACATCGTCATGCCGTGGATCGCATCGCCGTACTTCGGATCGATTTCAAGCGCTTGCTGGTACAGCGCGATCGCTTCGTCGAACTTGTCGTCGGCGTATGCGTCGATCGCCTGGTCGTAGAGTTCTTCTTTGTCGGGCATCCCGGACCTCCAATTAATGCGCGCGCCGCACGTTGCGCCACCGCGGATTTCGCGCACACCCATCCTCTTATATACTAGACTCCGCATTATGGAGAATTCGCCCGCACCGACCGAAGCAGACGTTTACGAAGTGCTGCGCGAGTGCTACGACCCGGAGATTCCCGTCAATCTCGTGGACCTCGGGCTTATCTACGGCGTCGCGATCGACAACCACGTCGTCAATGTTACGATGACGCTGACCGCGCCCGGCTGCCAGATGGGCATGATGATCACCCAGGAGATCCAGGACAAGCTGCTCGGCATTCCCGGCTGCGACGACGCCTGCGTCGAGATCGTGTGGGACCCGCCATGGACGCCGCACATGATGAGCGACGCGGCGAAAAAACAACTCGACCTCGACGACTAGCCCCGCGCGCCCCTCAGTCCGGATCGATCAGCACGCCCGGGTTGAGAATCCCGCGCGGATCGAGCGCCCGTTTCGCCGCCTTCAGCGCGCGCGCGAATCCATCCGGACGCTGGCGGTCGTACCACGGCCGATGATAGCGGCCGACCGAGTGATGATGCGTGATCGTGCCGCCCAGCGCCGTCAGCTTGTCCGAGACCGCCGCTTTTATCTCGTCCCACTGCTCGATCTCGGAGCCGCGTTTGCCCGGCGCCAGCACCGTGTAGTACGGCGCCGGCCCGTCGGGATAAACGTGCGTGAATCGGCACGTGACGGAGCCCTTGCCGCATACTCGGGCTATCGTATCGCGCGCGCACTCCATCACCTGGCGATGAAATTCCGGGAATCGCTCCCACGTGATCGCGGTCTCGAACGTGTCGCTCACCATTCCCATCGCGGCTAGCGTGTCCATCAGGTAGGGCGCGTTCAGAAACGCGTTGCGCCACGCTCCCGCCGATCCTTCGTGCGTCGCATCCGCGTCGGTGCGAGTCTTCGCGGCGTCCGCCGGGATTTTCCCGCCGTGATCCGCGCAGCACTCCAGCGCGCGCTTCATCCACGGCTCCAGCGGATGGTCCGCCGACTCGAATGCGAGCACCAGCACGGCCTCATCGCCGCTGCCTGCGCCGGAATTGAAGGCCTCGCCTTCGTCGAGCACCCGGCAATTCGCGGGATACAGCCCGGCCTGCGAAATTTGGCGCACTGCCTCCGCCGCCTTGATCATGCTCGGAAACGGAATCGACGCGCCTGCGCGAAACGTCGGCCGATCCTGCAGCCGCATCCAGGCCTCGGTGATGATGCCCAAGATTCCTTCGGAGCCGATGAACATCCGGTCCGGGCTCGGACCTGCGCCCGAGCCAGGCAAGCGGCGCGATTCGACGATTCCGGTTGGCGTCACGACCCGCAGCGACTCGACGAAGTCGTCGATATGTGTGTACAGCGTCGCGAAATGCCCGCCCGACCGCGTCGCGATCCATCCGCCGAGCGTCGAGAATTCAAATGACTGCGGAAAATGACGAATCGTCAGTCCGTGCGGCTTCAACTGCGCGTCGAGCGCCGGTCCATACACCCCGGCCTGAATCCGCGCCGCGCGCGAGACCCGGTCCACTTCCACGACTTTGTCCAGATGCATCAGATCGATCGAGACCGCGCCGCGATAACGGTCGCCCTCGGGTGGTTCGACTCCGCCGACCACGCTCGAGCCGCCGCCGTATGGCACCGCTGCAATCCGCGCGCCGTCGCACCATTCGAGCACCGCAATCAGTTCTTTTTCATCGCGCGGAAACGCGACGACATCGATGGGATTTGGATAGTAACGGCGGAACGCGCGCCTGAGATCGCCCGAACTCTTGCCGTAGGTGTGGCCGGCGCGATCGTGGATGCTGGTCGAGCAAATCGCTTCGAGCGCCGCCGGTGGTTTCACCCGCGGCGCGCGGATATTCAGCTCGCTTTCCTTTGGCGCCGGCGTGATCTCGATTGGCCCGAGCCCGAATCGCTGGGCGATTCGCTCGGCCAGATGCTTTTGCTGTTCGGGAGTGAGCCCCTGGTCCTCGTAGCCCCATCCCCAGAACTTTCGCCTGCGATTCTCGGCCATCGGATTGATCCTCGTGATACGACAAGGCTGCTATGCGTCAAGCTGGCTGACTGCCGCGATTTTGCGCCCGCCCCGCCCGCCAGCGCAAACAACAATCACCTGCGCGAGCTGACGGCCAAGGGCGTCCACTTCGTACAGAAAGATTCGCCGCACGAGATACGACTGGAGCTCGCCGATTGCCACAAATCGCACCGAAGTTATAGCCTGAGACGCATGGAAACCCCGCAGGAATACTACCAGCGCAGTGGCTCCATGACGGCTCTGGGAGCGCACGCGGGCGAATTCAGCGCGATGCCCAGAGACATCGCGTCGCTATGCGAAGTCATTCAAGGCGTGCTCATTCATCGCGACATTGCGCCTTTTTTGTACGGCCTCAAGTTGTCCGAAGAGGATCGCGACAACGGGCACATCCGTCCGATCGCGCAAATGCTGACGCGGATTCACGTGCTCGACGCGCGGCCGCTCACGATCGCACGCGAGCCCGCCCACCGGCTGCCCACCGTCTGTCGTCATTTTTCACTGATGCTCTGCTCTATCTTGCGCGAGCAGGGAGTTCCGGCGCGCCCGCGATGCGGCTTCGGCACATACTTCACGCCCGGCAAGTTCGAAGACCATTGGGTGTGCGAGTATTGGAACGCCGCGGATGCGCGCTGGATATTGGTGGACGCGCAGCTGGACGCGGTACAACGAAAGGCATTCAACCCCGATTTCAATCCGCTCGACGTGCCGCGCGACCGCTTCATCATCGCCGGCGACGCGTGGCAGATGTGCCGTTGCGGCCGCGCCGACGCCAGCCGCTTCGGCCTCACCCATATCCATGAGAGCGGGCTGTGGTTCATCGCCGGCAACGTGGTGCGCGACCTCGCGTCGCTCAACCGAATGGAGATGTTGCCCTGGGACGTCTGGGGATTGATGGAGATGGGCGACGATGCTCTGACTCCCGAGAAAAAAGCGCTCCTCGACCGCGTCGCTGCTCTCACGCTCGCTGGCGACAACGCGCTCGCCGACGTCCGCGCAATCTACGAGTCCGACGATCGCTTGCGCGTGCCGCCGGTCGTCTTCAACGCGTTGCGCAACGCGCCCGAACCGATCGCGAGCTGACCCACGGCCGCCCAACCACTTCCTGTCTTCCCCCTTAACAAGTTCTAACAGTGGCAAAGTCCCGCACTTTTCTTACTACCGGGTGCACGGCCGCGCCCGCCAACGGCGGGCGGCCTTAATACTGGGTGCAGGGCTCAGCCCTGCCCATCGCGTAGTCGCGAAAAGATGCGCTGCGCAGATTTTCGCGTCTTCTCACTGCGGTGCAGGGGTCACCCCTGCCGAGGGAAGCGTGAAACCCACCGCGGGTTTCACATTCAATAAAGTGTATTTGCCTTCCGTCACCCCTGCCCGCTGCCAGCGGCGGTGCCGACAGCGGCTGGTTCCACAGCTTCCGGATGCGACGGCTTCGGCATGTGGATGTAGAGCTTGTCGGCCGACGGACGTCCCTCGCTGTGCATTGACGGCGGGCGCATCGCGTACTTCACTTCCCGCGAATGCTCGGCGAGCTGCCGGTCGGCATTGTACACGCTGTTGAACTTCCACAGCATCTTGATGAAGTTGGTTTGCCCCTTGAGCGCGAGCCTGCCCGCGATCCCCGCCACCGACTTCAGCGCCGCAAACCCCAGATGCTTGCGGTTGAGCACGTCCTGCGTCTTCACCAGCTCCTGGTAGAACTGCAGCAGCGGCAGCTTGGTCGGCAGCACCGCATGCTGGATGTCGTACAGCCGGTAGTCCAGCGTCGTCAGCTTGCGCGATTCCGTGAACCACAGCTCCGTGCCGGGATACGGCGTCGCCACCGTCAGATGAACGATCTCCGGGATGCTGATCGCCCATTGGCGAATCACCTCGAAGCGATTCTCGTCCCATGACGGGTCCGCGATCAGGTTGACCGCGACGGTAATTCCGATCTCGCGCGCGACTTCGAGCGCCTTGAAGTTGACGCCCATCGACGAGCGCTTGCGATGCAGCTTCAACCCCTCCTCGTCGATCGCTTCCAGCCCGAGGAACATGTACTCCATGCCGAGCTTGCGCCAGTAGCGGAACACTTCCGGATTGCGGCACAGCACGTCGGCGCGAGTCTCGAGGTAGTACTGCTTTTTGATTTTGCGTTTTTCGATTTCGTGGCCGATCGCAAACCCGTGCTCGGGATGGATGAACGCGACATCATCGACGATGAAAACGTTGGGCTCCTTGATCGACAGCATGTCTTCGGCCGCGGCTTCCGGCGTCGATTTGCGGTAACTGCGGCCGTAGAACGTCCACGCGCTGCAGAACGAGCAATCCCACGGGCATCCGCGCGTGAACTCGATCGACGCGCACGGATCGAGCACGCCGATAAAATACTTGTTGCGCCGGCGCCCCAGGTCGCGCGCCGGAAAAAACTTGTCGAGATCGTCGAGCATGACCGGCGTCGGCCCCGACCCTTGCGTCGTCATGACGCCGGGAACTTTCCCGATCGAGCCGGTGCCGATCGCGTCGAGGATCATCGGCGTCGCGGTCTCGCCCTCGCCGCGGATTACCGCGTCGATCGCGCCGTCGGCATGCTCGAGAATTTCATCCGCGACGAACGAACCGCTGTGCCCGCCGGTGAAGACGAAACAATCCTTCCTTAGCCGCTTCACGTCTTTGGCGAGATCGATCACCTCGGGCACGTTGGCGAGATAATTGAGCGAGAACCCCACTGCATTGGGGCGGAAGCTCTCGAGCTCGGCAAATAGATCGCGATGCTTGAAAATCTGCAGGTCGATAATTCTCACGTCGTGGCCGGCCGCACGCGTTGCCGCCGCCACCCGCTCCATCCCCAGCGGTTCGAGCCGCAAATAAATCTCGCTGTACATAAGCGGACTCGGATGTACGAATAGGACCCGCATAGACTCCCTCCGGCGCCGCATCTTTCGGGCGCGCGGCACCTTCCACTTAATTCGCTGATCTTCGGTAAATCCGCCTGACCAATCGGCCAGCGGGACTGCCAGCATCCTATTATGCTGGCCGAGGCAAGGAAACAGCATGCCCAAAACCGCCGTCATGCCAACGGGTCGACAGGATGAGGAAAGAATCACCTGCGCAGTGGGTGGCAGGGGCCGCGCGGCCGCCCGTGTCATTCTAGAGCGAAGGTTGCTGTGATTGAGCCGAAGCCCTGAGTGCTGCCGAAGGGGAAGAATCCCGAATCCGGGTTCCTTCGCTTCGCTCAGGATGACTCAAAAAAGGTCCTAACAGGCCGTCTGGCCGCATCTTTTCTTTTCACTGAGTGCAGGGGTCACCCCTGCTCACCTCTGGCCGCAGCGACGGCAGCGCAGTATAAACCCGTTGGCAGTGGCCGCGCGCGACAACGGAGCGCGGCCTTAATACTGAGTGCAGGGCTCAGCCCTGCGGTGCAGGGGTCACCCCTGCCGCCGGAGTTTTGGCTCTAAGCTCACTATTCCAAAAAACCATTCGGAGAAATCATGCAGTACTCAAAATTGGGCAAGACCGGAATCACCGTCTCACGCATCTGCCTCGGATGCATGAGCTATGGCGACAAGAAATGGCGCGATTGGGTGCTGACGATGGACGA
>Ga0187880_1002003_pt1 | contig 16002 bp, 10 predicted proteins | sample June2016WEW_19_4_FD_132998 | JGI IMG/M metagenome (GOLD analysis project Ga0187880, IMG submission 132998) | Peatland microbial communities from SPRUCE experiment site at the Marcell Experimental Forest, Minnesota, USA - June2016WEW_19_40 | ecosystem: Environmental > Terrestrial > Soil >...
ATGCAGCATCTGCCCTTGTACTATCCGAAGTATGGCTGGACCACGGTCAATTATCCATTTCTTTCATTTTACATCGTTGGATATGTGTCGCGTTTTATCGGGGATTACCTATTAACGGGTCGTTTGCTTTCTCTCGTCGCGCTTTTCGTCTCGTGCGTTCTGGTAGGGCTGATTGTTAAGAAGCTGAGCGGCGGCTGGGGGCCGGCAGTTTTTGGAGGCGTTTTTTGTCTCGGCCTCTTTTGCTCACGAGCCCCAAACTACGTGGGGATGGACGATCCGCAAATGCTCCCCTATCCATTTTTCCTTTTCGGCTTGTGGGTCTATTTGCAGGCAGTTCCGAGCACGCTGCGGATCGCGGGGATCACCTCTCTTTTTGCTCTGGGAGGCAACATTAAGCAGAATCTTCTCCCAGCTCCTATTTCGGTACTCTGCGACCTTTTCATAACCTCATCAAGCAAAGCAGTGCGATTCATGGTCTTCGGAGTTTTTTTCTTGGCCTTGTCGATCGCAGTCAACATGCTGGTCGGTGGTCGATTCTTCATTTCTCACCTGTTGACTTCGAGAGCTTATTCATTTGCGCAACTTCGCGACTTGTTCTTTTCGTTCTACTCCCCCCTAGGTCTGCCGCTTGCTATTTCTTTCTTTTGGTCGATCTGGCAGCTTCAAAACCGGCAGGCGCGTGTGATCTCCTTCTATTTTTTCTCCTCGCTACTGATTGGCGCGGCCTTGGGGGGAGGGTCGGGGGTTAGCGAGAATACGTATTTCGACAATCTCTTTGCTATGTCGATCATTATGGGTGCATGCCTGGATTTATTGTGGAAAGCTCCAATCCGCGGTTTAGGGAAGGGCGGTCGGGGGAGATTCCTGGTGCCTGTGTTGCTCTATTCAAGTGTGGTCTTCACGTTTGTCCCGTGGGGCGTCAATGTGCGAAGGATGCTTTCCGCGTTGCCGGAGTGGCAGAGGCGGTCTGACGCTGAGGTATCATTCCTGGCCGCGCAACCAGGACCCGCGATATGTGAGAGCTTAATTCTGTGTTACGACGCGGGTAAGCCGTACGTTCTCGATCCGTTCAACAGCGCCAGACTCGTCCGACTTGGGAAACTGAACAGCAGTGAGATCGTGAAACAGATTGCTGAGAAAAAATACGGGGCTATCCAAACTCAAGTTCCAGCGACGCAGAAGCGAAGTGAACGGTTCCCGGATGATGTGCTTGACGCTATCGATCGGTACTACGTCGAGGCACTCAAGGCTCCCAATTGTGTTATCTACGTCCCCCGCGTCGAACCACAGGGCGCCTTAAACCCGCATTAACGGTCGGGCGCCCCAATCTGAAGGTTGATCTCGGTTTAGAACAGCGAGGCTTGCAGAATAGCCCGAGAGCGCTTTCCCGAAGGAACTAGCCATGAAGGTTCTGGATCGTTCTGGCGCAAGCAAACGTTGCACAAGCCGACAAGATCGAAGCTGCCATGGAAATCGCGGCTTAACGGCCAAAGCTTTGAGGAGTCGCACGCCCTCTGCAAGTGGTGTCATGCTGAGGCCATTCTCCCGCCGCGGCGGGATGAGGCTAAACTCCGCGAAGCAGCCCAGCAGTTTGTGGCTGGTTGCTAAGCGCTAAAAACAACTGCAGTCCCGCCGCGGCGGGTTCGTCCGGCAGTTGACGGACTCAGGATGACAGACGCCTCCAACTTGAGTCGGGGTTAAAGCATATGGGACGTAGCCGCAAGTACAGAAGTTCAGGCGTGATTCCCAAAACGGATCGCCTGCCTGACAGGACAGAGGCCCCTTCCTCGAAAGGAACTTTCTCGATAGCCGAAGCGTTGGTGTGGATTACATTAGCAATTCTTGTTGCTTTTTCCCTCGTAACCCTTGTCTATCCGATGGCCCGAGCTTTCTATCGTTTTGAAATCAACTACAACGAAGGGTGGAACCTTTACGTTACCCAAGCCGCGATGCAGCATCGCGGCTTGTACCCTGCGATGCGTACCTCGACCCCTGCTGTCAGTTATCCATTCCTTTCGTTTTACCTGGTTGGATTTGTGTCGCATTTTACCGGCGATTACTTATTGACGGGTCGTTTGATTTCTCTCGTCGCGCTGCTCGTCTCGTGCGTTCTGGTAGGACTCACTGTTAAGAAGCTGACTGGCGGTTGGGGGCCGGCGGTTTTTGGAGGCGTGTTTTGTCTCGGCCTCTTTTGCGCACGAATGCCAAACTACGTGGGGATGGATGATCCGCAAATGCTCGCCCATCCATTTTTCCTTTTCGGCTTGTGGCTCTATTTGCAGGCCCCTCCCAGCACGATACGGATCGCTGGGATCACCACTCTTTTTATTCTGGGAGGCAACATTAAGCACAATCTCCTCCCCGCTCCTGTTTCGGTACTCTCCGACTTTTTCACAACCTCCCTAAGCAAAGCAGTTCGATTCATGGCCTTTGGAGTTCTGTTCTTGGCCTTGTCGATCGTAGTCAACATGCTGGTCGGCGGTCCATCCTTCATTTCTAATATGCTGAGTCCAAGACCTTACTCACTCGTGGGTGTTCGCGACGGGTTTTTTGGGTTTTATTCTCCACTCGGGCTGCCCCTGGCAGTTTCTGCCTTTTGGTCAATCTGGCAGCTTCAAAACCGGCAGGCGCGTGTGATCTCCTTCTATTTTTTCTCGTCGTTACTGATTGGCGCGGCCTTTGCCGGAGGCGCGGGGGTCAACGCCAACACGTTTTTCGACAACTTCTTTGCTATGTCGATCATTATGGGTGCTTGCCTGGATTCGTTGTGGAAAGCTCCAGTCCCCAGTTTGGGAAAAGGCGGTCGGTGGAGATTCCTGGTGCCTGTCTTGCTTTATTCGACGGTGATCATGGTGTATGTCCCGCGGAGCGTCGACATTCCAAAATTGCTTTCCGAGCTGCCCTTGCGGGGGAGGATGTTTGACCAGGAGGTATCATTCCTGGTCGCGCAACCGGGACCTGCCATCTGTGAGAGCTTGATTCTGTGTTACGACGCGGGTAAGCCGTATACTGTCAATCCGTTTGGCCTCGGCATCCGCGCGAGACTTCGGGGAGGGAACAATAACGGGCTCGTGAGTTGGATCGCTGCGAAAAAATATGGGGCTATCCAAACCGAAACTCCAGTGACTCAGAAGCCAAGCGCGCGGTTCCCGGACGATGTGCTTGACGCCATAGATCGATATTACGTCGAGGCGCTCAAGGGTCCCAATTGTCATATCTACGTCCCCCGCGTCGAACCACCGAGTGCCTTAAACCCGCATTAACAGTCGGGCACTCCACTTTGAGGGTTCAATAGCTCCCCCTCCTCGGCTGAGGAGGGGGTGGTGGGTGCGGGAGCAAGCGCAGGTCAATCCGTCGGCTGACGGGCCCCCTCCTTATCAAGGAGGGGAATCACGAGGAACCACATGCATGTCCCCTATTTTGATTTGAAGAAACAATTCTCAAGCCTTCGCAATGAGATCAGGGAGGCCCTGGATCGAGTGTGTAGTAACGCGTCATTTATCCTGGGCGAAGAGGTTAGTGAGTTTGAGAAGGAATTTGCCGCCTATTGCGAAGTCAAATATTGTGTCGCTTTGAACTCCGGCACAAGCGCCCTGCACTTGGCCTTGCTGGCTTTGGGAGTTAAGCCGGGCGACGAAGTGATCACCACTTCGAACACGTTCATCGCCACCGCCGAAGTCATCTGTTACACAGGCGCCAAGCCGGTGTTTGTGGACATCGACCCGAAGACGGGTAATCTGGACCCCGCCCTGATCGAGCGGGTCATAACCGGCCGGACCAAGGCCATCCTTCCGGTTCATTTGTACGGACGCCCTGCCGATATGGACGCGATCTTGGGAATCGCGCGAAAACACGGGTTGGTGGTCATTGAGGATGCTTGCCAAGCTCATGGCGCCCGCTACCGGGGCAGGCGCGTGGGAAGCATTGGCGACACTGCTGCCTTCAGCTTTTATCCGAGCAAGAATCTAAGCGCCTACGGTGAAGGCGGAGCGCTCACGACGAATGACGCAGGAAGCGCCGAACTCGCACGCTCGCTGCGCAACCATGGCCAGAGTGGCCCCTACACTCATGAAAGGATCGGCTACAACTATCGTATGGACGGATTTCAGGGCGCTGTCTTACGGGTGAAGCTGAAGCGGCTGGAACAATGGAACGCGCGCCGAAAGGAAATGGCCGCTCTCTACCGCAGTGTGTTGAAGGGCGCCAACGTGGAGATTCCGCTGGATGATCCGCGAGATGAAAGGGTGTACCACCTGTTCGTGGTTTACGTTGAGCGACGTGATGCCGTGCGCGCGGCTCTCGAAGCGCGCGGAGTCCATACCGCCATCCACTATCCTCGTCCCGTGCCTTTGCAGCCCGCCTTCGCTGCGCTCGGATTTGGACCCGGCAGTTTCCCTCATGCGGAGCGCGCCTGCGAGCGAGTTTTGAGCATGCCGTTCTTTCCCGAAATGACGGATGAGCAGGTGCGCTATTCTGGTGAACAACTCGCCGACGTTGTAGGAGGGCTCCCGCGATAGCGGGAATCCAACTCTTTCTGAGCGGCTGTGAAGGGGATTTCCATCTGCCCCACAGGTCTCGCTTTCTTGAAGTGTTCTGCGCCATCGGCATCCTGTTCCCATGTGTTTTCAATGAGTTAGAAGAATGCCGGGGACATGCGGGCGCGCGCATGAGTGTGGCAATGTGGCACACTCCGCGGTTCGCCGGCGTAAGAGTACGCTACCTTACTAGCCCATACAAGCCAAGAGCAAAAGACAACTGCGGACCCGCCGCGGCGGGTTCGCCCGCCAAAAAACGGCGGCTCAGAGTGACAGGCGTGCGGAGATTCTTCGCCCGCAGCGAGCCAGGTGAGGGGTTGCTTGGTAATGTGGGCCTATGTGATCCCTCCTCATCGTGCAAGTGACCCCTCACCCGGCCCGCGTCCCGATGAAGTGCATCGGGATCGCGGTCCACCCTCTCCCCTCGGGAGAGGGCAAGCGCCAATTGCGATGCACTCCGTTTCTGACATCACGGATAGCCGTTTTCGGCTATGCACACTCAGGATGACAGTCTTGCAAGTCTGCCGCATCCGGCCAACCTGCCCGAAGCGCAGCCCGCCGAGATCCGTGTTGTTTCCTGGGTACTTTCGTGCTAGAGATTAGAATTCAAAACTGATACACCATAATGCAGGAAACCGCTCATTCTCTTGCGCGCATGGACCTCATGAATCCTGAAATCGTTTCTCCCACGCAGCCGGTTCCCACCGGCGTGGCCGGAACCAAGGCCGGCGAGGCGCGGACTTCGCTTCTTAGCCGGGCCTTGCTTGCCCTAGCCGTGCTATTCGTGGTGGTACGAGCGCTGCCCATCCTGAGCTTTCCAATGGGTCGGGATCAAGCAACTTACTTGGTGGTTGGAAAGGGCCTGCTAGAAGGCAAGCAACTGTATCGGGACCTCTGGGACATCAAGCCCCCGGGAATTTTCATCGTGTACGCTGGTATCGCGAAGCTTTTCGGCAGGGCAATGTGGTCGGTGGCAATGGTGGATATCCTCTTGTTGCTTCTGATCTCCTACCTCCTTTTTCGGTTCACTGAGCCCTACCTAGGCCGCGCCGGCGCCGCGCTCGCGGTGATGGTCCATGCTTCCATGCATGGCGAGATGGCATATTTTTGGATTACTCAACCCGAAACGTTTCAGGTGGCCTGCGTATTGGCTGGTTACTTGCTCATGAAACGCCGTGGACGGTGGTGGGAGGCGAGTTCTTTTGTAGCGGGGCTTTTGCTTGGTTATGCGTGCTGGCTTAAATACAATGGGGTTGCATTCCTGCCCTTTCTTCTCTTCCTGCCTTTTCTCGACACGAGTGGTCTTGACCGAGAGCCGCCTCGGGTTTCCCTCTCAATCCCCTGGCGGAACTGGCTGGCGAGGGCCGCCCTTCTACTGGCGGGGCTCGCTGCTGCCATTGGCATTGTGCTGGCGTGGATCGTGTTCAAGGGTGCCTGGCCTGCTATGAAGGAAGCGCAATTTGAGCTCCTACCACGCTACGCGGCCATGGCCGTTCAGCGTAGACCGCACTACTTGCTCTCGGTCTTTGCTCGAACAAACTATTTTTTGGGGGAGTGGAACCTATGGGCCACTTTGGCGGGACTTCTGGTGGCGTGGATGCGCCGGGACTTGAGGCGGTTCGCCCCGGTCTTCCTTGCCGCCCTTACCGCCTATGCCGCCGTGGTGATGCAGGTTCGTTTTCATGATTACTACTTTCAGACCTGCTACCCTTTCTTCGCCGCAATATGGGCGTACCTCGTGGTCAGCATCTATGAGGGCACTTGTGTCCTGGCAAGAAATCTCAGGCAACGGGGCTGGCGGCTCGCTGCTGGACTGGTTTGGATTGTCTTTGCCGAGGGCGTTTTCTGGCCCCTTCCGGGGGAATTTAACAAGCTGACGATGCGGTATGAAGAACTGCGCGAATGGCGAGCTGACCCTGAGACCTTTTACTCGAACTACCCGCGACAGTTGCCAGTCGAGTTTCTACGCGGGCAATTCGACGTTATTCACTACCTTGAAAAGAATGGCAGGCCAAGCGATGGCGTTTACCTTTGGAGTGCTGACTGCGCGATTTACTACCTGTCTGGCCATCAGCCGCCGACCCGGTTCCTTTCCGACTCACACATGATGTCTCTCTGGTCCCCAGTTTCCTGGCGGGAAGAGTTGATGCGGGATCTGAGAAATGCTCAGCCGCGTTTCATCGTTGTGGCACGCGGTGACCAGCTACCCTTTCTTACGTATGTGAACCTGGACTCCGAAAATTATCTCAAGATCTTTCCGAAGCTCGAATGCTTTATCACTGAAAACTACGAGCCCGTCGCCGACTTTGACAGTTTCATCGTTTACCGGCGGAATGGGCACACTTGAAATATCCGGCAAGGAGGCTGCGGGGTTCAGCGAGGATCCCAAGAAATCGGGTTGTCGCGCAGGATGGCTAGCGCTTGCTGTGCGCGGAACATTGTTAAAGATGCTTAATATCGAGTATTGCTTCATCCTCGCCGCCGTGGTCGTGGCATTCGCTTTTCCCACCTTCGCGTCCAACTTTTTTGCCGCGGTGGAGCGCCGCTTCCTGAGGCTCGCGCGGCGGAAAAGGTGGGCCGTGCTCGTGGTGGGACTGAGCGCCTTGGGCCTGCGCGCGGCATTACTTCCGCTTTTTCCGATCCCCAAGCCGACTGTGCATGACGAATTCGGCTACCTGCTGGCCGCGAACACCTATGCCCAGGCTCACCTCACTAATCCTCCCCATCCCATGGGGGTGCATTTCGAAACCTTCAGCATCATTCAACGGCCCACCTACCAATGTTTTGCGCAACCCGCGCAGGGCATGATCCTGGCCGCCGGCAAGGTCATCGCCGGACACCCTTTCTGGGGGACATGGTTCAGCGTGGGCGTGATGTGTGCCGCCCTCTGCTGGATGTTGCAAGGCTGGCTGCCAGCGGGCTGGGCGATGCTGGGAGGGTTGCTCGCCATTCTGCGTTACGGGGCGACCAGTTACTGGGCCAATAGTTATTGGGGAGGGCTGCCGGGGGCCATTGGGGGCGCGTTGGTTCTGGGGGCGCTGCCGCGCATCCAGCGCTCGCCGCAAGCCAGGCATGCGCTGGTCATGGGCGCCGGCCTGGCGATTTTGGCCAATAGCCGTCCCTACGAGGGCTTTGCCTTCAGCCTGCCCGTCGCCGGGGCGCTCCTGATCTGGGTACTAAAGAAGGATCGGCCTGAGTTGCGAGTTGTTGCCCGGCGCGTTGTGGCGCCGCTGGCGCTCGTTCTTGCTCTCACCGGCGGCGCCGTGATCTATAACAACTGGCGTGTGACGGGCAACCCTTTGCGCCTGCCGTACCAAGTCGATCTGGAAGCCAACGCGGTGGTGCCTTACATGATTTGGCAAAAACTCAGACCTGAGCCGCGTTACCACCACGAGGTTATGAGGGAGATGTTTGCCCTACAAGCACCCCCGGCATACTATCGGGCCCGGGGGCTGGCGGGGCTTGAGTTCAAGGCAGATCGGCTGTGGCGTTTCTTCCTGGGCCCTGCCTTAACCCTGCCCTTCCTGATGCTGCTCTTCGTGTTCCCCAGAGATTTCTCCTGGAGCAATATCAGCAGGCGAAAACGCTTCCTGCTGATTGCCGGTGCGGCGTTCCTAATAGCTGTCGCTCTGGACTCGTTCTGGGAGCCCTATTATGCTACGCCACTCACCGAATTGATTCTGTGCCTGGGACTGCTGAAGTTGCGTCGCACCTGGCGCCATATCAGCAAGCGAACCCGCTTCCTGCTGATTGCCGGTGCGGCGTTCCTAATAGCTGTCGCTCTGGACTCGTTCTGGGAGCCCTATTATGCTACGCCACTCACCGAATTGATTCTGTGCCTGGGACTGCTGGCGATGCGCCGCCTGCAATTTTGGCGGTGGGGGAGCAAACGCGTAGGACTATTCCTTACGCGGGCCATTCCCGTGATCTGCGTCCTGACGTTCGTGCTGCGCCTTGCCGCCCAACCTCTGCATATACCGCTTTCTATCTCCTATGTGCCGGCGTGGGACCAGACGCCTCGCAGCGAATTCGGGAGGGCTCGCGTGTTGGCGGCGCTCGAGCGGCTTGCAGGGCGGCAACTGGTCATCGTGCGCTACGCGCCCAACCACGATGTCTTTAACGAATGGGTTTACAATGAGCCGGATATCGAAACTGCCAAGGTTGTTTGGGCGCGCGATATGGGACCGGCAGAGAACCAGGAACTCCTCGACTACTTCAAAGACCGTCAGGTGTTCCGGCTCGAGGCGGATGACAATCCTCCGAGACTGTCTGCATACAAGGGCCCTCCCGCTATGGGCGGACAGGTGAAGGAGAGCGGGAGATAAGGACTCCGAGGAGCGAATGAAGCCAAAACGATCGCTTCTGGCCAAGGCAGCGGATTTCATAACCTTTCCTCTGCGCGCCGTAACCCTTTTTCACCAAGATAAATGGGGATTCTCGTGCTTGGCGTCAGAGAGGTACGACTATGTTTCTCGTGAGGTACGGGGCTATTGCCTGGACGTGGGCTGCGGTTACCACAACCGGTTCGTGAATGAATGGTTGGAAGGAAACGGACGGGGAATCGACGTCTTCCAGTATGAAGGCTTGAGCAAAGAGCAGATCGTCGACGACATTACCCGCTTCCCATTTGACGACGCCTCCTTCGACTCCGTAACGTTTATAGCGAACCTAAACCACGTACCACGATCATGGCGCGACCGTGAGCTGGCCGAGGCGTATCGGTGCCTAAGGCCCGGTGGGAACGTGATTGTGACCATGGGGAATCCGTTGGCTGAGATCGCAATTCACAAGGTCGTTGAGTTTTATGATCGATTTTTCGCGACCCATGTCGATATGGATGCCGAGAGAGGAATGGGCGACGAGGAAGCGTATTATCTGCTGGATTCTGAAATCATTTCACGGTTGCAGGAGGCTGGTTTTGTGGACTTATCTAAGAGGTACTTCTGGAGCCAATATTGCCTGAACCACCTGTGGGTTGGCCGCAAACCTAACAGGGCCGAGCAAAAGGACCGTTGATGCCGCACCGGGCATGCCGAGGTGTTCGACCGTTCGCTGATATCTATAATCGGGAATTAAATTTCCCCATAAGATAGCGTCAAGCCTGAATGGATTCATTGTTCAATCACCGACGTAGGTATCCCTGTTGATCCCCAGCATGCTGAGAAAAACTGACGAAAAGAGTACCTCCACACCAACGAGGAGCAAAAGGGAAGAGAGGAACACCGTCCGGACAGGCTGCAGCAGGCCGAACCCTGCGGCGGCCCAGTGCGAGAAAACGATGGCGTCGCCGGTAAAGCCAGCGGCGGCCAAAGCGGCCCCGAGGAGCAAGCCGTATTCCAACTTAACGCGCTTCAGAAAGCGTGCCAGCCTCTTCTGATTGGGCGCCAGCTTTTCCGTGTAGCAGAACATCTTCACGAAAAGACCGATGGAGATGATGTGAATTCCCACCAGCGCTAGCATTATCGCCAGGGCCATGGTGTGGATGTCGAGGCCGACTTTCCCCGCCGTGCGCAGGCCTGGTAGCAGCCAGAAGACTAAGCCGAACCCGGAGGTCACCAGAACGGCCCCCGGAAGCAAAAATAACCAGTTGGGCGCGTACAGCAGGATGAAGCGCAAATGCCGCCACCCGTCATGGAAGGTCCGCAGGTGCGGCGGACGCCCTCGCCCGTCAGGCCACATGGTGATGGGAACATTCGTTATTCTGGCGCCCAGCTTTGCTGCCTTGATCAACAATTCGGAGGCAAATTCCATCCCCGTGGTTCGCAAGTCAAGACGGCGGGAGAGGTCCTTGGTGAGGCCTCGCATCCCACAGTTGATGTCCTTCACGCCGGCGTCAAAGAAGAGGTTGAGAAGGGCGGAAAGTACGGGTGTGCCAATATACCGGTGATGCCACGTCATGGCTCCGTTCTTGATTTCGCCCCGGAATCGATTGCCCACGACAAACTCGTAGCCCTCACGCCACTTGGACACAAAGCGCGGTAGTTCTGAGAAATCATGGCTGCCGTCAGCATCGCCCATCACAATGAACTCACCCTGCGCCTCTTCCAGCCCCCGCCGTAGCGCACTACCATAGCCTTTCAAGGGGGCTTTAACCACCCGCGCGCCGTGTTCCCTAGCGATCTCCGCCGACGCGTCGGTACAACCATTGTCAACCACCAAGACCTCTCCCCGAACTTTGGCCGCCTGCAAGCCTGCGAAGGCCTGGTCCACGCAAATGGCAATCGTTTGCGCCTCGTTCAGGCAGGGGATCACCACCGAAACCTCGACGGCTGCGGAAGGCGGCGCTAGTCGGCCGCTTGGCTTTGAGTTTGGCGTTCCGGCGGAGTCAATCATGTTGTTTAGGCGATTGCACCTCCAAAACGGAGTCCGGCAGGGCAGGATACGGCGACAACCGGGGAGGCGCAAGGTCCGGCTCCGCAAGCCACACGCGTCGGTGCGGGAAGTAGCGGATTAACTCGGCATTTTCGGAGTCGTCCATGTCACGCGCCCACACCACTTTGGCTTTGTCAATATCCGCCATATTATACACCCATTCATTATCCGAATTATGATATTGATTATATCGGACAATAACGAGCTGATCTCCCGCCAATCCTTCTAGCTGTGCCAGGGCCCGCGCGCGGTCCAGGTTTTGGAAATTCTCGGAATCCCAGGTGTGGCTCCATTCGACTGGGGTGGGAATGTGCAATTGGGGCGCGGCGGCGCGCAGCAGGAACAGCAAGACGCAGATGGCCGGTATCGCCCGCACCAATCCCAGACCAACCGCCTTTCCGCGCCAACTCCAAAGCCGCAAGTACCGCATGGATTGCAACACTAGGGCATAGATCGCAGCCGTCATGGGCGCCGCGTAGTGGGGGACGAAATAGATGGGCAGCGCCAACCCTACATAAGTAGCGCCGCACACTCCCACGAGAAAGCCCGTCTTGCCCGTGAGCGCTTTGCGAAGAAACTGCCGCGGATTGAAGGCGAGTAACACCACCAGGGGCAGCGCCAGCACCGGCCCGAGGAAGAAACGGTAGATATCCGAGACCTTCTCCGCCAACAACTTGAAGGGGTGCCTGCGGGCGTGATAATAAAAGAACATCTGCCATCCATGCAGATAGAATTTCTCAAGCACCGCGTGATGATACACGTGCTTGAGGTTGAGAGGTTGCCAGGGAAAATATGGCACGGCAATGTAGGTGTCGAGATTGACCTGGTAAGGGATGCGGAAGGGGCTACCCGTGACCCTCCAAAAAAAGTAGGCCATGCCCGCTGCCGTGACCGCCAGGAGCAGAGCCAGGGGCAGGACAATTCGTGAAAGCAATTGCCCCCAGGGCGGGCGCTTTTTTCCCAGAATCCACACTAAAGCCGCCACCCCGATCGGAATACCGAAGAACAAGCTTTCGTAGGGCCGGGTGTTGGCGAGGAGTGCCAAACCCAGGCCCATCAACAGGGCCTCCCGCATGCGCGCGCGCCGCTTGATTCTAGGCAATGCTCCCAGGACGAGCGCTCCGCCGATTGCGGGGAGCGCTCCTCCACAGTAGCTGTTAACCCAATACGTGTAGGATGCCAACCGCATCGCGGCCAGCAATCCACCCAGTAGAGCCCAACCCGGAGGCAACCAACCCTGCAACATCCAACAGATCGCCGCGCACATGGCGCCAGCGCTGAGCCATACACCGATCCAAGGGTTCCCTGCAATGACCTGGCCCAAGGCCATGACTAAGCCCTGAGCGGCATAATACATCGGCATGTAAGTGGGTTTCTGATTGATGTGGATACTCTCAAAGTGGATCCACATCGGATGAGTCGGATTCGCAAGGCGGCCGTGCGCGAAGGTGTCCGCTGCCAGCAGATAGCCGAAATCGTCATGAAAACCCGGCTTAGGGACCGGCACGTTGGGCAGCAGGGCCGCGCGTATTGCCAAAGCCAAGACGGCTACCAGGAAGACCGCCAGAGCGCGCCTCCGTGCCAAGCGGCCCAGGTGTTGTTCCGCTGCCTTTAACCACCCAGAGGGGAAGCTGCGAAGGAAATACGCACCTACGATCAGGATCGCCACCAGACAATACTCGAGGAAGAAGAACATGCTACCCCCGCCGGGACTCTCCAGAAACTCGATGAACTAGTCGTTTCAGTTGAGCAATTTAGGCCGAGCGGACCAGAAGGCGCCTTACCTGGTTTTTGCGCCCCTGGAACCTCCTCGGCACTGTTGACCCCTGATCCCCGGAGGGGATCGATACAGTAGCCGGGGGCAACGCCCCCGGAAAACGCCCCCCCCCACCAGGTCCGACCCTGAAAGGGTCGAATTCGGGTGGCGTTATGCCGGTCTTGCGTCCCGCGGCTCAGGGTAGTACGACCCCTCCAGGGTCGGGGAACGAGCCTGGCGCCTTCCGGGGGCGTTGCCCCCGGCTACTATCTTGTGCCCTTGCAGGGCACGAAAAACCTATCCCGGATCGACGATGACATCAGGCGAATGGGGAGCAGTTTAGCACGAAGTTTCAGTTGGACCCCCATGGCCGGTGAAATCAGGGTTTCGCAGGTAAACCCACAAAAGCGCCACAAGCGCAAGAGCGGAGATGAACATCCCAGCCAGCAGACCCTGCTGGCGGTAGTAATAGAGTATTACGTGTTGACCCCGTTCAGCGTACACGGCCCGGAAGAGCTGATTGGCGCGCAGCACCGGTACTTCCCGGCCATCAATCCTCGCGTGCCAATTGGAATCGAAACGGTCCAGCAGGACGACGTACCCCGGTCGCGAGAGATGGGCGGTCAGTATCACCCTATTGGGCTGCCGTTCCGTGACTTCAACCCGACCTGCGGGACCAGAGCCCTGGACGGCGAGAGAGGCGCCAGGGTCTGCGGCCAAGATCACGTTTTCCGAGGCATCGAATGCCGGTGTGGCCATCTGCGAGAGCGTCTCGAGCGGGCTGGTCGTGAAAATGGATGTGCCCGCCACGTAGGCACGAGGCACAAAGCAAAGGTTCTCATACAGGTAGCTCGGTTGCGGAGAACCGTTGAAGACTTCGCTGACAAGTCTTGCGCCTGAAATATCTCGGGTTGGGCGAATGATGTACTTCACATTAGTGCGACCCAGCAGGCAGTCGATCCGCAGAGCGTCTGGAGCTTGGCGAAGGATGTAAATCCATACGTCGTAAAGAAACGGAGGTAGTGAGCGATCGTCGAAATCCAGGTTCAGGCTTCCCTCGATATGTTGGACCATTGATCCCGTGGCCAATACGAGTTTCTGCCGAAATACCCCCTGCGCGATAGGTGGAATCGTCGCGGCCTCGGGGATGGATTGGAAATTGACGTATCCCTGAAGGTCGCTCGATGGGGCGGTAGAAAAGCGGGTCAGCGAAGCGACGCGGTAGGTCCCCGGCGAGCCTTCGAACCGGGACACAACGGGAGGCACATATTCATAGAAGCTGGGAGGAACCGAGGGGTTGGCGCGGAAGCCCGCCGCAACAAGCTGGATCATCCCAAGAATAGCGAAAATTGGCACGCCAATACGTGCCCAGTGCTTGTTCTGTATGAGGCCGGTTAGGAGCAGGAACCCGGCGAGAAGGAAGCCGGCGACTCCGGCAGGTAAAGTCGCAACATGCCTTCCAGGAACTGCGCCATTTGGGAGGCTTCATTCGCCGAACTGCCCTTTCGGAGCAGCGCCCACTCCGTGGGTCGCAGAGCGAGATTTGGCACAACGCAGGCAGCCGTCCAAATCAACAGGCAGCACCCCAGCAAGAACCCTAGTGGCAGGAGGGCACGGCTGCGCCGAGCCTGCCAGCAGGCAGCTTCTCCCCGGAGTGCATCCAATCCCCATCCGGCGAGGATCGCGACGAGCATAACAAAGGGGACCAGCAGCTTTACGGGAAACCGCACCAGGGAGAGTAACGGGACGAGCAGGTAAGCGAGGGAAAAGAGCGGTGTAAAGTGGCCGAAGGCGAGCAGGAGAATCAAAATCGCGGCCCCGGCCACAAAGTTACGGCGGCGGGCCCGTCCGAAGGCCCAGCCGGCCAGGGCGAAGAACAGCGGCACGAACCCCATGAAAACGGAGATGAAATAGGGGGCGCTGCCGTCATCCGCAATGGCATTCCAACTCGTCGGCGAGATCAAGGCGGGCCCGTAGAAGTCAGGCACCAGCATTTCCATCAACAAGAGAGGGTGGAGAGACCAATTGGACGTCTCGCCGGACCGCAAACCCTGCGCTCCCCGGTATGAGCTGCTCAAGAACTCTATCGAAGGCAGAAACTGGACGGCGCACAGCGCCAGCATGAGGCACCCAACCAGTGTGAATCCGGCTAAGACCCGCAGATTTGACCGAGACATCAAGGGGCGCCGCGTCCCTGCAAGGTAGAGCGCATACGCCAGGCACAAGATGAAGGTGGTGATCAGGGTGAACGGCTCAGCGGCGAGGAACTGCAATGAGAAAACCAGCGTCAAGAGAATCCACGGGCGAGCCGTTCGACCCTGAACGGCCCGGTCCGTGGCGAGCAGCGCCCAGGGCATCCAGGCCGCGCAGGCTGCGTGGTTGTAAAGATTGCCCAGCGACAGCAGGGGGCCGCTGAAGGCAAAGACGAATCCGGCAAAGAAAGCGGCCTGGCGGCTCTGTCCCCAGCGCCGCGCCAGGAGGAATGTGCCGATACCGGCCAGCGCGAAATGCACGACGTAAAACAGAGGGTAAGCGAAAACGATTGGAAGAAGGATGATGAAGAGCGTGTAGGGATAGAAAAACAGCAGGTTTGGGTTCTCCAGCAGCGGCTGTCCACAGTTCAAGTAAGGATTCCAATAGGGCAATTCGCCGTGCCGGCACATTTGTTGAATGAAGCGGGCGCAGGGATACGTGTAATTGGAGATGTCGCGAAAGAAGAGCATGGAAGGAGTAAAGATGACCTTCCAAAACAGGGCCAGCGAGACGAGCGCGAGGATGGCCGCCAACGCCAAATCAACGCGGTCAAGCGGCTCCCCAACTTTCGCGGAGGGGTCCGAGGCTGGGTCAGCCTTGGCGTGGGAATTGAGTGACGTGTTGGGACGCATAGTGGTCAGAGGCGCGACGCGCCGCAGGGGCTCTGGAGTGCGGCAGCTTGCTGCCGCTTTGATCCGGCGAGCTTGCTCGCGGCCTCACCTGCCCAAGCACCGCGCACGGGTGCGCGGCCAGCAAGCTGGCCCTGCCGAGCGGGACAAAGCGGCAGCAAGCTGCCGCACTCCAGACCAATCACACTACCGTATCTTACCTTCTTTGCGGCGTTAAAGAATGGTACTTTTGTAAGCGGAGGTTGACCCATGCATGCAGTCCGATTCCACGAGCACGGCGACATTGATTTGCTGAAATACGAAGAAGCGCCGCAGCCAAAAATCCAGGCCCACGAAGTGCTTGTGAAGGTGAAGGCTTGCGCTTTGAATCATCTGGACCTTTGGCTCCGGCAGGGGGTCGGCGATTGGCAGCTACCACTCCCTCATATTGTGGGCAGCGACATTTCCGGAGAAGTGG